>OLII01000339.1_pt1 | contig 18162 bp, 17 predicted proteins | sample 1609481 | NCBI WGS metagenome assembly OLII01 (sample SAMN05416859, study PRJEB24817) | seawater metagenome | isolation source: Sea water | place: Canada:Atlantic | collected 2013-11 | reverse complement strand
AGAATTGAATCCCGAGATAAAATCCTTGGCAGCATGATATTAAACACGACAACTACCTTGAAAAACTCCGATTTAGCCATTATTTCTATAAAAGATTTAAATTATCAATTATTAAAAAACAATCCGAATACTAGTATCTATTATGTTAATCACGATCTATATAGTCAGTTTTGGGCCCAGTCTTTAAATTCTAAAGAAAAACTAATAAGCTTTAGCAGGACCGAGCAAGTAATGCTTTCGGTGTTAAAAAATAAAAATAGTTTAGGTGTAGCGTTTTTAGAAGATCTGGGATTGATAGTAGATCAGGTAAGAAAAACCTTGTCGGTTCATGAAATAATTGATTTTGGAAAAATATATCTTTTAGCAAGCCCTAGTCTAATTAAAAAAAGACCAAATATAAAAAATGAATTATTGGATTTTCATAATGATTGGAATGATCCTGCCAAAGAATATCATTACCTGAATTATTTTAATTTTAGACTTTGGAAAGGTTCTGATAAGCAAGCTATGCATGTATCTGATGCTTTCCAATATTTCTTGAGTACTATTCAGGTTAAATAAATTATTTGTGACTATATAAGTAAATGCTGGATTGGAAGAAGCTTCCCAATTGGCATAACTGTATTGACCTTTGAATCAGGCAGGTCGATACAGTGATATCACTCTCATGAAAGGGCGTTCACAAAGTGTCCATAATACAAATCTTTTTCTACTAGACTTTGAAATTCCTGAGTGCTTGGAAAGCTCGGCCATTTTTGTGTGGTGTCTTTGGCCACCTGGCTATTTAGCCAAGTAAGATGCCAACACAATTCATGAGGTGTGTCGGTTTTTTGCAGTATTTGAAAATCAGTAATGACGACTTTTTCTTGGTTCATTTCAGAAAAAATGGCACGGCTTAATGCTATGGCTCGTTGAATGTTATTTTCTGAAACCTTAAAAACAGCAAATTCAGTGCACACTTCCATGTCTTTATTCCTTGTTTAATCTAATGTGGTGCTAGCCAATAACAGCTGTACATCGTAGCTATCGGGCGAGGCTGCGTCAGTGTAGGTAATGAGCGCGTCAACGGTGCGAATTTTATTATGAAATGCCATATAAGGGGCTGTGGTTTGCTGGTAAGCATTCTCAGCAATGTGTGGGCCACTCATAACCGCTTGGGTTTCGCCAATCTCATATTGCTCTTTGTTGGTCAGGTTGCTCATTAAAAAATGGCTATGTTGATGAGAGCTGGCCAATTGCGCAGCGCGATATAACAGCAATTTTTTAAGCTCTTGCCAATCTTCACCACGGTAGCTTTGAAAACGCACAGTATATTGGTGGTTGCCTTGTGCTTGCTCGCTGTAGCCTTCCGGTACCCAGCCCTCTTGAGGGTGATAAATAGATGAACAGCCAGATAACAACAGTAATGATAATACTAAAACGCGCATGCGATTCCTTTCATGAATACCCAAAAAACAGGGCCGGCAAGTATAAAGCAGCCTTATATGAACCACTATCTATTTAAGTGAGGACAAACACACCTTTGCGCAACAAACCTGTTAGTAGTTAGGTTAAAAGTTGGCCGGTAATCACAGTATATTTGTTTTAGCTAACACTAATTTTAGTCCGATAGTTTTTTAAACTGGCTTCAATCTTGTAATGACTTGAAAACTGGGATGAAGATATGTTGAAAAAAGGCTTAAGAAACCCCTCTGTGATTATCATTGGTGCTGGTATGAGCGGTATTCTCATGACGATCAAGCTTCGTGAAGCTGGCATTACTGATATCACCATTTTAGAGAAAAAATCCAATATTGGTGGCACTTGGCGAGAAAACTCTTACCCAGGGGTAGCCTGTGATATTCCGGCGCACATGTACACTTACTCATTTGAACCAAACCCCGAATGGAGTCATCGTTTTGCTTATGGCTCTGAAATTCAAGAATACTTTGAAAGGGTAGGGCGAAAATATGGCGTCACTGAAAAAGTACGTTTTAATGAAGCCGTGGTAGACAGCCAATACAAGAATGCAAAATGGTATGTGAAAACCAGTAAGGGAGAGCATTTGGTGGCCGATTTTATTGTGTGTGCCACGGGCATTCTACACCACCCTGCTAAACCAAATATTACTGGCCTGGAAAGTTTCAAGGGCGATATGTTTCATACCGCACAATGGAATCATGATGTTGAATTAAAAGGTAAGCGCATAGGTGTTATAGGTACGGGCTCCACCGCAGCTCAGGTGATTCCTGAATTAATAAAAAAAGCTGGCAAGGTATCGGTCTTTCAGCGCACAGCTCAATGGATAGTGAATATTCCAAATCGTCAATACAGCGAAGCCCATAAGGCCCGGTGGCGTAATAATCCGCACTTAATGACGGTTTTAAAAAATCGTTATGCCAAAGCCATTGAACAAACTTTTTCAAAAGCGGTTACTGGCCATAAGTTGCAGCACCTAATGGTGTCGATTTTTTGTAAATACAATTTAAGAACCTCAATAAAAGACAAAAGTCTTCGTAAAAAATTAACGCCCAGTTACACACCGGGCTGCAAGCGTTTAATTGCCAACAATACTTTTTATAGTGCTATACAAAAACCCAATGCTGATTTAGTCACACAAGGTATTGAGCGAATTACCGAACAAGGAATCATCACTAAAGATGGTCAATTACACGAGTTAGATGTGTTGGTGTTATCCACTGGCTTTAAACCTTTCAACTTTATGCGCCCTATGAACTTGGTAGGCAAAGACGGTGTACACATAAATGAAATTTGGCATAAAAAAGTAAAGGCCTATCGCAGCATTTGTATTCCGCAGTTACCCAATTTTTTTCTTATGCTTGGCCCCAATACCCCCATTGGTAATTATTCCGTGATCGCCATGAGTGAAGTGCAGTGTGATTATGTTTTAAAGCTTATTGCTCAATGGCGTCAGGGAAGTTTTGATGAAATATCCGCTACTCCAAAGGCAATGAATGAATTTAATGATTATTTAAAAAAAGGCATGGGAAAAACCGCTTGGGTGGGGGGCTGCCAAAGTTGGTATTTAGATGATGACGGTGATCCAGCCATGTGGCCTTATACTTGGAACCAATGGGTAAAAGAAATGGCTGAGCCGTGTATGAGTGACTTTCATACTGAATTTTGTCAGCCTCAAGCGTCATCTATGGCGGTGTAAATACATGAGCCTATAGCTTATTAAAAGTAATAGTGGGCACAAAAGTATTTAAAGGCTTTCCCTTAGGGGCCTCTCATGAGCTAAACTTAAAGGCATGACGGTGGGAGGCACCAATGAATACAGCTCGACCTTTTCATGATTCTCTTGTTATACAAACTCAGGGAATTGCTGCTAGTTTAGGGGGAAATCATTCTGGCTGTGCCAAGGGGCCAGTTACTTTACGAGACTCCGTTGAATTTAATCACAGCCTTAAAGAAAGTGGCATACAACTTAATTGGCATACCATGCTCACCGCCAATTCTCAGCTAGATATTCATCCAGCCATTAAGCAGCTGTGTGCTCAAGCATCTAATGCCAGCCAAGATTTTATTCAAAAACAACAACCTTTTTTATTTTTTAGTGGCGAGCATGCTTATGCCATGGGAATTTGGCAAGGAGCCATAGCCGCCTTAGCTAAGCGCGGTAAAACACTGGGGTTAATTTGGATAGATGCCCACATGGATGCTCACACTTTTCAAACATCCCCATCAGGTAACGTGCACGGTATGCCTGTGGCAGCCCTTTTAGGTTGTGGTGATGAAAAACTAAATGAGATTATCAATATAGGCCCCACCATTGAGCCAAATAAACTAGCCATGCTTGGGGTGCGCAGTTTTGAAAAAGCCGAACAAACCTTACTTGATGAACGCAAGGTATCGGTCACCTATATGAAGGATATCCAGTCTGCGCAATCACTGAAAAAAACTTTAAAAGATCTACGCGCTAAACTTTTACAACAGGCCGATTACTTTGCCATTAGCTTAGACATAGACGCCATAGATCCCAATGATGCGCCTGCAGTGGGAGTGCCGGAATCGGCTGGATTATCAGGAGCGGCATTATGTGAAGCTTTAAAGCAGTTTAATGGCGATGAGCAATTTTTAGGCATGGAGATTTCAGAGTTCTCCCCCGAATTTGACCAGCAAAATAAAACACAACAGCTTATATCAAAGCTGCTGTGTTGTATTTATGGCAGCGCTTAGTGGCAAAGGCTGTGTTAAAAAAGTGTGCCGTATAAATCTTTCGGGTCAACAGGGGTAGGGGTAATGTCTACATTTTGGCCAATGTTTAATTGGTTACTTAAATCGTGAACCATTCTTAAAATTGAAAAGTCTTCAATGGCGAATCCAACCGAGTCAAACAGGGTGATTTCATCGTTATTTTCACGGCCATTTTTTGTACCATTTACTAATTCCCATATTTCGGCGTGCACCTTGGCATTTGGGTAGTTTTGTATTTCCCCCTCTTCTTGGCTTTGCGGTAAATACTCCACCACAATACGGCTATTTTCTAATAGCTCTAAAGACAGCTCTGTTTTTCCTGGGCAATCGCCTCCCATACCCAAAACATGTGTGCCTTTTTTAACCATGTCTTTTTCTAATAAACGGTTTTTAGTTTTCGCAGCCGTAGCGGTAATAATCACATCAGCATCCTGTACCGCCCCCCTTATGGAGGTGCAAGGCTGTAAGTCGGCCTTGTGATGCATGTGTTTGTGAAATTTATGCATGGCTTGGGTATCAGGGTCAAAGTAGCTTACTTTATCTATGGGCAATACCGCTTGGGTGGCCAGAAACTGAAATTCAGCTTGGGCGCCAGTGCCAATTAAGGCTAGATGAGTGCTTTCAGGGCGCGCCATATATTGTGCTGCCAAGGCACCGGTGGCGGCGGTACGTATGGCGGTTAAGAGGGTCATTTCACTGAGCATAAGTGGGTAGCCCGTTTTCACTTCAGCCAGCATACCAAGGGCTGCCACACATAAACGCCCTTGGGCAGTGTTGCCTGGGTGGCCATTGACGAATTTAAAACTGTATAGTTCGTTATCAGAACAAGGCATTAACTCCATAACCCCCTGAGGGTAATGAATGGCATGACGGGGGGATTTATTAAATTCAGGCCAGCGGGCAAAATCTTCTTTAATGGCATCAATGGCTTTTTGCATAAAGCTTTCAATGCCAATTTTCTCAGTGATGGTTTTAATATCGTTAACGGTAATCAATCGCATGCTTAGCCCGCCTTTTAATTAATTAGGTATTATGTTTATAAAAAGACTTTCCTTAAGTGTAGATTACTTTATTCACAGGCCATGAATAATTTATTGCTCTGTTATATATGCGGGCAAATCGGGCAGGTTATTGGCCACTTCCATGTAGGTGGTGTATTGGGTGAGGGCCTTGATGACTTCTGGTAAAGGTTGGCTGTATCTTTCACTAATATCCACTTCCCCTATGGAGGCTAACTTAAATGCCAGTTGCTCATGGGGTGGCATGAATTGGGCATTCACGCCTTCTTTATTGCCTCTAGCATCCACTTTATACCAACCATGTTTTTTAAGATAAATGGCGTTTAAGCCGTGCAAGCAAAATGGTGGTTGATCGTCGCTGATGGTGAGTCTTTGATAGCAAAGTGCAGCAGGAATACCGTTAGCCCGTAACAAGGCTGCCAATAAATGACTTTTGGCATAGCAGTAACCTGTGCCATGTTGTAATACTTGAGAGGCTTTACAGGTGACTGGGTTTAACTGGTAATCCCAGCTGTGTTTAATTTCATCTCGTACAAATTCAAAACAGCTTTTTGCAACTGCTTCATCAGTTTGTAAGTTTAAAGCAAGCATGGTTGCTTTTTCTTGAATGCAAGGGTGATGAATATCTATGTATTCACTGGCTTGTAAATAATTTTTCATAAAATGATTGATTGTTAAGGGGCTTAGGCACAAATATTACCCTGTGCGCATAAAACCTGCTTATCATTTTCACTTTTTTTATTAAGTGAATGTTAATGGCTTCTAAAGTGGTAAAACTGTTTAAGATATTGGCCCTTAATTGAAAGCAGAAAAGTTAACCCTATAAATAAAGCTGAAATCACATACAAACTAAAGGGCACACTAACCCCTTGTGCAAGTGCACCAGCCAATACCCCAGCCATGGCCGACACCACCTGACTGATGATGGTATAAATACTCATCACTCTTCCACGAATAGCCACAGGGGTGAAATGTTGTAAGCCTGCCACGATAAAGCTCACAATCATGCCTGCTAAAGTAGTGCCAATGATTAATACCAAGCAGCTTAGCCACACTTGGTTTATCAAACCTATAAGCCCAAGACTACCACCACAAAAGAGCAACATAATTAAAATAGATCGGCCAATGGGCAAATGGTTTTTTAATTTCATGGCTGCCATGCCTCCTAGTATTAGAGAAAATGCCATGAGACCTAAATACTGGCCCTTCTCAATTGGGTTTAACCCTAACTGTTGCTCTGCTATTTGGGGAAGTATGACTTGCATGGGGCCCATCATTAAGTAACCAATAATGGCTGCAAATAATAATTGGGGAATAACAGCAATGCTTTGCAGGGATTCAAAGCATTCTTTCCATTCTTGCTTTAAATTTTCATGGCTTAATCGTTTATGATTGTTAGGTGCGTTAATAAGTAACAAGCTTGAGAAGACAAACATGGCAATGCTGGTGATGGCCACACCTTGCCATTCAAATACCCACTGTATTTGGGTTAATAAAATAGGTGCCAACCCAAAGCCCACCATGACCAATAAATTAAAGGTAATGGTAGATTGGGCAAGTTTACTTTCCGGCACATATTGCCCCAAGGCTGCCAATCGAGCAGGGGCAACAAATGCCCAGCCCACACCAATTAAAAAACTTGATGCCAGAAAAATTATCACACTGGCGGAAGGTTTTATTGCCATGACAGAAAGCATGCCCATGGCACCTAGTACAAAAAAGTTTTGGGCAATGAGCAACACTTTTTTGGCGCTGTAACGGTCAATATAGGCCCCTGCTATCCACCCAAATACAATGGGAGGGCCAAAGCAAAACCCATAAGCAAGACCTGCCAGTAAGGGAGAGTTAAAAATTTCAAGGCTATACATAATGGCGCTGTAATTCACCATATGACCGGCCACGAATGCCAAAAAACATGACAGGTAAAATATAAATAACTTCATTAATTTCCCATATTAAAAGTAATCATTAGATCTTACTTTGTAAGAGTAGGACGAAGGACGATTAAGGTTGGTTGAGCATCTTCTATATGCCAACTGGGAAAACTTGAATTGGTGGTAAATACAGTGCCGTCAGGGGCAATTTCTACATCGCGAGTAAAGGTGACTTTTTTAGCCATGGGGTAATGCTGCCAACGGTCTTCTTTATAGTAATAGGCATATAACGCATCTGAGGTATTACCGTTTACCCAGACAATGGACCGTGTTTTATCAATGTTTAATGAATAAGGGGTTTCACTGCCAAGAGGTTTTACCGGCAGATCATGAAATTCAAATATTTCTTTTATCTGATCAAAGCGAACAATTTGAGACTCAGGAAAAGCCGCTATCCAAATGCCGCCATCACTATCAATGCGTAAACGCCGTGGTCCTTTAAACGGTGTGTCGTACATTTTTATTTCATGGGTATTGGGGTCAATTCGTCCAATGCTATCGGCATGAAGGCGTGCGAACCAAATGCCACCGTCTGGCGCAATATCAATTCCATAAGGCAAAGGCACCCCTGTTGAATCTCGGTCTACTGATGCCCAGTTACCCACAGGCAAACCCCAGCTCATTAATTTAAATAAAACCCCCATTAAGTTAATGGTGATGGTTTCTTTAAGGCTGCGCGACGGTAAATCAAAAAACTTAAATGTGTTATCTGTTCGATTAAACATGCCCACTTGATTGGAAAGCGCTAAGGTAAACCAAACATTGTCATTGGCATCTACTCTAAGAGTGTGAGGGTAATACCCTTCATCCATATGGTGGTTGGTCCACTCTTTAGTTTTAGGGTTAAACTCAATAATTCGTTGTTGATAAGAGGCGGTAATAAATAGGTGGTTATCTTTGGCGCTTTCAGCAAAAGAATGAATGCCTGCAAAAGTTTCATGTTTAGGGAAATCTTTTAGTCGAGAACCTAATAGGCCACCGTGTTGATCCCATTTTTCTTTAGGAAGTTTATACACTACGTATTCTCCCGTTTTAGCATTAATTTCATACATGCGGTCTTGTAAATTGTCGCCCACATAAACCGTGCCTGAGGAGTGATATAACAAATCGTGCATCTGTGAAAAGCTATCACCAATGGGCCATTCAATAATCGATGCGTGATTAAGATGACTCCCCCAAGGGGTACCCTTAGGAATTAGCGCAGGGTTAGCATTTAAACGGGCATATTTTTCATGGAGTAATTTAGGCAGATCTTCTTGTGCATCATCGGATAAGCGGGCGCCATAGTTCACCATGCGATAAATGGTTTCATCCCACATTTCTTCGCTGCGATCTCTGCGTAAATATAGGCTGCCTTGTTGATGGCAAAAGCCGCATTGCAAAATATAATGCTTTTTAAGGTTGGTTTCTAAATCAAGGGCGGCCAGCCATGTATTGGCAGGGCGTGATGCGGCCAGTGCTATTGGGTCGTGCTCCTTTTCAAGAATCGCTTGCCAAGTTTTATCACCCATTAGCTCAATGGTTTGGTCTTTAAAGCCTGGTTTTCTTAGGCGGTAGCGAACGGTTTCTTTTTTAAAGGTATTAAACTCCACCGTGCCTTTCATATTGGTAAATAGCGAATAGCTAGCCGTTGATCGATTTAAAGTGCCTTCTGGCGGGTAGCCATTGTCACTGCGATCAATGGTGAAGCCTGAAACAGGGGTTTGTGACACCATGACATTATCAATAGGGTTGCCGCCGCCATCAGTGACAATCACCACTCCCGCCATTGCCACTTTGTTAAACACAATACCCATGATTAAAATTAAAAGAAGAGACTGTTTCATGACTTAACGTACTCTTTATCTGTTTCTTTAAGGAAGGACTCAAATGCAGCCAAGGTGCTTTTACTGGGTTGATGTTTGAATTCAGATTTAATTTTATCGTTGGCTAAAACAGGTCTGTACTCTATAAATTTAACCTGTTCAGGGCCGTATTGAGATAAACCTAAGGGTTTTAAAATTTTAAGCATAAAGCGTAAAAAATTAGCAGGTAAGGGCAGGTAAAATTTATTTAAACGCTTAGCGATCGCTTTTAAAGATAATGTACCGTCTCCGGCCACGTTGTATATGCCTTGTATATCTGTGGTGGCGGCTTCAATTAAATAAGCGACTAAATCATCTACCCAAATAATCACGAACGGTGAATCGCTTCCAGCTATACCTGTTATGATATTTTTGCTGAACATCTGTGTGATGGGGTTTTCAAAATTAGGCCCTAGTACAGTACCTGGGCGCAGTATGACTTGTTTAAGCTGTGAAAAATCTTTGCGATATCGAGCCAGTATTTCTTCAACTTGGCGTTTATGTTTAGAATAAAAGTAATCACTATTTCCCCGCACAGGCATGTCTTCAGTTAACCAATCTGCATTGTCTTGCCAGTAACCGTAAGCGGCTCCACTTGAAGTCACAACAAACTTACTTACGCCAATCTTTGCCGATATGGCCAGTAAATTTTCGGTGGCTGTCACATCAATGTCGTGAGCCTGTGCAATACTCATATTGGAAGGCAATTGAACAATAGAGGCCAAATGAATAATTACATTGGGCTTAATTTTCTCAACCCAGTTGATAAATAGTTCGCTGCGAATATCGCATATTTTATGAGAGCTATCGGCTTGATCAGGCAGAGCCATTAAATCAGTGGTGTATAAATCAACGTCTTGGCGTTCACTGAATATATTCACCAATCGAGAACCAATGTCTCCTGCGGCTCCAGTAATTAATATTTTCATAAAGAGACCTTATTAATCTGATTTCTATTCATATGTGCGCGACTCGCACCCGCAAACGCGATGCCCGAAACAATGTGCCAAGTGCCCCAAAAAGCACAAATAAGTGCCATGGCGTATTCACCGTTAAATTGAGTAAATACAATGGCAATGGCCAACGATGAGTTTTGCATACCCACTTCAAGGGTGATGGCTTTTTTATCCGCTGTGGGTAATTTACCAATAGAGGCTGCGCCATATCCTGTGCCCATTGCCAGTAAGTTATGGGCAAGCACCGCAGCAAATAACAACCAAAATTGTGCCAAGAAATGTTCATAGTTTTTAAATACAGCGATAAAAATAAACATAAATAACGCCAATAAACTGATGTACTTTAAAACCGTGTGTAAACGTTTAGATAGATTAGGGGTGAAATGCTGCATTAAAAAACCAAGCGCTAACGGAGCCGCTAATACAATTAATAAAGATTGAGCGATATCGCTGCCACTTACATTTATATTCAGTAATAATTCGTTTGCCACCGGGTTGAGCGAGGCCCAAAACATAAAATTTATGGGCAACATGAAAATGGCGATGGTGCTAGAGATAGCCGTAATGGAAATAGATAATGCAGTATTACCACCTGATAAGTGGGTGACAAAATTTGAAAGGGCGCCACCAGGGCAGGCCGCCACAAGAATCATTCCCAATTCAATGCCAGCCGGTAAATTCAATAACAGAGTTAATCCGCAGGTAAATGCAGGCAGCAATAGGAATTGTGCGGCTAAGCCAATAACAGGGGCCTTAGGCGCTTTAAAGACTTTAAGAAAGTCCCTCGGGTGAATATCAAGCGCTAAGCCTAATACCATCATGGCTAAGGTGAGGTTTAATACCCACTGTTGTCCACCGTCATATTGTATTTCAGGCATGGCATACCCTTAGCTGTGAATTAAATTCAATGAAGCATTACTTTAATGTATTAAAATTAAAGAATACTGACTGCTAAGGTCATGCTTTTGGCGGCTAAAGTCAAAATTTAGCCACCATGGAATGACTTACTCTTTAAGAACAGAAACGCGATAACGCCTAGGGGTGGTGCCAGTCCAACGCTTAAAGGCTCGTTGAAATGCACTTTGTTCTGAAAACCCTAATCTTTCACTGACATATAAAACCGAGTTATGGGTTTGCCTTAAGTAGGTTAAGGCCAGTTCTTTACGAATAGCATCTAATACCTGACTGAAGCTGGTGCCGTACTCTTGAAGCTTTCTTTGTGTGCTGCGGACACTTAAGTCTAGGTAATCTGAAACCTCATCAATTTCGGGCACATGATCCGGTAAGGTTTTAACAATATAGTCTTTGATGACTTCTAAGGGGGAATTAAAGGTTTGCTGGGTGAGCATAGATTGCGCGTGTAAATGCAGAACCTTATTTAATTCGGTATCTGATTTTCGAATGGGAACTTGCAACCCTGAGTTGTTCATTTCTATGCCATTAAATTGCGCTTCAAATGTAACAGGGCATTTAAAAAAGGCCTCATATTCTGCTATTTCAGATTGAGGCTTGTGGGTAAAAAACACTCTAGTTGGATAAAAATTCTGGGTATTGGTGAGGGTGCGAGCCAAGCTAATTAAACCGCTAAGAATTTGCTCTGGCAGGTGATGACTGCAATTATAGGCAGGTACCCATTGCAAGGTAGATGCGTCCCCATGGCCAATTAATATGGGGGCACCCATATTTCCAGAGAGCGACTGGTACTTATATTGAGCAGCCATAGCGTCTGCAACACTTTGAGACGTTAACGCAATATAACCCAGAATACCCCAACGATCAGATTCAAATACTTGACCAAATTTAAACCCCAGTAATACTTCATCTAGGGCCTCACTGGCAAAAGCGTAAAGCTCTTCATAGCGCTGTACATCAATTAACAGGCGGCTGTCATTTAATTGCTCTTCAGACAAACTTACCGATTGCAATAACGCACTGCGCTTCAAACCATGGCGCTCACAATAATTAATTAAAGAGCGAACTGGTTGTACGGCAATTTTGGGTTCGAAAGTGGTAAAGGGGGTTTCCATGGACTGATTAAAGCAAAATGGCATCTAGTGTCAATTTATTATTAGAGGTGCCCTTATTATAAAAATTCAGCTCCAAGCAGGGGAAGGTGTTTTATTTGATGATAATTAAGCGCTAATTGAATGCAATTCTTTAACGCCGACACATTAATGTCATCGTTTTCTTTAAATACAATGGCGCGATTTCCTTCATAGGTAAATTCATTTGGGTATATTTCTGTAAAGGTGTCTACCAGCTTACTTTTACAATTAAAGTACATGGCATATTGGTGCGGGTGTTTATCTTTATAATCAATACGAATGGGGCTGCCCTGTGTACATAGATAACTGGGCTCACCCCACTTTAAGGTTTCTTGAATTGTTTTAGGTGTAGAGTCAAAAATAAGTTGGCGCAAAAATAACAGCCGAGTTTGTATCTCTTTAGGATAAGACGCAAATTTTTGCTTAACCTGTTGGCTATCAAATACAGTGTCTTGAAAAGCAATGGCTGATAAGTGGTGTGGCGTCATAGGTTACTTAGTCCAGCTACTTTGTAATTAAACCGGATAACTATAAAACAACCACTGACTTTTTTGAGTGTCCAGTGTGTCATATAGGATTTGCGCGATTTTATTATCGGTGGTGGTGACCCATTGCAAACGGGCTGCATTATGTTGCTTGGCATATTGGCGGCAATGTTCAATGAGTTGCCTGGCCAAACCTTTGCCTCTAAATTCTGGCAAGGTATATAAATCATTGAGTATGGCAACCTTCTGAATGATGCTGGATGCGAAACTGAAATACACGGTAGCAAAGCCAGCTATAGCTCCATCATGGCTAATGATAAATTGACAACCACTAGTGGAATCAGGGCCAAATTGACTAAAAAATTTTTGGTTATTTTCATCGTTAATGTCTTTAACCTTGTAAAATTCTTGATAGTGGCGAATCAAGGGTAATGCCAGATGTAGGTTGTCTGAATTGACTGCTTGTATGTTGGTTAATGGCATATTCCTTAAATCTAAAAAAGTTTAATGAGTATGGTGCCACAGGCGGCGATTTCAAAAATATAACACAAGGCTGCCGCCACTTGACGCATTCTAAAGTGAGGGGCCAAAATCCCATAAGAATGCATCACACGAATAATAATAAACCCCACCGAAAAAACAGCCATGTATTCATTGGCCAGCTGCATATCGCTTAATACCCATAAAAGTAGCGCAAAAGGAATGCTGTGTTCTAGGGTATTAATATGGGCACGAATGGCTTGTTTGAGTTTTTTATTATTGCCATCTCCATTGCCAATTTGGTGTTGCATGCGAATTTTAGAAATGTTCATGGCCAATAAGCTGATCAATAAAACAGCAAGTACAATATACAGGTGAAGGTAATTCATATTTTTCCTTAATTTAGCCATTATAAATAACAGCTGCTATATTACGCGCCTAAAATTAGATTCTAATAAATCATCTTGAAATTGCCATAAACATGCTGAGGCTACATCTAACATTGTTCATAAACAAAAGGGATTTACACTGTTGGAAATGATTTCCAGCATGGTCAGTACTGGCACTGTGACAGCGGGTTGTTAAATTTCTAATTAAGTAATAAATAGTTTCTTTAAGCCGTTTCTTTAAGCAGTTTTAAATTGCTTCGATAAGCACTAGGTACTTTTCCTGTCCATCGTTTGAAGGCCCGCCTAAAATTACTGGAATCGGAAAATCCTACCAAATCGGCAATGTCATCTAGGGCAAGGCTTGATTTCTGTAAGTACTCAATGGCAAGCTGCTCTCGAACGCCATCAAATATCTTTTGAAAACTTGTATGGCTGCTCTTAAGTTGGCGGCGTAAATTTCGTGGGTGAACGCCAATTTGTTGGGCCACTCTATCTTCGTTGGGAAAGCCACCAGGGGAATTTAATAAAACTGACCGTACGCGCTGTACCATATTATCTTCTACCCTATGCTGTGCTATGTATTGATCACATAGAGAGCGGGCCACTTTTTGCGCGACCACATTGCCTTGTAGGGTAGGGGTTTCTAAGTCTTGTTGGCGATAGATTATTTTATTTTCAAGGGCATTAAAAAAAAGTGGGCAATTAAAAATATTTTTGTAAAGTTGACTATAGCTAGGCTCTGGATAGCTAAAATAGACCGCCTGAGGGGGAATGTTTTTGCCAGCTAAAAAGTAAAAACTGCGCTTAATAGCACTGAATACTTCCTCTACTAGAAAGGACACTTCATGACCTAAAGGTTGAACAGAAGATAACAATACGTGACATTTATCCCCCACGTGTACTAACGACATGTTCATCAAACTAGGGGAGGCTTTTTGATATTTAATGGCCACTTCAGCGGCTTCTTTCATGTTCGGAGCGCAGCTCATGGCATAACCCATTAGCCCATAGCTGCTGGTGTTTTCACAGGCGCCAATTTGCAATCCTAATCCATCAACTTGACTTAGCATTACTGCATTATTAATTAATGTGATGGATTGGGAATAAGAGATTTGTCCTTCTTCATCGAATACCGAATCTTTAGATAACCCAGTATTGAGTAATAAGGCATCGGTGTTCACGCCAATCTTTGTCATTTCTTCGACAATATGCGCCGCTTTATGGTTTGTGGTGAACCAAGCTTCAGAGGTGTGCTGAGAGTTTATTGCCATCTTCATATTATTATTTTGCGTTTTTAAAAAAGGCGGCCCTATTTATACATTTGTGACTAAGTGCAGGCAATGGTTTTTACAATAATATTTCCTCATAAAAAATGACTTGTCCAAAATAGACCCCTATTACGATCATCCCAGACCTCCTAAAGATTCAGTCATTTACCTTATTATTTTAACTAAGGCGTCCTTTAACAATAATAAAAGGTGAGTTATGCGTGGCTACTTGAATATTGCTAAAAACTACAACCTATCTATTGGCACTTCTGAAAATATGGGGTTGTTTGATTGGAAACGACGAATGGGCATTCACTTGGCTTTTCATCGTGACCCTATGAATATATTTTTACATTCGGTTTTCCCTGTATTAAATGCATTGGCCATATTGATGATGTGCTATCCATTATTTATGACATTTCCCTGGTTAACCGATCAGTCTTTTTCGGTGGCACTTTTGGTGTTGTTGGCCAGTTTCATTTTATATGCATTAGTAGATGTATTGGTTGCATCCTTAGTGTGTGGCCCTGTATTGCTTTTGTATCCCATTTGCCAATCTAGTTTTTTGTATTTTGATCAATCGTCTATGGCCATGTTAGTGAGCGGTGCTGGATTATTTTTATTTGCTTTATGGGTGCAAGTGGGAATTGGGCATAAGATATGTGAAAGTGGATTAGGAGATGAAATAGAAAACATAGCGGAGATGTTTGAAAGTAAAAACCCCATTCATTTCATCATATTACCGGTTTACACCATATTAGATTTACTTTTTATGATGGGCTATCGCAAACAGCAGGCAAACATAGTATGGGGAATTATGAATGAACTTAGACCAAAGCTTATTAAAGAGTTAAATGAAACTACGGGTATAAAATTAGCAAATTAGTTTTTAAGTAATTGCTTTTAAAATAATTGGCCTTTAAATAATAAGTTAGGTAATTCATGAATAATAATTTAACAGCTCCGGCTTTGCAGGCTCAAGATTCGCAAATTAATAGTACTAAACTGTTTATCCCTATCACCATAGGACAATTAAAATTGTCAGGGCGAGTAATAAAGTCAGCGATGGTGGAAACCCTATGTACCAAAGAAGGTTTTGTAACCCCTAAACTCATTGAACACTACCAACAAATTGCCCGAGGGGGCACACCGCTCATTATTACCGGTGCAGCTAACTATAATTCTTACGGTCGCGGTGTACCTTACCAATTAAGTGTTGAGAATGATCAAAAAATTCCTGGTTTGAAAAAACTGACTCAAGCTGTACATGACTTGGGTGGCAAAATCATGGCACAGGTATATCACACCTCTCGGCAGGCTTTACCTACACCTGTAGGGCGAAGCGATGCTCAAGCACCTTCGGCAGTGTATGAGCCTTCATTGGGCGTCTCACCCAGAGAAATTACTAAAACAGAAATTAAAGAAAATATTGCTCAATTCGCCGAGGCCGCCTTGCGCTGTAAAAAAGCTGGTTTTGACGGTGTGCAAATTCATGCTGCACATGGTTATTTAATCAGTGGTTTTTTAACCCCCCATACCAATCGACGTAAAGATGAATACGGTGGCAACTTTGAAAATAGAATGCGGTTTTTGTTAGAGGTCTATAGCGCGGTTAGAGAAAAAGTCGGAGACGATTACCCATTAATTTTAAAATTAAATGGCAGCGATGATTTACCTTTTAGAAAAGGCCTTAAAACGCAAGAGTTAATAAAAGTGGCTCTGCGCATGGAACAAGTGGGCATTGACGCCATAGAAATTACCGCAGGGCATTATGAATCAGGCACTACATTTTCAAGGGGGAATTGGAAAGGCTTTACTAAGACCATGTTAAAACACGGCCTAGGGCCAAGCTTAGGTTTAATTCGACGTAAAGGCATGAGTGCCGCGGCACCCTTGGTTGATTGGTATTTCAATAAGGTGTCAGGGTTTAGGGAAGCGTTTAATTTAGATTATGCCAAACAGTTTACTCAAGCCTTGTCTATACCGGTGATTTGTGTGGGGGGCTTTGTGAATAAAAGCACCATGGCCAAGGCTTTGAATGACGGCGACTGCGATATGGTAGCGGTGGCAAGAGGCTTTATTGCCGACCCTTACCTATATCGCAACATGAAAGAAAACCTTCAGGGACCAAAGTGCAATTACTGCAATGCTTGCTTTGCGCGCCCAGGTGTACAGCCCTTAACTTGTTATGAACCAAGCATAAGCGCTGAGCGAAGCAAAATGTTAAGTGAGCCATTTTTCAAAGAAGCGGCTCATTCTTAAATGATATGTAGTTTTAACCACTGAATAAACTTGAATTACTTTTACAGTAAAATTAGGAAAATATGTGAATAACCTTGCGCTTGATAGTGCCCTTGTATTAAGTAATGGCACCCATATTAAAAATCGACTATTTAAATCAGCCATGAGCGAGCAGTTAGCCGATAAATACCACAATCCTAGTTTGGGATTAATACAGCTTTATAAAACTTGGGCGAAAGGGGGAATCGGCCTGGCCGTGACGGGTAATTTAATGGTTGATCGCCAGCATTTAGGGGAGCCCAAAAATGTGGTATTAGATGAAAAAAGTGACTTAAGCCAATTTTCAAAATGGAGTGCAGCAGGCACACAGAATAATTGTCAGCTTTGGGCACAGCTTAATCATCCTGGTAAGCAAGTACCCAGTTTTATTCATGGGCAACCCGTGGCACCCTCTGCTTTACCCCTTGAGGGAAGCTTACAAAAAAACTTTAAAACTCCAAGAGCTTTAACTGAAATTGAAATTAAAAAAGTCATAAAGCAATTTAGCAGCGCAGCACTACTTGCCAAACAAAGTGGCTTTAGCGGGGTTCAAATTCATGGGGCCCACGGATACTTGGTAAATCAATTTTTATCTTCCCGTCATAATCAGCGAACTGATCAGTGGGGGGGCACCTTACAGAATCGCATGCGTTTTGTTTTAAAGATTTATGAGGCCATTCGCCAACAAGTGGGGGATACCTTTCCTGTGGGCATTAAACTTAACTCAGCAGATTTCATGCGAGGCGGTTTTACTGAAGAAGAGTCCATGGAAGTGGTGAAAGTGTTAAGTGACAGCGGCATTGATTTAATTGAAATATCAGGAGGCTCTTATGAAGCGCCCATCATGGCCGATGGCACGGGTAATAAAAGTAGCCAGCAGCGTGAGGCGTATTTTTTAGAGTATGCTGAAAAAGTGCGAAAAATAGTTAATACCCCTCTTGTGGTGACGGGAGGTTTTCGATCTAGCAAGGCTATGATTGAAGCCTTGAGAAGTGGCGCGACTGATTTCATTGGCCTTGCCAGACCCTTGGCGTTGGACCCTGAGATGCCCAACAAAGCCATGCAAGATGATGGCTTTAATGTGCAGTCTAGGCCGTTAACCACTGGCATAAAGGCTTTAGATAAAATGGTAATGCTTAATATGAGTTGGTATGAAGCTCAGCTAGCTCGTATGGCAAATGGGCAAGAGCCTAAACTTAATTTAAGTGAGTGGTACTCAACCTTTAAAGTGTTTATGCATCTTGGGGTGTTTGCTTTTCGAAAAC
>OLII01000338.1_pt1 | contig 18210 bp, 14 predicted proteins | sample 1609481 | NCBI WGS metagenome assembly OLII01 (sample SAMN05416859, study PRJEB24817) | seawater metagenome | isolation source: Sea water | place: Canada:Atlantic | collected 2013-11 | reverse complement strand
CTATTGGCCGTGGTGTAGACGGCGAATTGGCGATGAAAATTTTCGATTTAGTTGAAAAATTCGCTGGTTATGGCTTTAACAAATCTCATTCAGCGGCTTATGCCTTAGTTTCTTACCAAACGCTGTGGATGAAAACTCATTATCCAGCGCCATTTATGGCTGCGGTAATGTCTGCAGATATGGATAACACCGAAAAAATTGTCACCTTGGTTGATGAATGTAGCAATATGGAAATTGATTTATTGCCGCCAGATGTCAACGCGGGGCAATATAAATTCACGGTAAATGATGACGATCAAATAGTCTACGGCATTGGTGCTGTTAAAGGGGTAGGTGAAGGCCCAATTGAAGCCATTATTGCTGCACGACAATCTGGCGGTCCTTTTACCGATTTATTTGATTTTTGTGCACGCCTAGACCTTAAAAAAACCAACAAGCGTGTCTTAGAAAAGCTAATCAAGTCCGGTGCTATGGACGCGCTCGGACCAAAATACCAAAAAGGCTGCACCAAAGAGCAGGGTGCAAATCGTGCTGCACTTTTTGAAACACTACCTGAAGCCATCAAAGCTGCAGAGCAACATGCTAAAGCGGAGTTATTAGGACAAAACGATCTGTTTGGTTTGATTAATGATGAGCAAACAGACTCAAGACAAAGTTTTAAAGCAGCTAAAGCATGGTCAGAAGAAGTGTGGCTAGATGGTGAAAAGGAAACCCTAGGTCTTTATTTAACCGGTCATCCAATAAATCGTTATTTAAGTGAAATAAAAAAATATTCTTCAAATCGTCTTGTAGCGATGCAACCGACAGGTCGAGATAGGCAAGCAGTTGCGGTTGGATTAGTGATTGGCGTTCGCGTACTCGTCAATAAACGCGGGCGTCGTTGGGCATTAGTCACTTTGGATGATAAGAGTGCGCGAATGGATATTCGTCTGTTTCCAGATGACTATGATCGCTTTGCTGAACTACTCAATAACGATGCTATTTTGGTTTGTAGCGGACAGGTCAGCTTTGATGATTATTCTGGTGGTAATACAATGACCGCTCGGGATATAATGACAATTACAGATGCGCGAGAAAATTATCTTAGCTCGATTGATATTCAAGTTGATAACAGCTTGATAGCGGATGATTTTATTGAACAGTTTGCTCAGGTATTAACACCTTATAAAGAAGGCACCTGTCCTGTGAGAGTCTTTTATCAGCGCGAAGAAGCTCAAGCTATGCTAGAGCTAGGCGTACAATGGCGGGTAACGCCAGCCGATACGTTATTATACGAATTAAAAACATTGCTTGGTGAAGAACGTGTCGCCATGGAATTTAAATAACGGCTATTGAATGTTATACATTAGAAGTATTTCAATATTCATAGCTAAAAACGATTTTAAAAAATTAACTAGATTTATTAGGTAAAAATAAGCATGTCATTAAACTTTTTAGATTTCGAGCAGCCTATTGCTGAGCTTGATGCAAAAATTGAAGAACTTCAATTAGTCAACAACGGCCAAGAGCTTGATCTTGATATTGAAGAGCAAATCGCACAATTACGTGAAAAAAATAAAGAGCAAACTAAGAAAATTTTCTCTAATCTAGACCCGTGGCAAACGGCTCGTGTAGCGCGTCATCCGCAACGCCCTTACACGTTAGATTATATTCCACGTATCTTTACCGAGTTTGATGAATTAGCCGGTGATCGTGCTTATGCTGATGATAGTGCAATTGTTGGTGGTACTGCTCGTTTAGACGGCAAGCCGGTAATGATTATTGGTCATCAAAAAGGTCGCTCTACCACTGAAAAAGTGAAACGTAATTTTGGTATGCCGCGTCCAGAAGGCTACCGTAAAGCTTTACGTTTAATGGAAATGGCTGAGCGTTTCAATATGCCAATTATTACCTTTATTGACACGCCAGGTGCATACCCAGGTGTTGGCGCTGAAGAGCGTGGTCAAAGTGAAGCCATTGCTCGTAACCTTAAAGTAATGGCCCGATTAACGGTGCCAATCGTTTGTACTGTTATTGGCGAAGGTGGCTCTGGTGGCGCTTTAGCTATTGGTGTTGGCGATCGCGTAAACATGCTTAAATACTCTACTTACTCAGTAATCTCTCCAGAAGGTTGTGCTTCAATTTTATGGAAAACCGCAGAAAAAGCCTCAACTGCTGCTGAAGCTATGGGCATTACCGCCACGAGAATTAAAGAATTAGACTTAATTAATAGTATCGTTGAAGAGCCGTTAGGTGGCGCACACCGAGATATGGATTTAATGGCCGCCGAGTTAAAGCAAGCAATCAAAAAAGACTTATCAGAGCTTGAAGGCTTAAACAAAGATGAGCTTATTGAAAAGCGTTATGACAGATTAATGTCGTTTGGCTACTGCTAAACAAGATAGCCGATAGCGTAAAGCTATCGGCTTTTTTATGAAAAATCAAAACTGCTCCCTGCAAAATGTCATTTTGCAAACCCTACAAGATAAATCTAACAATGAGTTAATCATTGCTTATAGCGGTGGTGTCGACTCACAAGTGCTTTTACATGCGCTAGTACAACTAAAACAACAACACGCAATAAATAATCCGATAACAGCATGCCATGTAAACCATGGATTGAGTGACAATGCTCAATCATGGCAAGACTTTGCTGAGCAACAATGTTCAAATTACGGCGTTAACTTGGTTGTTAAGCGTGTTGATATTAAGCCGCAAGCGCAACAATCACTTGAAGAGCTTGCTCGAGACGCAAGATATGATGCACTTAATTCTCTATCTAGTGCTGCTACTTTAATTTTAACGGGTCATCATGGTGACGATCAAAGTGAAACTTTTTTGTTGGCACTAAAGCGCGGTGCAGGCTTAAAGGGGCTTTCGGCAATGGCTACAAGCTCAACGCTGAAAAATCACCAGTTAGTCCGTCCGTTACTATCCATTTCACGGCAAATGATCCTAGATTACGCAAACGAGCATCAACTTAATTGGATTGAGGATGAGTCTAATGCCGATATCAGCTTCGATAGAAACTTCATTCGCAATAAGGTGATGCCGCTGCTTAAACAGCGTTGGCCGAGTATTAGTCAAACCATTAATCGAAGTGCAGAGCATTGCCAAGCAGGGCAAGAGTTACTCGATGAGTTAGCAGCGCAAGACCTCGTTAACTGTTCAGAAAACAATGTCGGCAATAGTTTAGCTGTTTCGCCTTTGTTAACCTTATCTAAAGCACGTTTTAACAATCTTATTCGTTACTTCTTAGCTCAGCATAACTTCTTAATGCCAAGTACAGAGCAATTAAAACAATTAAGCTTACAACTCACTGCCGGCAATGATAAAACACCCAGCATTAAAGTTGGCGATCACTTTTTTAGACGTTTTAAGCAGTCAATCTATTTAACCGCAGAGTATGAAGATGTCAGCGGTTGGCATAAGCAAGTGCACTTTGTTGATGGAATTGCCGAACTTATCTTACCCGATCACTTAGGCAAACTAGTATTTTCTACTAAACAGCAGTTAACTGAAAATACCCCAACTAAACTTCTATCAGTATCTTTGCCAAAACAAAACCAGCAAGTAACGGTTCGTTTTAGCCATAACAATCCTAAATGCTTACCAGATTATCGGCAGCATTCTCGCTCCGTTAAAAAAGTATTACAAGAATTGAATATTGCCCCGTGGCAAAGAAAGCGTGTCGCATTTCTTTATTATGATGAGGTATTGGTGGCAGCAATTGGCCATTTTGTTTGTCAGTCTTTTATGATCACTGAAAGCGAAACGGGTATGCATATATATCAAAACTAGAGTTAACTTTCTGTTTTCGGTTTTTAAGTTAAATCAGCTTATCTAAAAAAATGGCGTATAGCTTGAGTCAAGCTAAACGCCTTTATGTAGAATGTGCTTACTGCTAAATGAACGATGAAGTAATTATTAGTACTTAACTTCTGCTTAGCTTATTTATTACTTTCAATAATCACATCAACTTGTCGTTTTTTATTTTGCTGAGAAACAACCACACGCATGGCTTCTTCGCCTTCTTGATATTTCAACGTTAGTCGGCCACGTTTACGCTCTTGTGTGTATGGCTCGCCAAATGCTTGAGCATAAAAGGCTACCACCTCAGCTTCAGTAGCGTTGGTGAAATAATTAATAACCGCTGGTAGTGAATCACTAAATTCTGCAAAGACTTGTGCATCTTCAATGACCGGTATATCGATAACACCGTTATTAATGACAGAGCTGACGACTTCTTCTTCAACTTCTTCATACTCTTCAATGACTGGTTCAACAATCACAGGCTCTTGAACGGGCTGCTCTTCAACTTCTTGCGTTGAAGAGCACGCACTAACACCAACTGCCATTATACTAAGTAAGGTAAAATGCTTAACAGCTTGTTTTACTTTCATTTAAGTTACATCCATTCAAGTTAATTTTTATATAATTTTAAATATATACGATTTTTGTCAGTAACGCGATAAGCAGGCAACAATTAGCGATAAAAAGAACTATTCTTCAATAGTTAAAGAGATCTCTTTGATTGTTAAAGTTTTTATATTTTCTTTTGGTAATGATCTACCCATAAAGCTGTAGCGCCACATATAGCGACAGGCATAACAATCAAATTAATGATGGGGACCATTGAAAAAACTGCCACTGTAATACCAAAGCTATAGCTGATGCCTTGATTTTGCTTTAATACTTCTTTCATTCTCGCAAAGGGTATTTTGTGGTTATCAAAAGGGTAATCTTTATATTGGATGGCCATCATCCAAGCAATAAATAAAAACCAAAGGATTTGGCCGATAAAAGGTAGCCATAAAAGAATGAAAAATCCGATTGCTCGGGGCAAGTAATAGCAAAGTTTTTGCCATTCTCGGTGAAGTGTTCTTGGGGTATCCTTGATGATATCAAGAAAGTCACCTTTAGGGGCATTATTGCCTTGCAAAATCGCTTCTATTTTCTCTGATAAAAGACCGTTAAAGGGAGCCGCTAGCCAATTGGCAACGGTACTGAAAACAAAAGAAAAAATAACTAACACTGTGATCAGTGCTAATGGCCATAGAATGACATTCAACCAATCTAACCAGTTTGGTAGCCAAGCCAGCAAGCTTTCCATATAGTTTGCTAACTCTAAATAGACAAAATAAAAAGCGAAGCTAAAAAGCAATACGTTGATCGCCAAAGGAATAAAAACAAAGCGGCGAACACCTTTTTGTTGTATTAATTGAAACCCTTTAAGAAAGTAGCTAGCGCCACTATGGTTTATCGGGGCTAATTTAACGGGGTTACTGGGATGAGGCATAATTTAGGGACTTCCTAAGAGACTGATATTCTTCGAGTGAGTATAAAAGCTTCTTTGACAATTTTACAACATTAACTTGTTACAAATTCTCATGATTTCTGATAAAGTTTTCTGTTAATATATTGCGATAAAAATCGCTCGAAAATTAGTCATCAAGAGAGTAAATAGGCTCGAAAATGGAAGAGAACTTCAGAAACGTTTTAATTATCCTTAGTGCTGTTGTTATTACCGCAATATTCATCCATGGTCTGTGGACGATTAGAAAACAAAAAAATCCTTATAAACTCAAAGCATCGAAAGACAAAGTAGAGCCTATTACGCGTGATTTCGACCGAAAAGGCTTTGATCAAGACGGTGTCGGTAAAGTAAAAGTTAGTCCTAATACCCAGAGTAGTGAGTTAGACATTAAAGATAAAGCGTTTGCGGATGAGTTATTATCAAATAGCGATCCGCTAGCAGATGACTTATCGAAGAGCCAAGTAGTTATTAAAAATAATGTTTTGGGAGATATTGTCGGGCGCACAGCAGCTGAAAAAAGTGAACCTATAGAAAATAAAACTGTTGAGAAGCTAGACGACAGTATTGAAGATGATTGGTTTAAAGAAGAGCCCCAACTCAGCTCTGGTAAACAATTTACCGAAGATGAGTTAGGTGACGAACTAATTTCCACGCCACAAAACGAACAGCAGCCTGTTGAAACTGAGCCGGTTGAAACAAAAGCTGCTATTATTTCAGAACCTTTGTATGAGCAACCGGTAACTCAAGCAAAGCCGGCTAGAGCGCCTATCAATAAAGTAAATAAGCCACCATCTAAAGCCGCGCTTAAACGCAATCAAATGGAAATTGACTTTGATAGTCAGCTTGGTGAAGAAACGTCAGAAGCTGCAACTAAAACAGCAAAAACGCAATTAGAGCCTCAAGTCATTATTTTATCTGTGGTTATGCCTGCTAACCAACAAATGTTTGGTGCTGCACTATTACCAAGTCTGCTAACGCTTGGTTTAAAGTATGGTGAAATGAATATCTTCCATCGTCATGAAGATAATGCTGGTAATGGTAAAGTAACTTTTAGTTTGGCTAATATTATGAATCCAGGTTCATTTGATTTAGACAGTATGGAAAACTTTGCGACTCGTGGCGTTAGCTTATTTATGACATTACCCAACGCAGGTGATGCGTTTAATGTTTTTGAACAAATGCTAAATGCAGCAAAACAACTGGCGAAAGAGTTTAATGCTCAGGTTATTGATGACAAAAGAAATGTCATGACCAAACAAACAGAGCAGCATTACCTCAGTAAAATTCGCGAGTTTGATAGAAAAAGTCGTATAGCGCTGGTGGAATAACTTTAGTTAACCTGAATCGAGGTTAGTTACTTTCATCTCAAAAAATACGGGCGCCTGCCCGTTTTTATTGCCTTAAAATAAATTGGTTTCTCCCAACTATTACCTGAGTAAAATATTATATGTCTAATGTAAAAACACAAATTAGCCAGTTACAGCAACAAATTAATCAATACAATCATGAATATTATGTTTTAGACCAACCGAGTGTGCCTGATGCTGAATATGACAGGTTAATGAAATCCCTTTTAGATATTGAAAGTGCTCACCCTGAATTAATATCAATTGACTCACCCAGTCAGAAAGTAGGCGGCCAGGCTTTAAAATCTTTTAGTCAAGTAACTCACCAACAACCAATGCTCTCCCTTGATAATGTCTTTTCATTAGAGGACTTTCATAGCTTTGTAAAGCGTATGAAAGATCGTTTACAAAATAACGCAACCATCTCTTTTTGTGCCGAGCCTAAGCTCGATGGATTAGCAGTGAGTTTACGCTATGAAAATGGTCAATTAATTCAAGCAGCCACTCGCGGAGATGGTAATGTTGGTGAAAACATTACTAATAATATCCGTACCATTAAATCTATCCCACTTAAATTGATGGGAACTTCAGGCAAAGATTTTCCGAGTATCGTAGAAGTTCGAGGTGAAGTCTTTATGCCAAAAGCAAGTTTTGACGCGCTAAATGAACAAGCCAAGAAACGGGGCGAAAAAGGTTTTGCAAATCCAAGAAATGCAGCCGCGGGCAGTTTACGCCAGCTTGATTCAAAAGTGACCGCTAAACGAAATTTATCTTTTTATGCATATAGCTTAGGTTTTGTCGGGGAAATGCTAGCGAATGATGAAAGCAAAGAGTTAACGGCGGATTACTTCCCAAACTCACATTATCAAAGACTATGTCAGCTAAAAACCTTAGGTTTTCCGATGTGCCCTGAGGTTAAGTTTCTTGAAACAGAGCAAGGCATTGAAGAGTTCTATCAAGGCATTTTAGCTAAGCGCTCAACGTTGAGCTATGAAATTGATGGTACGGTATTTAAAGTTGATGATATTGCCCTGCAAAAACGTTTAGGTTTTGTTGCTAGAGCACCACGTTGGGCAATTGCTTATAAATTCCCGGCAGAAGAAGAAACAACGCAGATCCTTGGTGTTGATTTTCAAGTAGGAAGAACGGGGGCAATTACGCCTGTTGCTCGATTAGCCCCAATTTTTGTTGGTGGTGTTACCGTTTCAAATGCCACGTTACATAACCAAGATGAAATCAACAGACTTAGCATTAAGATAAATGACTATATTACTATTCGCCGCGCTGGTGACGTTATCCCGCAAATAGTTGCGGTGCAAGCGCATAAGCGACCGAGTGATGCGATTGATATTTCCTTTCCTAAAACTTGTCCAGTTTGTGATTCTGCAGTTGTTAAGCCGGAAGGTGAAGCGGTGCTTAGATGTACAGCGGGTTTATTTTGTGCAGCACAGCGTAAAGAAGCGATAAAACATTTTGCTTCGCGCAAGGCACATGATGTCGATGGCTTGGGCGATAAATTAGTTGAGCAGTTAGTGGACGAAAAATTAATAAATACGCCTGCTGATTTATTTCAATTAACTGAAATCCAAATAAGCACCATGGAGAGAATGGGAAAGAAATCTGCCACCAACTTAATTATTGCCATAGAAAATGCTAAAAGTACCACCTTAGCAAAGTTCATTTATGGTCTAGGTATTCGTGAAGTAGGTGAGGCAACAGCAGCTAATTTAGCAAATCATTTTTATACCCTAGCAGCAATTGAAAATGCATCACTTGAGGCCTTGCAAGAAGTCCCTGATGTTGGAGAAATTGTTGCGAAAAACATTATCAGCTTTTTTAAAGAAGCGCATAACTTAGCGGTGGTTTCTGGTTTAAGTGAGGTAATGAGTTGGCCGACTATTGAGCAGAAATCTGCTGATGAACAACCGTTGGCGGAACAAATATTTGTATTAACTGGAACGTTGACGCAAATGGGCAGGGCGGAAGCTAAAACCGCACTTCAAACCCTTGGTGCTAAAGTTTCAGGTAGTGTTTCAAAGAAAACAGATTATGTTGTTGCTGGTGATAAAGCAGGCTCTAAATTAACTAAAGCACAAGACTTGGGGGTCAAGGTACTAACTGAAGATGATTTAGTCGCTTTGTTTGCAAAGCACGAAGTAACCGTTTGAGCTTAGTCACTTTAAAGTCACCATGAGAGAGAATAAAAATGAGCTCTGTTGTTATTGAACTATTTAATGATTTAGGGCAATGGTTTCGCCCTTATCAATATCAATCAGCGCTAGCAATTATCGCGACGGTATTAGTTATTTTTGGTAACGATATTAATAGTGCAATAAAAAAGCTAGTGGTAAGGCAGCATTTTATCGTTCGGACATCGGTATTTATTTTAGTCTGCGCTTTTGGTTATGGTTTATTAACCGTTTGGCTGACAAGTATACTTGCTCAGCAGCTCGCTAAGCTGCCTGACTTGTATCTTTTACCGGTCGTTTTCACTGTCTTTTTTACTTTAGGTATCTACGCGCAAAAGCAGCGTCATATTTAACTTCTGAAATGACAATCGTGATTTTAACGGATGTCATTTCAGTAAGGTGATTTTTCGCTAGACAGTTTTTGAGGTTAACCGCCAGAACGAGAAACCTGCGACAAAGAATAAAATCATTGGATAAAATGCGTGACTGGCGACTTCAAGCGGAGAGATGTGTAAGGTCGCACCAAGTAATAATGCCTGAGCACCATAAGGGAGTATGCCTTGGTTTATACAAGCAAAAACATCAAGTAAACTTGCCGACTCTGCAGGGGTTATCTTACCATCTTGAGCAAGGTCTTTTGCTGTTTCACCCGTTACTATGATAGAAACGGTGTTATTTGCAGTAAAAAAGTTGCATAAAAATGCTAGGCCAGCAATGCCAACACCAGCAGCACGCCTGTTATTGTTCGGGGTTAGCTTTCTAGCAAGGTTTTCAATAAGCGTAGTCAACGCAGATAAACCACCTTGCTGGCGCACTAACTCACTTAGACCACCAATAAATAATGACAAGATAAAGATATCTTGCATGCTAGCGAAACCTGCTGTGATATCAGAAATCCATGCTGATAATTGATAGCCATTTGCTATCATACCAATGCCAGCCGCTAATATAATACCCAAGGTTAATACCACAAAAACATTCACGCCCATTAGCGCAAGAATAAGAATAACAATATACGGGATTAAACCTGATACAGCGGCTTCACTACTTAAATCATTATTCACTTCTCCGCCTAATACGGTAAATATTACCAAGCAAATTAAGGCGGCAGGCACGGCAAATTTAAAGTTTACTCTAAACTTATCTTTCATGTGGGCGCCCTGACTACGTGTTGAAGCAATGGTGGTATCAGAAATAATTGATAAGTTATCACCAAATATTGCCCCTGATACTAAACAGCCAGCAACCAGCGCCGCATCTAAATTTGCAGAGTCGATAAAACCCAGCGCAACTGGCGCTATCGCGGCAATCGTTCCCATTGATGTTCCCATGGCTGTTGATAGAAAAGCAGCAACAATAAATAGCGCAGGTAAGAGTAAATAATCGGGAAATATTGCTAAGCCAAGCTGAACACTCGCATCAACACTACCTGTTGCCTTAGCAACTACGGCAAAGGCGCCAGCAAGAAGATAAATAACACACATGGTGATGATGTTAGCGTGACCAGCACCGCTTATAAATTGGGATATTTGATCATTAATCGACGTTTTTAAAAGATATTTCCCTAAGGCTATTGAGGCGATAATAGCAGGGATGATTGCAATACTGGCAGGTAGTTGATAGAAAGCAAAATCGACTCCTTGTAGTGTTAGTAAAATACCTGTCCCGAGGAATAACCCTAAAAAGACACCAAAGGGTAATAGAGCTAATAGGTTTGGTTTTGTTTCTTGCTTATCGGTCATATCGGGTACTTTAAAATATAGTGTTGCCACATTATAAAAGTAAAACCAGACTTGTCAATATGGCGGTTTAGATGGCTAAATGAAAAGTGTAATCTTAATTCACTGACAATGATGTTTAAGCTGTGGCATTGTTATATCAGGTAAGTATTTAATTTTAGCGAGTATGCAGACGATAGTTTGTACTGATAAAAGAAAAAGGCCAGTAACATGGTTACTGACCTTTTATAATAAACTTTCAATTGGTTAGGGCTTTCAAATTGAGGCTAAGCTTGTGTTTGTTCATCAGCCCAAGCGACAGCTATATTGTAATGCTCAATCACTTTATCTTTATCAAGCTTTAATTTTTCCATCACTATATTGGTTTTATCCCACTCCGCCTTTTCGACAAACTCAACAAGTTTGATTAGAGCGGCCATTACGCCTTTTTTGGTGAGTAGTGGATCTTTAATATCTTGCGATAACGGCAGTTTTTCTAAAACACTTGCCATTTCTTCATCGAGAATAGCATCTATCATCGATAATAAGCCGGTTAAAAAGGCAATCGATATATCCAGTTGAGAAGGGATGTCATTTGCTACTAGTTCACAAAATTTAGCACGAGTCATCGCAAGGTTGATTAATTCTGATGGTTTATCAGGGTTGGCTGTAACAGCGAACATTAAGCCAATAAAGCGCTTTAATTCCCCTGAGCCTAAAATGACCAATGCTTGTTTAATCGTTGATATTTCACTACGGCGTTTGAAAATTGCCGAATTAGCGTAACGCAGTAATTTATAGGAAAGTGATACGTCACGTTCAAATACACTGGTAATATTGTTTAAATCAAGTTCAGTCTTAGAGGTCTCATATAACAATTCCGCCATAGCCATTTGCGATGGTGATAGGGTCTTTGTTTTAATCATTTCTGGTTTTGCGAAAAAGTAACCTTGAAAATAATCGAAGCCAAAATTAAGCATTTGATTATATTCTTCATAGGTTTCAACTTTTTCAGCAAGCATTTTTATATGGGGATGATCTTTAACTGCGGTTAAAACTTGCTTAATTTCATCAATGCTACTTTGTTGAATATCAATTTTTATCATTTTAATAAATGGATAAAAATGCGCCCAGACATTTTGATGTTCGTAATCATCTAATGCCAAGGTATAGCCTTTGGCATGCAAATCTTTACACAATGCTAAAAGCTTTTTACCTGGTTTTACCGTTTCAAGCACTTCAACAACCACTTCCTCAGGGGATAGCATTTCAGGGTAACCTTGCTCTAAGGTTTCTAAGGTGAAATTGATAAAGGCTGGTTTGTTACCGGTAAATTCACTGATACCCATATTAAACTGACTAGCTTCGACCATTTTACTGGTGGCTTCATCACCGTCAATATCAGGAAAAACATTGTCTATGCTGTCACGGAAAAGTAATTCATAAGCAAAAAGGTTTTTGCTTTTATCTAAAATAGGTTGTCTTGCAGCGTAAAAATTCATAAAGAGAGTTAACTTGCTTTTGTTTTGAAATGTTAATTAATACTGAATATATGGTATACCGCTCTTTTTTGCATTAGATTTTTTGTTTTAATGTGCAGTATCTCAAAAATATATCTTATATTTACTTACCATTAACTTAGCTTTCAACTTCGCTTTTAACATAGAGGTTACGGAGCATTACCTTAGTTAGGTTTCTTTATAAGCCAAACTTTGCTAATTTAGCGCTCTCAATACAACTATTTCATATTTGCAGGTAATCACTTTGGCACTTGGTACATTCATTTCATTAGCACTTTATTTTGTAGTCATGCTCTTAATAGGTTTGTATGCCTATAAAAAATCAACCAGTGATGTAGCAGGTTATATGTTAGGTGGACGAAGCTTATCACCAAGCGTTGCGGCACTGTCTGCGGGTGCTTCAGACATGAGTGGTTGGATGTTAATGGGATTACCTGGTGCAATGTATATTACAGGCTTAAGTAGCATCTGGATTGCAGTTGGGTTGGTCATTGGTGCTTTTTTCAATTACCTAGTCGTAGCACCTCGTCTTAGAACCTATACCGAAGTTGCTAATGACTCAATCACCTTACCTGACTTTTTTGAAAACCGTTTCAATGACAAATCGCGGGTTTTAAGAATTGTTTCCTCACTGGTGATTGTGGTGTTTTTCACCTTATATACCTCAAGTGGCATCGTTGCCGGTGGTAAGCTTTTTGAAAGCTCATTTGGCTTAAACTATGAAGTTGGCCTTTATGTAACCGCTGGTGTCGTTGTTGCTTATACCTTGTTTGGCGGCTTTTTGGCGGTTAGCTTAACTGACTTTGTGCAAGGTTGTATTATGTTTGTTGCATTAGTCTTAGTCCCAATTGTTGCTATTAATGAGGTCGGCGGTTTAAGTGAAATGCAGCATAGCATTGCAGCGATAAATCCCGATTTATTAAATCTTTTTAGTGGCGTTAGCGCTATTGGCATCATTTCAGCGATGGCGTGGGGCTTAGGGTATTTTGGTCAGCCACATATCATAGTCCGTTTTATGGCTATTCGAAGTGTGAAAGATATGCCAACGGCAAGACGCATCGGAATGAGTTGGATGATAGTTGCCATTATTGGTGCTATGGCAACTGGTTTTGCCGGTATTGCTTATGTCGCCAAAACAGGCATTAAGTTAGATGATGCTGAAACCATTTTTATTGTGTTGTCTCAATTACTGTTTAGCCCGTTGATCGCTGGCTTTTTATTAGCGGCAATTCTTGCAGCGATAATGAGTACTATCTCTTCACAGCTCTTAGTCACTTCTAGTTCGCTTACTGGTGATTTTTATCAAGCCTTTTTACATCGCGATGCGAGTGAAAAGCAATTGGTGTTAGTTGGTCGTATCTCGGTGTTTATTGTTGCACTGGTTGCAATCTTTTTAGCTTATGACAGAAATAGCAGTATTTTAAGTTTGGTCAGTAATGCATGGGCAGGGTTTGGCGCAGCATTTGGGCCTGTAGTTATTGCTAGCTTGTATTGGAAAGATATGACGCGCAATGGTGCTTTAGCTGGAATAATAAGTGGTGCTGCTACGGTACTAATCTGGATATACGCACCTTTCACTATCGATGGTCAGTCGCTGAGCTCTGTAATGTATGAAATAGTGCCAGGCTTTATTGTTTGTTCAATTGCCATCTTTGTTGTTAGTAAAATGTCACCAAAAGTAGCAGATCAAGTAAGTACGACTTTTGACGAAATGTTAAAACATCATAGTTAGTCATAATCACTAAGCCAGGAGTATGATTAAACAAATAAAAACGAGTTACTTAGGTAACTCGTTTTTTTATAGCCTAACAACCACTGTCGATATTGTAGCTTTCTAGTTTGTTAAAGTGCCTAATGCTGCAGATAAGTAAACTCGATAATTTCAAGTTGTCCGCATTAGAGCTTTTATGCTAGAATCGCGCTAATTTTAAACCTTGGATTAATTCTTTTTGTCCCAATATAGGGTTTTAGGTAATTAATCATTTTTAAGACAATAAAGTCTGGAGTTTATATCAAATGAGTTTTGATACTATTGAACAACGTGTTAGCTATGGTGTAGGTCGTCAATTAGGTGATCAACTTCGCAACAACCCTTTTAAAGAGTTTGATATCGCTGCTGTACAAGCTGGTATTGCAGATGCAATTGCTAACGCTGCTAGTCAAGTTTCAGATGAAGACTTAAACGAAGCTTTTGGTGTTGTTTCTAAGAAACTACAAGAGCAAGAGCAAGAAGCGGCAAAACTAGCTTCAGCTGAAGGCGAAAAATTCCTAGCTGACAATGCTAAGCGTGATGAAGTGACTGTAACTGAATCTGGTTTACAGTATGAAGTTATCACAACAGGTGAAGGTGAAAAACCATCAGCTGAAAGCACAGTATCTGTTCACTACCACGGTACATTTGCTAACGGTGATGTGTTCGATAGTTCTGTTGAACGCGGACAACCAGCTGAATTCCCAGTAAACGGCGTTATCGCTGGTTGGACTGAAGCATTACAATTAATGACTGAAGGTTCAAAGTGGAAGCTAACTATTCCTTACGGTTTAGCATACGGTGAGCGTGGCTCACAGGGTGCAATCCCTCCATATGCTACTTTAGTATTTGAAGTTGAATTACTAAGCATTAAGTAATTTACAAGAATTAATAATTAAGCCCTCTATGAGGGCTTTTTTTTAAGCTAAAAAAATAAGTAAGATAATGACAGAACCAAGACTAGAACAGCTTTTTCATCAATACCAAAAAGCCTTTATGCGATATGACCTAGACCAGGTGGCAAGTTGTTATCATTTACCGTGCACACTAAATACACCTGAGAAAGTGGTTTTGTTAACAACCCCTGAAGATTGTCAGCAAGAGTTTTCAGAAATATTCGCTCAACTTCAGCAAGTGGCAACCAGTGATATTATTGCTAAAAAGGCTTCTTATTCTAAAGTAAGCGAGCAGGTATATTTAGTGTGCATAGATTGGGACTTTATTGATGGACAAGGACAAGTTTTTGCCGACTTTGCGGCAATTTATCATGTCTTAGATATAAATGACTCTATGAAGATAGTTAATGTTATTTCACACGAGTTAGATAGCTCGTTAACATTAGAGTCCCCATTATCTTGGTAAATAATATCCGTTATTTTGTTTAAGTATTATTGACGTTTTTAGTACTTTTAAAAAACAGTAGAGAACAATATGAAAGTAAAAGTAGCAATTTTAGGTTGTAGCGGCCGAATGGGTCGTAATTTAATTCAAGCGGCACATGAACATCAAAGTATCGAACTAATTGGTGGTAGCGTTCGTGAGAGTTCTTCGTTTGTTGATTTTGATCTGGGAGAGCTTGCAGGTATTGGCGCTATAGGCATCAAAACCTCAACCAAGCTTGAACAGTTGCAACAAGCCGATGTTTTTATTGATTTCACCTCAATTGAAACTACCTTAGAGAATATTGATTGGTGTAATCAACACGATAAAGCACTGGTTATTGGTACGACCGGCTTTAGTGACGAGCAAGTCGCTATCATTGAAAAAGCTGGCGAAACCATGCCTGTCATTTTAGCGCCAAATACCAGTGTTGGCGTTAATTTAATGTTTAAGTTATTACAAGTTACCGCAAAAGCAATTGGCGACTATACTGATATAGAAATTTTTGAAGCGCACCATAGATTCAAGAAAGATGCACCCTCTGGTACTGCAGTCAAAATGGGGCAAGTTATTGCTGACACGCTAGGTAGAGACTTAAATAAAGTTGCTGTTTATGGCCGTGAAGGCATCACAGAAGAGCGAAACCCTGAAACCATTGGTTTTGCGACTGTGCGTGCTGGCGATATTGTCGGTGAACATACCGCCTTTTTTGCTGATCTGGGCGAGCGCCTTGAGATCACTCATAAAGCAAGCTCAAGAATGACCTTTGCATTGGGCGCGATGCGCGCGGCATTTTGGTTAAACGATGCCGATGCAGGTTTTTATGATATGCAAGATGTTTTGGGTCTTAAAGACTAGAACTATGAACAGTAAATATTTTGACTAAATGGTCAACTAATCATTGGTTCAAACCGTTAAAAGCATCAAGATAAGTTATTCTTTTAACGGTTTGGTGATTAAATGGTACGGAAATACATAAAAGAACAACTTTTTATAAATTATTACTAGACGAATTAACGGTAGAGGCGTAAAATAAGTGGATTTTGTCAAAAATTTAGCTTTTCAGGCTGTTTTTGGCATTTTTTATGTGTACAGGAAGTATACTAACTAGGCAACTGCTTGGAGCATTTTGCTGTTATTTGCGCGTTTACGTTTATTTCTTCTTTGGAGGTTACATTGGCTACATCTGCTATTTTAGTGCTTGAAGACGGCACTGTTTTTAAAGGCACCGCAATTGGTGCACAAGGAACAGCTGTTGGTGAGGTGGTTTTTAACACATCGATGACTGGTTATCAGGAAATTCTTACTGACCCGTCATATGCAGAGCAAATTATTACGCTGACTTACCCGCATATAGGTAATACAGGTACTAATAGCGAAGATAAAGAATCTAATAGCATTGTTGCTAAAGGTCTAGTGATTCGTGATTTACCTTTACTGGCGAGTAACTTTCGAAATGAACAAAATTTAAGTGAATACTTAATTGCCAATAACATTTTAGGTATCGCTGATATCGATACGCGTAAATTGACACGCATTTTACGTGAAAAAGGTGCACAAAACGGTTGTATCTTAACGCTTGATGACTCAAGTGATGAAAGCTTACATGCAGATGCACTTAGCCAAGCAAAAGCATTCCCAGGCCTTAAAGGCATGGACTTAGCAAAAGTTGTATCTACCAAAGAACAATATCAATGGACAGAAGGTAGCTGGGTATTAGGTGAAGGCTTTGTTACACCAGAAGAATTACCTCACCATGTAGTTGCTTATGATTTCGGCGCAAAAAGTAACATCTTACGTATGTTAGTAGACCGTGGCTGTAAATTAACTGTGGTACCTGCACAAACTCCTGCTAGCGAAGTGTTAGCAATGAACCCAGACGGTATTTTCTTATCAAATGGCCCAGGTGATCCAGAGCCATGTGATTACGCAATTACTGCAATTAAAGAATTCTTAACAACAGATATCCCAGTGTTTGGTATTTGTTTAGGTCACCAATTACTTGGTTTAGCAAGTGGCGCAACCACAGTTAAAATGAAGTTTGGTCACCACGGTGCCAACCACCCGGTGAAAGACTTTGACCGTGATGTGGTCATGATTACTTCTCAAAACCATGGTTTTGCCGTTGATGAAGCGAACTTACCTGCTAACTTAAAAGTGACGCATAAATCATTATTTGATGATTCATTACAAGGTATTCACCGTACAGATAAACCTGCTTTTAGTTTCCAAGGTCACCCTGAAGCTAGCCCAGGTCCACACGATGCTGCGCCTTTGTTTGATCATTTCATTGATTTAATCAACGTATTTAAAGAAAACAAATAGACTCATAAGACAAGAGAGAAAAATTACCATGGCAAAAAGAACTGATTTAAAAAGTATCTTGATCTTAGGCGCAGGCCCAATTGTAATCGGCCAAGCCTGTGAGTTTGATTATTCTGGTGCGCAAGCATGTAAAGCATTACGTGAAGAAGGTTACCGAGTTATTTTAGTTAACTCTAACCCTGCAACGATAATGACTGACCCTGATATGGCAGATGCAACTTACATTGAACCAATTCACTGGGAAGTTGTACGCAAAATTATTGAAAAAGAGCGTCCATGTGCAGTATTACCAACTATGGGTGGTCAAACAGCGCTTAACTGTGCATTAGAACTTGAAGCTAAAGGTGTTTTAGCTGAATTTAATGTAGAGATGATCGGTGCGACTGCCGATGCAATCGATAAAGCTGAAAACCGTGACCGTTTTGATAAAGCAATGAAAAACATTGGTTTAGAATGTCCGCGCGCAGAAATTGTTCACACTATTGAAGAAGCACATGAAGCAAGTAAAACCTTAGGCTTCCCGTGTATTATTCGTCCTTCATTTACTATGGGTGGTACCGGTGGCGGTATTGCATACAACATCGAAGAATTCAATGAGATTTGTACCCGTGGTTTAGACTTATCGCCAACATCAGAATTATTGATTGATGAATCATTAATTGGTTGGAAAGAATATGAAATGGAAG
>OLII01000337.1_pt1 | contig 18220 bp, 14 predicted proteins | sample 1609481 | NCBI WGS metagenome assembly OLII01 (sample SAMN05416859, study PRJEB24817) | seawater metagenome | isolation source: Sea water | place: Canada:Atlantic | collected 2013-11 | reverse complement strand
CGAGATCTAGTACGGTCTCGTGGGCTCGGAGATGTGTATAAGAGACAGCTGCAGCACCTGATGGCGACGGCTGCGCCTCGAACTCGCCCGGCAGGTCTTCGTCCACGTCCTCTTCGCGCACCGGCGGCTTGCGCAGCGGGCGCTTGATCGGATAGGACTGGGAAGAGAAGCCGTCGACACGCATGAACGATTACTCAGGAGCAATGATGGCAATTTAGCGGCACCTGAGAGACTTCGCAAATGCCCGACTGATAACTGGACCACATATCGAGCAAAAGGTTTATGCGCAACGGCGATAGACGACCAGCGGTTTACCGCGCCTTGGGCGTGGCCACCTTGTCGCGCAGGTACACCGGTTGGGCGAGATCGGGCGCAATACCTTCGCCCCGGTCCCAGGCGAACCGCGCCAGGGTCAGCAGGTCGAGGGCGTGGGGCAGCATGCCGGCGTCCTGGCCACTGACGGCCACCGGCAGGCGCTCGGCGTAGCCCCAGCCGGTACCGGCACCGAACCAGTCGCCGGCCGCGCCCGGCGGCAGGCTGACCTGTTCGGGCGCCAGCACCGCCTCGCTGCCCAGCAGGCGCATTTCGCCGGCCTGCTGCTGGTAGCAGCCCCAGTACACCTCGTCCATGCGCGCATCGATCGCCGCCGCCACCTGCTCGGCGCCGTGCTCGCGCAACGCGCGCTGGGCCAGCAGCGCCAGGTTGGACACCGGCAGCACCGGACGCTCGAGGGCGAACGCCAGGCCCTGCACCACGCCGATGGCGATCCGCACCCCGGTAAAGGCGCCGGGGCCGCGGCCGAAGGCAATCGCATCGACGGCCGACAGGGCGATGCCCGCTTCGGCCAGCATCGTCTGGATCATCGGCAGCAGCTTCTGCGCATGCAGGCGCGGGATCACCTCATAGTGGCTGAGCACCTTGCCGTCATGCAGCAAGGCAACGGAGCAGGCTTCAGTGGCGGTATCCAGGGCCAGCAAGGTGGTCATCGGGGGTTCCAGGGGGCAAGAAAAAAGAACGGCATTATAAACAACAACGGCCCGCAAGCGGGCCGTTGTGTGCACATCCGAGCGGTGATCAGCTCAGAGCGGCCAGCACCTTGGCGGTGATGGCATCGACCGAGCCCACGCCTTCGATGTGGCTGTACTTGGGCTTGCCACCGTTGGCAGCCGACAGCTTCTGGTAGAAGTCCACCAGCGGCTTGGTCTGCTCGTGGTAGACCGACAGGCGATGACGCACGGTTTCTTCGGTGTCGTCCTTGCGCTGGATCAGCGGCTCGCCGGTCTCGTCGTCCTTGCCTTCAACCTTCGGCGGGTTGTAGACCACGTGGTACACGCGACCCGAACCTTCGTGCACGCGGCGGCCGGCGATACGCTGGACGATCTCTTCGTCGGCAACGGCGATCTCGACCACGGCATCCAGCTCGACGCCGGCGCTCACCAGGGCTTCAGCCTGGGGAATGGTGCGCGGGAAACCGTCGAACAGGAAACCCTTGGCGCAGTCGGCCTGAGCGATGCGGTCCTTGACCAGGTTGATGATCAGCTCGTCGGACACCAGCTTGCCGGCATCCATGATCGCCTTGGCTTCCAGACCCAGCGGGGTGCCGGCCTTGACCGCGGCACGCAGCATGTCGCCGGTGGAAATCTGGGGAATACCGAACTTCTCGGTGATGAACTTTGCCTGAGTACCTTTACCGGCCCCGGGAGCTCCCAGCAGAATTACGCGCATCTTGTGCTCCTCAATTTTTTATAAGCAAATCAATGGATTCGCCACTCAGGGCCAATCCCAAGAATCGGGTGATGACCGCAAATCGGTCAAAAGGCTGCTCAAGATACACAGCGCACCCGGACCACACAAGCGGTCGAAAGTCGGAAAAAAATACTGCGTGAGGCCCGTTCGTGCCCGGGTTGCGCCCGGCGCAACCGGGGGCGAAACCGCTTCGCCCGGGTGCTCGGGGCGCGCGCCGGGCACTGGCGCGCCACCCCTGCCCCGCCCTCAACCGGTGTTGCGCAGACCTGCCGCAATACCCGCCACAGTCACCAGCAGCGCCTGTTCCAAGGGGCTGTCCAGAGCGGCTTCGCGTGCGCGCGAGCGTGCCAGCAGCTCGGCCTGCAATAGATGCAGCGGGTCCAGATAGGTGTTGCGCAGACGGATGAATTCCAGGGTGTCAGGGCTGTGCGCCAGTAGCACCGGCTGCCCCGTGAGACCCAGCACCACCTGGCACGCCTGCGACAATAGGTCGCGCAGATGGGCACCCAAAGGTCGCAGTTGCGGTTGCACCAGACGTTCGTCGTAGAAGCGCGCGATGTCGGCGTCGGCCTTGGCCAGCACCATCTCGAGCATGTCGATGCGGGTGCGGAAGAACGGCCACTGTTCGCGCATCTCGGCCAGCAGTTCGCCCTGGCCACGGGCCAGCGCGTTGTTCAGCGCCGCCTCCCAGCCCAGCCAGGCGGGCAGCATCAGGCGCGTCTGGGTCCAGCCGAAGATCCAAGGGATCGCCCGCAGGCTCTCGATGCCGCCCGCGCGCCGCTTGGCCGGGCGACTGCCCAGTGGCAGGCGGCCGAGTTCCTGTTCCGGGGTGGACTGACGGAAGTACTCGACGAACTCGGGGTTGTCGCGCACCACGCCACGGTAGGCCTTCACGCCATCGGCAGCCAGCTGGTCCATCAGTTCGCGCCAGGCCGGTTGCGGCGGCGGTGGCGGCAGCAGGGTCGCCTCCAGCACCGCAGCCAGGTACAGGTTGAGGTTCTGCTCGGCGATGTCCGGCAGGCCGAACTTGAAGCGGATCATCTCGCCCTGCTCGGTGGTACGGAAGCGCCCCGCCACCGAGCCCGGCGGCTGCGACAGGATCGCCGCATGCGCCGGGCCGCCACCACGCCCCACGGTGCCGCCGCGACCGTGGAACAGCAGCAGTTCGACCTGTTCTTCACGGCAGATGCGCACCAGGGTTTCCTGGGCACGATACTGCGCCCAGGCCGCCGCGGTGGTGCCGGCATCCTTGGCCGAATCGGAATAGCCGATCATCACCTCCTGCGGCCCGTGCAGGCTGGCGCGATAGCCCGGCAGGCCGAGCAGGCATTCCATTACCGGGCCGGCGTTGTCCAGGTCGGCCAGGGTTTCGAACAGCGGCACCACGCGCATCGGCCGGCGCACGCCGGCTTCCTTGAGCAGCAGTTGCACGGCCAGCACGTCGGAAGCGGCGCCGGCCATCGAGATCACGTAGGAGCCCAGCGAAGCGGCAGGTGCGGCGGCCACCTCGCGGCAGGTGGCGAGCACCTCGGCGGTATCGGCCTGGGGCTTGAAGTCGCCAGGCAGCAGCGGCCGGCGGTTGCTCAGCTCCTGCTGCAGGAAACGGATACGCGCGTCTTCATCCCAGTCGGCGTAGCGCCCCAGGCCCAGGTACTCGGTGATCTCGCTGAGTGCGTCGGCGTGCCGGGCGGCGTCCTGGCGCACGTCCAGGCGCACCAGAAACAGCCCGAAGGTAACGGCCCTGCGCAGGCAGTCGAGCAGCGGGCCATCGGCGATCACGCCCATGCCGCACGCGTGCAGCGATTCGAAGCACAGCAGCAGCGGCTCGAACAGGTCGCGGTTGTCGTGCAGTACCTCGGCGGGGGCCGGCTGCGGGTTGGCCAGCGAGCTCTGGGCCCAGGCCCGCGTCACCCGCAGGCGATCACGCAGTTGCTTGAGCAGGGTGCGGTAAGGCTCGGCCGAATCACCGACCTTGGCACGCAACGCCTCGCTGGCCTGCTGCATCGAAAGTTCGGCGGCCAACGAATCGATGTCGCGCAAAAACAGGTCGGCGGCCATCCAGCGCGCCAGCAGCAGTACTTCGCGGGTGACCTTGGCGGTGACATTGGGGTTGCCGTCACGGTCGCCGCCCATCCACGAGGCGAAGCGGATCGGCGCAGCCTCCAGCGGCAGGCGCAGGCCGGTGGCCTCGTGCAGCGCCTTGTCAGCCTTGCGCAGGTGATGCGGGATGGCGTGCCAGAGCGAGTGCTCGATCACCGCGAAGCCCCATTTGGCTTCGTCCACCGGGGTCGGCCGGGTACGGCGGATCTCTTCGGTGTGCCAGGCCTCGGCGATCAGCCGTTGCAGACGCTGGCGCACCTGGTCGCGTTCGGCGGGGGTCAGGTCGCGGTGGTCCTGGGCGGCCAGTTGCGCGGCGATGGCGTCGTACTTCTGGATCAGCGTACGGCGCGCGACTTCGGTCGGGTGGGCGGTCAGCACCAGCTCGATGCTGAGCTTGCCCAGCTGGCGAGCCAGGGCGTCGTCGCTGTGCCCGGCGGCCTTGAGCCGGGCCAGCAGCTCGGGCAGCACGCGCGACTCGAACGGCGCGGGCTGGTCGGCATCACGACGGCGAATCAGCTGGTACTGCTCGGCGATGTTGGCCAGGTTGAGGAACTGGTTGAAGGCCCGCGCCACCGGCAGCAGTTCGTCTTCGGCAAGGTCGTTCAGGGTCGAACTCAGCTGCTCGGCACTGCCGCTGCGGTCGGCCTTGGCGCTGCGACGTATGTCTTCGATCTTCTGCAGAAAGGCTTCGCCGTACTGCTCGCGCACGGTGTCGCCCAACAACTCGCCCAACAGGTGAACATCTTCTCGCAAGCGCACATCGATATCGGTCATCAGCCTTGCCTCCGCATCCTGGGAAAACAGCTCTGGGTCCAGAGTGCCCCGTCGAGGTTGGGCTTTCAAGCCGGGTGGGCGATGCAACCAAACTATGTGCGGTGGCGATGCTCTAACGAACACATCCACCTGTGGGAGGCCACCATGAAGATCCGTGATTTAGCCGAGCATTGGGAACACAGCGCCAAGGGCCCGTTGAGCGCCACCGGCCACGTCCTGCACCTGGACGTCGAAGCGGCGGCGCGCCTGGCGGCGCTGAGCGAAATGTACCCCAAGCGCCGGCCCGAAGAGTTGCTGGGCGAGTTGCTCGGCGCGGCGCTGGAGGAGCTTGAGGCGAGCTTTCCATATGTGAAGGGCCAGCAGGTGATCGCCACCGACGAGGAAGACAATCCGCTCTACGAAGACGTCGGCCCCACCCCTCGCTTTCTGGCGTTGTCACGCCGTTACCTGCGCGACATGAGTGAGCGCAAGGACGGGCCGGCGCACTAGTGATCCGCTGGCCGACTGCGGGCTGCGCTGTGGAGCGCCACAGCCCGCATGCCTCTGCGATGGGCCGTGCAGCCGCCTCGAGAACCCCGCATTCAAGGCCCTTTGATGGCCCGAACCACAAACTCCGTCTATACCCATACAGGCACGCGTACTACGCACGCGCTGCAAAGTTCCCCCGAAAACCTACTGACCGATCAGTCAGATAAAAACACGATAAGGCGAGACTTTTTTCTGAACTATTCAAAAAACGCTTCGGTCACAGCCAATAGCCATTACGGCAAAACCCCTAAGCTACGGGCATATCGTGTTCCCCAGGCTGACGGGCCATGCCGATGGATTGTTACGGAATTCGTTGTTCATCAGGAGTGATCCAATGGAGTTGACCACCATGAAGACCCGCACCGAAAAAACCTCCTTCACCCAACTGCGCGGGCTCAAGCTGGCTGCGCTGGCATTGGGCAGCAGCCTGGTTCTGGCCGGCTGCGCAGGCAATCCCCCAACCGAGCAGTACGCCGTAACGCAGTCAGCGGTGAACTCCGCCGTCAGCGCGGGCGGTACCGAGTTCGCGGCGGTGGAAATGAAGGCGGCTCAGGACAAGCTCAAACAAGCTGAAATCGCCATGCATGACAAGAAGTACGACGAGGCCAAGCGCCTGGCCGAACAGGCCGAATGGGACGCTCGCGTCGCCGAGCGCAAAGCCCAGGCGGCCAAGGCCGAAAAAGCGGTGCAGGACGCCAACCAGGGCGTGCAGGACCTGCGTGAGGAAGGCATGCGCAGCGTGCAGTAAGCCGCTCGCCTCACCGACCCATGCATTCGTAATCGATAAAGGATGACCCACTATGCGTAAACACGTGATGATCCCCGCCCTTCTGGCCTTGAGCGTTGGTCTGGCTGCCTGCTCCACGCCGCCTAACCCGAACCTGGAATCCGCCCGCACCAACTTCTCCGCCCTGCAGAGCAACCCGCAGGCGAGCAAGGTCGCGGCGCTGGAAACCAAGGACGCGCAAGACTGGCTGAACAAGGCCGACCAGGCCTACATGAACAAGGAAGACGAGAAGAAAGTCGACCAGCTCGCCTACCTGACCAACCAGCGCGTGGAAGTGGCCAAGCAGACCATCGCCCTGCGTGACGCCGAGAACAACCTGAAAAGTGCTGCCGCCAAACGCGCCCAGGCTCGCCTGGATGCCCGTGATGCGCAAATCAAGCAGTTGCAGAACAGCCTCAACGCCAAGCAGACCGAACGCGGCACCCTGGTGACCTTCGGCGACGTGCTGTTCGACTTCGACAAGGCCAACCTGAAAAGCAGCGCCCTGCCGAACATCACCACCCTGGCGCAATTCCTTCAGGAAAACCCTGACCGCAAGGTGATCGTCGAGGGCTACACCGACAGCAAGGGCTCTGCCAGCTACAACCAGTCGCTGTCCGAGCGTCGCGCCAACGCGGTTCGCACCGCACTGGTACGTGCCGGCGTAGACCCATCGCGCATCGTGGCCCAGGGCTACGGCAAGGAATTCCCGGTGGCTGACAACTCCAGCAACTCGGGCCGTGCGCAGAACCGTCGCGTGGAGGTCACCATCTCCAACGACAACCAGCCGGTAGCGCCACGCTCGGTAAGCAAAGCCTACTGACAGGCTGAGCAACCCGCAGAATCCCGCCTGTCACAGGGCGGGATTTTTTTTGCCTGCCCCTTGCGCAAATAACTACCACCGCCACCTGCCGGGCCTCTGGATCAATGCCACATTCCCCCTCCACAAGGACTGTGCACCATGCCCACTTCCAACACCGACGCGCGGGTGCGTCAATTCGATACCCTGTTCTCGCCGCTTGAAACCCAGGAGCAACCGGCCTGGCTGCAGCAGGCCAGCCCCGAGCAACGACGCCAGCTGCACCAGTACCAGGTACTGGGCCGGCTGGCCCGACGGCGGGCAACGCAGGCATTCGCGAAGGTTCAGAGCCTGTACACCTACAACCTTCTGGACCTGTCTGCGAAGGACTTCGCCACCGTCACCGCACAGGTGTTCCATCGCGTGCAGCAGCGCAGGAGCCTGGACGAGGTCTACCTGACCTACCTGCAAGCCATGCTCCAGCGCCGTACGCTGCTTGACGCCAAGCAGGATGCCTACCTGGCGACCCTGCGCGAGGAATACAGCATCGCGCACATCCGGGGCCACCTGGGCAGGCAAGGCAGGCAGTTGCTCGAGTGGATCATCGGCGCCTATCCGGACGGTTCGGTGGAGTTCCCGCAACAGGGCCCGTACTTCGGCCCGGATGTAACGGTGTGCGCATCGCTCAGGCTGTTCGACGACCTGCTGGTGCCCGGCATCCTTCTGCTCGGCCCGCCGGTGGACGATGCCCCGTGCGTCGCGTACATGCCGGGCCACCCGCAGCACCCGCTGAAGCAGTACCCCTCGCGCACGCACTTCTTTGCCAGCCTGCGCGGCGCGCTGGCGAGCACCGCCTTCCAGCAGTACTTTCTGCGCTTCATCCCCCTGCGTCACCAGCAGCGGGTGGTGAGCAGCTGGCAGGCCAGCGACGCGATGCTGGACCTGCCGATGGACACCAGCGCCCTGGACCAGGGGCTGCGCTGGTTCGTGCAGAAGCACATGATCGAGCGCCTGCTCGACGATGCGCGCCTGCTGATCCCGACCACACCACAGCAGGCCGACAGCCTGAACACCCTGTGCACCCCGTTCGCCAGCGCCCTCGAAGCGCATCTGCTGATCGGCGCCGGCGCGGGCCTGTGCTGCACCGAGGAAGACGAAGGCCAGGCACCTTCGCAGTGGGTCACACCGCTGCGTGTGATCAAGCCGGCACCCGCCGACTATCGGCGCTGGCTACCCGACCTGAGCAGTTACCGCCTTGACGCCGCCAGCTCCCCGACCGGGCAACCGGATGCCATGGGGCTCTACACCCAGGGCGTGCACAAGGCGATCATGATCAACCAGGCGTTCTACCGGGTGGAGCAGGCCCCCGAGGGCCACTGGCAGATACGCCACCCCACCGACAAGGATGCCTACTGCCCGCCTCTGTACCACAACGGTGCCGGAGCCTGGCACCATCGCCACGAGCAGCCCCAGCGCTGGGAACGCCTGTCGCTGCTGCGTCGTATGGGGCCGCTCGCGGCCGGCTTCGACGATGCGCGCCTGCTGGAGCTGGGGCGCGTCAGCGGGGCTGACAATTCAAGCCTGCGCCAGATGTACCTGCGCGACCGACCCGCGCCCGCGCTGCTGGTGCATGTGCTGCAGCGGGCACGCATTCAGGACCAGGTAGCGCGCAGCATGGCCCTGATCGCCCAGGGGCTGGCGGTACCCGAAATCGATGATGTGCCCCAGCTGCAGGCCTTCTACCAGGCCGTGGCCGTCTATCTGGGCAAGGAACCGGCATCGAGGCGAACCCGTCGCAGCGGCGATTCGACCCCTACCCCCGGCGACACCGCCACCCCCTGCACCACTGGCTGCAACCCGCCGCCGGCCGACCTGTACGATGCCTGGTCACCACGGCTCAATCGGGCGATCGCCTTGCACCGCTTCGAACTGGCACAACTGGATACCGATCATGCGGTGCTGGAGCTCCAGCAACGCTATCCGAACCTGCCACTGAGTGTCGCGCAGCGACTGCTGGACGAAAACCGCCAGCGCATCTATGCCCCGCTGCAGGCGACCCCGCCGCTGCCCCTGCCTCTGGACGTGGCCGAGCAGGCGCGTGCCCTCGACCATGACGCGCGCCTGAGCAATGCCCTGGAGGGCTTTACCCAGCCGGCCTCGATCAACCAGGACACCTTCATCCTGGCCGTGCGCCTGCTCGAACACCTGGACCACTGGCCGGCCGGTACCGCGCTGCTGCTGCGCAGCGGCGCACGGTTCGGCACCCCGCTTGCAGCGCTGGGCCAGACCGACGTCGATACCACCTCGGTGTACCTGGATGAAGACGAGGGCTGGCACGCAATCAGCGCGACCCAGGTGCTGCTGGCCCAGGACACCAGCGAGTTCGGGTTCTACCGCGCATTGCTGCATGCACTGGGCGAGTCGCGCAGCGCACGCCTGGGCTTCGGACTCAACGAGCCGCAGCGCCTGCACCAGCGCCTGATGGAAATGGCGCTGGCGCGCCCCACCCGCGCCCGCCTGCTGCTGGGCCTGCCGGTGCAAAGAAGCTGGTTGACCACCACCGCCAATGCCCCGACCCAACGCAGCCCCAGTCGTGGCGAGCAGAACATGTTCAATCGCGAACCACTGCATACCCGCCTCGAACGCCTGATCAGCCACCATCGGCTGCCCATTGCGCGCCGCTACGTCAATGCCTACATCGCCCATCTGCTCAGCCAGAACCAGCCCATCGGCGCGCACGTGACACAGCTGGAACAGGAGCGCCTGCAACTCGATGGCAGCCTGGACCGGTGGGTCGAGCAAAGTGCCGATGCCACTGCCCGCGCCGAGCGCACAGAGGTGGCGCAGCAGCTGGTGCGGGCCTGGGAATGCCGCATTCTGCGTCGGCGGGACGAGGTTCGCATCGACAGCCAGCAGGCGTTGCCACCGTTGTCGGTGACGTTGCCGGCAGTGGTGGCACTGAGGGTCCTGGATACACCGCGCATCGACGGCCTGGCAGCCTTCGTGCAGCGCTTTCCGAACCTGCACAGGCTGGAACTGGTCAACCTGCCCCTGACCGAGCTGCCGCAAGGTCTGGAGAACCTGCACCGGCTCAGCCACCTGAACCTGTCGCGTACCCGGCTGACACCGACCCGCCTGGCCGAACTGGGCACCCTGAGCGGCTTGCAGACCCTGATCCTGAATGACATCGACGTGCCCGACTTCAGCTGGACGGCCCAGCACATGACCCGTCTGCTGACCCGCGACTCGCTGCGCATTCTGACCCTGCAGGGCTCGAGCGCGCGCTTCGAACAGGGCGTTTTCGCCGCACTGCAGCAGGCAACGCACCTGCACACCCTGAACCTGGCGCAGAACCTCATCAGCTTGAGCGAACAGGACATCATCGATCTGGGTGGCCTGCAGCGCCTGGTCAGCCTCGACCTGTCCGCCAACCCGCTTTCACGCATGCCGGACGTGACCCGCCTGCAGGCCCTGGAAGAGCTCGACCTGTCGTACCTGGCCTCGCCCGTCGACCAGTGGCCCACGGGTCTTGAGCGGCTGCCCCGGGTGCACAGCGCCGACCTGCGCGGGCTGGCCATTGCCAGCGTTCCCGAAGGGGCCGGCCTTGTACGCGGCCTGCGCATGGCATACGAGTACCTGCCCGAATCACAGCGCCAGCGGTTCGAGGACGACATGATCGCCACGGGCAACACGCTGCAGGACTCCGATGCATCCAGCGCCGGGAGCTCCGACTCGCAGGGCTCCACCGACGTCGAACCGGCCTCGGTGCGCCACGCCACGGCACTGCGCGACGCACCGCGCCTGTTCGAAGGCATGTCCGCTGACGATCAGGCACGGGCCCGGCAATTGCTCGAAGACAACGGCTCGGCGGTGATCGAGTTCTTCGCCTTGCTGCTGCGCCAAGATCGTCTGCACGCCTTGCCGCCAAGGCACACGGCAATGCGCACGCGAATCCAGGCATTGATCCGGGGGGCTTTCGGCCAGGACCTGCGCAGAACCCTGTATGAGGTGGCGCTCGAGGCGGTGAGTTGCATCGACCGCGATGCGGTGGTGTTCTCGCAACTGGAAAACCTGCTGCACGCCGACCTGGCGCTGGCCAGCGTGGGCGATGCGGCAGCCGAGGGCGAACTGATCGACATGGCGATCAGCCATTGGCGCGCACTGCGCCTGCGCGAGCATGTCAGCGCCAACCTGCCGGGCTGGCGCCGCCTGGGGCACCAGATCGACTACAGCGAAATCGAACTGCACTTCAGGATAGCGTTGACCACGCGCCTGGGGCTGCGCGACCAGCCGGCCACCCAGGCCTTCACCGGCTACACCCGCTGGGTTACCCCGGCCATGCTCGATGAAGCCTGCGAGGCCGTGTTGCGCTCCCAGATGAGCCAGTTGCCCGACTACCTCTATGGGCAGGCCTACTGGCAGCGCTACCTGGATTTTGCCGCGTCACCGCAACTGGAGCAGGTCAACCGCTGGCGGGATCGAATCAGCGAATACCTGGACGCCGTCAGCAACGAAGAACTGCCGCCGCCCTTGAGCGAGGATGAACAGGCGCGCCTGCGCGACATCCTGCACCTGAGTGGTCGGCTGGGCCTGCACGAAGCGCTGCCGGACATGCTGTCGCTCAACAGCAGCGAATACCGCGCGGCCTACCAGGCCTTGATGAAACGGGTCGAACAGGCCCGTATGGAACTGACCAGGACCATTCTGCGCGAGCCGCGCCCGGGCCCTTCGTCACGTAGCTGACGCGTGCCCGGTACGCCGCAGGTATTCACGCGGCGTACCGGGAACCGCTTACTGCTGGACCTGCTGGGGCGTCTCCTGCCCCATGCAGCGCACCGCCTGCTTGCGGTTGTCCACCAGCACGCCGGTCAGGCCCTTCTGTTCGGTGTCGAACAGCACCAGCACGCCATCGATGCACTGCGCCACCTGCGCCGCCGGCTTGAGCGAGATCTTGTAGTCCTCCCCCGGCACCGTCTTGAGCATGGTGTAGTCGGCCAGCAACAGTGCATCCTGGGGCTTGGCGAAATGCAGGTAGCCGTAGTACCAGAGCACGCCCACCGTACCGATGATGCTGCAGATACCGGTAATGATCAGCGGGATGGCGTTGCGTTCTTCACTCATTGCGACTTCTCGTCAGGGTAATTGGGGACTTCGGCCAAGCGCCGCAGCCCGTTGAAATGCTCGGGGTCATCCAGAAAGCGCAGCATCACCTGGCGCCAGGTCTTGTCGGCGAAGGTCTGCACATGCCCGCCACGGGTCAGTTGCAGAACCCGCGGTGGCGGCGCGGCGCGGTACAGCGCCAGGCCGTTGGCCAACGGCACGATCGGGTCGTCGATGCTGTGGAAGAACAGCTTGGGCGGTGTGCTCAGCTGGTCGATCGACCCGATGGCGCTGTCGCCATCGGGTACCAGCCACGACAACGGCACCTGGAACGGCCAGGTCAGCCAGGAAGTGCTCAGGGCAAACTGGCCCACCTTGCGGTAGCTGGCCGGCACCCCGTCGAACACCAGGGCCTTGAAGCGCTGGCGCTGCTCGGGATGCTGCGCCAGGTAGTGAATGCCCATCGCCCCGCCCAGGCTCTGCCCCAGCAGCACCAGCGGCTTGCCCTGCACTTCGGGAGCCTGCTGCAACCAGTCCAGAGCCGCGGCGATGTCCTGGTACACCGCCGGCAGGGTCGGTTCGCCCTGGGACACCCCGTACCCCCGGTAGTCCACCAGCAGCACCTGGTAGCCCTGCTCGGGCAGCCACCAGCTGGCGCCCAGATGCCAGGCCAGGTTGCCGCCATTGCCATGCAGGTGCAGTACCGTGCCCTTGACCGGCACCCCGGCCTTGGCCGGCAACCACCAGCCGTGCAGGCGCGTGCCGTCCTCGGTGGTCAGGCTCACGTCGCGGTAGGCCAGCCCGGCCTTCTCGGGCGTGAACGGCAGGCCACGCTCGGGGTAGAACAACAGCGAACTGCAGCCGGCCAGGCTCAGCAGCGCGGCCAGCAGGCCGACCCGCCAGTGCTCAGAGAATGTTCGAATAATCGGCTTCAATCCGGTCCAGGCTCAGGTGGTTGAGGAAGTTGGAAAAACACATCCAGGCCGACAGCGCGTTCAGGTCGCGGAACTGCTCGGGCAGGTACTTGGGTGGCTCCACCAGGCCTTCATCGACCAGTTGGCGCAGGGTGCGCATGTCTTCCAGGGTGGTCTTGCCGCAGAACAGCAACGGAATCTGCTCCAGCTTGCCCTTGCGCACGGCCAACTGAATGTAGTTGTAAACCATGATGAAGCCCTTGAGGTAGGACAAGTCCTTGGTGAATGGCAGGCCATTGGGCACCGAGCCGCGGAACACGCGGCTGGCATTGCCATAGCTTTCGGCCATTTCAAACCCCTGGGCACGGAAGAACTCGTACACCTGCATGAAGTCCGCCCCCTCCTCGACCATGTGGATGGCGCGGGTGCGGTTGGTGAGCTTGCGCAGGCGGCTGGGGTAGGAGGCAAAGGCGATCACTTCCATCAGGATCGCCAGGCCTTCCTGGGTCACCGTCGACGAGGGCGGGCCCTTGGCCAGGAAGGTGCAGATCGGCTGGTTGAGGCCGTTGAGCGTGGTGCCCACGTGCACCAGCCCTTCATGCACCTCCAGCGCGCGCACGTCGCGGCTGTTGAACATCGCGTCGCTGCGGATCTTGATATAGTCGGCGCCCGCCGCCGCGTCGGCGACGATACCGTCGGACTCGAACACGCGGATGGTTTCCTCGGCCTCGCCGAACACCTTGTTCAGGCGGCCCTGGAGCAGCTCCACGGCCTGCTTGGCGGTGAGGTCCTTGGGTTCGTCCTTGAGGTCGCCGCGCCCGTCGATGTTGTTCAGGTAGTCCGAGAGCATCAGGCCCAGGTCGGCCAGGGTCGGGTCGCCGGCATGGAAGGCGTCGGAGGCGGCGCCGTAAAGCTCCTGGGAAATCAGGCCGAAGTCTTCGGTGCCGCGCGCCTCGAGCATGCGCACCACCATGCGGTATTCCTTGCACATGCGCCGCATGATCTGCCCGACCGGGTTGAACTGGCCGAGCTGGCGGGTGATGTCGCGCTCGATGTTCTGGAACTCGAGCTTCACCGCGCTGGAGTCGAACGACAAGGGCCTGCCCTGGTAGTAGGCGCGGTCCACGGCCGGCATTTCCCGGCCCTTGGCCTTGAGGAAACCCTGGCGAATGCTGTCGTCCCATTTCACCGCATCGAGTACGCGAATAGGGGTTTGCGCCAGGACAATGCGATCAGACAGGGTGCGTATCGTCTGCTGGTACTCGTCCACCCGAAACTCCTTGTGTTGGCCAGCCTACTTGCCGGCCCGCTGAAAACGTGCGACTTCGATGAACAGGTCGGAGTTGGCCGGGTCGTCCAGGTAGGCCAGCACCCGCGCCGCCGGGCTGTCGATAAGCACGCCCTGGCCGTTTTCCTCCGGTATCTCGATGGCGCGACCGCTCAGTTCCTTGTTCTTCAGGGCCTGGTTGATCTGCTCGACATCCAGGTTGTAGATCACCAGTTGCTTGTTGTCGATCACCTCGAACCCGCCGATCAGGAAGTTGCCCCCCAGACGCTTGGGCACGCCGGCCGAGAGGTACCAGCGGTTGCCATGGCGGGCCACGGTGAAGACGTAGGTTTCAGGCTTCTTGCCCTTGGCGGTGGCCACCGCCTTGTAGGCGTTGTCGCCCCTGCGGCTGATCTGCAACGTCAGCGGCTCGCCCCAGGCGTCCTTGCTGGTCCATTTGCCGAGCAGGGCCTTGGGCGCCGGCTGGTTGGTCGGGATCGGCTCGTTGAACGTCACCAGGCAACCACTCAACAGCACAAACGACAGGGCCAACAGCACACGCCAGGCTTTCATCCGATACTCCTTGAATTAGGTAGAGCCTCAGGCCGATGCCAGCACCAGATGCAGGTATCGGGTAAGGATAGCGAGCATCTGCGCTTCGGCCTGGGGTTGTGCAGCATCGAGCAGGCCCTGATATTCCATCTGCTCGATGATGGCCGTCAACACTATGGCATCTTGCTGTGGCTGGCGCGAACCCACCACCTGCAACAGCTGGCAGGTGCCGCGCAGCAGGATCTGCGCATGCAGGCGCACCAGTTCGGCCAGCCGCGGGCACAGCAGCGCTTCCTGGCGAAACGCCTGCTCGGCCATCAGAAAGTCGCGGCGGTTGTGCAACTGGCGCTGCACGTACTCGGCGCCCATCTTCGCCACTTCGTCGGCCAGCTGCGCGCGGGCGCCGGGGCTGCCGTCGCCCTTGGCGATCAGCTGGCGCAACAACACCTCGGTGTTTTCCCACAGCTTGGCCATGTAGGCCGCGCTGCGTTCGACATACTGGGCGAAGGTGTCGGTGAGCAGGTCTTCGATGTCCTTGAAATAGTAGGTGGTGGCCGACAGCGGCACACCGGCCTCGGCGGCCACCGCACGGTGGCGCACGCCGCGCACGCCATCACGCACGATGATGCGCATGGCCGCGTCGAGGATCTGCTGACGGCGCTGCTCGCTGCCCTGGCGGCTGGCCTTGCGCCCCTGGTACTGAACACTTTCGGCTACCGCTGTGGCCACGCCAGCAGCACCTTGTTGAGCCATTGCAGTCGTCACTGGGGTCTACCTCGTTGAATGCTGACTGATCGATCAGCTTGTCGCAGACATGAAAAAGCCGCCCCTAGAGGCGGCTTGTTCAAGACACTCAGGCCTGCGGGCGCATGTGCGGGAACAGGATCACGTCGCGGATCGACGGCGAGTTGGTCAGCAGCATCACCAGGCGGTCGATACCGATGCCCTCACCGGCAGTGGGCGGCATGCCGTACTCCAGGGCGCGCACGAAGTCGGCATCGTAGTGCATGGCCTCGTCGTCGCCGGCGTCCTTGTCGGCCACCTGGGCCATGAAGCGCTCGGCCTGGTCCTCGGCATCGTTGAGCTCGGAGTAGGCGTTGGCGATCTCGCGGCCGCCGATGAACAGTTCGAAGCGGTCGGTGACGTTCGGGTTCTGGTCATTGCGACGGGCCAGCGGCGACACTTCGAACGGGTACTGGGTGATGAAGTGCGGCTGCTCCAGCTTGTGCTCGACCAGCTCTTCGAAAATCATCACCTGCAGCTTGCCCAGGCCTTCGAAGCCCAGCACCTTGGCGCCGGCCTGTTTGGCGATGGCACGGGCCTTGTCGATGTCGTTGAGGTCGTCGGCGGTCAACTCGGGGTTGTACTTGAGGATCGAGTCGAACACCGACAGGCGCACGAACGGCTCGCCGAAGTGGAACACCTTGTCGCCGTACGGCACGTCGGTGCTGCCCAGCACCAGCTGCGCCAGCTCGCGGAACAGCTCTTCGGTGAGGTCCATGTTGTCTTCGTAGTCGGCGTAGGCCTGGTAGAACTCGAGCATGGTGAACTCGGGGTTGTGCCGGGTCGAGACGCCTTCGTTACGGAAGTTGCGGTTGATCTCGAAGACCTTCTCGAAACCACCGACCACCAGACGCTTGAGGTACAGCTCCGGCGCGATGCGCAGGAACATCGGCATGTCCAGCGCGTTGTGGTGGGTTTCGAACGGCTTGGCCGCAGCGCCACCGGGGATGGTCTGCAGCATCGGCGTTTCCACTTCCAGGAAGTCGCGCTGGATGAGGAAGTTGCGAATATGGTTGATGACCTGCGAGCGCACACGGAAGGTGTGGCGGGTTTCCTCGTTGACCATCAGGTCGACGTAGCGCTGGCGATAGCGCTGCTCGGTGTCGGTCAGGCCGTGGTGCTTGTCCGGCAGCGGGCGCAGCGACTTGGTCAGCAGGCGCACGTTGGTCATCTCGACGTACAGGTCGCCCTTGCCCGAACGGGCCAGGGTGCCTTCGGCGCTGATGATGTCGCCCAGGTCCCAGGTCTTGACCGCTGCCAGGGTTTCCTCGGGCAGGGTCTTGCGGTTGACGTAGACCTGGATGCGCCCGGTCATGTCCTGGATCACCATGAACGAGCCACGGTTGAGCATGATGCGACCGGCAACCTTGACCGGGATCGCTGCAGCTTCCAGCTCTTCCTTGGTCTTGTCGACATACTGTTTCTGCAGGTCGTTGCAGTAGCTGTCACGGCGGAAGTCGTTGGGGAAGGCGTTGCCCTTGGCGCGCTCTGCGGCAAGCTTTTCCTTGCGCAGGGCAATCAGGGTGTTTTCTTCCTGTTGCAGGTCTTGCGGGTCGAGTTTGAGGTCGCTCATGTGGTCACATTTTCCATCAGGGGTTCATTGCCCCCGCCCGCAGGCGAGGGTCTTGTAGCGGGTCGCGAAACTTACAGCCCCTGCTTGAGGCTGGCTTCCAGGTACTCGTCGATATCGCCGTCGAGCACCTTGTCGCAGTCGCTGCGTTCGACGTTGGTGCGCAGATCCTTGATCCGCGAGGCGTCGAGCACGTACGAACGGATCTGGTGACCCCAGCCGATGTCCGACTTGCTGTCTTCCAGGGCCTGCGACGCGGCGTTGCGCTTCTGCATCTCCAGCTCGTACAACTTGGCCCGCAGCATCTTCATGGCGGTGTCCTTGTTGGCGTGCTGGGAACGTTCGTTCTGGCAGCTGACCACGGTGTTGGTCGGCACGTGGGTGATACGCACCGCCGAGTCGGTGGTGTTCACGTGCTGGCCGCCGGCACCCGAGGAGCGGTAGGTGTCGATACGCAGGTCGGACGGGTTGATCTCGATTTCGACCTTGTCGTCGATCTCGGGGGACACGAACACCGCCGAGAACGAAGTATGGCGGCGTGCGCCGGAGTCGAACGGGCTCTTGCGCACCAGACGGTGCACACCGATCTCGGTGCGCAGCCAGCCAAAGGCGTACTCGCCCTTGATGTGCACGGTGGCGCCCTTGATGCCGGCCACGTCGCCTTCGGACAGTTCCATGATGGTGGCGTCGAAACCACGCTTGGACGCCCAGCGCAGGTACATGCGCAGCAGGATGTTGGCCCAGTCCTGGGCCTCGGTGCCGCCGGAACCGGCCTGGATGTCCAGGTAGGCGTTGTTCATGTCCATCTCGCCGCTGAACATGCGACGGAATTCGAGCTGGGCCAGGGAGTCTTCCAGGCCCTGGAGCACTTCGACGACGTCATTGACGGCGCCTTCGTCGTTCTCCTCGACAGCCATGTCGAGCAGCTCGCGGGCGTCGACCAGGCCGCCGGACAGTTCGTCCAGGGTGTCGACGATCTGCGCCAGCATGGCGCGTTCGCGGCCCAGTTCCTGGGCGTACTCGGGCTTGTTCCAGACGTTCGGGTCTTCGAGCTCGCGGTTGACTTCGATCAGGCGGTCATGCTTGTGATCGTAGTCAAAGATACCCCCGAATGGATTCGGAGCGCTCGGTCAGGTCCTTGATGGTGTTCAGGATCGGTTGGATTTCCATGGGCGGGCAGCTCTCGTGCGTATTCTGTGAAAAGCCGGAGAGTATAAACGAGTCTGCAGGTGCGCGGCAGCCCGTCGGGCGGCCTTTGGAGAAGCCGGCGCCTGATCGCGGATCAGCCGCCCCCACAAGGGCAGCACGATGCCCTGTCTCT
>OLII01000336.1_pt1 | contig 18224 bp, 17 predicted proteins | sample 1609481 | NCBI WGS metagenome assembly OLII01 (sample SAMN05416859, study PRJEB24817) | seawater metagenome | isolation source: Sea water | place: Canada:Atlantic | collected 2013-11 | reverse complement strand
ATTAGGCTCTTGTCTTTTAGACATGCGCACCATTTGTTGCTGATACCACAACACGTCCATCATCATCATTTTGTCTAATTTTTTAATGCCTGTGGTACGGGCTGGCAAATGAATACTGTGCTGTTGATCCTTCATGACTTTATTAGGAAAATCAGGGTCAAGAGTTAGCGAGCGACCCACGCCAATAAAGTCGGTGGCATTTTCAATTAGCGCCTCTTCCATGGCTTTAGCTGAACGAAAACCACCGGTTACCACTAAAGGCACTTGGCTTAATTTTCTGACTTTTTGCGCGTAATCTAAAAAATAGGCTTCACGCTTTTGAGTGCTGGCTTTCACAGCTGTGTTAGTAGCATCATTACCGTCAATAAACACCACTTTTTCATAACTGCCGCCCGATATTTCAATCTGATCTATGCCTTCCTGAGTTAAGGCCTGCACCACTTGCATGGATTCTTCTTCGGTGAAGCCACCTTTCATAAAATCGGCAGAATTTAACTTGATGCCCACCGGAAAATCACCACCCACTTGTTTTCTAATGGCGCGATAAATTTCTAATACAAAATGCATGCGATTTTCTAGTGAGCCGCCCCATTGATCGTTTCTGTGATTATGGCGGTTTGATAAAAACTGGCTCACCAAGTAGCCATGGGCCCCATGAATTTGCACACCACTAAAACCCACCTCTTTACTTAAACGGGCACTTACCGCAAATTTTTGAATGATTTCTTTAATTTCACATTCGCTCAACGCTTTAGGAAGTTTAAAGTTGGCCGCTAAACCATCCTCTAATGCAATGGATGAGGGGGCCACGGGTTCTTTACTTAAAAAGTCTGGTACTTGTTTACCTGGGTGATTTAGCTGTGGCCATAAATGGGTATTATGCTGCGTGCCTGCCTTGGCCCATTTTTTAAACAGGCTTAAGTCACTCTTTTCATCCAGCACCACATTGCCTGGCTCACCTAACGCATTGCGATCCACCATGATGTTGCCGGTAATACTCAAACCAATGCCACCGCGTGCCCAGCGCCCATATAAGTCAGCTAACCCTAGCAGCGGGTTATGGTGTTTATCACCTAACTGCTCACTCATGGCCGACTTCACCATACGATTTTTAAGCACCACACCATTTTGTAAAATAAAAGAAGACTCAAGTTTAGCCATGGATCACCTCATTAATGAGTAAAAAATTAAAGTGCTTAAAAACTAAGATTGAAACGAAGTATTTTCATTTCTAAACAGCTCACCAATGCTCATATGAGTGGCCTTTGGCACGACCACCAAATACACCAAGCCCCACATCGCATCACTAATACCTGCCAGTAGAATCATTGGCCCAAAACCTTCGATAAATAATGCCGCATAAATTAACAAGCCCGCCGCCGCAAAGCGCAGCATGGCTTCATGAATAATGACACTGCCATAACGGTTTAAATCAGAACTGCCAATAATTAACGTTGAGGCGGTGTACATTAATAACGCCCCTAATAAAATGGCCCATACTGCGGGAATTTCTATTCCTAATAACGGGTGTAAAGGCACAATCGCTAAAGAAAGGGCCAAGCCAATATTGCAAAAACCACTGAATTTAATAATGCTGGATTTGATGATGGTGTTTGACATGTTTGTTCACTCTTTTTATAGGGTAATAAGTGCGAACAAGTCTAATGGTGCGGTGTTTTTCAGAGAAGATCACATCTCGCCAGAAAGTGATCATTTCTGGCAAGTGCCTATATTTGAGTGTTTATGGCCCAGTTATTTTTAACAAGACCTTATTGGAAATTACAATCGGTATGCGCTAGGAGATTGACCAGTCCATTTTTTAAAAGCGCGAGTAAAGTTGGTGGGCTGCTCAAACCCCAGTTGAGGTGACTATATTTGAGCATTTATGGCCCAGTTATTATTAACAATATCTTATTGGAAATTACAAACGGTACGCGCTAGGAGATTGCCCTGTCCATTTTTTAAAAGCGCGAGTGAAGTTGGTGGGCTGCTCAAACCCCAGTTGATAAGCAATTTGAGCGATGCTTAACTGACTGGTGTTTAAATGCTGAATGGCCAATTGTTTTTTCACGGTATCCACTATTTTTTGATACGAAGTATCTTCTTCATTTAAAGCGCGACTTAATGCTCTTATTGATAAATTTAGATGTTTGGCCATGTCTTCTAAACCTGTAAATGACAGCGGTGAATCTAGCAATAAATTGTAAACTTTAGTGCTAATGGGTTCGATTCCCCAAACTCCTTTTAGCTCCTCAACACATAATGATTCTGCCAGTTTAAGAGAGCCTGAATTAAAAAAAGAAAACGGTTTTAACAGCGCTTCTTTATTTAGTAAAAGCCGACATTTTCCTTGGTCAAAAGATAATGTTTGTTTAGAAAATACACGTTGGTATTGGGAAAAATGATTAGGGCGGGGGTATTCAAATTGAATTTCTAAAATATTATCAAATACTCTTTCTTTTTGCTCGTTACCAAGGCGCTGTAATCGATCCATATAATGCAATGACAACGCCCCTTTATAAATGGCGGCCATAACCATTTCAAGATTATAAAGATGCAAACTGGGTTCATCTAACCAGTCTTCTATGGTTAAGGTGTAGTGATTTTCATCTTCAATTAGCTGCATTTTTAAACTGGGAAATCGCATGCTCATATAACGACACATGAGTTCATTGGCCTGTAAACCATTACTGCAAGTCTGCAAGGCAAACCCTAAGTAATTGTGATCGGTCAGTGCAATTTGTGAACCAAATACTAAGCCCAAACCCGGGTTATTGCTGGCCACCAATCCTTGTTGAGACAATGTAATGTATTGGGTTAACGAGACCTTGTTATTAGGGTCATCAAAACATTTAGTATTAACACCTGCATAAGCGTAAATATCATCCGCTGCTAGGCCGTTCTTTTTTAAAAAGTCGTAAAAAGTGGCGGCATAAGAAATGGGCACACCAGGGTGGGTATTGGCTAAGTTCATCACAGCCCTTTAAGTTCAGATGTTAAAAACCTTATACAAGGCAATCATCCATCTAGTGTAAGTCTGAATGCAAAAACTTATCTTCACTTTAAAGGCCAAACACCCTACCAGCTAAGACACTTCACTATTTGTATTCGACTTTTAAGAGCCTTACTGATAAAAGAGTGCCTGAAAATTGCCAACGGAATTTCGGAGTAGCCGTGACAGATAATCAGCAACCAACCCCTAAACACACACCTAATAAATGGTTATTGGGCTTTTCTATTACCACCGTCCTACTGGGGTTGTTCATTGTACTGTTTAGCTATGCCACCATCACCGGTACCTACAAGGGTGCCGGTAAAGTATTGGCATTGGCATGGATGGCACAGTGGAAAATGGATTACCCAGCGCTTGAGGGCAGCAATGATTGCAGCGCCGCATGGTCGCCTTCCATTGATGCCAGCGAGCCTTACATGTTGCCGGCCTACCCTGACACCCATGCCGCCTATTGGGCACTGGTCATGAGCCACGACCCACAAGTGAGCCCCGAACCCATTGCCTACGAGATTAAGGGCAAATTTTCTTATGCGCGCTACCAAACATTGCATGTATACGACGGTGCCACTGGCGATTATTTCGCCGCCCTAAAGGATTTAGAGATAGAGCCTGACGCAGGTTCCGTTAACCCTTTTAGAGCCAATATAGACAGAACCGCCTCTAACCGAAATTACACATTATGGGTGGTACCGGAAGGGGCTAGCCTTACACAAATAGCAGGGGCTAAAAATGTCATTTACGTGCCCAAGCACATTATTGAATCGCCTATTGTTATGGCCATTGACCGACCCGATGACGGCCAACCACCACAAGCCGGTGTACCTTTGCCTCGTGTAAAGGTTTTTCATGCACAAAGCGGTGAACCGATTCTACGTTGCAATCCGCTGCGCTTAAAATCCATTATTCCCAGTCAAAAATCGAACATTAAAAAAGCACAAAGCTGGGACAAAATGAAAACCATTGGCGACGGAAAAGCCATTCGGCTTTATCATTCCACAGGCGGTGGTTTATACCCCAATAAACACTTAAGTTATCTCACTACAGGTTTGGATACTCAGTTTGGTAATGTGGCTATGGTGAAATTTAAAACCCCTAGCACCCCCAATACCAAAACCGGATTTGGCATGCTTACCCATGAAGACATACGCTTTTGGTCAATGTGCTTAGGGGGCATGAACGCCACCAACACCAGTGTTTGTTTAGTGGATGACCAAGCCATCATTGACGATGACGGCTATGTGACGCTTGCCATAGGGCCAGACAGCGACACCTTAAGAAAAATAGCGCAACAGCATAAAATTAATTACATGAATTGGGGTTATCATCAATACCCAGACATTATCTTTAGACACCTAGAGGGAGAAAAACCTTTTAAATACTCGTCTAAAAATGCCCCCATCGTAGATGTCACCTTACCGCTTTGGGATCAAGGAGCAGAGCGCACCATAGGGGTGTATTCACCGGCGGGGTTTTATTGCACAGCAGATAATTTTGAAAAGAATCTTTGTGGTATTAAAGATTATAAACATGTCGGACTGGAGTTTATGGAGTAGCTCTTTTTAAAAACTCTAAAATATTTAAACCTAAGTAGCGTGAACACTCATAATTCATTCTACTTAGGTTTTTAACTCAGCTTACTTAAATTCTTCAGTAAACCATTTTTCTAAAAACTCAATACACTGCACTAATTTCGCCGGCACAAAATGCCGGGCAGGATACAAGGCATAAAGTGTTAACTTGGGTTTTTTATTATCTTTTAATACTTCTATTACCTCACCACTTTGTATATCTTGCTGGCAAACAAAGTCAGGAATAAAACCAATGCCTAGATTTTGCTTAATGGCTTGCATCATATAAATGGTGCTGTTCACGCGTAACGTGCCTTCAATGGTAATGCCATCGTCAATGGGCCAGGTGTTCTTTCCTTGAAAGTAGCTGTACTCAAAACAATTATGCCCTTGTAAATCAGTGGGCACCTTTATGGGCGGATGATGTTTAAAATAATCTTTGCCCACACACACCCGATAATTAAACATGGTGAGCGCTCGCCCTACATAACTTGAATCAATAGGACGACTGGATGCGCGAAAGCCCAAATCGAATCCTTGCTCCACTAGGTCGACATTTTCATCCCCTAAATGAATGTCTAGTTCTATCTCTGGATAGGCTTTCATGAAGTCACTAAACAAACTGGATAAATGGGTTAAGCCCAGAGCCATTGGGGCATTAATTTTTAACTTGCCCTTAGGGTGCTGCTGAATGTCTTGCACAAAATGATCGGCATCTTGAATTCTTTCTAATATTTCACGAGCACGCTGCAAATACCCCTCCCCCACATGAGTAAGCTGAACATTACGGGTGGAGCGATGCAATAAACGGGCACCCAGTGTGTCTTCAAGGCGACTGATTTCCTTGCTGATCATGGATTTTGACACATGAGTTTGCTCGGCCACTCGCGTAAAACTGCCTAAATCTGCCAGTCGCACAAACAGTTGCATGGCCCTTATTTTATCCATTACTTTTATCCATTGTTCACTCCATTCATTTCGTAATACCCATTGGCTAACAGCTGGCCAATTGATTTTTCATGGGCTCGCTCTGGTTTGCGCCGCTGATTTACTGCCTTTTAGTTTCCAAAATGGAAACAGTAGGTTTTCATTATAACTATATATGTAAACAAACCAACTCCCTACACTTTGCTTTGTTGATTGCCCACTAAGCAATCAACATCTAATCCACTAGCAAAATTAAGGAATCACCATGTACACACTTTATTACCTACCGGACGCCTGTTCTTTAGCCACCCAGGTGGTGCTTCATGAGCTTAAGCAAGATGTAAACATCGTTAATATGCAAGACGTGAAAGACTTCAGCGCCATTAACCCCGTGGGCAGCGTGCCTGTTCTTGTAAATGAAGAAAGTGCCCATGGGAAAACGGTAAAAAAATCAAGCCGTCGTGAAGGGGCTGCCATTTTGTTGCATTTACTTAACAACCATGAAAACACCCTGATGCCTAAAGCAGGTTGGAAGCGTGATCGCGCCATTGAAAACATCATGTTTGCCAATGCCACCATGCACCCAGCTTATGGGAGATTGTTTTTCATTGCCCAAAATATTCAACACCCAACCGGCCAAGAAGAAGCTTACCAAGCGGCCACCCTTGCCATTAACGCACTTTGGCAAGTGGTGGAAGCACAACTGAGTGAACAGGATTTTTTAGGAGGTGACACACCCTCAGCTGCGGATATTTTATTGTCTGTTTACGCACGCTGGGGGGGAAGCTTCCCAGTAGACATTCACCACGGGCCTAACACTCAAAAAATGTTGAAGGCGATTCACAATCGACCCAGCTTTTTAAAGGCCCTTCAAGCAGAGCAAGCTCAAGCGGCAGCCTAATAAGCCTTAAATAAAATACAGGCATTAATTGCCACCCATAAGCAGCCTGTTTGGCTGCTTTAAAAAGGAGCAACTATGAGCGAACAAAATACTGCCACTCAACCCCTTGTGAATGGGGATGACTTTGAACGTGTTATGGCCCTTGTGAATGATTATTTCCATGGCTTGCACTTTGGTGACACACAAAAATTAAAAAATATTTTTCACCCCGATGCCTTTTTAAAAGACCCAGGTTTAAGGCGCAGTTTGCAAGAGTGGTTAGCCGCCGTAGCTAACCGCCCTATCCCAAACGATTTAGGTGAACCTTTTCGTTTTAAATTGCTATCCCTTGAGATTATAAATGATCAAGCCATGGCGAAAGTAGAGTGCCCGTTGTTTGAGCATTTTTATGTGGATTATCTTGGGCTTTTAAAAGAACAAGGCCAGTGGTTAATCGTTAACAAAATGTACACCGACTTAAATTAAGTAAAATAGTGGCACTCAATAATTAGACTGAATAATTAAACTGAAAAATTAAATTAGGTGATAAATGAAAACCGTTCACATAGAAGTGGTTCACGATCTAGTGTGCTCGTGGTGCCCCATTGGCTACGCCAACTTGCAACAAGCACTGACAAATTTACACACTAAAACCGGTATGGAAGCAAACCTGCACTTTTTGCCCTTTGAGCTTAACCCCCACATGGAAGCTGAAGGAGAAGTCATTAACCAACATCTTGCCCAGCGCTATGGCTGGAGTGAGAAAAAGCAAAAAGATTACCGTAGCCACTTGTTACAAGTGGCCGGTACTGCAGGGGTTGAAATGGACTTTTCAAAACGCAGCCATTATTACAACAGTTTAAACGGCCACAAGATCATGCATTGGTGTGAAAGCCAAAATCAACAACAGGCCATGAATGAACTATTAATAACCGCCTACTTTAAACACGGCGAAAACATTGGTGATACACGGGTGCTGTTAAAACTGGTTGATCAACTGGGGCTAGATGCCAATGCTGCACAAGCGGCCCTAAATTCAGGGGAATTAAATGCCCCCATAAAAGCCAAAATAAAGCGAGTTCAGCAACTTGCCTTAAGCAGTGTGCCGGCTTTTGTGTTTAACCATAACACCCTAGTCAGCGGTTCAAATTCAGTTGAATATTTCGAGCAAGTATTAACCTCGTTTAACCAGCTATCTGCATAATTGAATTTAAAAACAGTAACCCACATTTAAATCAAAAAAGAGAGAAAAACATGCCATACGTTAATATCAAAATCACCAATGAAGGTGTAACCAAGCAACAAAAAGAAGCGCTTATTCAAGGCACCACTCAATTATTAGTGGATGTATTGGATAAAAATCCAGCCACTACATTTGTGGTGATTGATGAAGTGGAAACCGATAACTGGGGAATCGGCTTTGAGCAAGTAACGGAAATTAGGAAGGGGGCAAAGGGCTAACCCTCACTATAAAGCAACCCCCAAAGACCAAGGCGACAATGGTTCACCTAGCCCACTAGCCTTGGTACTTTGTCTTTAAGTATTGTAATCAGTGTTTCGTCCATATATTCAAAATCATCAGGGATATCTAACGAAATTACCTTTTGATTTTTAATTAAACGTGAAAATCTCGCACTTAGCTTCTTTTTATGGGCTTTTTCCATGACAAAAATATAATCAGCCCATTCGATGTCTTCACCACTGACGTGAACTTCTGCATCATGACTGACACCTGCAGAATAAACATTCCAGTTTTCAACTGTGCTAAACACCGCTTCGGCAGTGGGACTTCTTAATTTATTTTTACTGCATAAAAATAGGATATTGATCATTTGCTAGGTACATACCTTTAAAGTGCGATTTGATGATTAAAAAGTGAAGCTCTCGTTTTGAGCCCTGCATATCTCTCTATCAGAGATATGCATACTAATGAAAAAGACATTGGAACGTCTCTAAAGTAAAGGGTTTTGACATTAATTAAAGAAGGAATCATCGAAAGGAGTTATAAAATAAAGCAAAAAAAGCTAGCTGAAAAATACCCAGTAATCTAAAGGAAAGCTTACAGAAAGTACCTGACAACCCCATCGCTCAATGAACTAAGGGGTGATAAATAGTTTATATGCTTTCGTAATCTAGCTTCTTAGAGTAAACCACATGGTCTACGTATTTATCGTACAGCCATTCATTATTGGGCAATGTTTTCACATAAGTGAAACCCAAACCTTGCGCTACACTGCGGCTTTTAACATTGCCCTTCGCACAGCGTATTTCAATGCGTTCTAATTTCAATTTTTGCAAGCCAATTTCCAGTAGCTCCTGCACGGCAGCACTGGTAATGCCTTTGCCAACCTGATTTTGCGCTAGCCAGTAGCCGATGGATGCAACTTTAACCTTTGGTTTAATTTCGTGAAAACCTGCTATGCCACACAACTTGCCGTCGTGAAACACACCAAAATGAGGTGCACTAGCCAAGCATGAAATGGATTCAATGAATATAGCCGTGTCACTGATGGCTGTTATGTTGTCTAACCAAGGTAACCATTCTCTTAAATAGCTACGATTACTTTCAATTAACTGGTGTAATTCCTGAGTATTACTTTGGTTGAGGGGCTTTAAATGCGTTAGAGGTTTTTCGGACACTTCCATGTAAAAGATCACCTACCTGTGAAAATGAATAATAACTGTAGTAAATATTCACTATAGTTTGCTGCTTTATACAAGGCTAGAACAGAAATCTATTTTCAGCCATTAGTATTGGGAATGAGTTACCTCGTTTTTCAATAAATTGATTCAGTTAACATTGGAGTGCTATACGCCATTTTTTCGCTCACACCCTTACCATCTAAAGGAAATCATTCACTGCATGATTTCCTCTACATTGAACGATGAACTCCATATTACTTTTTTATTTTTTCCCACTTAAATGGCAGATTGCTCGTTTCACTATCACTTTTAGGGGTTGCTGTTTTATGGGTTTGGCTATCTTGCTTGCTTCTGTTTTGCCCGCTTCTGCTTGATCCATTTCTACTTTGATTGCTGCTATTGTTGCGGTTATTACTGCTGCGAGAACCTTGATAGGCATTCTCACGTTTATGCTTAGTGACATAATTTAAAATCGAAACTGGTACTTCTTTTTTAACAATGAAGCCCTCTACTTCCTTACGCTTAATAATATGCCCTAAGCGACTTTCAATGGCGCACAGGTTTTTAAAATCACCCAAAGCCACAAACGACACGGCCACACCCGCAGCCCCTGCGCGACCCGTACGGCCAATGCGGTGAATGTAATCTTCAGGTTTAAATGGCAAGTCATAGTTCACAACGCGCGTAAGCTCATCAATATCAATGCCCCGCGCGGCAATGCCGGTGGCCACTAAAAATTTTAACTCACCAGATTTAAAATCGGCCAATATTTTTTCGCGACTGGCCTGACTTCTGCCACCATGGATAGCCTCGGCCACAATGCCCCGTTTTGCCAGTTGCTCTACCAGCTTGGCCGCGCCGTGTTTTTTCTCGATGAAAATCAGCGCCTGATCCCAAGCTTGATCGGTAATTAAGTGACTCAATAAAGCGGATTTTTTGTCTTTATCAATGGCAATTAGATATTGCTCTATGGTGGCAGCGGTTTGAGCTTTGGGTGAAATGGTAATTTCCAGCGCACCGTTATTTATTTCATCGGCTAAATTGCGAACATCGTCGGTTAATGTGGCGGTAAACAATAGATTTTGGCGCTGCAAAGGCAGGCGATCAATAATTTTATAAATGTCACCACTGAACCCCATATCGAGCATTCTGTCGGCTTCATCTAACACCAAGGTTTCTAGTTCATCAAAGTGCAATGCCCGTTGATGGACTAAATCTAACAACCTGCCCGGTGTGGCCACCAGAATGTCTACTCCTTCTAATAACTGCTCTTTTTGCGGCTCGTCGTCAACACCACCATACATGGCCATGGAGGTTAGGTCCGTGTGAGCACTGTACTTGGCCACATTAGCCTCAACCTGCGCCGCCAATTCACGGGTAGGTGCCAGAATAAGCGCCCGAATGCGCTTGCCGCGTTTTATGGGTCTTGATTGAATACGCTCAATAATGGGCAGTACAAAGCTGGCGGTCTTTCCAGTACCGGTCTGCGCGGCAGCCACCACGTCTTTACCCGATAGAATCACCGGAATAGCCTGTTTTTGAATGGCAGTAGGCTTAGAGTAGCCCGCATCACTGATGGCTTTGACTATTGGATCGCTTAATCCAAGCTTTGAAAATGGCATGTAACGCCTCGGGTGTTGTCGATAGAGAGTCAATGGTGACTGTGGCGGCTAATGGTTGCGCCATGGCTTATCGAGGGGAATAGGAATGGCTGGAGTATAGCAGTTACCATGGGTGCGTTATAGCTGAAGAGGAGCTTCGTTAAAAGACTAAACAAAAAAATGACCTTAAGATAATTGAATTTAAATCTTCATTTTCCCCCCACATTTTCCCCATACACTCCTTCATACCATCCAATACAGCCTGCCCCCTCTGGGCAAAGGAGCCAACATGAAAACACCCCAAGCCTATTTAGTGAGCTTTTGGCTTATCACTTCACTCATTATTCTATTGTCTGGCTGCGGCTCTGGCGATGCCATCACTGAAGAAGACAGCTCTGACACTTCCACTGAAGAAATTACGGATACCTCAACAGACACATCAACAGACACATCAACAGACACTTCAAGCGTCTTAACGATTACCAGCTCGGTTATGAGCGATGGTGGTACTTTGCCCAGCACTTACAGCTGCGATGGAGATGGCATTTCACCGCCACTTTCTTGGAGCGGGGCTCCCAGTGACACTCAAGAATACGCCCTGATCATGCACCATGTGCCTGGGGAAGATGATGCCCACTGGTATTGGATCATGTACAACCTTGACGACAGTGTAAGTGAATTAGGGGCGGGTGAATCCTTAGGAACTCTGGGCACCAATAGCGTAAACAGCGCCACTGAATATGCGCCACCTTGCTCACAAGGGGCTGGCAGTAAGGAATATATTTTTACGCTTTATGCCCTTTCTGGCACACCTGATGTGAGCGATGTTAGCAGTGTCGATCGCGATACATTATTAAGTGCCATGTCAGGCATTACCCTTGAATCGGTGGAGTTCACGGTTAACTTTGAACGCACAAGCACAGACACCAGTGACTCAACTAACTGTCAAAGAGTGCAATCATCGGTAATTGCCGCCGGCTTCAGTGACTCTGTGTCTGTCACCTGTGATGACGATTACGCCTACATCACTTCCAACACTTATCCTGACCACGATCTAATGAATGGCATTACCGGCACTAATGAGCAAATTCCGGTGCCCGCGGTGGATTACTCCGCCCCGATTAAATTGAACCCTGTATTAAACGATGTGCTTACCAGCATTGATGCCGCCGTAGGTGTCGCAGTAAATGGCGTACCTATTTACGATTACTCGGCCGCCGGAGACTTGGATATTTATAATTACGATGCAGGCTTAGACACCCTTGTTCTTGGACAACTAGATACTTGCGGTGGTCATGCTGGTCGTGGTGATGACTACCATTACCATGCCGCACCTACTTGTATGCAAGAGGCCATTAGCGATTTAAGCGACACCACCATCTTGGGCTGGGGCTACGACGGCTACCCCATATACGGAGATAATAACCCTGATGGAAGCGAAATTAGTGACGGGGTTTTAGACGTGTGTAATGGTCAAATAGATGAAGATTTTGGCTACCGCTATCACACCTCAAGCGACGCACCTTACATCATTCAATGTTTGGTAGGCGAAGTAGACACCAGTATTTTACCAAGAGTGGCACCACTAAGTAGCAGCACCCCAGATATGCGCAGCAATCTTACGCCTCCTCAAGGAGGGGTGAGTAACCTTAGCCACACCATCGGTGATGATGGCACGCGCACCATGACTTACAGCCATGATGGCAGTGACTATTACGTGATTTTTAGCCCATCAACGAGCGGAGATAACTGCTACGACTTTTCTCAAAAAACCGTGAGTAATGGTGGCATTGAAGAAAGCGGCGTGTTTTGCCGTTAAAAAGATAAACCAACAGACAAAGTCGCTTAATGAATGGACCTTGATGGTTTAGAAGGTCCATTCACAAAATCTTTTTTCATAGTTTTTTATATAGCTTTCAAAATAGGTACGTTTACATGAAACTTTTTTCAAATTTCATGTTTGGCTTAACGGCAATAATGATCGTTAACCTAACACAAGCTCACGGTTTAAAAGAAAACAGCGCACAAGTCATTATGCGCGACGGACAAGTAGAAATTCGCTTAATGGTCAATATAGAACGTTGGCAATCCCTGCTGCAAAATGACCAAGCATGGCTATTAGGAGATGTTTCACAGGTTATGCCCAAGCATTTAACCGACACACAAAAAAGCGTATTTTTAAGCGAGCTAATCAGCCAAAATACCTTGGTAAAAGTGAATGGTACACCGTTAAAAATGGGGGTTTTATACTTCCCTGACGCCTTAGATATTGAAAATGACCATCACCATGATGAATACAGTGAAGTTGTACTCTCAGCGCAACACCAACAAGGCCATATCAATCACATCAGCCTTGCTCTGCCCAAAAGTTTAGGCAATGTGCATAGTCGTTTTGTGCAACCCAGCTATCGCTTATTAAAAGCAGGCAATGAAACTCAACTTTCATTTAAACGTCACCTCGTGGCATCGGGCAAACCATAAATGGAGGTGGTTATTAAACCCAAAAGTTGCAACGGCTTATCCTATAAAAATACAGGTAAAGTTAGCTAAGCTTTTGATAGTCACCACCCTTTACAAAATACATTTTCACAAATCACTCAACTAATTATTTTACAACTATTGAACACGAGGCAAACATGCTAGCTATTAATACTTTTATCCCCACTCTATTGTTAAGTTGCTTTCTTTTAACCGGAACATTGCAGGCTGCCACATCAACGCCTTCCATGAATGATATGCAATCAACCACTCCACCCCCACCAAGAAATGAAAATACCGATCAAAGAGCAGCGGGTAAGCCGCCGGCCGATGCCATAGCAATGTGTCTTGGCAAAGATGAAAGAACCGCCTGCACCATGAATGGCCCTCAGGGTGAAGAGCAAGGTTTTTGTGAATACACCCCTGATAAATTGTATTTTGCCTGTAATCCCCAGCGTGGCCAGCAGCGAGACCCATTGTCAAAAGCAGAGTTTTCACAACGCCATCATCAAATAGGGCAAAATACCGCGGGCTTACCCAATTCGAAGGTCACAACATTTCCCATAGACATGAAAGGCTCGCACCTTAAAAGCCTGTAACCAATATGCTAAATTGTCAGGGGGATGTCATTGCCCCTTGTAATGCTCCTTCTCCATACCCCACTCAAGACAGGAATTAACACACTTGAAGTTGCTGCATAAATTTTTTCTGGCGTTTTTCATCACCAACCTGGCCATTGTGGGGTTATTGATGGGCCTTATCACCAGCAATTTATCCTCTGACTTTAACGAGTTTGTTTATCAAGCAGAAAACAAGCACATTGAAACCACCAAACAGCAGTTGGCCAGTCTTTATGCATCACAAGGTAATTGGCAAAGCATTCAACAAGATGTGCAAATTTGGCGCGACATAGCCGACCCTAAACCTGCTCGCCGGGCACCCCCACCTCCTAAAAATAACCCACCACCGAAAGGGCAGCGAGATGACCGCCGTGAACAAGGAGGAAAACCACCTCCTAAACCTAGACCGCGCCCTGAAAAAAAATCACCTGCACAACCAGTTAACGAAGCCGATGATTTTTTAAAAACGGGCCGGCGTTTAAGTTTGTACAATGCCCAAAAACAGGTGATTGTGGGCAAACAATTCATTGAAGAAAACCCAAGACAAGAAGCCATTACCGTCAATGGAAAAACCGTTGGTTGGCTGGGCCTAGTGCCTTCAAAGGCCATTAAAGACAGCCCAGCCAATGAGTTTTTAGCCAAGCAGTTGCGCAGTTTTTATCTCACTGGCGCAGGGGCTTTAGCCTTTGCATTATTAATGGCCTTTTTATTGTCGAAACATTTAACGCGCCCCATTAACACCATCATTAGTGGCACCAATACGTTAATGAAAGGGGATTATAAAAAACGCCTTTTAAAAACCACTCAAGATGAACTGGGCACCCTTACCGATAACTTTAATAATTTAGCGGCCACCCTAGAGAAAAACCAAAAAAATCGCTTTCAGTGGATGTCAGATACATCCCATGAATTACGTACACCGTTAACCATTTTAAAAGCGCAATTAAGCGCCATTCAGGACGGATTGTTCAAAGCAGATGAAAATCGCATTGAACTGTTTATTGAAGAAATAGATAACCTGTCTCATATAGTAAATGATTTATATCAGCTCTCCAGTTCTGATGCGGGGGCGCTGACTTATGAAAAAACCGCCATTCAACCTATTCACTTGCTTAAGCAGGTGCTCATTAATTTCGAACCCAAATTCAATAGCCAGAAGCTTGAGTTAGATGCCAGCGCATTATCCAGCCCACCGCTCAACCACGAGAGATTTATTTTACTGGCCGACAAAGACAGATTAAGGCAACTATTTTCAAACTTATTAGAAAACAGCTGCCGCTACACTGATGCTGGCGGAAAAATACAAGTATTGGCCACTTATCAATCACGCCAATTGGAAATTCGCATACAAGACTCCAGTCCAGGAGTGCCAGCGACCGTACAAGAGAAACTATTTGAGCGTTTCTTTCGGGTAGAGCAATCACGTAATCGCCAACACGGTGGCTCAGGGTTGGGGTTGTCTTTGTGCCAACAAATTGTAGAAGCCCATGAAGGCACCATACACCCCAGCGACTCACCGCTGGGTGGCTTATGCATGACAATTTTATTTCCACTCAATTTCGTTGAATAAACTAAAGGTTACCTGTACTGCCATGAAGAAAAATGTACTGATTGTTGAAGACGAACAACACATCGCCGAAGTATTAATGGCCTATTGTGAAAAAGAAGGTTACGCCGCCACGCTTAAAAATAGTGGCAAAGATGTGGTGGCCCATGTGAAAGACCATCAAGTGGACATTATTTTATTGGACTTAATGCTACCAGATGTGGATGGCCTAACCCTGTGCAAGCAAATTAGAGCGTTCTCGCAAGTGCCCATTATTATGGTCACCGCCAAAGGCGAAGAGGTGGATCGATTACGGGGATTAGATTTTGGCAGCGACGATTACATCTGCAAGCCCTTTAGCCCAAGAGAAGTAATGGCACGAATTAAAGCGGTGTTAAGGCGTTTTCAACCGGAAGTGGATGCCATCATAAGACAGTCTGGCTTTGAATTAGAAAGTGATAAATATAAGGTCACCTTAAAAGGCAAGGCCATTGATTTAACCCCCATTGAATTTAAAATTTTAGAATTACTCATTACCCATGTGGAGCGCGTATACAGCCGAAATGAAATATTAAACCTAGTATACAGTGATGTAAGTGACGTTAGTGATCGTAATATAGACACTCACATTAAAAATATTCGCAAAAAAATTCACGCCATTAACCCAAACGCCAACCCCATAGGCTCTGTTTATGGGGTGGGTTACCAATTTAAAGCAGAATATTGAGCGGCTATTCTTTTGGTAAGTCATCACTGCTTATAAAATCCATAGAGATAGAATTCACACAGTGACGAATGTTTTTAGCTGTAAGCCCTTCCCCTTCAAATACATGCCCTAAATGACCATCGCAATTGGCACATAATATTTCAGTACGTCGGCCGTCACTGTCGACTTTACGTCTTACCGAGCCCAGTATTTCATCATCAAAGCTTGGCCAACCACAAGATGAGTTAAACTTATGCTCAGACTGGTACAAGGGGGTTTGGCAACGCTTACAAACATATAACCCCCCTTCAAAAAATTTATCGTACTTTCCAGTAAAAGGGCGCTCGGTGCCTTTATCTACGATGACATGGTGCTCTTGGGCGTTAAGTTCTTTAAATTGCTCTTTATCCATTATGTCCTCCCATATTTATTGAAATAAAAATGCTAATGCTCTGTCTGCTATCACGATCGCCAATTGTGAAATGCAAAACTAATGCGACCTGTATTATCTTTATAATAATACGTCAAACTACAGTTAATTGAAGGCATCCGTCATAGATGCTTAAAAATAATCCACTCCTTAAAACATATATAACCTTATGACTCTAAAGGTTATAGTTTAATTCATAAACATATCATCCAAATTTTGAACGATAATCACAGCCTCCCTATTTCAAAGGCAGATGTAAAATCACCTGTATTTAAATCTCATCATAAAACTAAATGCAAAGTTGTATCGCTTTTTAGAAGGCAGGATGAGATGAAAATCAGGCGCACCCATGGTGCCAAATAGCCTTTTAAAAAATAAGCTTTCCTGGGCAATATTTTGGGCAATAAAGAAACAACCATCTGCTAATTTTCACCAATAAAAGACAGCAATTCGATTGTGAGCTTCACTAAAAATAAATTGATAGCATCTATAACCTTGAAAGCTGGGTATTTAGAACTTTTACTTTCAATAAACACTTGTTTACCCAGTGAAAAGTGAACAAGTACTTACATACATAACTTTATTTCTAATTACCATGATCTTTCTGTAAAAACGCTTACAAAAAACAAACCTGCATCACATTTATAAAGTAAAACCAGCGCCACTGTGGGTCAGTTCACAGAGATGACCCAACAATCACACTAGTATCCATTAAAAATAATAACTGCATCGAAGTAAGGTTTTAACTTACGCAATTATTTAGCGAATATTTGAGATACCAATATGAGTAATAGTGACAAGCCGGTATTAACTGGGTTAACACAAGGAAAATCAGCCACCCAGCAACAGGTGTTATCAAACCGCTTAAGTGAATCATTATTAGCTTGGCTTAAACCAAGGTTTAACAGCGTTTTCGACAAAGTTGATGACAGCCTATTTGATCAAGCTGAACGCTCAGGAAACAATCAATACCAACAGCAGTTTTTTGAAACCATGCGCATGTTACGTGTGGAAAGAGAAACCATCAGCCTGTCATTTTACAAGCGCATACGTCAGGGCTGGCGTCAGGTTAAAAGCCCAGAAGATTTAGCAAAAACAGTTGATTTAGACTCTTTATCCATCATGCACAAAGATCAGTTGGAAGAACAAGTAGCCAACGACACTATGATTGAGCGGGCACAAAACAATTGTGGCAATGGTTTAGAGTTTTTAATTAAACGCAGCCAAGTTTTAATGCCTAATATTGATCCAGATAACCTACCCTATCACCCTAAATATATTTGCAAATCATTTTCCCAAGCTTTAGAAAACGTAGAAATTGATATTAGCTGCAAGCTTATTATTTTAAAGTTGTTTGATCGTCATTTACTTTCACTATTAAATGAGTGCTATCAAGAAGCTAACCAAGCATTTATAGATGCGCAAATTTTACCCGACTTAAACGCTGGGCTGGCTCGTAAAAAAACAAGCGGATCAAGTAGCTCATTACAACAGCCAACTGATGAAGCTATTGAGGCCCCCGATCAAAATCCGCAAGATTTTGCAGCACTGCGCAATATGCTTGGCACGGGTCAAGCACAAACCAACTCACCAAATTCACAAACTATTAACCCTCAAGATTTTAACGCTTTAAGAAGTTTAATTGTCCAGCATCCCAATGGGGTTTCAAATGTAGGTGATCAAAATAACATCCCGATAAATGGGGCCTCTTTACAGACGGGCAACCAGACTTTACCCAACGGCGCTGCTAATATGAATTCACACTGTCTCTTATACACATCTGACGCTGCCGACGATCTACTCTGTGTAGAT
>OLII01000335.1_pt1 | contig 18229 bp, 22 predicted proteins | sample 1609481 | NCBI WGS metagenome assembly OLII01 (sample SAMN05416859, study PRJEB24817) | seawater metagenome | isolation source: Sea water | place: Canada:Atlantic | collected 2013-11 | reverse complement strand
CCTATGACAAGGGCTTGCGCGACATCATCAATATTCTCGACCCGGCGGCCACTACGCGCCGGCCTGCCAGCGCGCCGAAACAACGCCGTGCGCGCGTGGTGAAAGTCTATGAAAACCCGCATACCGGCGAGCTGATCGAAACCAAGGGCGGCAATCATCACGGCCTCAAGGCATGGAAGCAGGAGTACGGCGCACAGACAGTCGACAGCTGGTTGCGCAAGTGAAACAGTGCTTCACACTTTTTTCACATGTACTGGCTCAGGATGAAGACTGCTAAAGGATTAGCGCCCCATACGCCCGCTTCGGCGGGCTTCTAATTCTTGCGCCCCGTCAGGCCTGGCCGACGGGGCGCAAACCGTTTGCGCAATCGCTTCAGTTCCGTATCATTGCTCCCTGACTGTTTTGCTGGCGCGCCAAGCGCCGGCCCTATCTGCGGAGTGCCCATGAGCCTGCAAAACCTCGACACCCTCCCCGGCGTCACCGCGCAACCGGATGCCGCGACCCACAACTTCGTGTTCAACCACACCATGCTGCGGGTCAAGGACGTCGCCAAGTCCCTGGACTTCTACACCCGCGTTCTGGGCTTCAGCCTCGTGGAAAAACGCGACTTCCCGGAAGCCGAATTCAGCCTGTACTTCCTGGCGCTGGTGGACAAGGCGCAGATTCCGGCCGACCCGGCCAAGCGTACCGAGTGGATGAAGTCGATCCCGGGCATCCTCGAGCTGACCCACAACCACGGCACCGAAAACGATCCCGCGTTCGCTTACCACAACGGCAACACCGACCCGCGCGGTTTCGGCCATATCTGCATTGCCGTACCGGACATCCGCGCGGCCTGCGAGCGCTTCGAACAGCTGGGCGTGAACTTCCAGAAGCGCCTGAGCGACGGGCGCATGAAGCACCTGGCCTTCATCAAGGACCCGGACGATTACTGGGTAGAGATCATCCAGCCGACCGAGTTCTGACAGCGGCCCCAGGGGCGCGCTCGTCGGCGCGCCGCCCCGGCGCACCTGGCTGTGGTATACCGGAGCTGATACCGGTTGAAGCCACCACAGCGAGGTAGCGCTCATGCACACCCTTGAATGTGTCCACCGCAACTACACGGTCACGGCAAACGTGGTCCCGCATGCCGGCATTCCCCTGCCGTTCGAAGTCGGATGCCGCATCACCTCCCCAGACAAGCACAGCACCCGGCGATTGTGTGCCCACGCGCCGCTGTTTCTGGCCGACCTGGAAAACGCCCAGCGCGCGTCGATTGCACTGGGCAAGTCGCTGGTCGACCAGCAGCTGGACAAGGGCCGGTCGCTGTTCGAGTAGGCCACGCAAAAGCCCTGACAGGCTGACCTGTCAGGGCTTTTGCGTTGTTGCACCGTCACAGGCCGGCAAGGCCGGCGATGCGCCTCAGGCCGGAGCGCTGGTACGGATCAGGTGGTCGAACGCTGCCAGCGACGCCTTGGCCCCCTCACCCACCGCGATCACGATCTGTTTGTAGGGCACCGTGGTCACGTCACCGGCGGCAAACACGCCCGGCACGCTGGTCTGGCCCCGCGCATCGACAATGATCTCGCCACGGGGCGACAGCTCGAGGGTGCCCTTGAGCCAGTCGGTGTTGGGCAGCAGGCCGATCTGGACGAAGATCCCTTCCAGCGCGATGTCATGCTGCACGTCGCTGTTGCGGTCCTTGTAGCGCAGCCCGTTGACCTTCTGGCCGTCGCCCAGCACTTCGGTGGTCAAGGCGCTGGTGATCACGGTCACGTTGGCCAGGCTGTGCAGCTTGCGCTGCAGCACCGCGTCGGCACGCAACTGGCTGTCGAACTCGATCAGCGTGACATGGGCGACGATGCCGGCCAGGTCGATGGCCGCCTCCACACCGGAGTTGCCACCACCGATCACCGCCACACGCTTGCCCTTGAACAGCGGCCCGTCGCAGTGCGGGCAGTAGGCCACGCCACGGCTGCGGTACTCCTTTTCGCCCGGCACGTTCATCTCGCGCCAGCGTGCGCCGGTGGCCAGGATCACGGTCTTGGCCTTGAGCGTGGCACCGTTGGCCATGCGCACCTGGTGCAGCGCGCCGTCCTGGCCCGGCACCAGCGCATCGGCGCGCTGCAGGTTCATGATGTCGACGTCGTACTGCTTGACGTGCTCTTCCAGCGCCGTGGCCAGCTTCGGCCCTTCGGTCTCCTGCACGGAGATGAAGTTCTCGATGGCCATGGTGTCCAGCACCTGCCCGCCGAAGCGCTCGGCAGCCACGCCGGTGCGAATGCCTTTGCGGGCCGCGTAGATCGCTGCTGCCGCGCCTGCCGGCCCACCACCGACCACCAGCACGTCGAAGGCGTCCTTGGCGTTGAGTTTCTCGGCCTGGCGCTCGCTGGTGCCGGTGTCGAGCTTGGCGACGATCTCCTCCAGGCCCATGCGGCCCTGGCCGAACACCTCGCCATTGAGGTAGACGCTGGGCACTGCCATCACCTGGCGTGCCTCGACTTCGGCCTGGAACAGCGCGCCGTCGATGGCCACATGGCGCACGCTGGGGTTGAGTACCGCCATCAGGTTCAGCGCCTGCACCACGTCCGGGCAGTTCTGGCACGACAGCGAGAAGTAGGTTTCGAAGTTGAACTCACCCTTGAGCCCGGCGACCTGTTCGATCAGCTCGGCGCTCGCCTTGGAGGGGTGGCCACCGACTTGCAGCAGCGCCAGCACCAGCGAGGGGAATTCGTGGCCCATGGGGATGCCGGCAAAGCGCAGGCTGATATCGCCCCCCGGGCGATTGAGCGAGAACGACGGGCGACGGGCGTCGGCACCGTCCTCGCGCAAGGTAATCAGATCCGACAGGCTGGCGATTTCCCGCAGCAGGTCGTGCATTTCACGGGACTTCGCGCCGTCGTCGAGGGAGGCAACGATCTCGATCGGCTGGGTGACCCGCTCCAGGTAGGCTTTCAACTGAGTTTTAAGCGTGGCGTCCAACATACGGGCGATTCCTTTTCAAACGGTAGAAAAAACAACGCCCGGGCAGAGTCGCCCGGGCGTTTTGCGGGGCGGGACAGACTTCAGGTGCGGTGGCCCGCCCTCGGCTGGTTCACGGTCTTAGATCTTGCCGACCAGGTCCAGCGATGGCGCCAGGGTAGCTTCGCCTTCTTTCCACTTGGCCGGGCAGACTTCGCCTGGGTGGGCAGCGACGTACTGGGCAGCCTTGACCTTGCGCAGCAGCTCGCTGGCATCACGGCCTACACCGCCGTCGTTGAGTTCGACGATCTTGATCTGGCCTTCAGGGTTGATCACGAAGGTACCGCGGTCGGCCAGGCCGGCTTCTTCGATCAGCACGTCGAAGTTGCGCGAGATGACGTGGGTCGGGTCACCGATCAGCGGGTACTGGATCTTGCCGATGGTTTCCGAGGTGTCGTGCCAGGCTTTGTGGGTGAAGTGGGTGTCAGTCGACACACCGTAGATTTCCACGCCCAGCTTCTTGAATTCAGCGTAGTTGTCGGCCAGGTCGCCCAGTTCGGTCGGGCAGACGAAGGTGAAGTCGGCCGGGTAGAAGAACACCACGGACCACTTGCCCTTCAGGTCGGCTTCGGAAACAGGGACGAATTCGCCGTTGTGGTAGGCAGTAGCGTTGAACGGTTTGACCTGGCTGTTGATGATAGGCATCGGTGACTCTCCTCAGGGTTGAAAAACTTGATGGGAGAATCCTAACCATTCATCGCCGATAGCGCTCATTGGCAAAGCTGATGCTGGTGATTGGTTTTGGCTATAAAGCTCAGTTCAGATAGACGATTTATGTTGATGCAATCGCGGGCCAAGCCCGCTCCCACAAAGACCGTTGCAATCGCTGTGAGAGCGGGCTTGACCCGCGCTGGAGGCACCGCTTAGCGCGTAGGCGTACGCAGCGTCACGAACTCCTCCGCGGCTGTCGGGTGCACACCGATGGTTTCGTCGAACTGCTGCTTGGTCGCCCCGGCCTTGAGCGCGATGCCCAGGCCCTGGATGATCTCGCCGGCATCCGGCCCGACCATGTGACAGCCCAGCACGCGGTCGGTGTCGGCATCGACCACCAGTTTCATCAGGGTCTTCTCCTGCACGTCGGTGAGGGTCAGCTTCATTGGCCGGAAGCGGCTTTCGAAGATCTGCACCTTGTGCCCCGCCTCCAGCGCCTGCTCCTCGGTCAGGCCCACGGTGCCGATCGGCGGCTGACTGAACACCGCCGTCGGGATGTTCCGGTAATCCACCGGGCGATACTGCTCCGGCTTGAACAGGCGCCGCGCCACGGCCATGCCTTCGGCCAGGGCCACCGGAGTGAGCTGCACGCGGCCGATCACATCGCCAATGGCCAGAATCGACGGCTCGTCGGTCTGGTACTGGTCATCGACCTGCACGTAGCCGCGCTTGTCCAGTTGCACTTCGGTGTTCTCAAGCCCCAGGTTGTCGAGCATGGGGCGCCGGCCGGTGGCGTAGAACACGCAGTCGGCAATCAGCTCGCGGCCATCCTTGAGGGTCGCCTTGAGGCTGCCATCGGGCTGCTGGTCGATACGCTGTATGTCGCTGTTGAACTGCAGGTCGAGACCGCGTTTTTCCAGCTCTTCCTTCAGGTGCGTGCGCACTGCGCCATCGAAGCCGCGCAGGAACAGGTCGCCCCGGTAGAGCAAGCTGGTCTTGGCGCCCAGCCCCTGGAAGATTCCGGCGAACTCCACCGCGATGTAACCACCCCCCACCACCAGCACACGCTTGGGCAGGGTCTTGAGGTAGAACGCCTCGTTGGAACTGATGGCCAGCTCGCGCCCGGGGATGTCCGGAATCTGAGGCCAGCCGCCGGTGGCGATCAGGATGTTCTTCGCGCTGTAGCGCGTGCCGTCCACCTCGACCTCATGGGGCCCGGTGAGGCGGCCGTGGCCTTCGAGCAGGGTCACGCCACTGTTGACCAGCAGGTTGCGGTAGATGCCGTTGAGCCGCTCGATTTCACGGTTCTTGTTGGCGATCAGCTGTGCCCAGTCGAACTGTGCATCTTCCAGCGACCAGCCGTAGCCTGCCGCCTGCTCGAAGTCATCGGCAAAGTGCGCGCCATACACCAGCAGTTTTTTCGGCACGCAGCCGACGTTGACACACGTGCCGCCCAGGTAGCGGCTTTCGACCACCGCCACTTTTGCGCCGAAACCGGCAGCAAAACGTGCTGCACGCACACCGCCGGAACCGGCGCCAATCACGAACAGATCAAAATCGTAGGCCATATCAGTCTCCTTGGCAGGCCGCCAGCATACCGCCAGCCAGGCCCATAAACAAAAAAGCCACCCGAAGGTGGCTTTGTGACGCAACCGACCGAGTGAACTCAGTAGGCCTTGCCGGTCTTGTAGAAATTTTCGAAGCAGAAGTTGGTCGCGTCGATGTAACCCTCGGCGCCACCGCAGTCGAAACGCTTGCCCTTGAACTTGTAGGCAATCACGCAGCCGTCCTGGGCCTGCTTCATCAGGGCGTCGGTGATCTGGATTTCACCGCCCTTGCCCGGCTCGGTCTCTTCGATCAGCTTGAAGATGTCCGGGGTCATGATGTAGCGGCCGATGATCGCCAGGTTCGACGGGGCGTCTTCCGGCTTTGGCTTCTCGACCATGTTGCGTACACGGTACAGGTCGTCGCCGATCAGGTCGCCGGCGATCACGCCATACTTGCTGGTTTCCTGCGGGTCGACTTCCATGATCGCAACGATGGTGCAGCGGTACTGCTTGTACAGCTTGACCATCTGCTTGAGCACGCCGTCACCGTCAAGGTTGACGCACAGGTCGTCGGCCAGCACCACGGCAAACGGCTCGTCACCGATCAGCGGGCGACCGGTCAGGATCGCGTGGCCCAGGCCTTTCATTTCGGTCTGGCGGGTGTAGGAGAACGAGCACTCGTCGAGCAGGCGACGAATACCGACCAGGTACTTTTCCTTGTCGGTGCCCTTGATCTGGTTTTCCAGCTCGTAGCTGATGTCGAAATGGTCTTCCAGAGCGCGCTTGCCGCGGCCGGTGACAATGGAGATTTCGTTCAACCCAGCGTCCAGCGCTTCTTCAACGCCGTACTGGATCAGTGGCTTGTTCACCACTGGCAGCATTTCCTTTGGCATGGCTTTGGTTGCTGGCAGGAAGCGGGTGCCGTAACCGGCTGCCGGGAACAAGCATTTCTTGATCATAAACGTCCTTAACAAGGGGCTGTGCAGTACGAAATTCGGCGCAGTCTAATCAGGCGGCGATGCGCTTACAATGCCCCCGTGACCCGGCCGAATGAATGATAGAGAAAAACTCAGTGTAGATAGTTCCCGCAGGTTGCAAATAATCCGCGTATCCAGGCCCGCAGGCAGGCCTGGATACGCGGATGGGCGAGCGTTCTAGCCGCCTGTGCCCTGCCCGATCAGCACCCCGTCGACCTTCTGGCCGTAGAGGTTGACGCCGTCATTGGCGTGGAACTTGAGCCGGGTTTTTTCCACCGAGCCTTCAACCAGGCGCGGGTCCTGCGGGCGCTCATGCGCGTTGATGAAGGCCGCCACGTCCCAGGCCTGCTGGTCGGTCAGCGTGCCTGGCTTGCCCAGCGGCATGTTGTGCTTGATGAACGAGGCCGCCGTGTTGATGCGGTGCATGCCGGCACCCCAGTTGTAGGAGTCCTTGCCCCACAGCGGTGGCATCACGTAGTCCTTGGCCACCTTCTGGCCCTGGCCGCTGTCGCCGTGGCAGATGGCGCACTGCTGCTGATACACCTGGGCACCGCGCTTGATGTCATAGCCCTGCGCAGGCTTGTCGACCTCCGGGTAGCCACGCCCCGGTGTCTCGACGCCGATCGGTGCCTTGCTCGCCAGCCAGTAGGCATACACCGACAACGCCGTCATCTCGGGGCTGTCGGCCGCCGGCGGCTTGCCGTTCATACTGAACTGGAAGCAGCCCTGGATACGCTCGGCAAAGGTATTGACCTTGTCGTTTTTCTTGCGATAGGCAGGGTACATCGGGTAAGCCCCCCACAGCGGCGCCGAATGCGCCAGCCGCCCCTGATCCAGGTGGCAGTTGCTGCAGTTAAGGCCGTTGCCCACATACTCGGGGGCCAGGCGCTTGGTGTCGACGAACAGCGCATAGCCGTCGCGCACCATCTTGCCAAAGGCGTTGTCGGGCAACTCGCTTTCGGCGGGGGGCTTGAAGCTGGCCGGCGTGCTGGCCGGCGCCACCTTCAGTTGCGACTGGTCTTCCATGGCGATCGGGGCCGCCTGAACGCCGCCCATGAACAGGGTCAGGGTAGTGAGTAGCAAGCGATTCATTGGGCGGCCTCCTGGCTGGCGCGGGTGGCAAAGTATTCAGCCAGCGCCTTGACCTCGGTATCGGTCAGGGCTTTGGCGACACCGACCATCAACTGGTTAGGGTCGTTGCTGCGCCGGCCGTCGCGCCATGCGTCAAGTTGCCCGGCCAGGTAGCTGGCAGGCTGGTGGGCCAATGGCGGAAAGTGCTCGCCTACCCCCACACCACCCGGCCCGTGACATTGCACGCACCCGGGGATGCCTCGGCTCCAGTCGCCGTAAAGCGCCAGCGACTCGACCGGGTCGGTTGCCATCTGCTGGCGACGGGTATCAGGGGTGGGCGCCACCGGCATTGCCGCCAGCGTGGCGCTGATGGCGCTGATCTCGGCGTCGCTCAGGGCCTTGGCCAGCGGCTCCATGATCGGCTGCTTGCGGCTGCCGTCACGAAAGTCCTTGAGCTGTTTGCTCACATAGGCGGCCGGCAGGCCAGCCAGGCGTGGGAAGCCGGCGGCGGCCATGCCCAGGCCATCGGGGCCATGGCAGCTCATGCAGGCCATGGCAGAGGGGTTCTCCCCTCCCTGGGTGAATATCTTCTGGCCATCGGCGGCAGTGGCGGCTTGCATTGAAAGCAACAGCAGGCTGCCTATCAGGATTCGATCCAGTGGGATCATCACGGACTCCATTTTTCTTGTTATAAGCTTAGACTTATAAAATATAAGCCTACCGATACTAGGCCTATCCGGCCAGCGCTACAACGCGGGCAGGCACAGAAAAATGCAGGGACAACCACTGAATCGTTTAAACGCGGCTCACGCAATCACTTGGAGATGCACACGCTCACAGCCGCTTTGACATCCCCCGGGCGCAGGGGAAAATTGCTCAACCGCTCATGCAACTTGACCGCGCTGCCACTCGAGCGCTCGCTGATCTCCAGCACTGCAGCCGGGGACTTGTCCGAGAGCTTCTGCGGAACCACCACGCGCAGGCCGCTACCCCGCTCCTCGATGGTCAGCGGGCCACGGCTATCAGCCAGTTTTTGCTGAACGCAGGTGGCAAACTCGCGGGGCGACTTGCCCGAGATCACGCTCATGGTCTCGGGGCTCTGTTCGATTTCGGCTACATTGGCACAACCGGTCAGCGCAACTGCCAGCGCTGGTACAACCCATTTCATCGGTACCCCTCCATAAAAAACCGTTGGACCATGGCCAGGCCGATTTGCTCCCTGGATTGGCAGTTTTATCTCTGGCCTTGGCACTCAGCCCCACAGTGTAACCCGACATCGTGCTATCGTTTTGATTTGCCAAAAGATCCCTTGCGGAGAGCGACATGAAATTCGTACACCAGCGCGAGCACCTCAATGAAGACGACATCGTCGTCATCCACTGCTCCCAGCGCTGCAATATCCGCCTGATGAACGATGCCAACTTCCGCAGCTTCAAGAATGGCGGCCGGCATACCTATCACGGCGGCGCCTTCGTCGACTTCCCGGCGAAGATCACCGTGCCCAGCGACGGCTTCTGGAACATCACCATCGACACCGTCGGCCCGCGTGCCCTGTCGGCGGTAAGCAAGCCGACCTTCACCCACACGATCAAGATCATCCGCCGTTCGTCGTCGAAGCTGAGATAACCCCATGAGCGAAAACATCAAGTACGTCATCAAGTACAACCTCGACGGCGAGCGTCGTTTCGACTTCGCCGTGCTCAGCAGCACGGCGCCACAGCAGGTCGAGGAAGCCTTGCGCAAACTGCACGGCGAAGACTTCAGCAAGATCACCGACATCAAGGTAAGCAAGGCGCTGTAACCCACGCCCACACAAGGAGCCCCGCGATGAGCCAATGGCCGGACCCACGTATCCTCGACCTGCTCGGTATCGAGTTGCCCATCATCCAGGCACCGATGGCGGGCGCCACGGGGTCGGCCATGGCCATCGCGGTCAGTAACGCCGGGGGGCTGGGCTCGCTGCCATGCGCGATGCTCACCCCCGAGCAGATACGCCAGGAGATCGCGACCTTCAGCCAGGCCAGTCGCGGCCCGCTCAACCTCAATTTCTTCTGCCATCGGCCACCCGCCACCGATGGCGAACGTGCAATCCGCTGGAAGCAGGCACTCAAGCCGTACTACGAAGAAGTGGGTGCCGACTTCGGCGCCACCACCCCGGTCTCCAATCGCGCGCCCTTCGACGAAGCGGGCTGTGCCTTGGTGGAAGACTGCAAGCCTGCAGTGGTGAGCTTTCACTTCGGCCTGCCTGCGCCCGAGCTGCTGGCGCGGGTCAAGGCCAGCGGGGCCAAGGTACTGTCCAGTGCCACCACGGTCGAGGAAGCACGCTGGCTCGAAGCCCATGGCTGCGACGCGATCATCGCCATGGGCTATGAAGCAGGTGGGCACCGCGGCATGTTCCTGAGCGATGACCTCACCACCCAGATCGGCACCCTGGCGCTGGTGCCCCAGGTGGCCGATGCGGTCAAGGTTCCGGTGATCGCGGCTGGCGGCATCGGCGATGCCCGCGGTGTTGTGGCGGCCTTCGCACTGGGCGCCTCGGCCGTTCAGGTGGGCACCGCCTACCTGTTCTGCCCCGAGGCCAAGGTGTCGGCCGCGCATCGCCAGGCACTGCACAGCGCACAGGCCAGCGATACCGCGCTCACCAACCTGTTTACCGGGCGCCCGGCACGCGGCATCAATACCCGCATCATGCGTGAGTTGGGCCCGATGAGCCCCCTGGCCCCTGCCTTCCCCCTGGCCGGCGGCGCCTTGATGCCCCTTCGCGCCATCAGCGAGCCGCAGGGCAACAGCGATTTCAGCAACCTGTGGGCCGGCCAGGCGCTGCGCCTTGGCCAAGCCCTGCCGGCAGCCGAACTGACGCGCCAACTGGCAGAAAAGGCGCTGGCATTGATGTCACGGTAAAACAGATCTTTCCGTTTGTCGGGCAATCGCTATATATTCCAATGCATAACGATTACCTCATGCACATGGAGCTGTTTGATGAGAATGCGCGCCCCTCGTTTTGCCCTGACCGCCGTATTCGGCATGCTGACCCTCAACAGCGCCTGGGCCGATGAAGTCCAGGTGGCCGTCGCGGCCAACTTCACCGCGCCCATCCAGGCTATTGCCAAGGATTTCGAAAAGGACACCGGCCACAAGCTGGTCGCCTCCTTCGGCGCTACCGGGCAGTTCTACGCGCAGATCAAGAATGGCGCGCCCTTCGAGGTGTTCCTGTCGGCCGACGACACCACCCCCGAAAAACTCGAGAACGAAGGCGAAACCGTCAAGGGCTCGCGCTTTACCTACGCCATCGGCACCCTCGCGCTGTGGTCGCCCAAAGCGGGCTATGTGGATGACAAGGGCGAAGTCCTGAAGAAAAACGACTACAAGCACCTGTCCATCGCCAACCCCAAGGCCGCGCCCTACGGCCTGGCCGCCACGCAGGTACTGGCCAAGCTGAACCTGACCGAAGCCACCAAGGGCAAGCTGGTCGAAGGCCAGAACATCACCCAGGCGTTCCAGTTCGTTTCCACCGGCAACGCCGAGCTGGGCTTCGTGGCGCTGTCGCAGATCTACAAGGACGGCAAGGTCAGCAACGGCTCGGCCTGGATCGTGCCGGCCAACCTGCACGACCCGATCAAGCAGGACGCTGTGATTCTCAACAAGGGCAAGGACAACGCCGCCGCCAAGGCGCTGGTCGATTACCTCAAGGGCCCCAAGGCCGCTGAAGTGATCAAGTCGTACGGCTACGAACTCTGATGCCACTGGACGCCGGCGACCTCGGCGCCATCTGGCTGACGTTCAAGCTGGCGTCGCTGACTACCCTGATCCTGCTGCTGATCGGCACCCCGATCGCCTGGTGGCTGGCGCGCACGCGCTCCTGGCTGCGCGGGCCGATCGGGGCGATCGTGGCCCTGCCCCTGGTGTTGCCGCCCACGGTGATCGGCTTCTATCTGCTGATCGCCCTGGGCCCCCACGGCTGGCTTGGCCAGGCCACCCAGGCGCTGGGCCTGGGCACCGTGGTGTTCAGTTTCACAGGCCTGGTGATCGGGTCGGTGGTGTACTCGATGCCGTTCGTGGTGCAACCGCTGCAAAACGCCTTCAGCGCCATTGGCGAACGCCCGCTGGAGGTGGCTGCCACCTTGCGCGCCAGCCCGTGGGACTGTTTTTTCAGCGTGGTGCTGCCCCTGGCCCGCCCTGGCTTCATTACCGCGAGCATCCTGGGCTTTGCCCACACCGTCGGCGAGTTCGGCGTGGTGCTGATGATCGGCGGCAATATTCCCGACAAGACCCGCGTGGTTTCCGTGCAGATCTTCGACCATGTCGAGGCCATGGAGTACATGCAGGCCCACTGGCTGGCCGGCGCCATGCTGGTGTTCTCGTTCCTGGTGCTGCTGGCGCTGTACGCCAGCCGCCGCGGCAAGCCGGCCTGGAGCTGACCGATGAGTGCATTGATCCAGGCCCGGTTGCAGGTGGCCTTCGACGATTTCCGGCTGGATGTCGACCTGCAACTGCCCGGGCGCGGTGTCAGCGCCCTGTTCGGCCATTCGGGCTCGGGCAAGACCACCTGCCTGCGCTGCCTGGCAGGCCTGGAGCGGGCCGACCAGGCCTACATCGAGGTCAATGGCGAGGTCTGGCAGGATTCCGCACGCCAGTACTTCATGCCGCCCCACCAGCGCCCCATCGGCTATGTGTTCCAGGAAGCCAGCCTGTTCCCCCACCTGAGCGTGAAGAACAACCTGATCTTCGGCTGGCGACGCATCGCCCAGCACCAGCGCCAGGTCGGCCTGGAGCACGCCTGCGAGCTGCTGGGCATCAGCCACCTGCTCGCGCGCAAGCCGGACACCCTGTCGGGCGGTGAACGACAGCGCGTGGGGATCGCCCGTGCGCTGCTCACCAGCCCCAAGGTGCTGCTGATGGACGAACCCCTGGCAGCCCTGGACGGCCCGCGCAAACGCGAAATCCTGCCGTACCTGGAGCGCCTGCACGACCAGTTGCAGATCCCGCTGATCTACGTCAGCCATGCGCAGGACGAAGTGGCGCGCCTGGCCGATCACCTGGTACTGCTCGAACAGGGCAAGGTGCAGGCCAGCGGGCCGATCAGCCAGACACTGGCCCGCCTGGACCTGCCGCTGGCCCTGCAGGAGGACGCCGGGGTGGTCATCGAGGGCGAGGTGGACGCCCACGACGCGGCCTACCAGTTGCTGGACCTGAAACTGCCGGGCAGCGACCTCAGGTTGCGCCTCACCCACGAGGCGCTGGCCCCGGGGGCGCGCCTGCGGGTCAAGGTCCAGGCACGCGACGTGAGCCTGAGCCTGGCCGACGACAGCCGTTCGAGCATTCTCAACCGCCTGCCGGTGCGCGTGTGCGCGTTGCGCGCCGGTGACAACCCGGCGCAGATGCTGGTGAGCCTGGACGCCGATGGCACAGCCCTGCTGGCGCGGGTGACGCGCTACTCGAGCGACCAGCTGGGGCTGCACGAAGGCCAGCAGTTGTGGGCGCAGATAAAATCGGTGGCATTGCTGGGCTAACTTGCGCGAACGGCTGCTGTCCATCGTCAGAGCCCCTACGCGAGCGCCCAGCATGAGTGTCGACCTGCCCCCTTTGCCCAGTGGCCTGCATTACGTGGATGACAGCCGCCCCGGTTTCCATCGGCGCCTGCTGCGCAAGCACTTCGCCTATTTCGACGCGCACGGCCAGCGCATCACCGCACCGGATACCCTGGCCCGCATCAAGGCGCTGGCCATACCGCCGGCCTATACCGATGTATGGATCTGCGCCGACCCGCGCGGCCACCTGCAAGCCACCGGACGCGACGCACGTGGTCGCAAGCAGTACCGCTATCACCCCGACTGGCGCGAACTGCGCGACAGCCACAAGTACGACCGCATGCTGGCCTTCGCCAAACGCCTGCCGCGGCTGCGCAAGCAACTCGACGAGCACCTGGCGCGGCCCGGCCTGGACCGCGAAAAGGTCATGGCACTGGTGGTCAGCCTGCTCGACAACACGCTGATCCGCGTGGGCAACCGTCAGTATGCCCGCGACAACCGCTCCTACGGGCTGACCACGCTGCGCACTCGCCATGTGCAGGTCGAAGGCAGCGCGATACGGTTTCGCTTTCGCGGCAAGAGCGGCATCGAGCACCAGGTGACTCTCAAGGACCGTCGCCTGGCGCGCATCGTCAAGCGCTGCCTGGAACTGCCGGGCCAGGACCTGTTCCAGTGGCAGGACGCGCTGGGGCAATGTCACACCGTCGGTTCGGCGGACGTGAACGCCTACCTGCAGCAATTGACCGGTGCCGACTTCACCGCCAAGGACTATCGCACCTGGGCCGGCAGCGCGCTGGCGCTGGAGTTGCTGCGCGAGCTGCAATGGCAACCGGAAACCGAAGCGCGCCGACAGATCGTGGCCATGCTCAAGCAGGTGGCGTCGCGACTGGGCAATACCCCCGCCGTATGCCGGCGCAGCTATGTGCACCCGGCGCTGCTGGAGCGCTTCGTGCTGGGCGAGCTCCACGCGCTGCCACGGCCACGGGCGCGCCAGCGCATGGAGCTGGCCGAGGTGGCCCTGGCACGTTTTCTCATGACATTGAATGCATGTGATACGAATGAAAATCATTAACTAGCACATTAAATAACCCTACTTTTTAAACGCCGCCGTTCCATAGAAAAAAGACATATCCCCCATCAGGCAGAGAAATTTCCCATATGCGTTGAAGCCCCCTATGCTTGCGTCCATGGGCGATACCGGTTGTGCGTAATTGCCCATCTGCCCAATCGGAACCTGTGACTAAAGACCTCAACAGAATCTTGTGCTCGGGGAATTAATTTCCATCGAATGCGTCTTTAATGAAGGGAAAGACGGCTGTGCCACCGCGCACACCCGGCCTGTGCAGCTACCGCCTGCAAGGCATTCAAAGTTACCAAGGAGAAGTACATGCTGATACTCACCCGCAAAGTTGGCGAAAGCATCGTCATCAATGATGACATCAAGGTCACCATTCTAGGGGTCAAGGGGATGCAAGTGAGGATCGGCATCGATGCACCCAAAGATGTCCAGGTGCACCGTGAAGAGATTTACAAGCGCATTCAAGCCGGCAGCCCGGCGCCGGAGAAGGGGGATGATCATCAGTAACCAGGGCTAATCGAGTCGCACGGATGCGCTTGGTCCCGGCAACACGGTTCACTGAAGCTCTGGCGTATCCCGCCCGGCCTCCGCCACACCGATGAATGCCCTGACCCTGGCCACCATGCTGGCAGTATCGAACGGCTTGTCGAACACTGCAGAAAACAGGTCAGGTATGGCTTTGCCGATACTTGCCTGGGCCCCGCTCATGAGAATGACCGGTAGGTCCGCAAACTGCGCATTGCTGCGAATCGCTTTGGCCAACTCCTCGCCATTCATTATCGGCATCATGTAGTCGGTGATGACCAGGTCGATTCGCACCTTCTCCAGCACGTCCAGGGCCGTCTTGCCATTGGGCGCCTTCTCGACCTTGTAGCCGGCGTCCTCCAGGGCATACCCCAGGATATCGGCGATCACATACTCGTCGTCCACGACCAGAATCGTGCTCATGGCTGCCAGCCCAGGGCTTTCATGCCCCTTGCGCCGATGAAGCGGTGCCCGACATCACCGCGCTCGCCTGAACGAACGCCTTGTCGAGCTCGATGCCTGTCGAACGGATGACCAGCTCCAGCAGGGCCGGATCGTATTCACTGTCGCGCACCTTGAGGATCGACAGCAAGCGTTTGAGCTCGGCGTCCAGCTCGACGAAACGCATCAGGAACAGGTTGTCGACGATCGACGACAGCTCCGACGCGGGTGCGTTGATTTCAGAGCCGAACAGGTCGCGCATCTCCCAGGTCGCCAACACCGTCACATCCTCGGCACGCAGCTCGCCCATCAGCGCACGGAAGAACTCGTTGAGCCGCCCCTGGTTGGTGGCCAGCCGGGCAAACGCGCCCAGGCTGTCGATCAGCACCCGTTTGATGCGGTGCTTGCGTACATGGCTGAGCAAACGGGCGCCCACGCCATCGAGCAACCCTTCGGTAGTGGGCTGCCAGGCCAGGTGCACCGCCCCGCTTTTCTCCAGTGCCGGCAGATCGATACCGATGGCCCTGGCCTTGATGCGCAAGCGCTGCGGGGTCTCGTAGAAGCCGAAATGCAGGCCCGGCTCGGCCACTGTGGCACCGGCCAGAAAACTCAGGCCCAGGGAGGTCTTGCCAATGCCCGACGGCCCCATCGCCAGCGAGACCGAAGCGCTGGGAAAGCCCCCGCCCAGCAAGCCATCGAGACTGGCCAGGCCCGTGCCGACGCGGGTCAACACCTCGCTGCCCGGGCTGGAGGGGTGGCTGTAGAGTGCTTCAAGGCGCGGATACACCTTCAGCCCCTGCTCGGTGATCTCGCATTCGTGCACCCCGGACAGCGCCCCGCTGCCGCGGGTCTTGCGCAACTGGATGCGTCGCACCGAACGTGCGCCGTACAGGTCCTCGCCCAGCTCGATGACGCCATCGACCATGGTGTGTTCCGGGCTGCCGTCATCCAGGCGCGAACTGGTAAGCAGCAGCAAGGTGCAGCCGGCAAACGCGGCATGGCCTTGCAGCTCTGAAATGAACTTCTTGGTGTCGAGCACGTTTTCGGCGCGTGAACGTGCATTGAGCAGGCCGTCGACAATCAGCAGGGAGGCGCCCTGGCGGCCGATTTCACCGCGCAGCAGCTTGACCACCGCCTCCAGCCCCTCGCTTTCGAGGGTATCGAAGGCACTGACGAACTGCAGCTGGTTGCCCACCAGCGCAGGGTCGAAAAAGCTCAGGGTGGACAGGTACTGGAACAGACGCTCATGGGACTCGCTCAGCAGCGTCGCCACCAGCACCCGCCCGCCCGTGGCCACATGGTTGAACGCCAACTGGTTGGCCAGGATGGTCTTGCCCGAGCCCGGGCGACCCTGGACGATATAGGACGAGCCGGCCACAAGGCCGCCCTTGAGCAGGTCGTCCAGACCTTCGATGCCTGTAGCAAGACGCTTGAGCTGCTCCACGATAGGTTCACTCGCTTTGAAGGTTGTCGGGCTGGGGTGGCTGCCATGCCGGCAGGCACAGGGTCATGCAGGTGCCGCGACCGCTTTCGCTCTCGACCCTGATGCAACCGTTGCTCTGCTTGGCAAAACCGTAGGCCTGGCTCAACCCCAGGCCGGTTCCCTTGCCAAAACTCTTGGTGGTGAAAAACGGTTCGAAAATGCGCGGCAACACCGCAGCATCGATACCACGTCCGGGGTCGCGCACGCTGATGAGCACATGATCGCCAACCAGCCCGTCCCACTCCCCCTGCAGCACCTGGTTGCGTGCAACCAGTTCGATGCGCCCCTCGGCATCCATGGCGTCACGGGCGTTGAAGATCAGGTTGAGCAGCACCATCTGCAACTGGCCGCTGTCCACCTCGATATCCGATACCTCGCCCTGGATATCCACCAGCAATTCGATGCCCTTGGGCAGCGCCTGGGACAGCAACGCCTGGCTCGCCCGGACCAACTGCGCCACATCGACCCGGCTTGTGCTTTGCACCTTGCGCCGGGCAAACCCGAGCAACTGCTGGGTCACCTGGCTGCCGCGTTCGCCGGCATCGACGATATGCTGCAACAGGCGCTCGGTACGCTGCGGGTCGCGAGAGGTCATGGCCAGCTTGGCCGAGCCGATGATGATCGTGAGCAGATTGTTGAAATCGTGGGCCATGCCCCCGGTAAGCTGGCCGAGGGCTTCCAGCTTCTGCGACTGGAACAGCTGCGCACGCATGGCGTCCAACTGTAATGCGGCTTCCCGACGATCGGTGATGTCGCGGGTGATTTTCGCCAGCCCGACCACCTCGCCCTGCTCGTCCCGAATCACATCCAGTGCCGCCAGGGCCCAGAACTGCGTGCCGTCCTTGCGCATGCGCCAGCCTTCGTCCTGTGCCCCGCCGGTGCTCAGCGCACGATTGAGCAACCAGCCAGGCCGGCCTTCGGCGCAATCCTGCGGCGTGAAGAACATCGAGAAGTGCCGACCGATGACCTCGTCGGCGTTGTAGCCCTTGATGCGCTGGGCCCCCAGGTTCCACGACACCACATGGCCCTCGAGGTCGAGCATATAGATGGCGTAGTCCGCAACGGTCTGCACCAACTGCTCATAGCGGCTGGCGTGCATGGTTTGAAGGTCAGAGCGCTGGGAAGAATCCATGGCAAACCCGCAGGCACCGCAGTGAGGACAATGAGAAGGTAGACAACCGGGTGCCTCTGCAATTCCGTAATTTCGAAACAGTCGTATCGACCTGCAGGACGTGAACGATAAATCACTGGCGGAACAGTGGCGCAGTGATTGCCCGGTGTCAACGGGTGCTCACCTATCCGGGCAGTGCCCGGGGAAATCGTTCCGGGCCGGGGGGCAACTTGTTATAGTCCACAGGTGCAAGCGCAACCGGGGGAAGGACGTTGACCACAGATGCAAGGATGAAAGGCATTCACGATGACCTGGAGCACACCGCCGCCGATCTGGAGCAGATCGCGCGCGAAATGGCCGGGCATGCGCGCTACCTGCAGCACTCGGCCCACCCGCAGGATGCCCTGGAAGTGCAGCGCAGCATCAATGGGCTGCAGGCATCGATCGACCAGTTGCGCAGCGTGGCCGACCGCATCGAACCCTAGCCCCGGAGACGCCCATGCTGCCAGAGCGCCCACAGGGCCAACGCGGGCCGCTGACTACCCTCGTCTACAAGCGCCGGGGCCGCGTCGGGTTGTTTTTCGTCGCCGCCCTGTCGGTGCTGGCGGGCATGACCGACGCCATCGGCTTTCTCGCCACCGGCGATTTCGTTTCTTTCATGAGCGGCAACACCACGCGCATGGCCGTCGCCCTGGGCGATGCGCACTGGGCACTGGTGGCCCGCCTGGCCCTGCTGATCGGCGCCTTCATTGCCGGCAACGCGCTGGGGCTGTCTCTTATACACATCTCCGAGCCCACGAGACCGTACTAGATCTCG
>OLII01000334.1_pt1 | contig 18234 bp, 14 predicted proteins | sample 1609481 | NCBI WGS metagenome assembly OLII01 (sample SAMN05416859, study PRJEB24817) | seawater metagenome | isolation source: Sea water | place: Canada:Atlantic | collected 2013-11 | reverse complement strand
TCTACACAGAGTAGATCGTCGGCAGCGTCAGATGTGTATAAGAGACAGGTTGAGCTTGCAATAAACCTTGTGAAGCTAGGGTGAAGCTTCGTAAACGGGCAAGATCTTTTGGCTTGGTAATTTCAATCATGGGGGTTAATTAGCCATCACTATTTTAAAAGAGTAAGCATTGTATCGTTATTTTTAAATTGCGCTATCTTGCGACCATTACCAGGTAATAATTAGTATTGAATAGCTACAGACAACTACCCTTCGATAATAACCACTAGCTACTAAACATTCTCAATTGTTCATAAACAAAAAAAGCCTTCTAAAAGAAGGCTTTTTAAATTTTACTGATTAACAAATTGCAGCAATATTTAGAACTTACAAACCCCTTCAGGGAAAATAGATTTCAGAGTTACAAGCTGCTCATCTGTTGGCACCCACTCTCCGTAAAGGCCGCTATCAAGCGCCGTTGTGATAGGTTGTAAACCACATTTAAATACATCGTTGCTTAGTGGTGCACCGGCCACCATACGCGAGTTAGTATAGGTTTTGTTGCGCTCAGTACACACACCCTTTTCTTGAGATTCATCTAGAATTCCATTCCAAACATCATCCCCTGCTGCCACCAATACACCCTCGGCATCAAAACATGAGTCTTTGGCTAATTCCGGTTTATTGGCACTAATAGATTTCTCAGGATTAGCGGCAATGTTGCTCATCCAATCATCCATCACATCTAAGGCTTCAGGCATGCCATCATAGTGATCTTCGTCACCACTCAAGTCAGGGTCATAAAACCAAATAACCTGATTGGAAGCGTCGCCATCAAAGTTGATTAGACGCTGACGTGTCACAAATGACTGAATGGTATTGTGCATGTCTAATTCATGTTCCAAATTCACACGAAGGTCAATGGTGGGAATTTGAATATCACCCGTGTTTATAAAGCCAGCATTAATAGCGCTTTCAATGGCACCGGTGTCAGCTGTGGCGCGTGGTGCTGGATTAGTGCCATCACTTAATTCAAGGTTACGGGCAGACCAAGGGTCAATTTGTTCAGGATATATCGATTGCTCATAATCAAAGCCAGAACAAAAGGCTTCAATTACTGGGCAACCTTCTTGAATCATGTGAGCTTCTTGTTTCCAGGTGCCAGCATTAAAGTTTAAATCTAGAAACTCTTCAGCTGTAATGGTCTTATCGGTTAAAGCCTTAAGGCCATATTGTACGCCCACGTTATCCCAAGTGCGGTTTGCGTAATCATCATCTGCTACGCCATATACATTAATGGCATCAGCAAAATGGGTCCATTCAGTATTTGCTTGATCTTCAGCTGAAATATCATCAACCGTTCCATAAAGCGGGTTATAAACTAACGCAGCTAAAGAGTTCCAGTTTTCAGTACATTCGCTGGCGCCAGGTTGTAATTCTTGAGGTGCAAGGCCGTAATTAAACCATTTACCAATCACGTCGTTATTGGCATTCATGCCTTCAAGTAAAGTGCGTTGCGTCCAGTCTTTCCAGTGTGATTCTGGGTTTGCCATGATGGTAAAATCAATCCAGCGCTCGATTAAATTACAGTCACCAGCGTGAATGGTTTGTGTCAGCATATCAGGGTAAGAAAAGGCTGGAATAATGGCATCCAAAAGGCCTTTATGATTTTGAGAGAAAAGATACTGTTGAACCGCACCACCAGACTGGCCAACTGCCACGGTATATTCTGGAACCGCGTATTCAGTAATGAAACGCTCTTTCAACATTAGGGCAGTTTCACCCGCCAATTGAATATTATAATGGGTTTTAGTGGCGGTACCAGATGAAAACGCCACTGCGTAACCCCGCTTTAAACCTTCCACATACAATGCACGGCGACTACTAAATACGCCTTGACCGTGCCCTATAGCAACACCTCCTTGGAAATAAAATAATAACTTTTTGTTCCAGCTTTCTAAATCTGGAACATTTAAATCTTGGCTGCCACTTGATAACGTGGCAATGCTAAACATGAATCGATTAATGGTTCCACGCTCCCATCGAACAATAAAATCAAGTTCTTTGCCATCACTGGTCACTGTGGTTGACATATTTTCAGGTCGTTCCATGCCCTGTGTGTAATCAGCCCAAGCGCCTTGTGTGGTTAAATATTTAAATGAAACGACAATATCTGTCATGCAGTTATCATCAGGCTCTGCCAATCCCATATCAGTCATGTGATCTGAATTACAATAAAAAGGTTGCTGCTGGGGACCTGAAAAAATGGGCCCTGAAAGTGGATGATTGGTCAAAACCACGGACAGTGGCGTAATATCAGAATCTTCAGAGGCACTGCCCACTTGTAAAGTGTTTTCACCTTCGTCTAAACCTTCAATGACACCTGTCAGTGTATGGGCGTCTAAATCTTCTACTAACGCACTTTTAACATCCGTACCATTTAGTTGAACGGTAAGATATTCGCTAGACATTTTATCAGGCATAACGACCTGTATACGCGCTTCGCCACCACTTATCTGATGTTTTTCGCTTGATAAAACATTCAAAGTGACTTCGTTATCGTCGGCTCCGCAGCCCATTAAGGAAACTAGAGCAACCGGTATAAAGGTTCTCCAAGATAATAAACTTAAACTCATAAAACTCTCATAATAAACATGAATAACCCCAACATTCCATTGAGGGCTTGTGTACTTTTTTCACGCGGCATTATAGGCGCATAGTTTTTAAAAGTAATACCGATTTTATTAATTTTTAAGGCACCCATAACAGTTTTAAAAAAATATTGAATAATTTTAAAAGTGCATTTATTTCAAATACTAATTATTAGTATGGTTATTCTAATAAGTCAGGAAATATAGAGAGGCAGAAAAGATAAAGGGATAGGAAAATTCTACTTTTAGTGCCTATTAATTAAAGGGGGGATTACCATTGAAACTGTATTACCTGATAAATTTTGATATACAAATAAAGCAATACAAAAGTATTGGTTGATCGGAATATTAACAAGTAGAGTTTTTCGAACGACAGCACAGTACCTTTAATTTAAATTTGCGGTACGGTGTTGACATATACGCACTTGTCTAGTTTGGTGATTCATACTAGGCTAGACACTTATAAGAAGCCCCTATTCAGGTGTTTAAGATTTAGTTTGATAATAATTCACACCATGTTCATCCATCCTTACCGTCATTTCACCACGGGCCACCAAACAATTAAGGTGCGCAAGGCTTTCACCTGTGGCCATTAATAAATTATTACGGTCAATGGTTGCTCTGAATAAAATAGGAAACACATCAATGGCACGCTTAGCTGTTGTGCATTCTATTTTTAGTTTTTCCATATCACTTTCATGTTCTTTAATTAGCCCGTTTAAACGCTCATGGGCACCAATAAATGGCTTACCATGGGAAGGCAACACCAATACGTCGCTTGGTAATTCATCAATTAATTTTTGGCAAGAGTCTAACCAGTCTTGCAATGGGTTCTCATAAGGCTCGGTGGCTCGCAAGCTCACATTGGATGAAATAGTGGGCAAGATTTGATCCCCTGAGATAATCACATTTAACTCTTCACAATAAAAACAAGCGTGCTCAGTGGAATGCCCAGAACCCACAATGACTCGCCATGAATGGTTGCCTATTTTAAGTATTTGACCATCTGTTAGGCGACGATAGCTATGAGGTAAACCGCGCACAAACTTACCAAAGCCACCAAACTGCCCACGATAATTTTCAAGTTGCTCTTCATCAAAGCCCGCAGCTCGATAAAAAGCCACGGCTTCTTGGGGCGCTTCTTTATGGGTGTAATCTAGTAAGTGGCGGCAAGTTAGGTATTCACTTCGGGTTATAGACAGTTCAGCCTTGCAGGTGCGAGTTAACCAACCAGCTAACCCAATGTGATCGGGATGCATGTGGGTAATAAAAATATTGTTAACCGGTTTAGTACTTGTGTACTTAGCGTGCAAGGCTTGCCATAACTCGATGGTTTCATCGCTGGCAAGGCCCGTATCCACAAGGGACCAATCATCATCCCCTTCAATGGCCCACAAATTAATGTGATTCAAGCTGAACGGCAGCGGCATGCGCAACCAGTTTACCCCTTGCACTATGTTTACTAACTCGCCAGGCTCCGGCTTGTTTTCAAAGGGATAAGTAAGATTGGCATCACGCCTAGTTTTATTGGGTTGCGACACGGATGGCTACCACGCTTTTTGTAAGTCGGCTGTTATTGTAGCGAGTAAAGGTAGTGGGAAGTAGCTGGCTTATAGAAAAGACTATTCCAAGCCAAGAAACGAGTCCAACTAAAGGTTTTCGTGATTATTATTATCATGAAATATGAAACTAAATACCGAAGATTTGAGGTTAGCGAGCAACTATTGAACTTGATAACATAGCAGCCCGAAACGACAGACTGACCTGCAAGTTCTTTATCTCAATCAGTAGCTCACTCTTCAAATAAGTTTACAAAGCGACCAATACAGAATTCTATGAAAACCTACAGATGGACATGCAATGCCTGCGAAGCGGGTAATGATTCAAATACAACGAAATGCAAGCTATGCGGCTGTCCTGCTAATGCCAGTGGCGAAGAAATAGAACAACGAATAAACCCTAAAGGGAAAGCCAAAAAAGAAGAACATGCAAGGTACATTAAAAGCCTTTACTCCATTAGTGTTGGGTTCCCAATGGCCACCGGGTTTTGTCTTATTAAAGGGGGAGTCGAATCCTTCGCAATATTGTTATTTGCATCTGTCATTTTGGCTGTAACGAGTTTTGAAGTGATCAAACATTTATGGACCAATATTTGGGCCAGAAAAACTCTAGGGATTTTCTTTGGTCTAAATCTAATTTTATTCTTAATTCGATTGGCTTTTATAGATAACGGAAGTGACGCGGTATACTGGATGGTGTTGTTGATGCTTATTACTTCAGCTTTTCAGTATTTCTATTTTTTCAGAAGTGAGCGCGGTGAAGATTTATTTAATGAATATTTTGAAAGTAAATACAAGTGATGAAACAATGATCAAATAACAGTTTAAGTTGATTAAACAGCAGCCAAGAAATTAATCTTGACTGCAGCATTAATTTTCACATACTTTAATTTCTTAAGTCCCGTCCCGGCAACACCACATTCAAAAACAAAGCCACCAAAGACCCTGTGGTGATACCAGAAGCAAACACCACTTTTATAAATTCTGGCAAATTAACAAATAACTCAGGCCTCAAAGTTACCGCCATGCCTGCACCAATGCCCATGGCAATGATAGTGCCGTTACGGCGGCTATGTTCAGTTTTCGATAATATGTTTACCCCAGCGGTAATGATCATGGCAAACATCACAAGACCTGCTCCTCCCAATACTGGTGAAGGAATCATGACAACCAAGGCACCGATTACTGGAAACAAACCTGCCACCACCAGCATCATGCCGGTAATCGCCACCACGTGACGACTGGCTACACCGGTCATGCCCACTATGCCGACGTTTTGTGAAAATGAAGAAAGAGGTGTGGTAGAAAAAAGCGAAGCCATTGCCGAACCTAGTCCTTCAGCCAAAATTCCCCGGGAAAGTTTTTTACCGGTGAGCTTGGTATTGGTCACTCCCGATAGCGCTAAGAAATCACCGGTGCTTTCAATAATCGTTACAAGATAAGCAATACACATAGCGATGATGCCACCAATGGGAAAAGACATGCCAAAATGCAGCGGACTGGGCAGTGCCACCCAGTCAGCTTGTTGCACTGGTGCAAAATCCACCAGCCCAATAGCCATGCAGGCCATTAAACCAATCACTATGCCGGTAATCACCGCCGAGGCCGACAAAATGCCGCGCCCCCAATGGGATAACACCAGCACCAAAACCAAAACAAATAAACCAATCAACAAGTTTATATTGGCGCCGTAACCAGCGTCCCCCACTTGGCCGCCGCCAATCCAATCTACCGCTACGGGAATTAACGATAATCCAATCAAGGTCACCACTGTACCGGTGACAATAGGGGGGAATAATTTACGAATCATGGGCATAAAAAAACTGCCCACGATCATCACTAACGATGCCACCAATGCCGAGCCTAATATACCCGCCACGCCATGCTCTAAACCAATGGCTATGGACACGCCCACAAAGGTAAAGCTGGTGCCCATAACGGTGGGCAAACGAATACCCAACTCTCCCACCCCTTTGCACTGAATAATAGTCACCACACCACTTACTAACATGGCGGCGTTTACCAACACCACCATGTCTTGGGTGGATAAACCCAGCACGCCACCTACAACCAGAGGCACAGCAATAATGGCACCCAGTGCCGCTAACAAGTGTTGGGCTGCCAGTAGAGTTGAAGTAGCCAGTGGTGGCTTTTGTTCAACCTTGTATAAAAGTTTCATGGGCTGTCCTAGGTGCATGTTCTGGTGCGTGTTCTGGTGCATGTTCTGTTCATGGCGGGCCGGTGATCGTTATAAATTGTCACTGAAAAGAAAACCCGTGTGGGCATATTAACAAATGCCAATGGTGATCACATGGATTAAAAAAAATCCTTAATCGCAGCGCTTAAAAACAGTGCACATATTGGCTCATTACCATCCCTGGTACCGCCAATTACCGTTCGTCCTGAACATAAAAAAGCCCAAGCTATTTTCATAACTTGGGCTGAAGGGTTAGCTTAAGCAGTCTTAGCTAACAAGAGTTGCTAGATAGAGTGGCTAACAACTCTTAATTAACATAAGGAGTTAACAAAAGCTTTTAACCTAAATGGCACAAATTTACGCTGCTTTTTCGGCTTGCTCAGATTCACTTTCTTCAGAATCATCCAAAGCACCGGTTTCACGACCAGGCAATAGCAGGTTAAGAAACAAAGCCACAAGAGAACCTGTGGTAATGCCGGATGCTAGAATAACTTTTAAAAATTCAGGTAAGTTAGCCAATAGTTCAGGGCGAACTGTAACCGCCATGCCTGCGCCAACACCTACCGCAACAATAATACCGTTACGCTTGCTGTGTTCAGTTTTAGATAAAATATTCACACCTGCAGTAATAATCATGGCAAACATCACCAGACCCGCACCACCTAATACAGGCAGGGGAATAATCACCACAAGCGCACCCAAAATTGGGAACAAACCTGCCAGCACTAACATGGCACCTGTAATGGCCACCACGTGACGACTGGCCACACCTGTCATGCCCACAATGCCTACGTTTTGCGAGAATGAAGAAAACGGCGTAGTAGAGAATATAGAAGCCAAAGCCGAACCCAGACCATCTGCCAAAATACCGCGGGATAATTTCTTACCGGTCAGTTTGGTTTTGGTCACATCGGAAAGCGCAAGGAAGTCACCTGTTGATTCAATAATGGTCACAAGGTAGGCAATAGACATACCGATGATGCCACTAATAGGAAAGCTCAAACCAAAATGGAATGGGCTAGGCAAGGACACTAAGGCCGCTTGTTCTACTGGTGTGAAATCCACTAAACCCATAATGGCGCATACAATGAAACCCACTACCATACCAATGACCACAGCCGATGCGCCAAAGATGCCTTTACCAAACTGAGATAGCAACACCACCAGCATTAATACAAACATGCCAATCACTAGGTTAGTAATAGAGGCATAGCCTTCACTGCCCACTTGGCCACCGGCAATCCAATCTACCGCCACAGGAATAAGCGATAAACCAATTAAGGTTACAACGGTACCGGTTACTATCGGTGGGAAAAGTTTGCGAATCATGGGCATGAAGAAACTGCCCACAATCATCACTAAGGATGCCACTAGGGCCGAGCCCAGTATGCCAGCCACACCATGTTCAAAGCCGATGGCGATGGAGACCCCCACAAAAGTAAAACTGGTACCCATAACCACAGGGAGCCGAATACCCACTGGGCCTGCGCCTTTACATTGAATGATGGTCACGACACCAGAGATCAGCATGGCAGCGTTTACCAGTACTACCATGTCTGCGGTTGAAAGGCCCAAAACGCCCCCCACTACTAACGGTACGGCAATAATGGCGCCTAGGGCTGCGAGCAAATGCTGCGCTGCCAGTAATACAGACGTGCCCACAGGTGGCTTGTCTTCAACTTTATACAAGAGTTCCATAGAACCCCCCTTCTTTTATTTTATTATTTAACCAGACCCTGACCGGATGCACCGTGCCTTAAGACTGATTGGTTGGCCACGATGGCTGCTAAACACGTAAACCGGATGCACCGTGTTTGTGTGATTTAGCAAACTGCAGCGTCATGCACACACTGCAGAGACAGGAGCAAAGAATCGTGGAAAACTTTACTCGCTGTTTTGCACAACAAATTAATGCTGTGCAAAATTATCCAGTCACCTAAAACAATTTAGGGTTTGAAACAGATAGCAATTATAAAAATGAGACTGGTTGTAATTGATCAAATTCGTTTTAGTTGGCGCTACCCCTCATTCAATTCATCTGTCATTTAATGGGTTTAAAACGTAAACATTTTTCGTGATTGGGCGATTGAGATCACGCCTATTTTTATTATGGTGTTCATCACTTCATCAAGCGTAAAAAGGGCGGCTCAAATCGCTGGCTGCCTTATTCTTGACCAATTCGACAATAAACCCATTTTTTAACAATGTCTATAGCTCATACCATAGTGTGAAATCTAACCCTTAAACCATGGGCTCAGCCTATATGGGGGTAACAGGCTCCTTTATTCCAAGGGGCTTCCAATAGATCTTTTAGTATGGATTATTGCTATATGGAAAGCTGCGTTGGCAGGTAAAAAGCACTGGCTCAAAAAAATGAGCCAGTGCTGGAAACGCTATTGAGCGAATTCACTCATTACTGCATAGGGTTGGCGGTAATAGGGGTTTTAATACACTGAGCTAAACTTGGGTCCTGACAACAGGCATATAAGTCGTCGGCACTTTTTTGGTAAATCACCTGCCACTGTGCAAAGGAATGGCCTTCTCCTGGTGGCATCCAATGGGACAAGGGGAATTTTTGCGCTTTGGCATCAGCGTACTTTGAAATACTTCTACCGGTGGCTTCTAATAAACCCTGACCACAAGAAAACTCTGAGCCAATACGGTGACAACCCGTGCAGGTATTACCTGCGGTGTTTAAAGCGGTCCAGTTAACGCCTTTGCTAAAGGGCCCCACATCATTGGCGTAAAAGCCGATGGGGTCGGTGGGCACATGATCCCAAACCTGCCCCACCCATGGGCTGTACATGAAGGGGTCGTTATCATGGCAGTTGGTGCATTGCTCACCTGAATCCACTATTTCTTGTGGGGTATGCCAAAAGGTGGCGGCTTGTGGGTAACCTTGCTGCTCCGTTCTTAAACTGGGAGAGGGTACCTTTCGACCATCTATCCCTTCTGACCCTTCCTTGGCTTTTGCCTGAAACCAGCAGGTTTGCCCGTTCACAACCGAATGGGCAATCACATCTACTTCGTCAAAGTAAACACTCTCTTTTGAACGAATCTTTTTTTGACGGCAACCAATACTAATTTGAGTTTTAAATTCATCATTCAATTCTATTTTGCGCATACGACTATAAGGAATGCATTGACCATCACTGGGTTTGCCATCCTCGGCATAGGGCAGCAAGGCAGGTTTATCACAGGTCATACCCGCTACATATTCACGAGGCTCTTTTCCGTTTACCGTAATGGGCACCACCGCACTGTCATCAAGGCAACTAAAACTGGGCACCGGCGCCATATACTGACTGCATGCTTGTGCATAAGCACTGACATCATTAAAAGTCGCATTATTAGATTGACTCCACCCTTGCACGGCCCATAGCCCTGCAAATAAAAACATAAGAATACGAAGATTTAATTGAGTAATTATCATGGTCTTCTCCTTATGCTTCATAGCTAGGTGAATGAGCTTCCGAATTTGTCTCACTAAAGCTAATGCCCAGTTGCTCTGTAATCAGCGCCTTAAAAGCTGAATAATATTTGGTATAGCCAGTACAGCGACAAATATGTGGGCCGATAAATTCTTGTAATATTTGATCGATGGCCGCTAAGCTTGTACCTGTTAAAGTGGTAATGTTTAAACCCCTAATTCGATCAAGTGCTGCCACACCGGCCATTAAAAACCCAGAAGTGCAATACCCACATTGAAAAGAGAAATGTTCAAGAAAGGCCGTTTGCAATGGATGTAACTCACCATTTTTGGCAAGCCCTTCCACCGTTAAAACATTTACCCCATTTAATTCTGATACCGGTGTTGAACAGGCCAACATTACTTCTAGGGGGGAATTTTTTGAGCGTTCAACCGCTACCGTGCAGGCACGGCAAACGCCAATGCCACAGCAAAATTTAGTGGCGGTTAAATTTTTATCGTCGTGAAGGTATTCAATTAACTCGCTATCAAGATCTGAATCTTGTGGGCTTTGTAATTCTCCATTAATGGAGAAAACTACCGAATTAGTCATTTTATTCTCTCTTAATTATTATTAACTTTTTATAATTTTTGTTTTAAATAAACAGTCGTCATAAGGCAGCTTTTATTTTTTCAGGAGTGACCGGTAAATCGTAAAATCGTTTATCTATGGCATCATCTATGGCGTTTATAATGGCAGGTGATACAGAACACATGACGGCTTCAGCAATGCCCCTTGCGGCAGTTTCATGAGGCAATGGATCAAGACAAATTAATTCTTGGCGAGCAAACGGAACATCTTCGGCTAAAGGCACGTGATACTGGTTTAAATTCCATTTTCCGTTGGCGGGCCCATTGGCATCTAGGGGAATGTCTTCTAATAAGGTGTACCCAATGGCCATGGCCAGTCCCCCTTCACTTTGACCTTCTACCAGTTGCGGGGTAATCAGTGGGCCTGAATTTAAAATAGTGACGCTGTCTACCACCTTCACGTCACCAGTTTTTTTATTCACTTGTACAGCAATTAAATTACCGCAGGGTGCATAGACGGTTCGCGCGTAAGAAGCACTGGCTTTCGTAACCGGTACAGTATCTTTACGATTAACCAATTCAATCACACCACCGCCCATATCTAGGCCCATGGCATCTATGGGTAACTGGTAAGATGCACCGTTCACATCATAATTGGCTTTTACCCAAGTACCCTGAAAATACGCGTGGGCTAAAATGCCCTGTGGTAAACCCAAAGCGCCCAACTGGCCGGCCACTTGAGTTAAGCTTAAGCTTGGGCAATTTGGGCAGTGAACACCTTTTTCATCAATGTAAGTGCCCTGTGCATTGGCTTGCTGGCCATTTTGTTGCCAGATTTTCACCGCCGCAGGAATAATAGAAATTTGTGCCAACGCTTCGCTGCTGGCTTGTACCGCATGTACTTGATGAAAAGCCGTTAAGCAAGCACTGGAAGAGCCGGTTAATTTTTTAACCCAGCGAGGGTTGTTCCATTGATCTGTCTTTCCGCCATATGTCAGACCCAAAGAATCAAAAAATGCCGCTTGCCCCATTTCAATATCATTGGCGTTTTTGCCTAATTTTTTATAAGGCACCACGGCTAAAGTCGTGGCTGAGCCATTACCCATGTCCACCGCATTGGTGATCACTTTAATTTTGCCGGTGGCATCTATGCCCACGTAACCCATTAAGCCATCACCGGATGTGCCAAAGGCTTGCATGGACATGGCAAACCCCACTCCGTACTCAATATTTTTATCCTGATTTTTTTTGTTGTTCTGACGATTTTTCCAAAGCGGATGGTTTTCAGCAATATCCAATATTTCATTAAACCTAGGAGCATTCATAACAGGGCCCCCCACGACTGTTAAGCCATCTTTTTTTAGGATATTTTTTCGACGTACATCAAATATGTTTTTGCGATATTTCTTACACCATTCATCAATGGCACTCTCTAATGCTAAAAAGGCTTGTGGACCTCCAAATCCTCGCTGTGACCCCCCGGAAATACTGACCGAATGAAAAGCATGCGCCCGAATAGAGGCCATGGAAAATTCATAACCATTCCCTGCACACAAGGCTGCTAAACTGGCCACATACGGGCTGAGATTTTTTCGCCCTCCTCCATCAAAACTTAAATCATTCACTATGGCTTCAAACTGCCCTGTTTTCTTATTAGCATAAAATTGTTGGCGCATGGAACAGGCATGGCGTTTTAGGCCATATTGAAATTGCTCAAAACGATCATAAGCCAAGCGCACTGGCTTACCACCGGTAAACGCAGCCGCTATGGCCAAATAAAATGTAAAATAAGATTTATCTCGGCCGCCAAAACCACCACCAGGATAACAACTGTATAACGAGATAGACGACGGTTTGATGGGCGCATCGGTAACATCAAATAAGCTAGCACATTCGCTTATATCGCCATCTGGTGATTGGGTACCTAAAATTAGATTCAATTCAGTCGATCTTGGATCAAACCAAGCTAAACCCGATTCGGGCTCCATAAACATAGGATCCATGGCTTGAGTGGAATACTGTCTATCTATGCCCTGCCACTGGCCACTTTTTACTTTGGCATTAATAGTTTTATCAATATTCTCTCGCCATACTGTTACTTCTTTTTCATATTGCGGGTCGGCATTATCACTGGCATAAGAAAATTTTTGTTCACTGCCCTCTACTACCCGCACATATTCAGTGCAAGGTGAATAGGCATTTTTTATGTCGCTTGAACATGGAAAACTGCTTGAGCCCTCAAAAGGCTGAGGGTGGGAATCGGCTCCGTAAAGAATGACATCGTCATTAAACTGAATTATTTTTTTGGCTTTACGGGCTATTTTAGCATTGGCGAATATAAGCATGGCCACAGGTTGGCCAAAGAAATCAGCGGTGGTATTTGTGGTGGCGAAAAAAGGAAACGTTAAGCCCGCCAGTGTTACACTTTTTACAACACCGCCGGCTTTTAATTCTTGTACTTTGTTGCTGCCGTCACCTGATACTGCTCCTCCCTCTACCACCATTAATGGTTTTAATGCAGCAGGTAGCATAGATAAGTTCACACCAGACATAATCCTATCCACTAAAGTGGCCCGTAACACAATGGCACTTTGCTCTTCATTGGGCCAGCTAGGAAAATCCTTAGACCTAAAGTCACGGGCAAATATTTTTTGGCCCGTGACTTTAGCAAACCCTTCGACTCTAAAGCGAGCCTTACCAGGGCTTTTTGACCAATCCTTAGGAGGGGTAGGATCAAAATAACTAAGAGGTAATGAAGGCTGATAAAAAACACAAGCACTCATGGGTAAGCATGAAACAGCCACTGTATAAGTACTTAGTTTCAAGAATTTTCTACGCTCTATTCCTTTCTTATCATTAACGTCATTAACTTCAAGGGTCTTCATACACAGCTCCATTGGATTATTCGATTAAATACAAAATAAGAAAGAAATATTCATTAGACTGTTTCCGTCACAACATCAAGAAACTCAAACCAGCCTAATTTAGCCTTTTAAGTACGTCAAACACTAGCGCTCGTAACGAATAGATATCCCATAAAATTTCACAGGTAAGCATTCCCCCATTTACTTTAATGAGTTTTTCTAACCTAAAATCCTGAATAACTTTGCCTTTACTAAATGTTAAACAACACCCAAATAAAATTGTGTTACAACCAACTTCGTTTAAGAAGTTAAAAATGCAATTCAATACATTTAGTTCACTTGATTAAACCTGCCTGGAGGCAAACCATGTTAATGAAAATTAAATTAATCATTATTTTGCTGTGCATGGGGTTAACCACTCACGTACTTTCTGAAGAAGCCAATCTTCCATCACTTAATGCACTAAAAAGTAAGACATCAGTATCCGGGTTGTCATCAGGTGCTTTTATGGCCGCACAGTTTCACGTGGCCTATTCAAAAGATTTGGTGGGTGTAGGAGTGGTGGCTGGTGGCCCGTGGAATTGCGCAGGAACCAACCCTTTAGTACCACCATTAAGTACAGCAGTATCTACTTGTATGGACCCTTGTAAAAATAATTGGTTTTATCAGTGGTTTGGTTGCCCAAGCATGTTACTACCTAACAGTGACTTCTTAGCAAGCCTTGCCAAAACCAGTGCCGACCTAGGGCAAATAGATGATATAGAAAATTTAAAAGACGATAAGATTTATATTTTCTCTGGAAAAAATGACCATACCGTGGTGACTGATGTGGTGGATACCACCACTGAGTTTTATCAAAATTTAGGCATAAGCGAGCAAGCCATTTTATACAATGATCAAACCCAAGCAGGTCATGCTTTTATTACCAGCGACCCCAAAGATACCCCATGTAATGAAACCCAATCTCCCTTCATTAATGACTGCGATATTCCACAAGCGCAGAAAATACTCAGTCACATATATGGGGACCTTAGCCCAGCGGCCAATGAGTTAAGCGGAGACTTAATAAGCTTTGATCAAACCCACTTCTTTGAAAATGAATTGACCAGTATGAATGACACTGCTTATGTTTATGTTCCTGCAAGCTGTAAAGCCCAGCAATGCAAAGTGCATGTGGCATTACACGGTTGCCAGCAGGGTGTTTCGGTATTGGGGACTACCTACATAGAACAAACCGGATATATGGAAGTGGCCGACACCAATAATATTATTGTTTTGTATCCACAAGTGAAAAAATCAAGCCTGGTGCCTTTTAATCCGAAGGGATGCTGGGATTTCTGGGGTTACAGCAATAATAGCTTACCCCCTTATAACTATTATAAAAAAGAAGCACCACAAATGGTGGCCATTAAGAAAATGGTTGATCATTTAACGGCTCAATCTTCTCAAATTAGCCAACACCATTAATGGCCATTTAGGATTGGATTAAAGATTTTTTAAAATGAAAAGTAAATCCTGATAATTTCATTCACTAGCCATCAAGTAAACATGGATTATTAGCGGTTATATATTACTAGCAATATTTTTAAGCTCTATTAAACTATTTACTATTGAAACTGTTTAATAGAGCTTAAGGCTTAGCCCTTACTTTGTTACCCTTTTAGTAACCCAATTACCTTTAGGACAAGTATGTCAATTCCTAATCGCCCTGTGAATTCTCACAAGGCCTACCATGCTCACCTGTATTATGATCAAGACACGTTAGCCTTTGCCACGACCTTGCTTGAAAAAATTCCTGACAAGTTTGCTTTAAAATTGGGCCGTATGTGGCAAAAGCCAGTTGGTCCACACCCATGCTGGAGCTGCCAAGTAAGCTTTGGCTCGAAAGACTTTGATGAATTGGTACCCTGGCTTGATGAAAACCGAAACGGCTTAACTGTATTCATTCACGCTTTAACAGGCAATGACTGGGACGATCACACTCGCTACGCTTATTGGTTGGGAGACAGTGTGGAGTTGAATTTAGCTATGTTTAGCCCTGAATAATTCAACACATAAACAGCATTTAAAATTGGTTACTTAAAAGAGGAATATCATTGCTATTTTCATTTGTCACACCACGATTAGTCATTCAACCTATTGAAAATGCGGCCTCAATTGAACCTGAGGCTATTGTAAAAACTCTTACCCCAAAAGCCACAGCTCAGTTGCCCTCTGACTGGCAAACCATCAACACAATGCAAGCCGCCCAAGCTTGGCTTACACAACGTCTAGTTGAAGGAATGGTTTATAAAATTTTAGAAAAGAATTCACGTGAATTAATTGGCTTTTTATTTTTGTATGAAATGAAGAACAGTATCGGCATGGATATGCGTCTAGGATATTTACTATCAGAACAATATTGGGGGAAAGGCTTAGGCAATGAGCTTATTAATGGGTTAATAACTGAATGTAGACATCAAGATGTGACCACACTAATAGCCGGTGTGACTAAGGAGAATGTGGCATCTGCCAAGGTTCTGACTAAAAATGGTTTTATATTAAAAGAGTGTGAAGGTGAGACTGAGTTTTATGAGTATAGATTCTAAAAAATATATTAAAAAGATTCTTTTAAAGATTAAATGCCCACCTAGTTTAAAGGTGGACATTTACTATTTTACTTTAATCACAGGTTCTACTATTTAAACTTTCTAATGTTGTATCTGCTCTCACCATATTCATTCGTGTTTCATGGCGTCCACGAAATATAAATAAGTGATCCTCACTTGGCATTAAAAAAGCCATTAATTCATCCGTGCCCGCCGAAACATCAGAGAAACGACCACTTTCTAATTGAGATAAAGTACTAGGGCTGGATTTAAATAAACAAGATTCATCTAACACATCTGTTGAGTATAGTATTTTAGATCCCTGTTCAGAAATATCATAATAAAACTCCTTCCCTGACTCTAAGGGTAATTGCCACAATCCGGAGATATCTTTAAGGGTTAATGTCAAGTCAGGCACTGTGCAAGGCAATGGCAAATCTTTTTCTAATATCCTGTTGTAAAAACTACTCCCTTGTTTAATGGCTAGATCACCATTAAGGACTCTTAGGTTTGAAGCTTCGAGAGCTTCGGGCTCTAACGTTTCATAACAACTAAATTTAATAGGGTATCTAGTGCGTGTGAGCTGACCGGCGCTCCAGCTAAATTTAACAAAGTCCGCAAGACTATCATTATACCAATACCCTACTAAATGACTGGGTGAAGGCAAAGCAACCTCGCAGCTCTCGTCATTAATTCCCCTAGTGACATAGTTGCTAGCGCTTGTAGGGTATTCCCCTGAAGAAACGTAATTCCCTAATTCTATGCTCTCACCGGTATTAACATTAATTAAAGTAACCTGACCATTTACGCTACTAAAACCCACCACTTCTGATTCGCTTGTAAGAACATCCCTTTTATTAAAACGTCCTTCCCCAAGCTCTTCAAGCCAATACCCTTGACGTTGATAGCAATAACCTGAAAAATCATAGTTAGCAAAAGATAATAAACTGCCAGTAACGAAACTAAATGGATGTCGATTTGCATCAACCACCCCGCCAAAGCTACCCTGTAGCTTTGCTAAGGTCATTTCATTGTCAATGACGACAGGTGATAAACATTCTGGTACTAATTCACCTTCAGTTAAGTCTGAACGGCTAAATTCAATATCTCCCAAAGCTGAGCTTGATTGAAAGGCTGTGCCATCCTTAGTTAATTCTATGAGAAAAGCTTCATTGTTTGCTGGCGTAACTGTAAAGGTAGTTTGACCCTTTTCTGAGATCGTCCCAGAAATATTGGTGTAACATTCCTTCTGGCCATCAAATTGGAAACGTTTAAATAATCCCGTTTGACTAATGGTCACATAATGCGACTGGCTATCAGTTTGGTATACCCAGGTACCTTTAATGTCTTCGAGCGTTAAATTTTCAATTGGATCGGGTTCAGGCTCTGGATTGACTTGCCCACATGTACTTAAAGTATTCAATTTCTTTGCAGTTACCGAAGCGGTTATGGTTTTTATCCCATTATCCAGTTTTAGCCCACCATCAACATGGCTTAGGGAAACATTCTGACCATTAAGTGAAAGATTAAATTGGCCATTTGAAACAAAGCTTACTTCTCCAGCTTCTTCAATTTTGTAACACATTTCATCTGCGGAATAATAATAGCTGGTTAGGGTGTTCAAATTAGATATGGAAAAATAGTGTAGAATTTCATCTTCCCCTTCAAATTCTACTTCATTTACTTTCCAACTTTTCTGAATATCATCTAATGTAATTATTGGTTGTTGTGAGGTGTTTTCACAGAGATTAAAAAGAGTGAAGTCCACTGTTGCAGGCTGTGCAGTTAATACCACAAGGGATGTATCAATTGTTAACACATCGTTGGCAATCGATAGTGTTAAATTACCTTCCGCAACCACAATATCGAATGTGCCATCACCATTACTAGCCACTGTTTGGGTTTCATGTTTATAACAATTCTCTAGCGGATCTAAGCCAAAAAGGCTTACATCGCCTCCTTCGCTAATAGATAGGTATTTCATCTGGGTTTCATTGGGGTCTAAAGCTTCATTAAGATCAACTTCCCAATTGCCACTGATAACCGCAGATGACTCTTGTTCAAGATTTCTTTCTTCGCCGTCGCTTCCGCAACCAGCTAACATAAAGCAGCTAATTAAAACCACTATCCATTTATTCATATTGATTCCATTCTAAAAAGACATTCCTAATAATTTAATAGGTGCTGTCAAATAGCTTATATATTACAAATTAAAAATTTTTGTAAGCTTTTAACGAGAAGTTAATTAAAGTATTAAAATACTTATCAACCAAGAAGTTCTAATTTTCTAATCATACCAACAAATAACCATGGTAATAAGTTTCAAATTTGAAACGGTCTATCCTGATTCTGTCTCTTATACACATCTCCGAGCCCACGAGACCGTACTAGATCTC
>OLII01000333.1_pt1 | contig 18251 bp, 13 predicted proteins | sample 1609481 | NCBI WGS metagenome assembly OLII01 (sample SAMN05416859, study PRJEB24817) | seawater metagenome | isolation source: Sea water | place: Canada:Atlantic | collected 2013-11 | reverse complement strand
TCTACACAGAGTAGATCGTCGGCAGCGTCAGATGTGTATAAGAGACAGACTCAAAGCCAACTTGCTCGAATGGAGAGTTTTCGTAAAGACTTGCGAGATGAAAAGTTATTTTGCTACCTAAAGCCACAAGTTAATATTAAAAACCATACCATCATAGGTTTTCACTTAAAAATTCATTGGTATGAAGAAGAAGGCAAAAGACCCCTGGGCTTATCTGAATTTACCGAATTAGCAGAATTGAGTGGTGAGTTATATTGTTTAACTAAGCTTATGTTCAAACAAGCTTTCTCTACCCTTGAAAATTTACATCGAATTGGTGTCTATCAGAGTATTTCGGTTAGCTTGGCCAGTGTAAGTTTGTTTGAAGTCGATTTAGTTGACTTTATTGAGCAGCAATTAGATAAGCATGGTATTTCAGGTAAGTACCTTGTTGTTGAGCTAAATGAAGAAATAATGCTGAGTGCAAGCCAGCGCGTCAAAAGTACTATTGATCAGCTCAAATCTTTAGATATCAATATATCTATTGCCGACTTCTCCGGTAGTTACGAATCGTTACGTTATGTTAGAAAAATGGCCATCCATCAACTGAAAGTAAATTGTCAAGAACTCACCAATGACAGTGCCAATCGAGTTGATAAAGCTATCACAAATGCTTTGGTGACATTAACGCGTAGTATGAAAATTCCTTTAGTCGGAACGCATATCGATCGACATGAGTCGTCACAAGCATATATTTCAATGGGGGGAGAATTAATTCAGGGGGATATTATTAACCCAGGTGTTGTCCCTGATGAAATTGAGATTTGGTTAGAGAAATGGTATTTACAACATCCAAGTTCTATTCCACCAGAGGCAAGACCTTCAATCTATTAAGTAAAGGGTTAATGTTCAGCATTAACCCTTTTTTAATCGATATCAAGCGCATCTGGCGACAAAATAATCCCCGTGTTATCAGCATAGATGTGATCGTCGGGAAGTAAGGTAACTCCGGCAAAATTGATGGCGACATCTGTCTCACCAATGCTTTGGTCACTAGCACCAACAGGGATGGCAACTAATGCCTGAATTCCGATATCGATATCTTCTAGGGCATCAACATCCCGAACACTGCCATAGCAGATTATGCCTTCCCAGTCATGCTCTGCTGCTGTTTGAGCAATGCTTGCGTCGATGAGTGCACGACGAGTTGAGCCGCCACCATCAATAACAAGCACTTTCCCTTCACCGTTAAGCGCCACTAACTCATTTATAAGGCCATTGTTCTCAAAGCATTTGACGGTAACAACTTTGCCACCAAACGAAGCGCGTCCCCCATAATTACAAAAGATTGGGTCAACAACATCAACTAAGTCGGCATAAAAATCACATAATTCAGAAGTGTTATATTGCATACTAGCTCTCATTTATAAAATTAAGGGGCAATGTCAGTATATCTTGTTATGTTAAAAATAAAACCTATTATATATTTAGCGGGTATTACTTGAATTTAAAGACAAAAGCCTTTTTAATAGTACTATTGTTTAGAGATCTTAAATAAAGCACTATTAAGTGAATATTTGTTCAGAAAAGGTAAATTATAAGCTATGATTAAGTACTCTTTATGATCGAATATATAACACCTCGCACCTTCTTATTTGCGACACAGTGCGCGGTTTTTTCAGTACTACTATTTATCTTCTTTATCTATTACCGTACATTTTACCGTAAATATGTAATGTATTGGCTAGTTAGCATTGCGTCGTTATGTTTAGGGTATTTGGTAAAAGCCTTTATTCCTTATACTAACCGCAGCTTTCTTACTGATTCTTGGCAAGTATCCGCTGAACTATTTTTACAACTTTGCCAATATTTGTTTGTTTTTTTTCTTGTTCTTGGCGTCTTTAATGCCAAAAATAACAAAGTTTACCCTAAGAAAGTCGTCATAGCTGGAGTTGTTGCGGTCACCTTACTCAGCTTTCTTGCTACAGTTCCTTTTGCTTTTGATTCAACGCAGGCCTTTAATCGCTTTTACTTAACAACCAGCTTGCCTAACTTTATTTTTGGTTGTTCTTTTCTCGCTTTAGCGAGTTACTTATTTCTTGATAAAAAGAATTACTTTTCGAGTAAAATTTTAACGTATTTCTTAACCATTTTCGGCCTACGTTTCCTTATTTATTCTTTCATATCTATAGTCGCTTTAACAGAGCCGTGGTTGCGTCAAGTAGAATTGTTTTTGGTGTATTTTGATGTGGCCGCCTATAGTGTGCTGGGTTTTATTTTGCTTATTTGGATGCAAGGAGCAGAGCGTTTTGCTGCATTAAACGCCATCAATAGAGCGCAATATCTTGGTAAACATGACTCACTAACCGGTGCTTTAAATCGTGAGCAGGTTATGGCTAAATTGTCGGATAAAATGCTTAATTTGGCGAAAATTCATAATAACCCCATGAAGTTGGCTGTTTTCTTGATTGATATTAAACAGTTTAAGTTCATCAATGATAGCTATGGCCTAAAAGTTGGCGATCACATTCTTGGTGAAATAGCTAGTCGGTTAAACCACAGCGTCTTTATGCCGCAAGCGGTTGGTCGCTTAAGTGGTGATTCATTTATGTTTGTTATTGAATTTGAGCAGCTCTCTCATGTCGATAGAGCGGTAAGCCATATTCATGAGTTAATTGAACGTAAGTTTCGTTATGAAAAACAAGAAATATCTATCCAAGGTAGCATCGGCTACTGCTTTTACCCAGAAGATGCAGACAAATCAGAAGACTTATTACAAAAGGCTAACCTTGCGTTGCATCATGCTGAAACCAATGGCATTCCTTCTGTTGCCTTTGAAGAAGGCATGCAAGCACAAGGTCGACACCTAGTATTAATGGAAAAGCAGCTAAGACTCGGACTTGAAAATGATGAATTTATTTTATATTACCAACCACAACTTAACTTATTAACCAATAAGTTAGAAGGCGTTGAGGCATTAGTTCGTTGGCAACACCCAGATAAAGGACTGCTTTCTCCTGCAGAGTTTCTAAGTGAAATTGAAGAACTTGGTATGCATACCGAGTTTGACCAATATATCCTAGCAAAAGCCTGTGAAGCTCACGATCGTTGGTTTACTCAGTATAAACGTCGTGTCGCTATTGCCGTAAATGTTACCGCTGTCGAATTTCAAGACGAGCAGTTAGTCACTAATATTCAAAATTTATTGCTCAAATATCGTCTTCCGTCTAATTACATAGAATTAGAAATAACCGAAAATGTCGTGATGACCGATATCTCAAGAGCCATGGGTAGTATCATTAAGTTGCAAAGTATGGGCATTAAAGTGTCGATTGATGATTTTGGCACGGGTTATTCTTCTTTGGCTTACTTACGCGAACTACCAATAGATAAAATCAAAATTGATCGTAGCTTTATCAAGGAAGTTGCGAGCAATGACTCAGATTTAACCATAGTAAAATCAATGATCGAACTTTCGCACGGTTTAGGTAAAAGGGTCTTAGCTGAAGGTGTCGAAACAGTAGAGCAATTAAATGTATTGCGTCATTTAGGTTGTGATGCAGTTCAAGGTTTCTTTATTAATAAACCGCTTCCTGAAGAAAAGCTAGTACGTTATTTAGAAAGAAAGTAACCGTTTACCCCCAATGTTAAAACCCGTGAAGATGAGTTATCGCTTTCATAATCATAAATTTTATGAAAAAAAGAATATTTAATTCATAGAATTGAATATTTTTGATTTCAAGCAAAAAAATTACTAAAAAAAATCTGATACTTACCGATAAATGTCTATACTTGAAATAAGCAAAGACCAACTGTTTTTTTCTTGTAAATTTCAAACAGTGCTTTACCTCGAAAAATATTAAAAACTAAAACCAGATAATTAGAAAACTGTTAAGGATCAGCAACTTTCTTTTAACTGATTTTTGAATTATTTAAGTTACTCTTAAGGGAAAATTTATGCTTATCAAACATAAACTAATCGCTAATACTGGCATCTTAGTCTTAGCAATGATCCTGATGCTGTTATTGTTAAACTATGCAAGCTCATCTTTACAACATGATATAACGATTGCGAATGATATTGGGAATGTTAAATCGTCAATTTTAGAACTGAGACGCCATGAAAAAGACTTCATCGCGCGTAAAGATTTAAAATATTCTGACAAGTTTAATCAACAAATGCAGATAACTAAGCAGCAAATTACCATAATCGACGATGATTTTAACCGCGTAGGCAAATCCATGCCAGAACTGCAAAGCATGGAAGCAATATTAACTCAATATCAAGCTCAATTTACTAGTGTTGTCAATTTGCAGAAGACTATCGGTCTGCACCCAAAAGATGGTTTGTATGGTGAGTTAAGGGCGGCGGTTCATAATGTTGAAACGCTCATTGGTAAGGATAATTTTCGGTTACTCAGTCAAATGCTGCAGTTAAGACGCAATGAAAAAGACTTTATGTTACGTCTTAGTGATAAATATGTAGATAGATTACAAGCAAATATCAGCAAGTTAATTACTAATGTAGAAAGTAGTGATTTTTCATTTTCGAAAAAACAAGAAGTAACGAGTTTAGTAAAACAATACGAAAGTGCTTTTCTTAAGTTAGTTAATGCCCAAAAAGAACTTGGTTATAATGAAAAAATGGGCGCGATGAAAAATATGCGTGATATTGTTCATCAAGTGGATAGCAAATTGGAAGCACTGATTGTTAAAAGTGAAGCTGCAGTTAAAGAAGATGTCAGCTTTGTAAATACCCTTGCTTACAGTTTATTTACTATTGTACTTGCTGTTGCACTGGCGAGTGCTTGGTTAATTGGTAAGAGTATCTTAGATCGTATTCGTCAATTGCAAACTACCATGAACAGTATTGCTCAAAGTAATGATCTGACTACGTCCGTTGAGGTAAGTGGTGGTGATGAACTTTCTGACATGGCTGAAGTATTCAATGAAATGCTGACTAACTTTCGCTCACTCATTGTTGAAGTGAACCATTCAGTGGAAACGCTTAATACCGCAACAGGTAGCTTAGCAGAAAACATTTACAACGCTAATGAAGGTGTTGAAACTCAGATGCAGCAAACAGATCTTGTTGCTACTGCGGTAACTGAGATGGTCGCTACCGTTGATGAAATTGCAACCAATACTAGAGAAGCTGCGCATAAGGCTGAACTTACTAATAATAATGCGGAAAAAGGTAAATCAGGTGTTGACCATACGATTACCCAAATAGGTCAACTATCAGAGAAACTTTTAGACTCTGAGAATGTTGTTAAAGAGCTAGAGAAAGAAAGTATTACTATCGCTTCTGTGCTTGATGTTATTCGAGGCATTGCAGAGCAAACTAACTTGCTGGCGCTAAATGCTGCGATTGAAGCGGCTCGGGCAGGAGAACAAGGCCGTGGTTTTGCCGTTGTTGCAGATGAAGTTAGAACTCTTGCTAGTCGTACCCAAGACTCAACCCAAGAAATTGAAACAATTATAGGCTTATTGCAAAAACGTACCCAAGAAATAGTTACCTTGATGGCGCAATGTCGTAACCAAGGTGAAGAAAGTGCCGAACAGGCAAGTTCTGCCGGCGCTATGCTTGATGAAATTACCCAAGATGTTGCGTTAATCATGGATATGAATAGTGCAATAGCTACTGCGATTCAAGAGCAAAGCACCGTTGCTTCTGAAGTTAATCAGCACGTGGTTATGATAAGAGATGTAACAGAGCAGTCGGGTGATTCAGCTAAGCAAAATGAAAATATGAGTGAAGAGCTTTCTCAACAAGCTGAAGTACTGAGTAAAGAGGTTAGTCGCTTCACTGTATAATTATAAGTAACCTGAGCTCGGCTTAATAAATGCTTCTCTAGCAGCTATTTTTCCTAGCTTCTGCGTTAAATTCATTTGCAATAGACCAGCTATTGACGCATGAACTTGCCTTGAATCAAGAAAAACTAGCAAGCTAGCATCAAGGTAAAACTTTAACGCATTGATATTTAATAGATAAAAACATCTCTTAAACCGAGTTCAGGTTAAGTATTCACTTAAAAATAAAAGCCCAGCTTCTTTGCAGAGCTGGGCTTTTTGATGTCTGGAACATTATGTTGTTCTTAAAGGATTATTAAAGCACTATTAAAGTTGTTTGATATCAATCATGGCTTCGCGAGAGTGACCACTTACTTTTAATGAATCTAGGTACTCTTGCCAACGCTGTTCAAATTCTACAGAAAGCGTTTGAAGATACGCTTCACTATAAATATCCTGATGACCATCATTAAATATTAAACGATAACCATGCTTAGCTACGCTTTCGATATTTGTGATAACAACATTTTTTTTATGGCTTATAACAGCTACCTGACCATTTTTTAACTTTTTACCTTGGCTAGATGGCGCACTGATACGCAAATACTCAAAGCTCAACTCAAACTGCGTTTGACTTGTTTTACTGAGTAACCCTTGTGCTGAAAACTCAATGTTGAGTAAACCGCTGCTTTTATCGATAAGAATATTGCGTATCTTCATTACCTGTCCAACTAGTAAAGTTATTTAAAGGATAAAGCGACTTAAGTCTTCATCTTTAACCACTTCGTTTAAAGTTTTATTAACATAAGCTTTATCGATGCTAATTGTCTCGCCGCTACGCTGATCTGCATTGAAAGACAGATCTTCAACCAAGCGTTCCATCATAGTATGTAAGCGTCTAGCACCAATGTTTTCTGTACTTTCATTGACTTGCCAAGCCGCATCGGCGATTGCTTTAATACCATCATCGGTAAAGGCAACCTTTACACCTTCGGTAGCAAGCAGGGCAATATATTGCTCGGTAAGAGAAGCAAACGGCTCTGTTAATATACGAACAAAGTCATCGGCAGTTAATGCTTGTAATTCAACACGAATGGGTAAACGGCCTTGTAATTCAGGGATAAGATCTGATGGCTTAGCCATTTGAAAAGCACCTGATGCAACAAATAAAATATGATCTGTTTTAATCATACCGTGCTTAGTGCTTACCGTTGAGCCCTCAACTAAAGGCAGTAAGTCTCGCTGTACACCTTCACGAGAAACATCACCACCACTATTGCTATCAGCACGCTTACAAATTTTGTCGATTTCATCAATAAAAACAATACCGTTTTGCTCTACAGCATCAATAGCTTTTTGTTTAATGTCATCGTTGTTGACAATCTTGGCGGCTTCTTCTTCTTGCAAGGCTTTAAACGCATCTTTAATTTTTAGCTTACGTTTATTGGTTTTGTCACTCGACATGTTTTGGAACATGTTTTGTAACTGTGAAGTCATATCTTCCATGCCCGGAGGAGCCATGATTTCAACACCCATTTGCGGGGCAGCTAAATCAAGTTCGATTTCTTTATCATCAAGTTTTCCTTCACGTAATTTTTTACGAAATACTTGGCGAGTGCTGCTGTTTTCGCTTTCTTCATCATTGCCAAAAGTATCACGTGCAGGCGGCAGTAATACATCTAAAATGCGCTCTTCAGCAGCTTCTTCAGCAAGATGCTTAACGCGGTCCATTTCTGTTTCTTTGACCATTTTTATTGCCATGTCAGCAAGGTCGCGAATAATAGTTTCTACTTCTTTACCAACATAGCCAACTTCAGTGAACTTGGTTGCTTCAACTTTGATAAACGGTGCGTGCGCCAGTTTTGCTAAACGGCGAGCAATTTCAGTTTTACCAACACCCGTTGGCCCTATCATCAAGATATTTTTAGGGGTAACTTCGTTACGTAAACCCTTATCAAGTTGCATTCTACGCCAGCGGTTTCTCAAGGCGATAGCGACTGCGCGCTTTGCTTCGCTTTGACCAACAATATGGCTATCTAATTCATGAACTATTTCACGTGGGGTCATGTTCGACATTCTTGTTTCCTCAATATGCCTTAAGGTATCTTTCATCGTACCAAGGCGAGATAATTATGGGGTAAGCTAGGCTTATAACTCGTCAATAGTGTGTTCTAAGTTGGTGAAGACACAAATATTGCCGGCTATGGTAAGAGATTTTTCAACAATTTCTTTGGCACTTAAGTCTGTGTTTTCAAGTAGCGCTGTTGCGGCTGATTGAGCAAAGTTACCACCGCTACCAATGGCAATTAGGTCGTGTTCTGGTTGAACAACATCACCATTACCAGTAATGATTAAAGAAGCTGTTTCATCAGCAACAGCGAGTAGCGCTTCAAGCTTTCTTAAAGCTCTGTCACTACGCCAGTCTTTAGCTAATTCAACTGCAGCTTTAGTCAGGTGACCTTGGTGTTGTTCAAGTTTACTTTCAAAACGTTCGAACAAGGTAAAAGCATCAGCTGTACCACCAGCAAAACCTGCTAATACTTTATCATTATATAAACGGCGAACTTTACGGGCATTGCCTTTCATTACGGTATTGCCAAGCGATACTTGACCATCACCACCAATAGCCACTTTGCCATTACGTCTTACTGAAACAATAGTAGTCACATTAACCTCATTTAACTCAATTCTTTGATGTTAATGTAATTGGGATGTTTAGCGCTTTTTCAAGGACACATGTAAATATTAATTATTGCCATAACCAAATTTGACAGTAATTAATATTATTACGTTTGAGTTTGTGCTTATCTTTTTCGGCTAATCGTTTACGAGGGTAGGGACCGAGAAATACTTTATGCCAAGTGCCATTCTTACCTGTCACCGCTTTGACTTGTGCTTCAAGGCCAGAGAAGGCGATGCGAGCTTTCAGTGTTTCTGCTTGTTTTTGGGTTCTAAAAGAGCCGCACTGCATTTTATAGGGGCCTTGCTCTTTTACTTCGTATTCTCCGACTTCAATCTCTTTATTTTCGAGGTCTTTAACGTAAGTCCACTTTTCTTTTGGTGGCTTAGGTAACTCTTTACTTTGACTCGAGCTAGGACTGTTTTTTTTAGTTTTTACTGGCTCAACTAACGGTGTTTTTGTGCTTGGATCTGTTTTTAAAGACCATAGTCCATAACCAAAAGCAGAGATCAGAATAATCAGTAGCACACTGATGAACTTGGCTTTAAATGGTACGCCGCTGCTATTTTTAGTCGACTTTTTGCCTTTACGGGTATTTTTCTTCTTTTTTGCGGGAGAGCGGGAAACGTAATCTTGATTAGCCATGAAAAGAGGAGCGGTCACTACTTGAAAATTTTAGCTAGTGTAACCGAGCTAACTTTAAAAAACACGGTTAAGCGTTGGCTTTTTTGTTACCAGTTAAGATCAATGGGGTCGATATCTAAACTCCAACGTACTTTATTTTGTAACTCGTTGTTTGAAATTAAGCTGAGTAGTTGAAGAATTGCACGATGTAAATCTTTTCGCGATTTTGCTTGAATGATTAGATGATACCTAAATTTACCTGCCTTTTTTTCCATCGCCGCAGGAACAGGTCCTGCAAATTCACAACCGTCAAGTGGTTGCATAGTTAAACTACGCAGGAATTTTTCTGGATAAGAGGGGTAGTTTGCATCAGCACGAAGTAGGGCTTGGAAGGTGAAAGGAGGCAGTAGCGCTTGTTTACGTTCAGTAAGTGCTTGATGGGCAAAGTGATGGTAGCCATTGTGAACTAAATCTTGTAGTAACGGATGATCGACATAGTTGCTTTGTACTAACACTTTGCCCGGTTTACTGGCACGGCCTGCTCGACCAGCTACTTGAATTAAAAGCTGGGCCATTTGTTCACTCGCGCGAAAGTCGAAACTAAATAAAGCGCCATCGACATCAAGTACAGCGACTAAAGTGACATCAGGAAAGTGATGACCTTTTGCCAGCATTTGCGTGCCAACCAGTAATTGATGCTTTTTATCACTGATCTCTTGTAATAATTTTGCCAGTTCACCTTTTTTCCGCGTGCTATCTCGATCAATTCGCACAATAGAATTATCGGGAAATATCTCTTCTAAACGAGATTCTAACTGCTCGGTACCTTGACCCAAGGGCGCAATACGAACACTACCGCAACCAGGACATTGTGGCGGTACTCGAAGTTGGTCGCCACAATGGTGACATATCAGTAAGCCTACCTTTTGATGCAAAGTAAATGGTTTATCACAACGTTGGCACTCAGCTAACCAATGACACTCTTGGCAATTAATCGCTGGCGCATAGCCGCGACGGTTTAAAAACAATAAAACTTGTTCACCACGGTTTAGTGTTTGCTTTATTTCATGCTTTAACGTGCCAGATAAACCAAATTCAACTTGCTGCTGGTTCATATCAACCAGCTCAATTTTGGCTTTATTACTCTTTCCGGCTCTATTGAGCAATTGATGATAGTTGTACTTACCAGTTAAGGCATTTTGTAAGGTTTCAAAGCTAGGGGTGGCGCTGCCAAGCACAATAGGAATATCAAGCTGGCGAGCACGTAAAATAGCCATATCTCGACCATGATAACGAAAACTGTCTTGTTGTTTTAATGAACTGTCATGCTCTTCATCGATGATGATTAAACCTAGGCGGTGCAAAGGGGTAAAAATAGCAGAGCGGGTGCCGATAACAATAGCCGCACTACCTTGTTGTGCACTGAGCCAAGTGGCAAGGCGTTCTTTATCATTTAATCCTGAATGGTGCAGTGCAATAGGTACATTAAAGCGTTGTTCAAAACGGTTTAATGTTTGCGGGGTTAAACCAATTTCAGGCACTATCACTAACACTTGTTGATTGTTAGCGAGTACGTTTTCCATGGACTGCAGATATACTTCTGTTTTACCACTGCCGGTAACACCATCAATTAAATGACATGAAAATTTCGCTAGAGACGCGTCGATGGCACTGACAATAACCGCTTGCTCACTAGAAAGTCGCAGTTTATTGTCTTGATTAAGCGTATCTTCTTGCCATGCAAAAGCACTAGTCACTTGCTCATCTTCAATAATTAAAGCTTTATCATGAAGGGCATTTAGTTGCGCTTTGCTATAACCTAGCGTGCGCAACTCTACCCAACTTATGCCACTATGACTTGCAATGGCTTGATACAAGGCGAATTGCTTACTGGCTTTCTTCGCTAATTTGTCGACAAGTGCTTGACGCTCGTCATCAAGTGTTTGTGCATGCCAAACCATAGGAGGGGTTAGGGTGATATTTTCAATTTTTCGAAGTAGTATCGGTAAAGATTGCTGAAACACATCCCCAACCGGGTGATGATAATAATGAGCGCATAACTGCAAGAAGCTCACCAGTGCCTGGCTTAAATTAAAGTTATCATTTAGGCGTGTGGCAATGGACTTTACTTTGCTAACATCAAAGTTACATTCAGCGTCTTGCTCAATAACAATACCGATAACCTTTCGCGAACCAAAAGGCACAACCACGCGCTCACCCACTTTAATGGTTGGTGCTTGGTGCTCTTCAGCTACTTGGTAGGTAAATAACTGTCGCATCGGTACAGGGATCGCGACTTGAATGTATTGTTTTGGCAATTTAATCAGCAGGTTTGGTCAGTAAGAACTTGAGACTATTTTGCCCTGTGTCTTTGGCAGTGCCAAGTGACAATGTACTTTTATGAGTAAATAATATTAATCAGCATTTTTTAGTGCTTTAACGGTTATTTTTGTTGCAGTTACCCAAGCTATCATTTATTATTCGCCCCCATTAATTTTAACTACGTATGGTGCTTAGCATTTGGTTTATCTTAAATGATAAACATTGAGTAAATGGCTAAGTGGCGATGCGCCCAAATTCTCTTAAAGAGATAGAGGTCCCCATGAAAGACGGTATTCATCCTAACTACGTTGAGATCAAAGCAAATTGTTCTTGTGGTAATGTAATTTCAACTCGTTCAACTTTAGGTAAAGATATTCACCTAGACGTATGTTCTGAGTGTCACCCATTCTACACAGGTAAGCAAAAAGCTGCTGAGACCGGTGGTCGTGTTGATAAATTCAACAAACGTTTTGGTGCTCTTAGCAAGAAGTAAATTCTTCTTCATAGCAACAAACGAAAAAAAGCGCCATTTGGCGCTTTTTTTGTGCCTGACAATAACCAATATGCGTCTTATCCTGAACAGAGAATAATACCTAACTCAATTTTATTATCAGCCATAAAAAAGCCCTGCGACTTGCAGGGCTTTACTTTTTAAAGCTTACCTAGTTAAAGGTTTGCTAATAGCTATCTTACACTTTAAGTGCTTTGTTAATCATTAAACTAATGTAAGCATCTTGTGCCTTAGCCTCACTACTCTTACCAAAGCCCATTGAAGAGCTGTTATCTAAAATTTCAGTAAGTTGGCCTAAAGCGGCAGCTTTTGCCAAGTTATCGTAAGTTGATGGTTTAGCAACACCGGCAATAGCGATTAAGCGTTTAACATATTCAACCTGAATGTTGCGACTAGTTGAGCTAGCTTTTTTACTATCAACAAAAATGGCGGCGGTTAAGTCTGTCATTACTTCAGTTAATGAGTAGTCATTACCATATAAGCTAGTATCAGAAATACGTTTCAATACGTTTGGATGCAATAGTTGGTTTAATACCGACTTTTGCATATGCAAAATCATATCATGAGCTTTTGGATCTTCGTTTTTGTTATAATGGTTAAAACCACGGCGTTGGTGCTGCATGTAACTATACAAAGGCTGCATGCTTGTTAAAGTATCACCAGCAAAAACATGAGTAGCTAATGACTGCATAGCGGCTTGCTGAGTTTCTTTCGCTACAGGGGTATAAGGCAGATCTTGCTCTTTACTACTGTCAACAACATTTCGCTCTATATAAACACCACCAATTTGTCGAGAGATTACATCTGCTTGACGTCTATATTGACCAAACAATGAGTTCGCTGAAATTAATAGTTGCTGATGTGACTGGCCATCAACTAAGGTTTTATCTTTTAGTTCACCCAGTAGGTCCTGAATTAAGCCCATACGATCCGTGGCATAAGCTACCGGGTTTGATGATAAATCACCGGTCATAATACGCGGATCAATATGGCGGCCAGGAGCACGCATATCATCGGCATCATTACCAAAGGCTAAACCTTTTTCATCAGAGCGCGATAAAATTTTATCTATTCGCGCTTGCTCAGCTTCAGGGTCTTCAAGGGCAACGGAATAACCGAACTCAATAGCCCAGTCATCATAAGGACCCGCTTCAGTTTGGAAGTAGTCACCTTGAGTAGTGCCTTTAGGAGCAACGTTAATTGGCGCGTAATCCATCACTGAGCCAGTTAATTTACCTTGGGTAAGTGACTTGTCGTGAATCTCTTTTTCATCCCACAAAATTGACGCTTTCATGTTGTGGTTCAAGCCAAGGGTATGACCAACTTCATGTAAAACTAAGTGGCGTAAACCTTCTTGTAACACCGCTTTATTTTCAATATCGCTACCATTGGCCATAGTAGAACTTAATAACATACCTTGCTGGAACTCATGACCTGCACTGCAGTTAAGTGCGTTATTTGAGCCTGGCGTTTGACTTTGTGCAGTTTCGCTGTCACTAAAGCCGACACTTGAAGCACCTTGACTATATAAGCTGTTGTAGATCCAACGGTTTTTCATAAAGATGAATTCAAGCATGATATCAGCACCAAGCATTTCACCTGTTAGCGGGTTAGCGAGTGAAGGGCCGTAACCACCAAAGCGCGGCTGAGGAGAAGATGTCCAACGTAAAACGTTGTAATTTAAATCACCGGCTGTCCAAGTAGCATCATCTGGCTGTACTTTTACTTGTAAGGCGTTTTTAAAACCAGCTTTTTCAAATGAACCGTTCCAGGCTAAAACCCCTTCACGAATAGTGTCACGCCACTCAAGTGGTGTAGTATTTTCAATCCACCAAACAATAGGCTCTACAGGCTCAGAAACTTCAGCAGTAGGGTCTTTTTTCACTAGATTCCAACGGTTAATGACATCTTGATAAGGTGCCCAGCTACTTGAAGTCATTTGATCATATTGAGTACCGAAGTAACCAACGCGAGCATCTTGATAACGTGGAGTAAATTCTTCTTTAGGGAGTTCGATAAAAGAATGCTGTAATTTTATCGACACTGAGCGAGGATCAGATACTGCACTTGACCCGTAAACACTTGGGTTTGGATTGTTAAATACGTAATCAACAACAATATCAACATTATTATCATAAGCGCGTTTATCTAAGATACGCGATTTCTTGCTGTTTAGTTTGCCAACCTTAAAACGTTTGGCAGCATTTTTATCACCGGCACGTGCCCATGGTGATACTTTATGTAGTGCTTCACTTAAGAAAAGTTTATCAACTTTAAGGGCAATTTGGCCATCTTGAACTTTTTCAATTTTTAAGCTGGCTAAGACTGCTTCACTGATGTTGGCATCTTTCGCTCGGCTAATTGGGTTGTTTTCATCAAACTGGTAACGTGATGTTTTAGTGACAATATCAACACGGTCAAAGTAGCGTCTAAATTCAATTATTTTTTCACCGCGATATCCGCCTCTAAAATGTCCGGCATCGGCTAAACCATCTACGGTTTGGGCAAAGTGTAAAAATGGTGTATCAAGTTGACTTTCTTCGAGCAACATTAACGTTTCGCCAGTCTTTTTATCTTGATAAAAATCGAACAAACCAACGATCGCTGTTTTCTTTTCGATCATTTGTGCAATGGTTTGCTCTTCTTTCTTCTTCTTAGGTTTTTTAGCGTCGTCGGCAAAAGCAATCTGGGTAGAGCTTAGTGCAAGTGTCAACGCTATAGCTAGACTGGTGAGTTTCATTGGTTCTTCCTTATGAGGTGCTGTTGTTTTTCTTATTGATATTGTTAGAGACATGTTAATTTACACGTCATTCTTGGCAAAAGCTAATACAGTGGAATTATCAAAAAGTAACAAGATGTAACAGTGGGCTGAGTTGTTGTTATGTTAGATGAAAACTTTTTTACATTTTTTCTAACTTCTTTTAAACCTTTTCAATATGATGGGTATCTTAACTAATAACGCATCATGAAGATGCAGAATATTTTGAACACCATAACTTTAAATTTAATAGAGGCTTTATCGTTTGGATAGCCAGATAGACCAAAATAACAATGATAATAAAGTTATCGATGGTCAGGCACTGTTTAGTGCTAGTAAAGATCATGATGATGAGCATAGGTGGATTGAGCAAGCTAAAAGTGGCTCACAAAGCGCCTTTTATCAGCTTTATCAAAAGCACCATAAATCAATTTATGCACTGTGCTGGCGTATGCTCGCCGATAAAGACAGTGCAGAAGATGTTTGTCAGGAAGTTTTTGTTGTGCTTTGGCAGAAAATTAATAATTTTCGTGGCGAAAGTAAATTTAGTACTTGGCTGCACAGTGTCGCAACTAATGTAGTGTTAGGGCACCTTCGTAAACATAAAAACTGGTTACAACGGGTGTTTAGCATTGAAGAGCAGGGCAGTAATGTTGCAGAGCCCAGCGTTAAGTTAACGGATGATTCAACGCTGACCGTGCTTGACCAACATATTGCACGGTTACCTGAGCGAGCACGCTTAGTTTTTGTTTTATTTGCCGTTGAAGGCTATCGCCATGAAGAAATTTCTACAATGTTAAAAATGGCGGTTGGCTCAAGTAAATCTCAATATCACAGAGCTAAAGCGTTATTAAAAGAATCATTAACACAGAGTGATTTGATATCAGTTGAGCAGGAGTTGAATCATGAGTAATCAAAAGGTTGTAGATAATCAAATTTCAGACAAAGCACTTGCTGATGAAGTGACTAAGTTACCTATGGAAATGACGCCAGAACGTGATTTATGGTCAGGTATTGAACGTGCCATTAGTCAGCAAAGTCAGCAAGTAACCGCAGAGCCGACAAAGCAAAGCAATGTGTTTGTGCCAAGTGCATGGGCGGCATCAGTTGCTTTAGTGGCAATGGTTTCATGGTTTACTTTCTCACCATCATTTGGCGATAAGCAAGGCCAAGAGCTTGTTAAGCTTCAGCCCGAGAATACACCAGTACAAGAGACGCTCGTTGACTTTATGCAGCATAACTTTCAGCAACAAAAGCAAGCACTGTTAGTCAGTTACGGCCAACCATCACTCAATAAATTGCCAGCTGCAATGCAAAAAGAGCTTAAGCAATTAGCTGATGCGAGGGCTGCTATAAGAAAAGCATTGCTGGCCGATGAAAATAATGCGGACCTGTTGAATTTATTGGATTTTACCCAGCAGCAAGAACTGAAGTTATTACAGCAATTATATAATCAATACCAAGTTATTTAGCTCAAACAATATTTCCCAGCGCGATACAGAGCGAATAAGAAAAGAATTTAACAAGAGGTTTTTATGAAGAATATTAAAAGTACACTGCAGAAAGTGACATCAGCACTTACGTTGACCGCATGTTTTATCATCAGTGGCGCAGCCTTAGCAGATATTAAAGTATCTGAAAGCTTACCAAGTACCGATGTTAGTAATGTTTCCATTGATAACCAAAGTGGAAAAATTAACATTGTTGGTTGGGATAAAGCGGAAATCTCAGTAAAAGGTACACTGGGTGATGATGCGAAGAATTTAGTGTTCTCGAAAAAAGGCGCGCAAGTGGTGATTAAGGTTGATTACTCTAGTGGCAATCATTGGAATACCGATGGCTCGAATTTAACGGTTCATATGCCAAAAAACCTACGCATGAAGTCCATGGGTGTTTCTACTGACATCAACCTTGATAATTTACATGGTGGTGTTGAAGTGAGAACCGTTAGTGGCGATATTGAAGCTAAAGAGCTAAGTCAAAGTATTGAGTTGAATACAGTGAGTGGCAATATTGAAAGTACTAACTTGTCGGGTAAAGTTTCTTTAGCTGCTGTAAGTGGCGATATCATTGATAAAAACTCACAAGGTCGATTAGAAATCAGAGCGGTAAGTGGTGAAGTCGATACCAGTACTAAAGCTAAAGAAGTCTTTTTTAATAACGTCTCTGGCGATAGCGAACTGAATTTAGCTGAGATTACAGAACTTAGGATCAGAACTGTTAGTGGCAATTTATCGGTTAATTTAGCACTTGATCATAAAGGGCTATTGAAAGCATCAACGGTGAGTGGAGATTTAGACTTTATTTTTCAAGATGATGTTGATGCCGATTTTAATATTAAATCTAGCGTTGGCGGTGATATTGAAAATAAATTAACTTCGGCAAAAGCTGAGTATCCAGAATACGGCCCTGGCGCTAAATTAAACTTTCAAACCGGTAACGGTAGCGCATTAGTGCGAGTTGCAACGGTTAGTGGCAATGTCAGTGTGAAGAGTAAATAATTTAGTCGTAGCACTTTTGGGTTAGGCAATAAGAGATAAACCGTTAGCGTAATGGATAAATTTACGCTAACTAACCTCAACGCTTGATAATGAGTACTTGAAAGCTTAGTTATAATGACGCTAAAAATGGTCAACTTACGGTTATTAACAGCAAGATTTCAATTTATCCGGTTAACATGATCAAGGTAAATGAATAACCGGTTATTTGATTAGTTTTTTAACGCTGAGAATAAGCGTAAGGAGAATATTGCGCAGGCTTGAGCTCACATTATTTTTCCAACGTTCAGCTTAACTAAATAAACTGTAATAACGAAATATTCTATATTCCCACAAGCTAAATTCTGCTACATTAGCACTCCTTTTTTAAATGCCTGTCGTCGCTATTTCACATAGTTAATTGAGACAGGCATGGTGATGTCGCAGAGTAGGGTTAAGGTAATGGCCGATAAAAAGCCACGTAAATTTTCTAAAGAAAAGCAATTTATTCAAGATAAACAAATTGATGAACTCAAAGTACCACCGCACTCTCTAGAAGCAGAGCAGTCAGTACTTGGTGGCTTGTTACTTGATAATGAAACGTGGGATCGCGTTGCCGAAAGAACGGTTGCAGATGATTTCTATAGTCGCTCTCATCGCCTTATTTTTGAAACGGTTGGCGCGCTGATTGAATTAGGTGAGCCTGTTGATTTAATCACCCTTTCTGAAGCATTAGAAAATGATCAAAAACTAGAAGATGCTGGTGGTTTTGTTTATCTCGCTGAGATGATGAAAAACACGCCAAGTGCCGCTAACATCACAGCTTATGCCGACATTGTTCGTGAACGCGCGGTAACCCGTGAAATGATCAGCGTGGCTAATGAAATTGCCGAAGCAGGTTATGACACGCAAGGGCGTTCAAGTGCCGAGTTACTTGATTTTGCCGAAACAAAAGTATTTGCTATTGCCGAGAAGCGCGCCAATAAATCAGAAGGCCCTGAAAGTCTTGACTCAGTGTTAGAAAAAACTGTCGATCGTATTGAAAAGCTTTGTTCTGCACCTGTCTCTTATACACATCTCCGAGCCCACGAGACCGTACTAGATCTC
>OLII01000332.1_pt1 | contig 18282 bp, 18 predicted proteins | sample 1609481 | NCBI WGS metagenome assembly OLII01 (sample SAMN05416859, study PRJEB24817) | seawater metagenome | isolation source: Sea water | place: Canada:Atlantic | collected 2013-11 | reverse complement strand
GCCATGGGCCAGTTGCAGCAGGAAAGCCAGAAGATCGGCAGCGTGATGGACGTGATCAAGTCGGTGGCCGAACAGACCAACCTGCTGGCGCTCAACGCCGCGATCGAAGCGGCACGGGCGGGTGAAGCCGGGCGTGGTTTTGCCGTGGTGGCCGATGAAGTGCGCGGCCTGGCGCAGCGCACCCAGAAGTCCACCGAGGAAATCGAGGTGCTGGTGGCGGGCCTGCAAAGCGGCACCCAGCAGGTGGCCAACGTGATGCATGGCAGCCGCAGCCTGACCGACAGCAGCGTGGAGCTGACGCGCAAGGCGGGTGCCTCGCTGGAGAACATCACCCGCGTGGTGTCGAACATCCAGTCGATGAACCAGCAGATCGCCGCGGCGGCCGAGCAGCAGAGCGCGGTGGCCGAAGAGATCAGCCGCAGCATCCTGAACGTGCGTGATGTGTCGGAGCAGACGGCGGCGGCGAGCCAGGAGACGGCGGCATCCAGCGTCGAGCTGGCGCGCCTGGGCAATCAGTTGCAGATGCTGGTCAGCCACTTCCGCGTCTGACCGCATCGGACGGCGTAGCCATCGCGGGTCAAGCCCGCTCCCACCAGGTTCAGCGAAACCTTGTGGGAGCGGACTTGGCCCGCGATGCTGTCAGCCCTTACTTGACGACCTGCCCCACCCCGCGTCCACGCGGGTCAGACGCGGTTTCCAGCGCCGAACCCGTCACCCGGATCGCCTGGATATCGCCCATCTCCCAGCCCTGGTCCTCCAGGGTGTAGCCCATCTTCTTCAGTTCCTCGGCCACCTTGCCATCGAGCGGCGCATAGGCGTCGTAGTAGATAGTGTCCTTGGGCAGCAACTGGTGGTGCACACGCTGCGCCGCCACCGCCTTCTCCAGCGGCAGGTTGTAGTCGTACAGGTTGTTGAGCACCTGGAAGATCGAGGTGAAGATCCGCGAGCCACCCGGCGTACCCAGCACCAGCGTGACCTTGCCATCGCGGGTCACCAGGCTCGGGGCCATCGACGACAGCATGCGCTTGCCCGGCTCGATGGCATTGGCATCGCCACCGACCACACCGAAGGCGTTCGCCACACCCGGCTTGGCACTGAAGTCGTCCATCTCGTCATTGAGCAGGAAGCCCGCGCCCTTCACCACCACGCCGCTGCCGTAGTCCCAGTTCAGGGTGTAGGTGTTGCTGACCGCGTTGCCCTGCTTGTCGACGATGGAGAAGTGCGTGGTCTGGTGCGGCTCCAGCCCCGGACGCACCTTGGCGGTGTCGGAGATGGCGGTCGGGTTGACCTCTTGCGCGCGCTTGGCCAGGTAGTCCTTGGCAATCAGCTGCGCCACCGGCACCTTGGAAAACGCCGGGTCGCCCAGGTAGTCGGCACGGTCGGCGAACACACGCTTCTCGATTTCCGAAAGCAGGTGGATGTAGCGTGCCGAGTTCAGCTCGACACCCTTGAAGTCGGCTGCGCGGTTTTCCTTGATGCCCAGCAACTGCGCCAGCGCGATGCCGCCCGAGCTGGGCAGCGGCGCGGTGTAGACCACGTTGCCACGCCATTCGATGCCCATCGGCTCACGCCACACGGCCTTGTAGTCTTTGAGGTCTTCCTTGCTGACCAGGCCCTTGTCGGCCTGCATCTGCGCCACCAGCAGGTCGGCGGTCTTGCCCTGGTAGAACTCGCTCACACCCTTGTCGGCAATGCGCTCCAGGGTCTGCGCCAGCTCGGGCTGCCTGAAGGTCTCGCCCACCTTCATGCTGCCGAAATAGTCGTTGAAGTTGGTGCTGTCCTTGAACAGCCCCTGGGCATCTTCGCGGTACTGGTACTGCTTGGCGGCGATCTTGAAGCCGTTCTTCGCGTAGCCCACCGCCGGGGTCAGCAGCTCGGCCCAGGGCAGCTTGCCGAACTTCTGGTGCGCCTCCCACAGGCCCATCACCGTGCCCGGCACCCCGGCGGCCCGGGCGCCCACCAGGCTGAGGTTCTCGATGATCTCGCCTTTGTCGTCCAGGTACATGTTGCGGCTGGCCGCCTTGGGCGCCACTTCACGGTAGTCGAGGAAGTAGGGTTTGCCATCCATGTACAGGGTCATGAAACCGCCGCCGCCGATGTTGCCGGCCTCGGGGTAGGTAACGGCCAGGGTGAAGGCAGTGGCCACCGCGGCGTCCACTGCGTTGCCGCCCTTCTTGAGGATGTCGGCGGCGACCTGTGCACCATATTGATCGGGCGCGGCCACCGCGCCGCCGTCCAGCGTCACGGCATAGGCTGATGAGCTGGCGACGATCGCAGCGCTCAAGGTCAGCGTTCGAAACATCAGAGTGCGCATGCGGGTTTCCTTGGTGTTGTTTTTATCGAACAACCATTAAGGCGCATGCCCAGGGATTTTTCAAATGCCGCCTGCGGTTTTCAGCAGGCGTAGATCGACAGCTTGTGCTGGATGAAATCCAGAAAGCACTGGATACGCAGGGCCAGTTGCGAGTTGCGGTAGTACACCGCGTTGATCGGCTGGCGATAGCCGCTGTTGGCCTCGGCCAGCACCAGTTGCAGGCGGCCGGCCTGGAGGTCTTCGTGGGTCATGAAGTGCGACAGGCAGGCGATGCCTTCGCCGGCCAGCGCCAGGTGGCGCAGGGTTTCGCCGCTGGAGGCGCACAGGTCGGGGCGGATCGCCAGGCGGTCGCCTTCGGTGTGGCGCAGCGGCCAGTGATTGAGGGTTTCGGTCTGGGTGAAGCCCAGCAGCGAATGCCCGGCCAGTTCCTCCACATGCCGTGGCGTACCGCGCCGCGCAAGGTACGCGGGGCTGGCCAGCACATGCAGCGGGCTGCACCCCAGCGAGCGGGCGTGCAGGCTGGAGTCGGCCAGCTCGCCGATGCGGATGGCGATATCGGTGCTCTGTTCGAGCAGGTCGATGATCAGGTCGTCGGTGTTGAGCTCCAGCTGGATATCCGGGTACAGCTGGCGGAACTCCCCCACCCAGGGCACGATGGCATGCAGCATGAACGGCGCCGCCGCATTGATGCGCAGGCGCCCGGACGGGGTCTGGCGGTGCAGGCTCAGGCGCTCTTCGAGTTCGTCCATCTGTTGCAGGATGGCCTTGGCACGCTCGAAGAAAAACCGCCCCTCTTCGGTGAGGTCCATGCGCCGCGTGGTGCGGTTGATCAGCGTGGTGCCCAGCTTGGCCTCCAGCCGCGACAGGCTGCGGCTGATGGCCGACGGGGTCTGCCCGCCCTGTTCGGCGGCGGCGGAAATAGAGCCGCACTCGATGACCGAGACGAACATCTGCAATTCATCGGACCTGGCTTTCACGGCTGTTCCCTGGTGTGGCGTTCAGCCGTGATAGATAGCCGCTTGGCGTTGCCCGCGCAACCCTTCATCAGGCGCCAGTGTGGAAAACCCGGGCCAGGTGCTGCTCGTAGCCAGCCACGGCAGCCTCGACGTTGGGGTTCTTCATCACGTCGGTGGCCAGGTAGGTCGGCAGACCGCTCATGCCCAGGAACTGGTTGGCCTTGTGGAACGGGAAGTACACCGCGTCCACGCCCTTGCCTTCGAAAAACTGCGCCGGATCGTCGAACGCTTCCTGCGGTGCGTTCCAGGTCAGCGACAGCATGTACTGCTTGCCCTGGATCAGGCCGCCGCTGCCGTACTTGCTCGACGCATCGGAGCGGGTGCGCCCGTCGCTGGCGTAGAGGCTGCCGTGGCCGGCGGTGAACACTTCGTCCAGGTACTGCTTGACGGTCCACGGCGCGCCCATCCACCAACCGGGCATCTGGTAGATGACCACGTCGGCCCAGAGGTACTTCTGCACTTCTTCGGCAACGTCGTAGCCGCCATCGATGTAGGTGCTCCTGACGTCGAAACCGGCGCGGTCGAGAAACGCCAGCGCGGCCTCGTGCAGGGTCTCGTTCAGGCGGCCATCGGAGTGGGCGAACTGCTTGCCGCCGTTGAGCAACAGGATCTTCTTCATCATCTGCCTCATGTGTGTTCGGGGCGGCCAACAGAAGGGGCGGCCCGGTGAATGTGATGGCGGCAGATTAATCAGTTCAGCGCAGCGGAAATACCCTCGCGCGGGCAAAACGCTTTTGACCAAAAAGCACGAATTCAGCGCTTATTGTTGAAATAATATTGGCTCACTTTTACAGGAGCCTCCCCATGAGCGAACCCTACGGTTTCATCCTCAAAGCCAAGACCCGCCCCGAAAAAGCCGAGGAGTTCGAGGCGCTGTTTCGCAGCTATGTAGAACCCAGCCGTGCCGAGCCCGGCTGCATCGAGTACCACATGCTGCGCGACCGGCAGGACCCGAGCCTGTTCGTGTTCTACGAAATCTGGGCCAGCAAGGCCGCACTGGATGTGCATTCGGCGCTGCCGCACATGCAGCAGTTTGCCGAGCGGCGCATGGAATACCTTGAGCGCGACTTCGACATCCAGTTGATCGAGATGCTCAGCCCGTCCTCGGCTAGCCGTTGAGCGCCAGATGGGCGCCCAGCAGCGCCAGGCCGATGAAAAAGCAGCGTTTGAACAGCACGGCACTGATGCGCTGACGCAGGCACTGGCCCAGCCACATGCCCAGCAATGCCGGTATCAGCACCACCAGCGAGGCCCCCAGCGCCTCGCCGCCCAGTGCGCCCTGCCCGGCAAGGCCCACGGCCAGCGCCAGGGTCGAGACGGTGAACGACAGGCCCAGCGCCTGCACCATCTGTTCACGGTGCAGGCCCAGGGCCTGCAGGTACGGTACGGCCGGTATCACGAACACCCCGGTGGCGGCGGTGATGATGCCCGTCACCAACCCGCACAGCGGGCCCAGCCAGCGCTCGTGGCGGGGGGCCAGGTGCAGGCCTGGGTGGCACAGGCCGTACAGCGCATACACCAGCAACGCCGCGCCCAATGCGTGCGCCGCCCACGCGCCACTGTCGATGCCCAGCCAGACACTGCCCAGCAAGGTGCCGATGAAGATCATCAGTTGCATCGGCCAGAGCCTGCGCAGCAACGCACGCAAGTGGCCACCCGCCGCCAGCTGCCAAAGGTTGGTGACCGTCGACGGCACGATCAGCAGCGCGGCAGCCTGCGCCGGTGACATAGCCAGCCCCAGCAACCCCATGGCCACGGTGGGCAGGCCCAGGCCGATCACGCCCTTGACTGTGCCTGCCAGCACGAAGGTAAGCACAACCAGCAGCGACAGCGCCGGGCCGATAGCCTGATAGAAGCCGAATAAAGTCGTCATGGGCCCATGCTGCCCTGCCCGCACGCCCCTGAACAGTTGCCATATACTGAGCCAGACTATTGCCCAGGCAGAGGCTCATGCATTTCGATCTGATTGACCTACGACTGTTTCTGCACACCGTGGAGTGCGGCAACATCACCGCCGGCGCCCAGCGCAGCCACCTGTCGCTGCCGGCGGCCAGCGCGCGCATTCGCGCCATGGAAAGCTCGCTGGGCGTACCGCTGCTGCAGCGCAACCGGCGCGGCGTGCACCCCACGGCCGCCGGCCAGGCCCTGGTCAACCATGCGCGCCAGATCGGCCAGCAGGTGCAGCGGCTGCAATTCGACCTGGGCCAGTATGCCCAGGGGTTGCAGGGCCAGGTGCGGCTGCTGTGCAACACCGCGGCGCTGACCGAGTACCTGCCCGAACTGCTGGCGACGTTTCTGGCCCGCCACCCGGCCATCGACGTGGACGTGGTCGAATTGCCCAGCCTGCGTATCGTGCAGGCGATCACCCAGGGCGAGGCCGACCTGGGCATCATCTCCAATGCCGTGGCCAGCGAGCACCTGCAGAGCGTGGCGTTTCGCGACGACCCGCTGGTGCTGATCATGGCGCCGGATCACCCGCTGGCCAGCCACCCGCACCTGCGCTTTGCCGACACCCTTGAACATGGCCATGTCGGCCTGCAGGCAGACAGCGCCCTGGCCCTGTACCTGGAGGAACAGGCCCTGCACCTGGGGCGCCGGCTGCAGGTGCGGGTACGTGCCGAAGGCTTCGACGGGGTGATCCGCATGGTGGCCCATGGCGCAGGCCTGGGCATCGTGCCGCAGGCTGCCGTGCAACGCTGGCAAGGGGTACTGGCGCTGCACAGCCTGGCGCTGGACGAACCCTGGGCACAACGCCAGCTGCGCCTGTGCAGCCGCAATTTTTCGGCGCTTCCCGGGCACACGCGCACACTTCTGCAAAGCTTGTCGGCAGGCGCTATTGCCCCGGCAGGGACAATCCACCCACAATCGCCTTCGCGCACCGCTATGTAACAAGACAATGCCGTGCCTACGAGCCGTAAAGGGAGTTTTCCGTGCCGTCGATCTACCAGTTGAAACCGCGCTTCCAGGCGCTGCTGCGCCCTATGGTCAAGCGTCTGTACGAGCGCGGCATAACTGCCAACCAGGTGACGGTCGCCGCCGCGGCGGTCAGCGTGGCGCTCGGCCTGCTGCTGGCCGCCGCACCGCACATCACCTGGCTGTTCGCCCTGGTGCCGGCCTGGATGCTGCTGCGCATGGCGCTCAATGCCATCGACGGCATGCTCGCCCGGGAATTCGGCCAGCAGTCACGCCTGGGTGCCTACCTCAACGAGCTGTGCGACGTGGTCGCCGACAGCGCACTGTACCTGCCCTTCGCCCTGCTGCCGGGCGTGTCGCCGGCGCTGGTGGTGATCGTGGTGCTGGCCGCGCAGGTGAGCGAATACGCCGGGGTGATGGGCCCCCTGGTAGGCGCCGAACGCCGTTATGACGGCCCGATGGGCAAGAGCGACCGTGCCTTCGTGTTCGGTGTGCTCGGTGCCGGCGTGGCCACCGGCCTGCTGAGCGCAGCGTGGCTCAACGGCGTATTGCTGGTGGTGCTGCTGCTGTCGCTTCATACCCTCTACAACCGGGTGAGCCGAGGCCTGGCGCAACCCCGCTGAAGCCCTCCGAGCCAGATAAGGATATTTGCCATGCGCACCGCGCAATCCCTGCATTTCACCACCCATGACGGCGTAGAGCTGCATTACCGCCACTGGCCGGCCAACCGCCAGCCCGGCCAGCCGCGCCGCGCCGTGGTGCTGTTCCACCGTGGCCACGAACACGGCGGGCGCATGGCCCACCTGGTGGATGAACTCGACCTGCCAGGCCATGACTTCTTCGCCTGGGACGCCCGTGGCCATGGCGAGTCGCCCGGGGCCCGTGGCGACAGCCCGAGCTTCGCGTGCAGCGTGCGCGATGTGCAGACCTTCATCGAGCACATCGCCCGCGAGCATGCCATCGACGAACAGGACATGGCGGTGCTGGCGCAAAGCGTCGGCGCCGTGCTGATCGCAACCTGGGCGCATGACTATGCGCCGAAAGTGCGCTGCCTGGTGCTCGCCTCGCCGGCCTTCAAGGTCAAGCTGTACGTGCCGTTCGCCCGCCCGGGGCTCAAGCTGATGCGCGCCTGGCGCGGCAACTTCTTCGTCAACAGCTACGTCAAGCCGCGCCTGCTCAGCCACGACCCCGAGCGCATCGCCTCGTATGAAAACGACCCGCTGATCAGCCGGCCGATTTCGGTGAACATGCTGCTGGGGCTGTACGAAGCTGCCGATCGCGTGGTGGCCGATGCCCAGGCGATCCAGGTGCCGACCCAATTGCTGATTTCCGGCGCCGACTTCGTGGTCAAGCGCCAGCCGCAGGAGCAGTTCTTCGAGCGCCTGGGCAGCGTACACAAGGAAAAGCACGTGCTGCCCGGCTTCTTCCACGACACCCTCGGCGAGCGTGATCGCGGGCATGCGCTGGCGCGTATCCGGCGCTTCGTGGAGCACTGCTTCAGCGTGGCGCCCCAGCGCCCGTCGCTGCTCGATGCCGACCAGCTCGGCGCCAGCTGCGCCGAGGCCGAAAGCCTGGCCGCGCCGCTGCCACGCAACTCGCCGGCCGACCTGTACTGGCGCGCAACCCGCGCCGGCCTGCGCCTGGGCAAGGGCCTGTCGAGCGGGGTCAAGCTGGGCTTCGACACCGGTTTCGATTCGGGCAGCACGCTGGACTACGTCTACCGCAACCAGGCCACCGGCAAGGGCAAGCTGGGCCGCATGATCGACCGCAACTACCTCGACGCCATCGGCTGGAAGGGCATCCGCCAGCGCAAGCTGCATGTGGAAGAGCTGTTGCGCCTGGCCATCGAGCGCCTGCGCGAACAAGGCGCACCGGTGCATATCGTCGACATCGCCGCCGGCCATGGCCGCTACATTCTCGAAGCCCTGCAGGGCCTGGAGCAGCGCCCGGATTCGATCCTGCTGCGCGACTACAGCGAGCTCAACGTGCGCGAAGGCACGGCGCTGATCGAACACAAAGGCCTGGCCGACATCGCCCGCTTCGTGCAGGGCGATGCCTTCGATGCGCAGAGCCTGGCCACCCTTGAACCGCGCCCGAGCCTGGCGGTGGTATCGGGGCTGTATGAACTGTTCGCCAGCAACCAGATGGTCGGCGACTCGCTGGGTGGCCTGGCCCAGGCCGTGGCGCCGGGCGGCTACCTGGTGTACACCGGCCAGCCGTGGCACCCGCAGCTGGAGATGATCGCCCGCGCCCTGACCAGCCACCGCGCCGGTCAGGCCTGGGTGATGCGTCGGCGCAGCCAGGTGGAGATGGACCAGCTGGTGGAAGCGGCAGGCTTTCGCAAGGTGTGCCAGCGCATCGACGAGTGGGGCATCTTCAGCGTCAGCCTGGCCCAGCGAGTTGCTGAATGAGCACAGTGCGCGAGCCGGGCCTGATCCGGCGCGGCGTGCTCTGGCTGCTGTTGCTCGGGCCGCTGTTCTTCTTGAGCTATGGCCTGAGCAACACCTTCACCGCCGGGCGCAGCGACGTCGGCAGCCTGGTGTTCGCCTGGGAAAGCAGCATCCCGCTGTGGCCGTGGACCATCCTGCCGTACTGGTCCATCGACCTGCTGTACGGGTTGTCCTTCCTGCTGCCGCTCAGCCGCCTGGAGATGGACCGGCATGCCTTGCGCCTGCTGAGCGCACAGTTGATCTGCATCGCCGGCTTTCTGCTGTGGCCGCTGCGCTTCACCTTCGAGCGCCCTGAACTGCAGGGCGTGTTCGGCTGGCTGTTCGATGTGCTGATGGGCTTCGACAAGCCGTTCAACCAGGCCCCTTCGCTGCACATCGCGCTGTTGGTGATCATCTGGGCGATGTTCGCCCGGCACACCCGTGGGCGGCTGATGCGCTGGCTGCTGCATGGCTGGATGGGGTTGATCGGTTTGTCGGTGCTGACCACCTGGCAGCACCACTTCATCGACGTGCCCAGTGGCGCAGTGGCAGGCGCGCTGTGTGTATGGCTGTGGCCCGTGGAGGGCCGGCCGGTACTGGGCAGCCTGCAGCCGACCCGTGACCGCCGGCGCTGGCGCCTGGCCGCGTACTACGCGCTGGGCAGCGCCGTGCTGGGTGGGCTGGCGCTGTATGCCGGCGGTATCGCCCTGTTGCTGCTGTGGCCCGCCCTCGCACTGCTGATGGTGGCGCTCAACTATGCCGTGTTGGGCGCCGAGGGGTTTCAGAAAGGCCCGAGCGGCCAGTTGTCGTATGCCGCGCGCTGGCTGCTGGCGCCGTACCTGATCGGCGCCTGGCTCAATTCGCGTTGGTGGACGCGCCGCCATCCACAGGCCGACGAGGTGTGCGAGGGGGTGTACCTGGGGCGGGTGCCTGCACGAGGTCAGGCGGCATCGTTTGCCGCGGTGGTCGACCTGTGTGCAGAACTGCCGGCGGCACACACGCCGGGCCAGGCCTATTGCAGCCTGCCCTGCCTGGACCTGGTGGTGCCCAGTCCCGAACGTTGCCGCGAGGCGGCCCAGGCCATCGAGCGACTGCGCCAGCAGGGCCCGCTACTGGTGTGCTGCGCCTTGGGTTACTCGCGCAGTGCCTGCGCCGTGGCCGCCTGGCTGGTACTCGGCGGGCGCTGCCAGAACGCGCAGCAGGCCCAGCAACTGATCGCCCAGGCCCGCCCAGGGGTCGTGCTGCACCCGGCGCACCGCCAGGTGATCGACAGCCTGCCGGCGGGGGGCGGCCTGTGAGTAGCCAGACCCACCTGGCGCTGGTGGCCAGCCTGTTGCGGCGCGGGCGCCAGGTGGAACGCCTGTCGGACGGCATCAGCCTGCTGGCGCTGGCCTATGGCCTGGCGCCACTTGCCGGCGCGCCGGCCCCTGTGATCGGCGCCCTGTTGTGCGTGCTGCTGCTGGCAGCCGGCCTGCTGCAAAAATACTGGGGCATGCGGGTTGCGCTGGACGCCGAGCTGTTCGCGCACCTGGCCACCCAGGCCGCAACCTTGTCGCCAACTACCCGCGCGCTGGACCAGGCGCTGTTCGACCTGGGCCTCAAGCCCGCCCCGGTCGACGACCGCGACTGGCAGGCGCGCAGCCGGGCCGCACTGCGCCTGATGCGCCAGCAACTGCTGTGCCTTGGCGTGCAGGTACTGCTGGCGATTGCCGGCATCCTGTGCCTGCCCTGGCTTTCTCTCGTCGGATAAGGACCTCGTCATGCTAGCCGCCCTCACCGCCTTCGGCATCACCTCGGTGGCCCGCCTGATCACGGGCGCCCGCGCCCTGTGGCTGGGCTGTACACCGCAGCCGGTGCAACGCCTGTACTACGCCAACCACAGCAGCCACGGGGACTTCGTGCTGATCTGGGCCTCGCTGCCCCAGGAACTGCGCCGGCACACCCGCCCGGTGGCCGGGGCCGATTACTGGCAAAAACCGGGCATTCGCCAATTTCTGATCAACCGGGTGTTCAACGGCGTGCTGATCGACCGCCAGCACAGCGAGGCCCAGAGCGACCCCTTGCAGCCGATCCATGCGGCGCTGGAGCAGGGCGACTCGCTGATCTTCTTTCCCGAAGGCACGCGCAACCTGGGCGACGAGCCCTTGCTGGCGTTCAAGAGCGGGCTGTTCCATCTGGCCAGTGCCCACCCCGAGGTGGAGCTGATCCCGGTGTGGATCGCCAACCTCAACCGGGTGATGCCCAAGGGCCGTGCCCTGCCCCTGCCGCTGCTGTGCACCCTGAGCTTCGGCGAGCCGCTGCAACGCTTGCCCGATGACAGCAAGCACGCGTTTCTGGAACGGGCACGCCTTGCCCTGCTGGCCCTGGCCCCCAAGGAATCCTGAGATGGACCACAACACACTTCTGCTGTTTGCCGGTATCGGTGGCCTGCTGCTGCTCGCCAGCCTGATCGGGCGCCTGCTCAAATGGCGCGCGGGCCCGGCCCCGCACGCGGTCATCGACAACCTCAATGCGCGCATCAATGCCTGGTGGGTGATGGTGCTGGTGATCGGCCTGGCCTTCGTGTTCGGCAAGCTGGGGGTCATCCTGCTGTTCTATTGCGTGTCGTTCTATGCGCTGCGCGAGTTCCTCACCCTCACGCCCACCCGGCGTGGCGACTACCCGGCACTGGTGGCGGCGTTCTATGTGGCGCTGCCGGTGCAGTACCTGCTGATCGCGATGGACTGGTACGGGTTGTTCAGCATCTTCATCCCGGTGTACCTGTTCTTGCTGCTGCCGATCCTGGCCAGTTTCGGCGGCGATACCACGCGCTTTCTGGAGCGGGCCTCGAAGGTGCAGTGGGGGCTGATGATCGCGGTGTACTGCCTGTCGTCGGTACCGGCCCTGATGACGCTGGATATCCCCGGGTTCGAGGGGCGCAACCTGCTGTTGATCGCCTGGCTGATTCTGGTGGTACAGATTTCCGATGTACTGCAGTACGTGTGCGGCAAGCTGTTCGGCAAGCGCAAGGTAGCGCCGCGGCTGTCGCCGTCCAAGACGCTGGAGGGGTTGCTGGGCGGTGTGGCGCTGGCCACGCTGATCGGCGCGACGCTGTTCTGGATCACCCCGTTCACCTTCTGGCAGGCGGCGCTGATGGCGCTGACCGTGAACGTCATGGGCTTCTTTGGCGGGCTGGTGATGTCGGCGATCAAGCGTGACCGCGGGGTGAAGGACTGGGGGCACATGATCGAGGGGCACGGCGGCATGCTGGACCGCATGGATTCGGTATGTTTCGCGGCGCCGGTGTTCTTTCACTTTGTACGGTACTGGTGGGCTTGAGGGCCAGGCGAGTGCTGCGCACTCGATCGCGGGTCAAGCCCGCCCCCACAGGTACAGCACAGTCCCTGTGGGAGCGGGCTTGACCCGCGATGCTTTCTACTCGGGCTTGCGGTAGCCCTCGATGATCGCCGAGAAGTCCTTGCCACCCTCCCCGCGCAGGCTCATCGCCTGGTACAGCTGCTGCGCCACCGCGCCCAGAATCACCGGCTGGTGCGCCTGACGCGCCGCCTCGGTGGCCAGCCCCAGGTCCTTGAGCATCAGCTCCGCACCAAAGCCACCGGTGTACCCGCGTGATGCCGGCGCCGTCTCGACGATGCCCGGCCACGGGTTGTAGGTGTCCGAACTCCAGCAACGCCCGGTGGAGCTGTTGATGATGCCGGCCAGCACCTTGGTGTCGATGCCCAGGGCATTGCCCAGGGCCATGGCCTCGGACACGCCGATCATCGAGATGCCCAGCAGCAGGTTGTTGCAGATCTTGGCGATCTGCCCGGTACCCACCTCGCCGCAGTGCACGATGTTGCGCCCCATCTGCGCCAGCACCGGCTGCAGGGTGGCGAACAGCGCCTCACTGGCGCCGACCATGAAGGTCAGGGTACCCGCCGCCGCGCCGCCGGTGCCGCCCGACACCGGTGCATCGGCCAGGTCCACACCCTGCCTGGCCGCCGCTGCATGCACCGCACGCACGGTCTGCGGGTCGATGGTGCTGCAGTCCACTACCGGGGTACCGGCGCGCACGCCGGCCAGCACGCCGTCTTCGTTGAGGTACACGCTGCGCACATGGGCAGCGGCAGGCAGCATGGTGATGACCAGCTCGCTGGCGCTGGCCGCGTCCTTGGGCGAGGCACTGATCTGCCCGCCGAGTTCGGCCAGCTCTGCCAGTACCTCCTTGTTCAGGTCGAACAGACTGAGCTGATGGCCGGCCTTGATCAGGTTGCGCGCCATCGGCGCGCCCATGTTGCCCAGCCCGATGAATGCAATACGCATGGTCGACTCCTTAACGCAGGCTGATGGTGGTGTTCACGCCATCGTTGACGCTGTCGTCGTCGAACCAGCGCGCGGTGACGGTTTTGGTCTGGGTGTAGAACTGCACCACTTGCTTGCCGTAGGGGCCCAGGTCACCCAGCTTGGAGCCGCGCGAACCGGTGAAACTGAAGAACGGTACCGGCACCGGGATCGGAATGTTGATGCCCACCTGGCCCACGTCGATCTCGCTCTGGAACTTGCGCGCCGCGGCGCCGCTCTGGGTGAACAGGCCGGTGCCGTTGCCGAACGGGTTGCGGTTAACCAGCGCGATGGCCTCGTCGAGGGTGTCGACCTCCAGCACCACAAGCACCGGGCCGAAGATTTCCTGGGTGTAGATCTGCATGTCGGTGGTCACGCCGGAGAACAGCGTGGGGCCGACGAAGTTGCCCTGCTCGTAGCCGGGCACCTGCACGTCGCGGCCATCGAGTTCGAGGGTGGCGCCTTCCTTGATGCCGCTTTCGATCAGGCCCAGCACACGCTCCTTGGCGCGCTTGGAGATCAGCGGGCCCACATCGGTGCCAGGCTCGCTGCCGGCGTTGACCTTGAGCTTGGCGGCCAGGGCCTTGAGCTCCGGCAGCCATTCGCGGGCCTTGCCCACCAGCACCGCCACCGAGGTGGCCATGCAGCGTTGGCCGGCAGCGCCGAAACCGGCACCTACCAGGGCATTGAGGGTTTGCGTGCGGTTGGCGTCGGGCAGCACCACGGCGTGGTTCTTGGCGCCCATCATCGACTGCACGCGCTTGCCGTGCTGGCCGGCCAGGTTGTACACGTGGGTACCGACCTCGGTGGAGCCGACGAACGAGATCGCCTTGATGTCGGTATGGGTGCACAGCGCATCCACCACCTGCTTGCCGCCGTGCACCACGTTGAGCACGCCGGCCGGCACACCGGCTTCCAGCGCCAGCTCCACCAGCATCATGGTCGACAGCGGATCCTGCTCGGACGGCTTGAGCACGAAGGTGTTGCCGCACACGATGGCCATCGGGAACATCCACAGCGGAATCATTGCCGGGAAGTTGAACGGGGTGATGCCGGCGCACACGCCGATGGGCTGGCGCAGGGTGTAGGTATCGACGCCGCCGGCCACGTTCTCGGCGAACTCGCCCATCTGCAGGGTGCCGATGGAGCAGGCATGCTCGACCACTTCAAGGCCGCGGAAGATGTCGCCTTCGGCGTCGGCGATGGTCTTGCCCTGCTCGGCGCTCAGGGTCACGGCGATGCGCTTGGAGTGTTCGCGGATCAGCGCCTGCAGCTTGAGCATGATGCGCATGCGCGCGCCGATCGGGGTGTCGCGCCAGGTCTTGAACGCACGCTGGCCGGCAGCGATGGCGGCATCGACTTCTTCGGCGGTGGCAAAGGGTACGCGGGCCAGCACCTGCTGGGTGGCCGGGTTGACCACGTCGCGCCATTCGGTGGTTTTCGACTCGACCCACTGGCCGTCGATCAGCAGCTTGACGCTGTCGACCTTGGTCTGGCCGGGCGTGAGGGATGCGTTCATGAGGGGTTCTCCTGGATTTATTGTTAGGGAGAGAAACGCCGACGCGGCAGCCGCGACGGTGCTTGGGTCCTGGGCTGAATTGGAGTATAGATGTGCAAACTTCTAATAAGAACGCACATAAAAGCCGGACCAACATGCAAAAAAACATCACATCCCTGGGGTCGCTGAACTGGGACGACCTCAAGTTCTTCCTCGAAGTGGCGCGCACGCGCAAGGCCAGCAGCGCGGCCAAGCGCCTGGGCGTGGACTACACCACGGTGTCGCGGCGCATCAGTTCGCTGGAGGTGGCGCTGGGCACGTTGCTGTTCGAAAAGTCGCGCACCAGCGGCTTCGTGCTCACCGCCGAGGGGCAGCGCCTGCTCAGCTATGCCGAGGCCATCGAGAGCACCCTGCACATGGCCTGCGAGCAGGTGTCCGGCTCGGGCGTGGCGCTATCGGGGCATGTACGCATGGGCTGCACCGAAGGCTTTGGCAGCTTCTTCATCACCCCGCAGTTGAGCCACTTCGTCGATGCCTACCCGGCGATCTCGGTGGATATCCTGCCGCTGCCGCACTTCATCAGCCTGTCCAAACGCGAGGCCGACATCGTGATCGCGCTGGAGCGCCCGGAACACGGACCCTATGTGTGCTGCAAGCTGTGCGACTACCGCCTGCGCCTGTACGCCACCCGCGACTACCTGGACAACCACGAGCCGATCCTGCGCAGCAGCGACCTGGCCCGGCACCCGTTCATCAGCTACGTGGACGACCTGGCATTCAGCTCCGAGCTGCTGTACCTGGCCAACCTGCTGCCCACCGCTACCGCACACCTGCGCAGCACCAGCGTGATCGCCCAGTACGTGGCGGCCCAGCAGGGTCGCGGGCTGGCCATCCTGCCGTGTTTTCTGGCCGCACAGGACCCGCGGCTGGTGCCGGTGCTGCCGGGGGAAGTGGAGATTACCCGGCAGTTCTGGATGTACTGCCGGGAAGACTTGCGCAAGCTCAAGCGCATCACGCTGCTGTGGGACTACATCCGCGACGTGACCGAGCGCAACGCGCCCCTGCTGATGGGCGAGTCGCACACGATGAGTTTTGCCGACTAGTCGGAGGCGACCACGATCGCCACGCGGCGGTTTTCGGTGCGGCCGGCGGCGGTGTCGTTGCTGGCCACCGGCTCGCGGCTGCCAAGGCCGCGGGTCTCGACGTTCTCGGGGCGCATGCCCACGCCCACCAGCACCCTGGCCACACTGGCCGCCCTGCGCGTCGACAGCTGTTCATTGTAGCTGGCCTTGCCGGATGAATCGGTATGGCCGTCCACCCGCACCCGCTCGATGTGCACCGACAGCAGCGCCTTGCCGATACGCTCGACGATCTCGCGGCTCTGGGTGTTGAGTGCATCCAGGTCGCTGCCGAACAGCACCTTGCCGGACAGGCCGAAGGTCCAGCCCTCGTCGGTGGGGGTGAACCCCTCCTGTTTGAGCACGGCGATCTGCTCGGGGGTCAGGCCCTTGGGCGGCGGGGTCTGGCAGCCGCCGAGGGCGAAAAGGGCCAGGGCCAGACAGGCCAGGTGCAAGCGAAGGTATCGAGTCAGGTGAATCACGGTTCAGCTCCTGTTTTTGCGCTGGACGCAGAGAACTCCGCCTCTGCCGACTGGGGCCCGTCACGGGTGTGACGCTTGGCCTGGTACATCGCCGCATCGGCGGCATTGAGCAACTCGGCCGGGGTACGGCCGTCATCGGGAAACACTGCGATGCCAACGCTCAACGAGGTAACGACGCACTGGCCGTCCGGCAGGCGGATAGGCAGGCTCATGCTGGCGGCTATCTTGTCGGCGATACGCTGGGCGTCCTCGAAGCGATGCAGAGGGGTAAGCAGCACCGCAAATTCGTCCCCCCCCAGACGCGCCACCAGGTCGTGCTCGCGCAGCTGCGCACGCACCCGGCTGGCCACGGCGACCAGCACCTCGTCGCCTGCGGCATGGCCGTAGCTGTCGTTGATTTCCTTGAAGCGGTCGCTGTCCAGAAACAGCAGCGCCAGCCCGTCGCCATGCTTGATCGCGTTGCGCAGGCTGCGGCTCAGGCGGCCCTCGAAGAACGCCCGGTTGGGCAGGCCGGTCAGGCTGTCGTGGCTGGCCTGGTGGGCCAGGGTCTCGTTCTCGCTCTGCAGGTGGTTTTGCCAGGCTTCCATTTCGTCGAGCAGGGCATTGAAGTCGTTGCCCAGCTCGTTGAGTTCGGCGATCTGGGTGGAGGGCACGCGCCGGTCGAAGCTGCGTTCGCGCCGCGCCGCATGGGCCACACTGGCCAGCCCGCGCAGGGGCCCCACGATATCGGCGAACAGCCGGCGCGACAGGTACAGCGCACTCACCGCGCTGAGCGCCGTGCACAGCAGGATGCCCGCCAGGCCACTGAGCAGAAAGCGCATCAGGCTGCCGCCCTGGCCAACCAGCTCGATGCGCCCCACCTGCTGGCCCTGGTGCACCACCGGCAGCCGGATCGGCTCTTCGAGCAGGGTCCGGGCGATCTTGAGCTCCAGCTGGTCGAGCATGCCGCCTTCACTGCGCTCCCAACTGGCCAGCAACTGGTCCGCATCGTCGAAGACCTTGACGTTGGCCACTTCCTCGGCCGCAGCAATCAGCGCCAGGGCTTCGTTGGCGGCGCTGCTGTCGTTGAACACCACCGCGGCCTCGACGGTGTAGTTGATCGAACGGGCAATCAGGTGAAGGTTGTGGTTGGCATAGACGCGCAATGCCAGCACCCCCAGCACGGTCAGCGAGATGCCGGCCAGCCCGATGGCCAGCAACGCCACGCCCAGGTGACCGCGGCTGAGCACCGCGCGCAACGTGGTCCGTTCGCGTGTTTTGAGCCAGCCGATCATGGCTGCAGCGCTCGGCGCCGCGACAATTGCAGCACGCTGGGATGGATGCGCACGCCGCTGCGCGCCACCGAGTCGAGGTTCACGTCAAAGGCCACCTGGGTGTCCTTGACCCGCAGGCAGAACAGGCTGCCGACCGTACAGGGGTCATCCGCTTCGCTGATGCTCAGCACCGGCTTGCCGTTGATCGCGCTGATGAGCTGGCTGCGCGCCTCGCCACTGAGCTTGCCGATGTACACCGCGTCGCACTGGGTGAGGATACGCGGATCCCCCGCCAGCAGACGACGTACGGTCAGCGGCCGGCCGGTGGCCTGGGTGGTCCCCTTGACCAGGTCGTCGGCATATTCGGTAGGGCCGATCAGGCACAGGCGCAGCTGTTCGGGTTCCACCGGCCAGCGCGCGTAACTGAGGATACCCAGTACCACCTGGGTCACTGCCTTGGCCCTCTGCTCGGCCAGTGTGGCGGCTGCGGCGCCCTGGGCCATGCCGTGCAGCGGAAGTACCAGCACCAACGCCGCCAGCAGCATGAGCCTCCAGCGTTTTACACGTCCCGGTGTAAGGGCGGCGACCTTCATATAGGAAATCTCTTAAGACCATGCCTTGCGTGGGGGCAAGATAGCATAACGCCTGCTTTTCCCGCGAGGTCGCCTCCAAGGGCGGATCAGCCGAATCGTCGGCTGCGCCGGCGCCTTACACCTGTTCCAGCATCAGCCCGGAAATACGCTTGACCTTGCGCCGCACCGCCTCCTCGAAAATGCCCTGGCGCGGCTCTATCAGGCTGAAGCAGTCCTTGGCGCGGGTGATGCCGGTGTAGATCAGTTCCTTGGTCAACACCGGGTTCAAGGCGTCGGGAAGCACCAGAACCGTGTGGGAGCTGTCTCTTATACACATCTGACGCTGCCGACGATCTACTCTGTGTAG
>OLII01000331.1_pt1 | contig 18313 bp, 11 predicted proteins | sample 1609481 | NCBI WGS metagenome assembly OLII01 (sample SAMN05416859, study PRJEB24817) | seawater metagenome | isolation source: Sea water | place: Canada:Atlantic | collected 2013-11 | reverse complement strand
ACGAGATCTAGTACGGTCTCGTGGGCTCGGAGATGTGTATAAGAGACAGATCGAGGCCTTGTCGGACTCCAGGGTAATCAGCGACTGGTCGGCTTCGACGCTGTCGCCGACCTTGACCAGCAGCTCGATGATCTTGGCCTTGCCCGACGAGCCGATGTCCGGCACGTGGATGTCCTGCACAGTGGCAGCCGCAGGTGCAGCGGCCGGTGCCGGGGCAGCCTCTGCAGCCGGGGCGGCAGCAGGCTTTTGTTCGGCGGCAGGCGCAGCGTCAGCCGGTGCCTCGGGCGCCGCAGCGGCGCCCTCGACTTCCAGTTCCAGCAGTTCGTCGCCTTCTTTCAGGCGGTCGCCCAGCTTGACCTTCAGGGCCTTGATCACACCGGCCTTGGGGGCCGGGATCTCCATGGAGGCCTTGTCCGACTCCAGGGTCAGCAGGCTCTGGTCGGCTTCGATACGGTCGCCGACTTTGACGAACAGCTCGATGATTTCACCTTCACCGCTGCCGATGTCAGGTACGCGAATGAGTTCGCTCACTTAAAAATACTCCTCAGCAGTCCAGTGGGTTGCGCTTGTCCGGGTCGATGCCGAACTTGGTGATGGCATCGGCCACGACCTTCGGTTCGATCTCGCCACGGTCAGCCAGGGCTTCCAGGGCAGCCAGCACCACGAAGTGACGGTCGACTTCGAAGAAGTGACGCAGCTTCTTGCGGCTGTCGCTGCGACCGAAGCCATCGGTACCCAGGACCTTGAATTCCTTGCTCGGTACCCACTGACGAATCTGCTCGGCGAACAGCTTCATGTAGTCGGTAGAGGCGATGACCGGGCCCTTGCGGCCGCCCAGGCACTCCTCGATGTAGGTCTGCTTGGGCTTCTGGCCAGGGTGCAGGCGGTTGCTGCGCTCCACGGCCAGGCCGTCGCGACGCAGTTCGTTGAAGCTGGTGACGCTCCACACGTCGGCACCGACGTTGAACTCTTCACGCAGGATCTTCGCCGCTTCACGCACTTCGCGCAGGATGGTGCCGGAGCCCATCAGCTGGACGTGGTGCGCTGCGTCCTTGGTATCTTCCTCGAGCAGGTACATGCCCTTGATGATGCCTTCCTCGACACCGGCCGGAATGGCAGGCTGCTGGTAGGACTCGTTCATCACGGTGATGTAGTAGAAGACGTCCTGTTGCTCTTCGGTCATCTTCTTCATGCCGTCCTGGATGATCACCGCCAGCTCGTAGCCGTAGGTCGGATCATAGGTGCGGCAGTTCGGGATGGTCGCGGCCAGCATGTGGCTGTGACCGTCTTCGTGCTGCAGGCCTTCACCGTTGAGGGTGGTACGCCCGGCAGTACCGCCGATCAGGAAGCCACGGGTGCGGCTGTCGCCAGCGGCCCAGGCCAGGTCGCCGATACGCTGGAAGCCGAACATCGAGTAGAAGATGTAGAACGGCAGCATCGGCTGGTTGTGGTTCGAGTACGAGGTACCGGCGGCGATGAACGACGACATGGCGCCGGCTTCGTTGATGCCTTCCTCGAGGATCTGGCCCTTCTTGTCCTCGCGGTAGAACATCACCTGGTCCTTGTCGACGGGCTCGTAGAGCTGACCGACGGACGAGTAGATGCCCAGCTGGCGGAACATGCCTTCCATACCGAAGGTACGCGCTTCGTCCGGGATGATCGGGACGATGCGCTGGCCGATTTCCTTGTCCTTGACCAGCTGCGCGAGGATGCGCACGAAGGCCATGGTGGTGGAGATTTCACGGTCGCCCGAGCCGTCCAGGATCGCCTTGAGGGTTTCCAGTGGCGGGGTCGGGATGCTGAAGCTCTTGGCCCGGCGCTGTGGCACGAAACCGCCCAGGGCAGAACGGCGCTCGCTCAGGTAACGGGCTTCGGCGCTGCCTTCTTCAGGCTTGAAGAACGGCAGGTTCTCCAGGTCTTCGTCCTTGACCGGGATGTCGAAACGATCGCGGAAGTGACGCAGGCTGTCGACGTCGACCTTCTTGGTGTTGTGCGCGGTGTTCTTGGCTTCGCCAGCACCGGTGCCGTAACCCTTGATGGTCTTGGCCAGGATGACCGTAGGCTGGTCCTTGTGGTTGACCGCCTGGTGGTAGGCTGCATAGACCTTGTACGGGTCGTGGCCACCACGGTTGAGCTTCCAGATCTCGTCGTCGGACAGGTCGGCGACCATGGCCTTGAGTTCCGGGGTGTTGAAGAAGTGCTCACGGACGAACGCGCCGTCCTTGGCCTTGTAGTTCTGGTACTCGCCGTCGATGACTTCGTCCATGCGCCGCTGCAGGATGCCGTCGACGTCCTTGGCCAGCAGTGGGTCCCAGAAACGGCCCCAGACCACCTTGTTGACGTTCCAGCCACCGCCACGGAACACGCCTTCGAGTTCCTGGATGATCTTGCCGTTGCCGCGAACCGGGCCGTCGAGGCGCTGCAGGTTGCAGTTGATGACGAAGATCAGGTTGTCCAGCTTCTCGCGGCCTGCCAGGGAGATCGCGCCCAGGGATTCCGGCTCGTCGCACTCGCCGTCGCCCATGAAGCACCAGATCTTCTGCTTGCCGGCAGGGATGTAGCCGCGGCTTTCCATGTACTTCATGAAACGTGCCTGGTAGATCGCCTGGATCGGGCCCAGGCCCATCGACACGGTCGGGAACTGCCAGAAGTCAGGCATCAGCCACGGGTGCGGGTAGGACGACAGGCCTTGACCATCGACTTCCTGACGGAAGTTGTTCATCTGGTCTTCGCTGATGCGGCCTTCCATGAAGGCACGGGCGTAGACGCCCGGTGAGGCATGGCCCTGGAAGTAGATCAGGTCGCCGCCGTGCTCGTCGGTCGGGGCCTGGAAGAAGTAGTTGAAGCCGATGTCGTACAGCGTGGCGCTGGAGGCGAAGCTGGAGATGTGGCCGCCCAGGTCCGAGTCTTTCAGGTTGGTGCGCATTACCATGGCCAGCGCGTTCCAGCGGACCAACGAGCGAATGCGGCGTTCCATGAACAGGTCGCCAGGCATGCGTGCTTCGTGGGTGACGGGAATCGTGTTGCGGTATGGCGTGGTGATGGCATACGGCAGCTGGGAGCCACTACGGGTGGCCAGCTCGCCCATACGGGTCATCAGATAGTGAGCGCGGTCTTCGCCTTCTTTGTCGAGAACCGACTCCAGGGCGTCCAGCCATTCCTGGGTTTCGACGGGATCGAGGTCTTGCATGGCTTGCTCCAGGGCGGAAAGGCTTCCAGAATCGGTTGCCTGAGTTTGCGACTGGCCTTTTGGGCAGACGACATGAAATTCTTGGATTACCGGGCGTTGTACCGGCGGCGTGTAGTTTTACTACAAATCGATCCTCATTACATGCGTTGACAGTAAAAAAGCAGTAGTAAAACTACACGGATAAGGCTCGTGGCCCCTGTTCGGGTTGTGGGATAAAACGATACCGGTGGTTAAAAACTGGTCGGCATGCGGTTGTTTTCGATGATTTCTATCAAAGAATTACGTTTTTCAGCTATTTATGACCTTTGTACGACAGTCGAACCGTACGCCGAGTTCCCTTGCCCAAGTGCCACCAACCCTTTCACGCCGATCAAGGATAGACCATGAGCCTGCCCCTGCTGGCCGAACTGCCCGCTGCCCTGCAACCGCTGGTCAGCCGTAATGCCACCTCTTTGCGCAACGCCGTCGCGGCCGTCGACGGGCTGAGCCTGGACGACTGGAACGAGCAGCGCTGGGCCGAGTTCGCCCGCGTGGCGGCAGCCAGCGATTTCGTGCTTGAACAGAGCGTGCGCGACCCGGCGATGCTGCTGGCCCTGGCCGCCAGCGGCGAGCTCGACCGCGCCTTCGCCGCCGGCGAGTTGTGTGCCCAGGTGGCCGGTGCGGCGCAGGCCGCCGGCAGCGAAGACGAACTGGCGCGCAACCTGCGCCGCCAGCGCACCCGCCAGCAGGTGCGCATCATCTGGCGCGACCTGACCCGCCAGGCCGACCTGGTGCAGACCTGCCGCGACCTGTCCGACCTGGCCGATGCCGCCATCGACCAGGCGTATCAATGGCTGTACCCGCGCCTGTGTGCGCAGTTCGGGACCCCCACCGGCAATCGCAGCGGCCTGCCCCAGCAGATGGTGGTGCTGGGCATGGGCAAGCTGGGGGCGGTGGAACTGAACCTGTCGTCGGACATCGACCTGATCTTCGCCTACCCGGAGGGCGGCGAAACCGTGGGCGTGAAGCGCCCGCTGGACAACCAGGAGTTCTTCACCCGGCTGGGCCAGCGCCTGATCAAGGCACTGGACCCGATCACCGTCGACGGCTTCGTGTTCCGCGTCGACATGCGCCTGCGCCCCTACGGCTCGTCCGGCGCGCTGGTGCTCAGTTTCAATGCACTGGAGCAGTACTACCAGGACCAGGGCCGCGACTGGGAACGCTACGCCATGATCAAGGCCCGTGTGGTGGCCGGCGACCAGCAGGCCGGCGCGCAGCTGCAGGACCTGCTGCGCCCGTTCGTGTACCGGCGCTACCTGGACTTTTCGGCGATCGAGGCGCTGCGCACCATGAAGCAGCTGATCCAGCAGGAGGTGCGGCGCAAGGGCATGGCCGAGAACATCAAGCTGGGCGCCGGTGGCATCCGCGAGGTGGAGTTCATCGCCCAGGCGTTCCAGCTGATCCACGGCGGGCGCGACCTGAGCCTGCAGCAGCGACCGTTGCTCAAGGTGCTGGCGACGCTCGAAGGCCAGGGCTACCTGCCGCCGGCGGTGGTGAGCGAGCTGCGCGAGGGCTATGAGTTCCTGCGTTATACCGAACACGCCATCCAGGCCATCGCCGACCGCCAGACCCAGATGCTGCCCGACGACGAACTGGACCGCGCACGTATCGCCTTCATGCTCGGTTTTGCCGACTGGGCGAGCTTCCACGCGCAACTGATGCACTGGCGCGGACGCATCGACTGGCACTTCCGCCAGGTGATCGCCGACCCCGATGAAGAGGAAGGCGAAGAGGGCGAAGTGGTGGTCGGTGGCGAGTGGCTGCCGCTGTGGGAAGAAGCCCAGGACGAAGAGGCCGCCTGCCGCCAGTTGACCGACGCCGGCTTCGCCGATGCGGCCAGGGCGCTCAAGCAGCTGGCCAGCCTGCGCGCCAGCCCGCAGTTGCGTGCCATGCAGCGCCTGGGCCGCGAACGCCTCGATGCCTTTATACCGCGCCTGCTGGCGCAGGCGGTGGAGCACGCCGACCCGGACCTGGTGCTCGAACGCGTGCTGCCGCTGGTGGAGGCCGTGGCGCGGCGCTCGGCCTACCTGGTGCTGCTGACCGAAAACCCCGGTGCGTTGCGCCGCCTGCTGACCCTGTGCGCCGCCAGCCCGTGGATCGCCGAGCAGATCACGCGCTTCCCGCTGCTGCTCGATGAACTGCTCAACGAAGGCCGCCTGTTCAGCCCGCCCCAAGCACCGGAGCTGGCCGCCGAGCTGCGCGAGCGTCTCACGCGCATCCCCGAGGATGACCTTGAACAGCAGATGGAAGCGCTGCGTCACTTCAAGCTGGCCCACAGCCTGCGCGTGGCAGCCTCGGAAATCGCCGGCAACCTGCCGCTGATGAAGGTCAGCGACTACCTGACCTGGCTGGCCGAAGCCATTCTCAACCAGGTGCTGGCCCTGGCCTGGCGCCAGACCGTGGCGCGTCATGGCCAGCCAAGGCGCAGCGATGGCAGCCTGTGCGACCCCGGCTTCATCATCGTCGGCTACGGCAAGGTCGGCGGCATCGAGCTGGGCCACGGCTCGGACCTGGACCTGGTGTTCATCCACGACGGTGACCCCCAGGCCGAGACCGATGGCGCCAAGCCCATCGACAGTGCGCAGTTCTTCACCCGCCTGGGTCAGCGCATCATTCACCTGCTGACCACCCAGACCAACTCCGGCCAGCTGTATGACGTGGACATGCGCCTGCGCCCGTCCGGCGCTTCGGGTTTGCTGGTGAGTTCGCTGGGCGCCTTCGAGCGCTACCAGCGCAACGAGGCCTGGACCTGGGAACACCAGGCACTGGTGCGTGCGCGGGTGCTGGTGGGCTGCCCGCAGGTGGGTGCAGCCTTCGAGGGGGTGCGGGCGCAGGTGCTGGGACAGGCCCGCGACCTGGACAAGCTGCGGGCCGAAGTCAGCGACATGCGCGCCAAGATGCGCGACAACCTCGGCACCCGGGCGACCCAGGCCGGGCTTGGGCCCAACGCCTTCGACAGCGGGGTTGCCTTCGATATCAAGCAGGATGCCGGTGGTATCGTCGATATTGAATTTATGGTGCAATACGCGGCCCTGGCCTGGTCCCACACGCACCCGGCACTGCTGCGCTACACCGACAACATCCGCATTCTCGAAGGGCTGGAGGAGGTCGGGCTGATGCCGGCCAGCGATGCAATTTTGTTGCGTGAAGTGTACAAGGCCTTCCGCTCCGCCGCGCACCGCCAGGCCTTGCAGAAGCAGGCCGGGGTGATCGACGCCGGGCAGTTCGTCGACGAGCGCCGGCAGGTACGGCGTATCTGGGGCGAGCTGGGGTTGACCTGAACGCGGGCTGAACAGCCACCAGGCGATACGGCGCAATGAAGCGGCGGCGACCACGTCCTACACTGAGTGGCGTACACTGGTCGCACCACGCCTGATTATAAAGAGGGGAGGCCAGGCTGTTGGAAAACAGGCTGTAGCCTCCCTGATCGTTTCTGGATAAAGCATGAGAATTTTGATCATTGGGCCCAGTTGGGTGGGCGACATGGTAATGGCGCAGACGCTGTTCCATGTGCTGAAGCAGCGTCACCCCGCGTGCGTGATCGATGTGCTGGCACCCGAATGGAGCCGCCCGATCCTCGAGCGCATGCCCGAAGTGCGCCAGGCCTTGAGCTTCCCGCTCGGCCACGGCGCGCTGGAACTGGCCACGCGCCGGCGCATCGGCAAGTCGCTGGCCGGTCAGTACGACCAGGCGATCCTGCTGCCCAATTCGCTCAAGTCTGCGCTGGTGCCGTTCTTTGCCGGTATCGCGCAGCGCACCGGCTGGCGTGGCGAGCTGCGCTACGGCCTGCTCAACGATGTGCGCACCCTCGACAAGGCGCGCTACCCGCTGATGATCGAGCGCTTCATGGCCCTGGGCTACCCCGCCGGTGCCGAGCTGCCCAAACCCTACCCGCGCCCCAGCCTGCAGATCGAGACCGCCAGCCGCGATGCGGCGCTGGCCAAGTTCGGCCTGAGCCTGGACCGCCCGGTGCTGGCGCTGTGCCCCGGCGCCGAGTTCGGCGAGGCCAAGCGCTGGCCCTCGGAGCATTACGCCAAGGTCGCGGAAATCAAGATTCGCGAAGGCTGGCAGGTGTGGCTGTTCGGCTCCAAAAACGACCATGCGGTGGGTGAATCGATCCGCGAGTGGCTGATCCCGGGCCTGCGTGAAGAGTCGGTGAACCTCAGCGGCGAGACCTCGCTCGCCGAGGCGATCGACCTGCTGTCGTGCAGCGATGCGGTGGTGTCCAACGATTCGGGGCTGATGCACGTGGCTGCAGCGCTCAATCGCCCGCTGGTGGCGGTGTACGGGTCGACCTCGCCGGGCTTCACCCCACCGCTGGCCGACCAGGTCGAGGTGGTGCGCCTGGGGCTGGAATGCAGCCCGTGCTTCGATCGCACCTGCCGCTTCGGCCACTACAATTGCCTGCGTCTGCTGGAACCGGAGGCGGTGGCCTCGGCGTTGCAGCGGCTCAACGGTCCGTCGCTGGTCGACGTCACGGTCGAGGTCGATTAAGTTGCGGGTACTGTTGATCAAGACCTCCTCGCTGGGGGATGTCATCCACGCGCTGCCGGCACTGACCGACGCGGCGCACGCCATTCCCGGCATCCGCTTCGACTGGGTGGTCGAGGAAGGCTTCGCCGAAATCCCCACCTGGCACCCTGCGGTCGATCACGTGATCCCGGTGGCCATCCGTCGCTGGCGCAAGAACCTCTGGCAAACCTTGAAGAACGGCGAATGGCGCCAGTTCAAGAAGCGCCTGCGCGAGCGCAAGTACGACCTGGTGATCGACGCCCAGGGCCTGGTGAAAAGCGCCTGGCTGACCCGCTACGTCAAGGCGCCGGTGGCCGGGCTGGACCGCTACTCGGCACGCGAGGGGCTGGCCAGCCGCTTCTACGACCGGCGCCTGTCGGTGGCCCGCGGGCAGCATGCGGTGGAGCGGGTGCGCCAGCTGTTCGCCCTGGCGCTGGGCTACGACCTGCCCTCGGGGCTGGGTGACTACGGCCTGGATCGCTCGCGCCTGGAAGAGATACCCACCAAGCCCTACGTGGTGTTCCTGCATGGCACCACCTGGGACACCAAGCACTGGCCCGAACTGTACTGGCGCCAGTTGGCCGAACGCCTGGGGCGTGCCGGCCTGCATATCTGCCTGCCATGGGGCAACCCGGCCGAAAAGGCCCGCGCCGAGCGCATCGCCCAGGGCCTGAAGAACGCCCAGGTGCTGCCCAGGCTGAACCTGGCCGGGGTCGCCCGGGTGCTGGCTGCCGCCAAGGCCTGCGTGGCCGTCGACACCGGCCTGGGGCACCTGGCGGCGGCACTCGATGTGCCTACCCTGTCGCTGTTCGGCCCTACCAACCCGGGCCTGACCGGGGCCTACGGCAAGGCCCAGGTGCACCTGGGCAGTGACTTCCCCTGCGCCCCGTGCCTGCAGAAGAAGTGCACCTACAAGCCGAGCGCCGACGACCGGCGCCGGTTCGATCTCAAACGCGAGTGGCCACTGTGCTTCACTCGCCTGAACCCCGAGCGTGTGGCGAGCCAGTTGAGCGCGTTGCTGCGGGCAGAGGATGTGCGTTGATGCAACTGGCCTTTGTGCTCTACAAGTATTTCCCCTTCGGCGGCCTGCAGCGTGACTTCATGCGCATCGCCCTGGAGTGCCAGCGCCGTGGCCACCAGATCCGGGTGTATACCCTGATCTGGGAGGGCGACGTGCCCGAGGGCTTCGAAGTGCTGGTGGCGCCGGTCAAGGCGCTGTTCAACCATCGGCGCAACGAGAAGCTCACCGACTGGATGCAGGCCGACCTGGCCAGGCGTCCGGTCGACCGCCTGATCGGCTTCAACAAGATGCCGGGGCTGGACGTGTACTACGCCGCCGACGGCTGCTTCGAGGACAAGGCGCAGAACCTGCGCCACTCGCTGTACCGCCGCTGGGGCCGCTACCGCCACTTTGCCGAGTACGAGCGTGCGGTGTTCGGCAAGGACGCCAAGACCCAGATCCTGATGATCTCCGAGGTCCAGCAGCCGCTGTTCGTCAAGCACTACGACACCCCCGCCGAGCGCTTCCACCTGCTGCCTCCGGGCATCAGCCAGGACCGCCGGGCGCCGGCCAATGCCGCCGAGATCCGCGCCGAGTTTCGCCGCGAGTTCAACCTGGCGGACGACGAGCGCCTGCTGGTGCAGATCGGCTCGGGCTTCAAGACCAAGGGCGTGGACCGCAGCCTCAAGGCGCTGGCCGCCTTGCCCAACAGCCTGCGCAAGCGCACCCGGCTGATGGTCATCGGCCAGGACGACCCCAAGGTGTTCCAGCTGCAGAGCGCGACCCTGGGGCTGACCGAGCAGGTGCAGTTCCTCAAGGGCCGCAGCGATATCCCGCGCTTTCTGCTCGGGGCCGACGCACTGATCCACCCGGCCTACAACGAGAACACCGGCACCGTGCTGCTCGAAGCCGTGGTGGCTGGGTTGCCGGTACTGGTTTCGGCAGTGTGCGGCTATGCCCATTACATCGCTGAGGCCGATGCCGGCCTGGTGCTCGACGAGCCGTTCGAGCAGGAGCAACTCAACCGCTACCTGCAACGTATGCTCGAAGACGATGCGGCGCGTGCCGACTGGGGCCGCAACGGCCTGGCATTCGCCGACACCGCCGACCTGTACAGCATGCCGCAGCATGCGGCCGACGTGATCCTGGCGCAGGAGCGCGCATGAAACTGATACTGGCTGAACCCTTCAAGCGCCTGTGGGCCGGGCGCGATGCCTTCGACGCCGTCGAGGCCCTGCAAGGCGAGGTGTACCGCGAGCTGGAAGGCCGGCGCACGCTGCGCACCGAGGTCGAGGGCAACGGTTATTTCGTCAAGATCCACCGCGGCATCGGCTGGGGCGAGATCTTCAAGAACCTGTTCACCGCCAAGCTGCCGGTGCTAGGTGCCGGCCAGGAATGGCAGGCCATCCAGCGCCTGCACCAAGTCGGGGTGCCGACCATGACCGCGGTGGCCTACGGCGAACGCGGCAGCAACCCGGCGACCCAGCATTCGTTCATCGTCACCGAGGAGCTGGCGCCCACCGTCAGCCTCGAGGACTTCAGCCTCGACTGGGTCAGGACGCCGCCGGCGCCGCGTCTCAAGCGCGCGCTGATCGCCGAGGTGGCGCGCATGACCGGCATGATGCACCGCGCCGGGGTCAACCACCGCGACTGCTACATCTGCCACTTTCTGCTGCACACCGACCGCCCGGTAACCCCGGACGACTTCAGGCTGTCGGTGATCGACCTGCACCGGGCCCAGACCCGCGCCAGCATTTCCCGACGCTGGCGCGACAAGGACCTGGCCGCGCTGTACTTCTCGGCGCTGGACATCGGCCTGACCCGACGCGACAAGCTGCGCTTTCTGCGCGGCTACTTCCAGCAGCCGCTGCGCCAGATCCTGGCCGAGCACGCCACCTTGCTGCGCTGGCTGGAGGGCAAGGCAAACAAGCTCTACGAGCGTAAACAACGGTATGGGGACGCGCTCTGATGGCGGGTTGGACACTGGAGCCGGCCTACTCGGCCCTGGCACAGGATTTCGGCAGCATCGACGCGGTGTTCGCGCTCAAGGGCGAACGCCTCACCCACGACCCGCTCAGCGAAGTGATTCGCGTGGAGCGCGGCGGGGTGAACTACTACGTCAAGCGCTACACCGGCGCCGGCAAGGGCCTGCGCCGCTACCTGGGGCGCCCGCGGATCAAGGCCGAGTGGCAGAACCTCAAGCAGTTCGCCAAGTGGGACATCCCCACCGCCGAGGTGGTGGCCTGCGGCCTGGAACGGCGAGGCTTCGCCTTCCACCGGGGCGCCATGATCACCCGCGAGCTGCCGCGCACCGAGGACCTCTCGGCGCTGGCCAAGCGCAACGACCCGCGCCTGGCAGATGCCGGCTGGGTCGACCATGTCAGCCGACAGCTGGCCCGCCACACGCGGGTGATGCACGACCATCACTTCACCCACAACGACCTCAAGTGGCGCAACCTGCTGGTCGATGACAAGGGCATGCTGTTCTTCATCGACTGCCCGACCGGTGCGTTCTGGGTCGGCTTCATGCTGCGCTATCGCATCACCAAGGATCTGGCCTGCCTGGACAAGGTGGCCAAGTATCACCTGTCGGCCACCCAGCGCCTGCGGTTCTACCTGCAATATCGCCGTCGCGATCGCCTGAACGCGTCGGACAAGCGCCGCGTGCGGCACGTCGTGACGTTTTTCGAGGGGCGCGAATGAGTGATTTCCTGGCCAGTGCCGAAGCTGCACTGCTTGAACGCCACGGCCTGAACAGCTTCGAGGCACTGTGGGCGCTGCAGCTGGACGCCGTGGACGAGCCCAACACCGGGCGCGGCGGCTGGAGCCGCGTGTACCGCCTGGAGCTGGAGGGCAAGGGGTTCTACCTCAAGCGCCAGAGCGACTACCTCACGCGCACCCTGCACAGCCCCTTCGGCGAGCCGACCTTCGCCCGCGAGTTTCGCAACATCAAACGCTACCAGAAGCTGCAGATCCCGGCCTTGCAGGCGGTGTTCTACGCCGAGCGCCAGGTCGACGGCGAGCGCCGTGCGATCCTGATGACCCGTGCGCTGGATGACTGGAGCGATCTTGACCACCTGCTCGGGCAGTGGCCGCAACTGGCCCTGGAGCAGCGCCAGGGCATCCTGCGCGCCTGTGGCGAACTGGCCCGCACGGTGCACGCGGCGGGGCAGGTGCATGGCTGCTTCTACCCCAAGCACATCTTTTTGCGCGAGCGCAGCGAAGGCTGGCAGGCGCAGTTGATCGACCTGGAGAAAACCCGGCCGCTGCTGCTGGGCCAGCGTGATCGCCTCAAGGACCTGGAGCCGCTGCTGCGTCGTGCCGGCGCATGGAGCGAGAGCGATGTACGGCTGATGCTGGCCGCCTACCTGGAGCAACCGGCCGACAGTACGCTGGTGGATACCTGGCTGCAGCGCCTGCTGCATCGCCGTCGTGAAAAAGAGGCCCGCTGATGCGTTTGTCTGAACTCAAGGACGCCGGGCGCAGCCCGCAACTGCCATTGAGCATTGCCCTGGCCGACGCCGCCGGGCCGGCCGAGCTGCAACTGCTCAGCCTGCTGCGGGTGCTGCCGGGGCAGCGGTATGTCGGTGCCGGGATCTGGCGTGGCAAGCCGGTGCTGGCCAAGCTGCTGGTGGGCAGCAGTGCCGCCCGCCACTTCCAGCGCGAACTGGACGGTGCGCGCCTGCTGGCCAGCCAGGGGCTGACCACGCCGTTGCTGCTGGCCGACGGCCTGCGTGAAGGCGAGGGCGGCTGGCTGCTGTTCGAATTTCTTGAGCACGCCCACAGCCTGGCGGATGCCTGGGCGGCGGTCGAGGGCCTGCCGGTGCTTGCCGATGCCCAGCAGGAAGTGCTGGGCGAAGCCCTGCGCGCCGTGGCGCAGATGCATGCCAAGGGCCTGTGGCAGGCCGACCTGCACCTGGACAACCTGCTGCGTCATGGCGGGGAGCTGTACCTGATCGATGGCGCGGGGGTGAAGGCCGAAACCCCGGGCCAGCCGCTGTCGCGTCAGCAGGTGCTGCAGAACCTGGGGGTGTTCTTTGCGCAGTTGCCCAAGCGCCTGGAGCCCTTCGTCGAGGAACTGCTGGTTCACTACGTGCTGGTCAACGGCGAGCATGCGCTGCCGCTGGAAGCCTTGCAGAAGCAGATCGACAAGGTGCGCAGCTGGCGTCTGAAGGACTACCTGGACAAGGCTGGTCGCGAGTGCACGCTGTTCAGCGTGCAGCGCGGGGCCTCGGGCCTGCGCGCGATCCGTCGATCGGAGGTGGCGGCCATGCTGCCGGTGCTGGAGCAGGCCGACGCGCTGATCGACCAGGGCCACCTGTACAAGACCGGCGGCGCAGCGAGCGTGGCACGGGTCGAGGCGGGCGGTCGCAGCCTGGTGCTCAAGCGCTACAACATCAAGAACACCGCCCACTGGTTCAAGCGCTTCTGGCGCCCCAGCCGGGCCTGGCATTCGTGGATCGAAGGGCATCGCCTGGAGTTCCTCGGCATCGCCACGCCCAGGCCGCTGGCAGTGCTGGAGCAGCGCGTGCTGGGGCTGCGCAGCCGTGCGTACCTGGTGACCGAGTATGCCGACGGGCCAGACCTGATCGAGAGCTTTGCGCCCTACGTCGACAGCGCCGAGGTGCCAGAGGAGCAACTGCAAGCGCTGCAGACCCTGTTGCAGCAGCTGATGGGCGAACGCATCAGCCACGGCGACCTTAAGGGCCACAACCTGTTCTGGCAGGACGGTCAATGGTCGCTGATCGACCTTGATGCGATGTGCCAGCACGCCACCCAGCTCAGTTTCGCCAAGGCCTTCGCCCGTGACCGGGCGCGGTTGTTGCGCAACTGGCCGGCGGACAGTGCGTTGCACCAGCGGCTGGACGAGTGCCTGCCGAAACTGGCTGACTGACCTGCGCCTTCGCCGACAAGGCCGGCTCCTGCAGACGACGTGAAACCTTGCAGGCGCCGGCCTTGCCGGCCAAGACTATCGCGCGGCCGGCCAAAAACCTCGCAGGCTGTACCCCACCGGCAGGGCCAGCCCCACCCACGCCAGCACATCCCACGGGCCATCCCCCAGCAGCGCCGCGAACAGCCCCACTGCGCCCAGCAGGGCAATCAGGCCCGGCATGCCGAACACCTTCCAGAACCTCGATTCACGCTTCATCACGTCGCCTGCGCACCCACCACAAATACACGCCGCTGCCGAGCACGATGATCGTCAGCACATCCAGCAGCGCCCATAGAATCTGCATCGGCCGGCCGCCGTAGTCGCCAAAGTGCAGCGGCTGCGACAGGCCCATCGCGTCCATGTACCACGGCCGCTCGCCAATCGCCGTCACCTGCAAGGTGCTGGCATCGATCAGTACCGGGGTCAGCAGGTGAGCGGTCAGATGGGTGCTGCCCTTCATGAACACCGCATAGTGGTGCTCGCTGGAAAAGCGCGTGCCGGGGAAGGCGATGAAGTCCGGCTGCATGCCCGGCGCCGCCTCGGCGGCAATGTCCAGCAGACGGCTGGCCGGGGCCAGTGCGGTCAGCGGCGGTGCATCGCGGTACGGTGCGATCATCGCGCTGAGGCTGTCGTTGCGCCAGGCGGCGATGACCAGGTCGGACAGCGCGCTGATCACCCCGGTCACGCCCACCACCAGCGCCCAGGTCAGGGTCACGATGCCGATGAGGTTGTGCAGGTCGAGCCAGCGCAGGCGCCGCGATTTGTCGTGGCGTACCGTGGCGAACTTCAGCCTGCGCATGAATGGCGCGTACAGCACCACCCCGGAGATGATCGCCACCACGAACAACAGGCCCATGAAGGCCAGCAGCAGCTTGCCCGGCAAGCCGGCGAACATGTCCACATGCAGGCGCAGCATGGTCAGCATGAAGCCGCCGTTGGCCGAGGGCATCTCCACCACCTCGCCGGTACGCCCGTCGAGCATGAAGGTGTGCGACGAGTTGGGCTCGGTACCGGCGGTGGCGGCCATGATCGCGATCACGCCGTTGCTGTCGTCCTCGTCCCAGCCGAAGTACTGCATCACCTCGCCCGGGCGATGGGCCTGGGCCTTGAGCACCAGGGCCTGCAGGTCGAGTCTGGGTGTGTCGGCGGGCATTACCTTGAGCTCGGGCGCATCGCCCAGCAGGTGGTCGATCTCGTGGTGGAAGATCAGCGGCAGCCCGGTCAGCGCCAGCAACAGCAGAAACAGCGTGCACACCAGGCTGCTCCAGGTATGCACCCACGACCAGCGACGTATGGTTTGGCTCTTCATCGGTGGCCCTAGAACGCGTAGTTCACGCTGGCGACCACGTTGCGCTGGTCGCCGTAGTAGCACCAGAACCCGTCGCAGTTGGCCAGGTAGTCCTTGTTGAACAGGTTCTTGGCTTCCACCGCCACGCTCAGCCCCTTCATGCTGCTGTCCAGGCGACCCAGGTCGTAGTGCACGGCAGCGTCGTACACGGTGTAGGAGCCTACATGCGCCACCTCGGTGTTGGCGGTGTTGCCGTAGGTATCGCCGACATAGCGAACCCCGGCGCCCATGCCGAAGCCGTCCAGCGGGCCGGCGTGCCAGGTGTAGTCGGCCCACAGGGTGGCCTGGTTGCGCGGGATCAGCGCCATGCGGTTGCCGACTTCGCCAGGCACGCCCTTGCGGATCTCGGTATCGGTGTAGGTGTAGGAGCCGACCAGTTTGAGGTTGTCGGTGACGGCGCTGGTGGCTTCCAGCTCGATGCCGCGCACCTGCAATTCACCGACACTGCGAGAAATGCTGCCTTCGGTAACCTTCACGTTGTTCTGGCGCAGGTCGTAGGCGGCTGCGGTCAGCAGGGTGCTGCTGCCCACCGGCTGGAACTTGACGCCCACTTCGTACTGGCGGCCTTCGGTGGGCTTGAACGACTGCGCCGCATCCACGTTGGCGCCGGTGGTCGGCTGGAACGACTCGGTATAGGACAGGTACGGGGTGAGGCCGTTGTCGAACACGTAGCTCAGGCCCACGTTGCCGGTGAAGGCCTTGTCGCGCTGGGTGCTGGTGGCGTCGCCCTTGTTGTGGAAGGTGGTGCCGGTGTGAATCCAGTCCTCACGCCCGCCCAGGGTCAGGCGCCAGTTGTCCAGGGCGATCTGGTCCTGCACGTAGACGCCGGTCTGGCGGGTTTTCTGGCCGTAGTCCTGCAGTGCGAAGTAGTTCACGTTGGACATGTCGGCGCCATACACCGGCCGGATCACGCTGATTGGCGGCACGTTGATACCGCTGATGTTGCCGTTGGCGTCGTAGTTGTACGAGCCGCCATACAGCCACTGGTAGTTGGTGTTGGAGCGCTGGTGGTCCAGGCCCAGCAGCAGGGTGTGCTCCAGCGCGCCGGTGCTGAAGTTGGCCTGCAGGTTGTTGTCGACAGCGAACTGGCTGATGTCTTCGTTGACGATGCCGGCCTCGCGGTTGACCGTGCCGTCGGGTTCTACGGTATTGAAGGTGGCCACGTTGACCGCGCGGAACGACAGGTCGCTCTTGGTGTAGCGCAGGTTCTGGCGCAGCTGCCATACGTCGTCGAGGCGGTGCTCGAAGGCGTAGCCCAGGGCGTAGTAGGTGCGGTCGTAGAAGTCCCAGCCCGGCTCACCGAGGTTCTTGTGGTGGGAAATCTTTGCCCCGGCAGGCGAGGCCAGCCGGGTGCCCTGCAAGGGCAGGAACTGCCCGGTGATGCCGGTATCGTCGCGGGTGAACTGCGAGATGAAGGTCAGGCTGGTGTCGTCGTCGACGTTCCAGGTCAGGCTGGGGGCGAGGTTGTAGCGCTTGTCGGGAATATGGTCGACCGGTGCGTTGCTGTCGCGTACCACGCCGCTGACGCGGTACAGAAACTGGCCGGCGTCGTCGATCTTGCCGGTGCTGTCGAAGTTGATCTGCCGGTGTTCGTTGCTGCCGACCTGGGCTTCGATCTGGTGCACGCTTTCGGCCTGCGGGCGTCGGCTGAGCATGTCGAGCATGCCGCCGGGCGGGGTCTGGCCATACACCGAGGAGGCCGGGCCGCGCAGTACGGTGATGCGTTCCAGGTTCCAGGGTTCGACCTTGGGGTTGGCGAACGAACCCTTGGGCAGCGGCAGGCCGTCGAGAAACTGGGTGGGGTCGAAGCCGCGCACGCGCAGCCAGTCGGCGCGCGAGTCCGAGCCGTAGCCGCTGCTTTGCACGCCCGCGGTGTAACGCAGCGCGTCGTTGAGGTTGAGCACCTGGCGCTGGTCGAGCTGTTCGCGGGTGATGACCGACATCGAGCGTGGCGCCTCGACGATCGGAGTGTCGGTCTTGGTGCCGGCGGCGGTGCGGGTGGCGACGTAGCCGGTGGTCGGGCCCCAGGCGCTCTCGTAGTCGCCGGCGGCGTTGATGCTGGTTTCCGGCAGGGCCAGGCTGCCTTCGGGGGCGGCGATCAGGCTGTAGGTGCCGGCGCTGCTCTGCTGCAGTTGCAGGCCGGTGCCGCGCAGGGCGGCCTGCAGGGCGCCGAGGCCGTCGTACTGGCCGCTGACCGGCGCCGAGGTGCGTCCGCTGGCCAGGCTCGGGTCCAGGGTCAGGGCGATGCCGGCCTGGCTGGCGATCAGGTTGAGGGTGGTCGACAACGGCCCGGCGGGCAGGCTGTAGCTGCGCGCGGCGCTCGATTCGGCGGCGATGGCGGCGGTGCTGGTCAGGGCCAGGGTCAGCAGGCAATGACGCAACAGCTTTTCAAGGGGACGGGACATGCAGCGGTTCCTCGGCGCAATAGTGCTAACTAGCTTCCATGCCGAGTGAAAAGGGAAAAGTGTCAGGGGGTGGGTAAAAAATAATGTTGAGGCCTTCGCCGGCAACGCCCGCTCCTGCAGGAGGGCGTTGCCGGCGAAGGCGTTTTACGGGGTCTGGCCCTTGGCCACGATCGTCACCCACCATGGCGTGCGCTTTTGCACCTGCACCGGCAAGGTCGGCAGCAGCGACTGCAGCGCAAGGTCGGTGTCGTGCAGCGGGAAGCTGCCGGTAATGCGCAACCCGGCCACCTCCGGCGACACCCCCAGGTAGCCGCTGCGGTAACGCCCCAGCTCCTGCACCAGCGCATCCAGGCGCACGTTGTCGACCACCAGCATGCCGTGGGTCCAGGCGTCGGCGCCCAGGGCCAGCGGATCGATGCTGCCCAGCTGGTCGTGGCTCATCATCACCTGCTGGCCTTCGCGCACGATCTGCTCGTCGCCGCTGTCCTGCGGCTTGGCTGCCACCGCCGACTGCAACACGCTCAGGCGCGTGCCCTGGTCTTCCAGGCGCACCAGGAAGCGTGTGCCCAGTGCGCGCAGGCGCCCGTCGGCCGTGGCGACGATGAACGGACGGTCATCCTTGTGCCCGGTCTCGATGGAAATCTCGCCTTCGCGCAGCACGATCAGGCGCTGCTGGCCATCGAAGCGAACATCCACCGCCGAATGGGTGTTGAGGCTGAGCAGGGTGCCGTCCTCCAGACGCAGGCTGCGCTGCTCGCCGGTGGCCGTGCGCTGGTCGGCCAGCCAGTAGTCCAGGCTCTGGTGGGTACTCAGCCAGCCGAGCAGGCCGCCCACCAGCACCTGTCTCTTATACACATCTCCGAGCCCACGAGACCGTACTAGATCT
>OLII01000330.1_pt1 | contig 18313 bp, 14 predicted proteins | sample 1609481 | NCBI WGS metagenome assembly OLII01 (sample SAMN05416859, study PRJEB24817) | seawater metagenome | isolation source: Sea water | place: Canada:Atlantic | collected 2013-11 | reverse complement strand
CCTCCAGATTTTACTCCGGCTTTTTGATATTCTGATACTCTTTTTTCGAAGAAATTAGTTTTTCCTTCAAGAGAAATCATTTCCATAAAATCGAATGGGTTTGTTGAGTTGTATTCATTTTCACAATTGAATTCCCCTAACAATCTATCAGTTACAAACTCAAGATATTGAGTCATCAGTTTGGCATTCATCCCAATTAAACTTACCGGTAACGATTCTGTAACAAATTCTCTTTCAATATTTAACGCATCTATAATGATTTCTCTAATACGTTCTTTTGGAACTTTGTTGATCATGTGATTGTTGTGTACGTGTACAGCAAAATCACAATGCATTCCCTCATCTCTTGAAATTAATTCATTAGAGAACGTAAGTCCAGGTAGCAATCCTCTTTTCTTTAACCAGAAAATAGAACAGAAAGCTCCTGAAAAGAAAATTCCTTCTACTGCAGCAAATGCAATCAATCTTTCTGCAAAAGAATCTGATTCGATCCATTTTAAAGCCCAATCAGCTTTCTTTTTAATCGCTGGAAAGTTTTCTATCGCATTAAATAATTTGTTTTTTTCTACATCATCTTTCACATAGGTATCTATCAATAAAGAATAGGTTTCTGAGTGAATGTTTTCCATCATTATTTGGAAACCATAGAAAAATTTTGCTTCAGAATATTGAACTTCATTTACAAAATTCTCTGCTAAATTCTCATTTACAATTCCGTCAGAAGCTGCAAAAAAGGCTAAAATATGTTTGATAAAATAACGTTCTTCTTCTGATAATTTAGTGTTCCAATCTAAGATATCTTCTGATAAATCAATTTCTTCAGCTGTCCAAAAACAAGCTTGTTGTTTTTTATACCAATCCCATAAATCATCATGTTGGATTGGAAATATTACAAATCTGTTGTCATTTGGCTGTAAAATTGGTTCTATTGCGGACATTTTATATATAAATTTTCTTAATTATGAATAAAATCGACTTTAAATCGATGCTAACAAAGATTCAAAAAAAAGGAACAAATACAAAGCTCTACTTATTCACAAAACCCGCTAAGTTTTTAACAAAATAGAATTATGTTAATAAAAACGCAATACTTAAAATTTTACATAAATATCTGATATATAGGGTATTGTGATGTTAAATTTTTGTTAAGCCCTACTCTCACTCACATTCTTAAAATCAGTTTTAAACAAAAAAACTGTGATTAATAACAAATTTAAAAGGCCTGTGTTTTAACGCAGTTTATTCAATATTTTTTTATATAGAGATTTAATAGAATTGAAATAATAATAATTTGTTCAAAGTGAAAACAAAACAGTAAAATTCTTCAGTGAGTCTAAGGAAGCTGGATTTGTGACAGAAGAAATTTCAAATCAAGGCTGTTTTGTCACTATTTCAAATTAGTTGACGAAATAAAGGAGGAAGATTCGATAGTGTCTTGAAATTACAAGAAGGAAAAAAAGTATAAAATACCGTTAGTGTTAAAATTATCAATCCTTCTTTTATCACAAAAAACCCAGTGATATAATCATTGGGTTTTTTTGTGATAAGAAATAGCTCTGCTTTAAAAAATTATTTGACAATAAGTTTTTTCACATATGTCTTTCTATTTCCTAAGACTTTAACTAAATATATTCCTTTTGATAGTTGATGAACGTTTATTAATGTTTCTTCATTTTTTGTTTCTAATACTTTTTTTCCCGTTAAAGAATAAATTTCAATATTCTTTATTATTTCATTATTTGCTAATTTAATCGTTACATCTCCATCTGTAGGGTTTGGATACATTGATAAATTAAGTGACTCCGTTTCAATATCAGAAGTTGACAAAACCTCTGCATCTTCTACATTTAAGATAAAACCTCCTGTTTCAGTTGTAACAATTCTTCCTCCACTAATAGCTTCTAACCAAACCTGTATATAATATGTTTGTCCTGGTGTTAAATTATCTACAGACAAGGTATCTTCATCACAAGCAAAAGGTTGTGGATCTGTGCAAGAATTGTAAATAGCAATTTTGGCTTTTAGTGGTTGTGCACTTAAATTTAAAACAATACTTCCAGAAGCAGGAGCTTCTACTTGATACCAAACATCAAACAAAACAATTCCACTTTGAGCACAATTAGGATTGTTAACCCCTGCTGAAGCACTTACAGTATTACCAGGGGTGTCTTGTCCTAATGTAATAGGAATAGGAAACGAACAGTCATCATTAACAGGAGTACAATTTTCGCTATAACTACTGCTCATATCTATTTGTGCCCAATTACTGTTGCTATAATTTACATCATCTACCTGTATACAAGATAAACTTGGGTTATCAAAAGCAGCAAAGCTAGCATTTGAAATTGCTGTATTATTTCCGTTTTTAATATTTAATCCTATCAATGAATTAAGAATAACCGTAATTGTTGTTAGTGAAGTATTTTGAGAAAGGTCTAAATATTCTAACGAGTTTGATTCAACGTATAGTTGTTCCAGGTTCGTATTGGAAAATAGATTTAAATTAACTAATGAATTGAAATTACAACTTAACTCCGTCAATAAAGTATTCTCAGTTACATTCAATTCTGATAACTGATTAGAATTACATCTTAGCGTTTCTAAGTCTATTAATTCTGTTACATCTAAACTGGTCAAATTATTATTTGATACAATTAATGACCCTAATTTGGTATTGTTAGAAACATCTAAAGAAGTAAGACTATTGTCTGAAACATCAAGATAAAATAAGAGTGTGTTTGAAGACAGGTCAACAGATTCAATGATGTTTCCTGAAACGTTTAGATACGTCAACGAAGTAAAAAATTCTATTCCTGACAAATTTTCTACCGTTCCCAAACCGTTTAAGTCAACTGAAGTTAATGCGGCAACCTCAGTAGCATCCGCCAATCCGTCAAAATTAATTCCATTTCCTGCGCCAATAGATTCTAAATAATCTTCAAAATAAGCATCTGGAATACTCACAGTACCACCTCCAGTTGAAGAACAATCTAAACTAAAACTGGTTTGCGAATCAATGTCCGTCCAATTAGTATTTGTAAAGCTTAAATCATCTACATCAATACAAGTTAAACTGGAGTTTCCTGTTGCTTCAAACGTTGTGATGTTGCTATTGTTCCCATTTTTCACATTCAAAGAAGTCAGTGCATTGTTATATACTTTCACACTTTCTAACAATAAATTGTTTGATAAATCAAGCGTTTCAATGCTATTATCAAAAGCACGTAGGTCTTCCAGTTTTGTGTTGTTTGACACATCTAACACTGTTATTTGATTGTTGAAACATCTTAAATCTTTGAGTTCTAAGTTTTGCGAAACATCAATGATTGTCAATGAGTTATCAAAAACATGGAGTATTTCAAGAGCAGTAAAGTCTTCGATTCCTGTTAAATCTGTAATATTTTTCCCTGAAACATTTACTGAGGTAAGATTTTCTATATCTGCTGTAAAAACTTGTCCATTTATAATTCCGTCAGAATCTATATTTTGATCAATTAAAGCTTGTTCAAAATTTGTGTTTGGAATTAAAGTTATAGCACTACAATTTGTATCATCGCCTGTAATTGTCCAGTTATTTGGTTCAGAAGTTAAAATAGTTCTCGCTGCAATCGAGTTGCAATAGATAAGACCTGTTGCGCCTAAAGATACATTAGGGGTTAGAGTTTGTGCAGCCCAACCTGTTAAAAGTGCATCATAATTATCGGAAGATAAACCTGAATCATCAAGCATTTTATTCATATCTGTAACTTTTGACACATCCCAATCTCCAATATCTTGGTTAAAAACAGATGCTCCTTCAAACATCTCTTTCATATCAGTAACATTACTCACATCCCAACCACTGATATCTTGATTAAAACTCTCTGCAAGATCAAACATAAAACTCATATCAGTAACATTACTTACATCCCAACCACTGATGTCTTGATTAAAGTTTCTAAGAATACGAAACATCTGACTCATATTAGTAACATTTGATACATCCCAACCACTAATGTCTTGGTTAAAACCTTGCATAAAATTAAACACAGAACTCATATTAGTAACATTTGATACATCCCAATTTTCAATATTTGGTATATTCCAAACGTCATCATCTTCATCAAAATTAAGATTTATAGCACTAAACATATAACTCATATCTGTTACATTACTCAAATCTGGGATGTCTGTAGCTGTAATTATCAAATAGTTACAACCTTCAAAAGCACTTTCCATGCTTTTCCAAGGATTGTTACCCCATTGGACTACAGTTTTTAAGAAAGGTCTAGCATCTGAATAGTCTACATAAATAGCAGGAAACGTACCTGTAATACTTACGGTATAAGTTCCCTTTAAAACATAATTGTGACTTGCATCTCCTGTCTGATTAGCAGAAGTGGTTCCATCTCCCCAATCTACATTATAGTCATAAGTATAAGCTGAATTGGTAGGAATAGTAATAGTTTTATTGTCACTTAGAGTTTGCCAAGTAGTTATAAATTGTCCAAATGAAGTTTGAACAAAGAACATAAGAAATATGAATTGTAATTTTATTTTCATGATGTTTATTTTTTAAAGAATGGTATTTCGTTTGCCATTGTCAAGGCAATCTTTTTATAATCTCGATTTTTACTTTTTTCTACTTCATTAAATGCAGATCCGGGAGCCATTACTGAAAGTGCATAGTTGTCAAACTTTACACGTAATTCTCTCTTGCTTCCTTTGTAAAAAGCTGCTTTACCAAAGTTTGATATCCATTCTGAACTTTTAGAAGTTCCTTTTTGTATTTGCCAAGTTTCTATCCAAGTCCCTCCATATTCTGTCTTATCTAACTCTTCATAAAAATGAATAGACCCTGAGATATAATCATATTCAGAATCTGACATTTTTACTCGAATTGTACAAGTTTTTCCTCCATTGCCGCCGCCTATTAGATGGATTTTATCTTCTGTTACATTGTACAACTTTGCCAATGCTGCTTTGGAAGTATAATTACAGGGAGTTGCAATGTTTGAGAATTCTACCTTGTTTCCTTTAAAGTTTTTATTGATAAAGGAAGTGTTATTAAAGTCTGTGCCTATCGCACTTTTTTTGTCACCAAAACAAGCGCTAAATAGGCAGACTATCAGACTAAAGACTATCGTTTTTTTCATCATAACTTCTTTCTAAAAACCTGCTTTTTTATAGTCAGATGAATTAATGGTAAGAGATTTGTTAGAAACCTTCGTGACTTTCATGGTCATACTTTCTCCTTCATGAGTTGAATTTAATTCCAAAACAAAACCAGATAAGTATGGATTGTTTAGTTTCATTCCCATCATAGGTAGTTCCATATTCTGAATTGGAAAGTCTTTTGAAATCCAAAAACTTGCACTTCCCTTCGAATTGGTGTACTCATAATCAACTTTATATTCTTCACAGAGATATCCAACAATTGTTTTTGTTTTTCCTGTTTTTACATATCCAAAGTCATTCCCTTCTGGTAATTTTTCAGACATGTTATATTGGTCACCTAATTGATCTACAGAACTTGATTTTTTCATTTTCATTCCTGCGATATTCATAAACATGGTTGACGATTTTGGTGTCATTACCATCGTTACTTGACCTTGACCTTGCATTTCTTTTGATGCAACTGACATTCCATAGATATCTGGATAATTTCCTGTCAAAAATTCTACAGGATATTTTTCTCCTCGATTGCTTGTAATTTCTACTTCAATACTTTTATTGAATGAGAAAGAGCTTGGAATATTTACTGTTGGTGATAACTTTTCTAAAAGGGCTTTTTTATCACTTTCAGAAATAGAAGTATCCTTATTTCTCTTCTTTTTTTCCTTCTTAATTTTGGTAATCAAAAACTCTGGATCTGTTGTATTGAAAGTTCCCAATACCATAGAAGTTGCTTTCGTTTTTATATAGTCTTCATTTTCGTTTTCTGTAACAGAAGTGGTTATTTCTGCTTCCCCACTGAAGCTGAATTCCACTTTTTTATCTTTTTGAATGTCAATGGTTACTTCTCCTTTTGTTAAAAAATACGTTTGATAGTTTTTGGTAACAGCTCTTGCAAAACCATTGGTTGATTTTACTTTGTTAGGCAATGAAGGGTCATAACTTAATTTTAGAGTTGCTTCTGAAGGAATCAAAAATTTTCCTTTTTTGTTAATCTCATCAATACTAATTCCGTTTTTTAAAACCAACACATATCCATCATGAATATCGGCACTATGGGACCACCAAGAACCTGATAGTTCTAACTCATTTCCTTGTTTGATAATTTTAGTTCGTCCTAATTTGTCAACAGTAACACTTCTGTATTTTGTAGTATGAGAAATTGAAAAATCTCCGTAATCTTTGGTGCTATCTTCTTTTAGTTTTGTTGATTTTTCGGTGTTTTTCTTCTTTCCATCCAAAGTACTATCAATAGCTTTGTCTGTCTTTTTTTCAAGTTTATCAAGAAGCTTATCTTCTGTCTTTTTAATTTTTTCTTTCGCTTTCTTTTTTAGTCTTTTCCAAATTTGAGCATCTGTAGTAGGTGCACAACATACAGATAACACAATGAAAGCTGTTAGAATCTTGTAGTTAATTTTTAGTCTCATTTTTAAAGTCTTTCCTATTAATGATTCTAAAAGGAGAAGGTTAACATTTTTTTATTTATTTTTAATTTTCTGTTTACTTTCCATTTTTAATAACATTAATGAGCGAACATCAACTTATACTCCTTTTAAAACAATCTGATGAAGACGCGTTTAAAATGGTATACATAGAGAATAGAAAACCCTTTATCAATTTTGCGAGAAAGTTGAATGTTTCTGAAGACGATATTGTTGATGTATATCAAGATGCAATTATTGCTTTGCATGAAAAAGCAATCAAAGGTGAACTAGATGCTTTAACGTGCACTATAAGAACTTATTTACTCGGAATTGGAAAGTATATGTTATATGACAAAGCTCGAAAGAACAGTAAAAAAACAGTTGATTTCCCTCTAGAAAAAGAGGATTATAATTATCGAGAAATCACCTATGATTTTCTTGATGGGGAGTCGAATCAATTGCAACGTTTATTGCAAAAAGCATTCTCGACTCTTGGAAAAAAATGTAAAGAAGTTTTGACTCTTTTTTACTATCGAGGATATACCATTGAAGAGATTTCTGAGAAATTGAATTATGAGAATAAAAACGTAGCGAAAAGTCAGAAGTCAAGATGCATTAAACAATTAAAAGAAAAGATTAATACATAAACTCATGGAAGATTTAGAGTTTGATAAAAATCTAAAAAAAGCAATTACTGCTGTAGAACGCAAACGTCAAAAAGCGTATTTGCAATCGGTTGAAAACACAATTCAAGAACCAAAGTCTAAAAAGACAAGTTGGTGGATTGCTGCTTCTATTGTTGCATTGATTGGTTTGAGTGGATATTTTGCGCTGTTTAATCCATCAGTTTCTAATGAAGAACTGTACGATACATATTTCTCTCCATATGAGAATGTTGTAGAACCGATTGTTCGAAATCAAGTAAATCTTACCAAAAAAACTGAGATTTTTAGCCAATATGAACAAGGAGAATACCAGAAAGCAATTGATGGATTTAATCAATTAACCACTAAAGATTCTATAGCCGTTGCTACCATCAACTTCTACAAAGCGAATGCATACTTACAATTGAAAGAATTTGAAAAAGCACAAGGTATTTTATATCAGGTTCTTGAAAATGAAAACAAAGAATGGAAAGAAGAAAGTCTTTGGTATTTAGCTTTAACCTCTCTAAAATTAAATGATGTGGATGCTGCAATAGCATATTTGCAAAAGCTACAAAAGCAAAACAAAAAGGTCTTCAAGAATAAAGAGGTTGAAGATCTACTAAACATACTTAATTAACTCTTTCGCTAAGAATAATAGTCCTGTAATGAACTTTAAATCAAAAATACTTTTTTGCCTTTTTTTAGTCAGCCTTGGGTTTAATACTTACAAGGCATCAGCACAGACAAAAGAATCAAAAAATATTTTAAATCAATTAAATGACTTCTATCGTTTAAACAAGCCAGACAGTCTTCTTTCTATAACTAGTAAAGCGTTGCAAGATTTAAAGTCTAGATCTTCTAAAGACAGTTTACTTTTTGCTGAATTATATTTTTATGAATTTGTTGGACTTCATGAAACCAATAAAAGCATAAAAAACATCTCTTCAATTAATAAAGGAATATCCTACTGCCCTAATTCTCAAGCAGGAAATAGCCTAAAAGCTGTGCTTTATAACAAAAAAGCCTATTTAGAAAATGAATTAAGCGCTACCTCAAAAAGTTATAAAAGTATATTGAGTTCTCTTAAAATATTAGAAAAACAACCCAATCCAAGCCCTGGTTATTTAATGGGGGCATACTTATTATTGTCTAATCAAAATGCCTATTATGGTAATTTTGATCGCGCAAGACAGTACATGCGTTTAGCTGAAGATATATATGCCAAAAATAAAACGAAAATTGATGGCAACACATTGGAATTAAATGGTAATCATCATCGACTTGGCGTTATTGCAAAATATAGAAAAATATACATGCTTTGGAGATTATCCAAAAATTCTAAAGATAGTTTAACGCTTTTAAATACGATGAAATCATTAGAAGAGTTCCATAATCTACCAAATTTTCATAAAGAAGAAAGAATATACTATAGCACTGCATTAAATCATGTTGGAGATTGGTTAATCTCTCATAAACACGATTCTTTAACTACGAATAAAGATGTGAAAATTGGTTTACAGTACCTGTTCAAGGCCTTAGATTTAACAGAAAACAAAAAATATCCAGGAACACCTTGGGCCATAAAATATAATATCGCAAAAGGGTTTGCGAAAGGAAATCAATTAGAAAAGGCAGATAGCACCATGGCTGTTTTGTTTAATGGTATTTCTCAAACCGATGGTAGACGTCCTTTTTTTCTTGCACAAAAAGCATTGATAAAAGCAAAGAAACAGCAAAAAGACAGCGCTTTAATTTATTTTAATAAGTCGGTCCAAAAAATTCATCGAGGCGAAAATTCATTAAAAACTGATTACAGTAATTTTAAACCAAGTAAAAGCTATAACCATACTCGTTTACTTCTTAGAGTCAGTGAAGAACTCAACAATTACTATCCTAAAGATTCTGTTGTCCAAAAAAAGATTGCCAAACTCTATTATTTGGCTTTGCAACAATTTGAGAATAGTTATTTAGGTGTGAACTTTAACGCTAAACAAAATAAACAACTCCGTAAAATTATACAAGGCATTTTAAAATCGAGGCGTACAGGTTATTATGATAATAATCTACCAAAAAAAACCATTTTAAATAAATTTGAAATCTTTAAAAATCAGTTGGCATGGAAAAAGTTTTATGAGAGTCGTTATACCAATACATTGCCTGAATTAGATTCTGTAAAACAACGGAAGTTAGAATTAGCATCTCTATTCAACAAAGCAAAAATTTCAAATAATATTCCACAAGGAGACTCTATTCAAAGACTCATCTACAAACACGAGTCTTATAAGAAAAGTAAATTTCCACAACTAGAACTCTTGAGTGATTTTGAATTTTCTATTGAAAAACTCCAAAAAGATTTAACATCTAGTGATTTAATCTTAAAATATATCCTGCTAGAGAACGAAATTGCTATCTATCAAATTTCTAAAACTGAGTTTAACGTTCACTTACTTCCATGGGGTAAAAAAGAGAACGATCAATTAAGTGACTTCATAAAAAAAACACGTAACAGAAATTATGATCATAAATTAGGATCTCGATTAGGACAACTTTTACTTCCTTCTATAGATAAAGATGTCACGAACTTAATCATTAATCCAGATGGAATGTTATTTAAACTTCCTTTTGAGATTTTGCAAGTGAAAAGTAAGTTTGCTACAGAACTTTATAATTTTAGGTATACTTCTAATTTAGGTTTTATAAATTATAAATCATACAAAACTTCACTTTCTGAAGACATACACATCTATGCACCTAGTTATACCAATACGGTAACTCAATCTGATGTTCGGGATAAAGTCTCTTTTTTAAAAGGAGCAAGTAACGAAGCTAAAAGCATCAGCAAATTGTTTCCCTCTAGACTTTTTAATGATGGCAATTTAACAAAATCAAAATTTATTAAAACTGCTGGAAAAGCGAAAGTTTTGCATTTAGCGATGCATGCAGAAGTCAATAATGATTATCCAGAACTGAGTCGCTTATTATTTAGTGAAAGCTTTAAAAAGGAAGAAGATCATTTATACTTAGAAGAATTATACGGTTTAAGTTTAAGTGCAGAATTAGCCATTTTAAGTGCTTGTAATACTGGCGCTGGCTTAGAAAAAAATGGAAGTTTAGAATCTTTTCAAAGAGCATTCACATTTGCGGGAGTGCCAGCAACAGTTGCTAGTTTATGGGAAGTTCCGGATTCTTCTACAGAACAAATTATGGTGTTCTTTTATGAAAATTTAAAAGCTGGGCAAACCAAATCTGATGCTTTAAGGAACGCTAAATTAAATTTCAGAAATAAAAATGCTAACAATAAATTATCAGCGCCTTATTTTTGGGCTGGATTTGTAGTCTATGGGAGTGATACTCCTATTGTACATGAGCCTTCTTCATTACTATTCTACATAATAGTAGCAACAGTTGTTGTAATCATTGTAGTTTTATATCGTAGAAGGAAAATAAAATTAACATCTTAAATAGGAGATGAAATGTAAAGCAGTTAATGATAACGTTCTATAATTAACTGCTTTTTTTTCTATAAAGTTGCTGTTAAATCCATTGAAACTTCAACTTCAAAACTTACATCACCAGCATCGGTAATTGCCATTCCAGAAAACTGTATGGTAACAGAGCTATTATTTAAAAACAAGGTTTCTAGTTGATCTAAAATAGCAGTGTCCGTTATAGGAAAAACTGTAGCATTTGTTGCTTCTTGTGCAATATTTACGTTAGAAATAGTTGCAATAGTGTTTCCGCTTATTACAATAGTTGCAGACTCAATAACGGCGTTTGTATTACCGGTTACATTTTTAAACTTATAGCTTAAAGCGTCAATGTTTATATCAGAAATATCGTTAAAATTGGATACTAACTGAGTTAAATCTTGTGTTACAGTTTCATCATAAGCAATAGCATTTCCGCTTGTTTGTAAAACACTAATCGCTACAGATTCATTGATTGATGTACTTGTTGTAATTTCAATTGCAGCTGTATCTTCGCAAGAAGAAACAAGAATCATAGCAAACACTAGGATGAATAATTTTTTCATTTTTTTTTATTTAAGGTTTAAAGATACTATTTATATGATAGAGTTATTTTAATTAATAATCTTTCGCTACTTTTTCCAATTCTGAATACCATCCTTCTCCAAACTTTCTAATAAGTGCTTCTTTTACAAATTTATACACCGGAACTTGTAATTCTTTACCAAGAGAGCAGGCGTCATCACAGATGTCCCATTTATGATAATTTACAGCAGCAAATTCACTGTAATCTTTTACTCTAACTGGGTATAAATGACAAGAAATTGGTTTTTTCCAAGCTATTATATTTTGATTGTAAGCTTCTTCAATACCACATTTTGCAATGTTATTTTCATCAAAAATAAGATATGCACATTCAGAGTCATTTACTAATGGTGTTTCTAGCTCTCCAAAATCACTCACAATAGAAGTTCCTTGCACTTCAATAGCTGAAATTCCTTCATCTCTTAACAGATGTTTTACTTTTGGATAGATTTCTTTTAAAATAAGCACTTCTTCTTTTTCTAAAGGCGCTCCGGCTTCTCCAGAGACACAACATTCGCCTTTACATTGAGAAAGATTACAGACAAAATCTTTCTCTATAAGGTCTTCTGATACGATGGTTTTTCCTAATTGAAACATGCGATAAAAATACAGTATTTTTTTTCTTTTTTTTATATGATTTGATAAAGGAAGTTGACTATTTTTGCGCGCAGAAATTTTTAAAAATATGGAGTTCAATCTTAAAGAAATTTTTACGGCATTTATGGTACTATTTGCGGTAATAGACATCGTTGGAAATATTCCTATTATTATTGATTTAAGAAAAAAAGTGGGTCATATTCAATCTGAAAAAGCATCTTTAATTGCGGGTTTTATTATGATTGTTTTTCTATTCTTGGGTCAAAGCTTGCTATCACTTATAGGTATCGATGTAAATTCTTTTGCCGTAGCAGGTGCTTTTATCCTTTTCTTTATCGCATTAGAAATGATTCTTGGAATCACTTTATATAAAGATGATGATGAAGGAGGTATTACCGCTACAGTATTTCCACTTGCTTTTCCTTTAATTGCGGGTCCTGGAAGTTTAACTACATTACTTTCTTTGCGTGCAGAGTTTCACATTCAAAATATTATTATTGCTGTAGTACTAAATGTAATTCTTATTTATATTGTTTTAAAAACATCTTCCAGAATAGAACGATTTATAGGAACAAACGGCATAAAAATTATTCGTAAAATATTTGGTGTAGTTTTACTAGCGATTGCTGTAAAATTATTTACAGCAAATATAAAAGCACTTTTTTAATGATTTTTGATGTTTTAATAATTGGCGGTGGTGTCTCTGGGATGCAATGTGCATTAGTGCTAGGTTCTGGCTTACATAAGCCCTTTGCTAAAGACAAAAAAGTAGGAATTATTTTACATCAAAGAGCTTCTCATCTACAAAATGCCTTATTTAATAATGTATTGGGTTTACCTTCTGGAACATTAGGCAGTAAAATATTAGAAAGCGGAAAAAAGCAACTAACAGATAATTATTCGAGTGTTTCGCAAATAGAAAAAGAAAAAGTAATTTCTATTGTGGATCATCAAGGTGTTTATCGTGTACGTACCAATAAGAATGAATATAAATCCACCGTTGTAGTTCTTGCTTTAAACTATTCAAAACCATTCTCTATACAAGGCCTAGAAGATTATGTGATGCCACATCAAAAAGCCAACTTGAACAAAGACAGAATTCAATTAAAAAACGAAAATCATTTCATCAAAAAAGGTCTTTATGTTTGTGGAACCTTAGCCGGTTGTAGAAGTCAATTTGCAATTGCTGCTGGAAGTGGTGCTAGTGTGGCAACCGACATTCTTACACTTTGGAATGATGGAAATCATGTCAAAATACATGATAAAATTTAATTCCTAAACTGATAAATATCAGTTTTTTATACAATTTTCATCAATAACTTTATAATGATTATTTACCGAGAATAAAAAATTCTTGTTTGTAATCTATCACGACAAATATTTCGTCGGATTTTAATTCTAAAATCTAAAGTTATGCAGATAAAAAAGAATCCCAAAGCACGTTTAGAAAATTATAGTAAACTATTTGCTCTAATCGGTTTAGTGTTAGCATTGTTTATTGTTCATCTACTTCTAGAAGTTAAATCTTACGATGACTCATTGAGAGATACATTGGGTAATGTAACAATGGTTGATGAAGACAAAGAAGATATCCCAATCATCGAGAGACAAGAAATTCCAATTCCAAAAAACACTCCTCCACCTCCTATTCCAGAAAAAATTGAGGTGATTAAAGATGATTTAGACATTGAAGAAACGATTATTGATGCTACAGAAACCGATGAGACTGAGGCTGTAGTCACCAAAATTGATCCAAATGCTATTTATGAAGTAGTAGAAGAGGAAGATATAGAAGAAGATGTTCCTTTCTTAGTTATTGAAGATGCACCTATTTTTCCGGGTTGTACAGGGAATAAAGAAGAGCTTAAAAAATGTTTCACACAAAAAATAAAGAAATTTTTTGTAAAAGAATTTAACGGTGATCTTGCTAAAGAATTGGGTTTATCAATAGGAAAAAAGAGAATTATTGTTATGTTTAAAATTGATAAAACAGGATGTGTTACCGATGTAAAGGCGAGAGCTCCTCATCCTAGAATTAAAAAAGATGTCATTTCAATTATTGAACGACTTCCTGCAATGAAGCCCGGAAGACAAAGAGGCACTCCTGTTGGAGTTAGGTATAGTTTGCCAATTACTTTTGAAGTATTATAAAAAAAGCCAGCAATTAGCTGGCTTTTTTTATTATTCTACGGTTACCGATTTGGCTAAGTTTCTAGGTTGATCTACATTCTTTCCTAACATAACAGCGATGTGGTATGAAAGTAATTGAAAAGGAATGGTCGTTAACAAAGGTGTCAAAGCTTCTTCTGTTTCTGGAATTTCAATTACATGATCTGCAATTTCTTTTACCGTTACATCTCCTTCTGTAACAATGGCAATAATCTTCCCACTTCTAGATTTAATTTCTTGAATGTTACTAACAACTTTTTCGTAGTGACCTTTATTTGTCGCTATAACAAAAATTGGCATATTTTCATCAATTAAAGCAATAGGGCCGTGCTTCATTTCTGCTGCTGGATATCCTTCTGCATGGATATAAGAGATTTCTTTTAATTTTAGGGCTCCTTCTAAAGCTACCGGGAAATTAAATCCTCTTCCTAAATAGAGACAGTTTTTTGCGTCTTTATATACTTTGGCTATTTCTTTGACCTTCTCGTCTATTTGTAACAGTTTTTTAACTTTAGCAGGAATCAATTGCATTTTTTGCAAATACATATGAAATGCTGAATTTGAAAGTGTTCCTTTCGCTTTCGCTAGCTTTAAAGAGATTAAAGTTAAGACTGTAATTTGTGTTGTAAATGCTTTTGTTGAAGCTACACCGATTTCTGGACCTGCATGAGTATAAGCTCCCGCCATCGTTTCTCTTGCAATAGAAGACCCTACTACATTACAAATTCCAAACACAAAAGCTCCTTTAGATTTTGCTAATTTTATGGCAGCTAATGTATCCGCTGTTTCTCCAGATTGAGAAATAGCAATTACGATATCTTTAGGAGTAATTATTGGGTTTCTGTATCTAAATTCTGAAGCGTATTCAACTTCAACAGGAATTCTAGCCATATCTTCTAAAAGATATTCTCCTACCAAACCAGCATGCCATGATGTCCCACATGCTACAATAATAATTCGTTCAGCATTTAAAAACTTTTCAATATTATCATCAACACCAGCCATTCTAATAATGCCTTGGTCTGCCAGCATTCTTCCTCTGTAGGTGTCTGTGATGGCTTTAGGTTGTTCGTGTATTTCTTTGATCATAAAATGATCGTACCCTCCTTTTTCAATTTGTTCTAGACTTAATTGAAGTTCTTGAGTGGAAGCGTTTACAATAGTATCGTCATGTATTTTTCTAACTCTAATATCTCTTCCTAATTTAATAATCGCCATTTCTTCATCTTCTAAATAAATAGCATCTTTGGTAAACTCAATAAAAGGTGAAGCATCTGAAGCTATAAAAAACTCTTCATTGTTTTTTCCAACTCCTATAGCAATTGGACTTCCTAGCCTTGCTACTATAATTTCATTTGGTTTTGTTCTATCAAAAACAGCAATTGCATAAGCGCCAGTTACTTGATTTAGCGCTAACTGAACAGCTTTTCCTAATTTACAATTGTTTTGTTTTTTAACCTCTTCAATAAGGTTTACTAAAACCTCTGTATCTGTATCACTGTGAAATTTATACCCTCTAGAGACAAGCTCTTTTTTGATGGTATCATAGTTTTCTATAATTCCATTGTGTACGATTACTAAATCTCCTGATTGTGAGAAATGTGGATGAGAGTTAACATCATTTGGAACTCCATGAGTTGCCCATCTTGTATGACCTATTGCAATGTTTCCTTCTTTTTTTTGAGGATCTTTATTGGCAATTAATTCTAAATCTGAAACCTTTCCTTTTGTTTTTATAAGATTCATTTTAGATCCGTCAAAAACCATCACTCCAGCACTATCATAACCCCTGTATTCTAACCTTCTTAAGCCATTAATTACTATTGGGTATGCTTTTCTTGTACCAATATATCCGGTTATTCCACACATATATAATTTATTTTTGGTTAGTTGTCTTCTGTTTTAAGCGTATAAGATATTTTTAACTGCGCTCTTCTAGCTCCATTAATTGGATCGTTATTTAATAGCATTACGGCTTTTGGACTCCAGTTATAATTTCTGACAATAGAATCAACAAGAGAGACTGGTAAGTCAGTAGGATTTAAAACTCTTACTCCTAATTGAGGTATATCTGTCACATTTCCTGCCAATAATTCTGAAATATAATCTGTTATTTTAAAAGAATAACTGTCTGGTCTTTTAGAATCATCTAAATCTAAAACTCCGCCTACTTCATCTACCCCTTCTGTTACAAAATCTAATATTTGTCTTGGCGCTGGTTCTGCACTTGCTGTTACACCATCTCTAAAAATAAATAAATTGAAAGGGGTGGCTATGGTGTCTGAACCTACAATGTCTTGATCTACATATAAAGTTATGGTTGCATCATTTATGAGCCAGTTTTTGGTTCTTAACTCTTCTAATCCATCAGGAATAAGATTTCCATTAAGATCGTCTCCAAGAATTTTTAATTGAGCCATAGAACCAGCTGCCCCTTGAATTGGCACTTTATTAAATGCTGGCGATTGACCTGGTGTCATTTTATATTCACTGTTTCTTAATCCTGACAACAGGAAAGTATCTGTCTTTTTAATCGTGTCTATAACAATAGTTCCGCCTGCTCGTAATACTGTATTTGTATAGTATATATCTACTGAAGGCTGTAAAGAATTATTATTAAAGCTTAAAGACATTAATGATCCATTATCTCCTTCAGCTTGAATTTTTATTCCCCTAAAATATTCATTAAATGCGTCTTGAGTAGAAAAATTAGAAGTTTCGTATTGATCAAAAAGCATGTTTTTTATTAAGTCTTTCTTAAGAGGAATGCTAATAAATGGGTTGGAGTTAACATACTGAATAGTATCTGTATCGTATATTATACCTGAACTTAATCTTCTTAGTACAAAACGAGCGGTATCTCTTTTATTAGGTATGAATTGTGTGTCTTCAAAAAAGTTTAATTTTTCAGAAGAGACATTATAGGTCTCATCAGACAGGAAAGTATTTTGTATAGACGGATTTGTTGGATCAAGTGTGCTTAAATAGGTAGTTAATCGAAAAACGTTTAACGTAAATGGCTGCGTTTGATTTCCAATGATTGAATCTAATTGAAAATCTGGCCCAATTGCATCAGAGCCTATTAATGTAGCATTATACGGCAACCTTAACAAGACTGTGTCTATCGTTGTTACTACTATTGTGTCAGAGCCATACTCTTCATCTACTTGAGTTAAATCTGCAGGAATACTTAACTGAGAAATGATTGATGCTTCAATTTTTTTATAGTTGTCGTTATTATAAACCCCTAATAAATATTGTCCTAAAATTCCTCCTATTTGTAATCCATCTGCTCGTACATTTGCAATGTCTTTTGCCGTAACTTCAATATTGATAATTGTATCGTTTGTCGTAAATTCTCCATTACTAACAATCGTGGTTCCTATATCTGTAAAATCCTCTTCACATGAAACTACTAATCCAATAAATATTGCTGTAACTGCAACAATGGATGTTGCTCTTATATATTTTTTTAACATAACTACTTTTAAATTTACTCTTCAGAGATAAGTTCTTTGTAAAAATTTAAATATTCTTCATAAGAATCTTCTTGCTGATATGACAGTTTTGGTACATCTGTTTTATTAATTTCATCTTCTAGTTCTTTAGGAATTTCTTGACTTCCGTGAACAATAGCATCTGAATTAGACACAGCACTTTTTAATATATTTATGTAGTTTGGTTCTTCTAGTACGCTTGTTTTGTCATCTGAAATTTTATCAAATTTGATTTTTTCAACCAAATCCTTGTTAAGAGTTCCTTCAAAATCTTTGTTGTAAACCGATATGACAATCTTACTTTCAGAAAATAAAGGCTCTTCACTGTAGTATTCTTTCAAATAAAGTGGTAATAATGAAGCCATCCAACCATGAACGTGGATAATATCTGGCGCCCAATTTAATTTTTTTACAGTTTCTACAACTCCCTTTGCAAAGAAGATTGCTCGCTCATCATTATCAGAAAACAACGCATCGTCTTCATCAGAAAAAATTGCTTTTCTTTTGAAATATTCATCATTATCAATAAAATAAACCTGCATTCTTTCCTTAGGAATAGAGGCTACTTTTATAATTAAAGGCATGTCCATATCATTGATAATCAAATTCATACCAGATAAACGAATTACCTCATGAAGCTGATGTCTCCTTTCATTAATCACGCCAAAACGTGGCATAAATATTCTTGTTTGAACCCCTTTAGAATGCGCTTTCTTCGCTACATTAAATGCAGTAGATGCTATCTCTGTTTCTGGTAAATAAGGTACAACCTC
>OLII01000329.1_pt1 | contig 18332 bp, 14 predicted proteins | sample 1609481 | NCBI WGS metagenome assembly OLII01 (sample SAMN05416859, study PRJEB24817) | seawater metagenome | isolation source: Sea water | place: Canada:Atlantic | collected 2013-11 | reverse complement strand
TGTCATTTCTGTACATAATGTTTAAAATTATGTAGCCTTATTTCAGGACGGGTCACTATAGTGGGCAACGTGTTGGTATATGATTTGTTGCGTGTTTCAAGCACCTAATTTAGCAAATAATTACCGACCAAGAAAGTCCCAGAGGACTTTCGCAAGTAGGCAAGAAGCCAGCAATAAATTATATACGGTGTTCTACGCAGTTTTTTTATTCAGACTGTTTAATGTTAAATTCAATATTCCAATTTTTCAGATATTCCTTTAAACTTCCTAATCCAACTTCAGCTCTTCTTTTGTCTACAGTTTCAGGTTTTTCAAGTTTATATAATTCCCACTTTTTTGTTTCTCTATTTTTAGAAATTTGAGAACCATAAATTTGAGGTTTTCCGTCCATCATTAAAATTCTATCTTCCATTAAAGCAATGTTGCTTTTATTTAGGTCTCCATTTTCAGCTGATTTTTTTAATAAAGGAAAATATTTTTTTCGATTTGTATTATCAGCGTGTTGAAAAACTAACCAAATTGCACTCATCTGTTTTTTAGAAACTTGTTTTGTTGTCGGCATTCCACAATTTTCAATAAGACTAACAACTTTTATCAGATTTTGTTTGTCAATTTCTGGATTATAATCACTGTGATTATCATTTAACCTCATATTTTGATCACGTGAATAAATTTCTTCTAAAATTTCAGCTTTTTTAGCGCAATCAATATCTATTACTTTTATTGGAGATTCGTAATTGTAAGCTTGCATAAGTTTCACTTGAAATTCTTTATCTTTTTCAGTTGCTTTTCGGATAATCATTTCTTCAATTATTCCTTTTTTGTTTGCATATCTATCTGCTGTATATTCGTTATTATTTGGCATATTTTTGATAGAGTCAATTGTAATTATTGTCCCACTTTCATTTTTGTAAACAACTTTTTCAAAATCGATTATTTCCTTATTTTTTGCTCTTTCAATTAATTCTTTTTCACTCAATTTAGTTAGTTCGTTTGGAATATATTTTTTTCCGTTATTACAGGAAATCAGAAAGATGATAAGTAAGCTAAATGTGTAAGTTTTTAAATTCATTTTGTTGATTTAGTTAAATTGCGTAGAACTGGTTATATGGAGAACAATGTTCTCGTTTATCGGTTATTATTTCCGGATAAAAGGAACTTTTGTTCCTTTTTATCTCGATTAGCTAAAGATAATAAAATGGTATCTAATGGACTTTTAATATCTAGTAAATCTTTTTTTGCTACATGAGTGTAAATCATGGTAGTTTCTGGTTTAGAATGCCCCAAAAGCTCTTGTATATATCGTAAGTCAGTGCCGTTTTCTAACAAATGAGTCGCGTAACTATGGCGCAATGTATGTGGTGTTATCACTCTTTCTATCCTTGCTAGTTGTGTAGAATGATGTAAAAATTTACGGACACTACTAGCGCTGTAACATTTGTTTTCTGGTCCTTCTACAAAATATTTTTTGGGCCTATAAGTTGTTATATAATTTTGTAATAAAGGTAAAAAACTATCCGCCAAAACTACATACCTGTCTTTTCTCCCCTTTGCATTTTTTATTAACAACTGACGCCTGTTGATGTTAATGTTTTTAAGCTCTAACGAAATCAGTTCGCCAATACGTAATCCTGCAGAATATAGTAATGCTATAATGGCTCTATGTTTTAAATTTTTAGTAACCTGTAAGAGTGTTATTACTTCTTCTTGAGATAAAACGGACGGTAAAATTCTTGATTTTTTAGGCCGTTTTAACTCCAGTTCTTCAATTTTACAGTTAGGATAAAAAACAATGAATAATTTTAAAGCACTAATAAATTGCCTTTGTGAACTGATACTATATTGTAAAGGAACAAACACATTCTCTAAAAATAATTCAACATCTCTATTACTAAGTTCATCAATTGGTTTTGGCTGCACATAGTTAATAAAATCAGCTACATAGGTAAAGTAAGTTAGTACGGTGCTTTCACTATAACGCTTGCCTTTTAAGTATTTTACAAACTGCCTGATAAGTGTTTTGTTTTCTTCAGTAATTTTACGTGGTTTTTTAGTAGGCCTTTTCTTTTTTGTTATAAATAACGAAGGATCTAAAACAAAAGTAGCTTCCGTTTTTAATACCTGTTGAATTTTTTGCAGGTTATCTTCGGAGAAAGAACAAATCCAACCACGCAATGTCTTACTCCAATAAAAACCAGGTATTTTTCTTAACCTTGTAATAATCGTCTCAGAATAAGGGAAAAGAACAAGTAAAACCTCTTTATTTTTATGAGTAACTTTCTTTAAATGGATAGATACAGGAATAGATAATATATTTTTCATAGCATTTCAAAAATACAAAAAATAATTTCATAGGAGATAAATAAATATGAATCAGATGATTGTAATTAATTTGCCTCTAGAAAATTCTCTCCTATGACCATTTCTACATCCATTGTAAAAATATTTTAAATGTATTTTTCATAGAGACTTCAAAAATCATTTATTCCTCAATCAAACTGGCTGAAGGTGAAAATAATAATTCAGTAGGATTGTCAATATCATACAAATATTGATACCCTTTAGATTCTTTATTGCAGAAAGGAGTGATGAGTTTTACCATGTTTATAAAACCTTCTAAAGTTAGAATGCAAAAAAATATTTCATTGTCTTTTGTAAGTATTCCTTCGTCAGATGTAAACAACCCAAAAATTAAATTGCAGTTACGTGGAGTGATAAAATCGACTTCAGATAAATCTAGCTTTTGTCTTTTGTCAATAATTGTATCTTTTAATAGGTTTCTAAATAGAATTGCTTCGGCTTTGTTAAAGTTGTAAAGGCGAACAATATTTTCGTCAAGACCATTTACGTTTTCAATATAATCTAATTCCATTCTCTGTGCTGAATTTATTTCAGTAGTATCTTTTAATGCGCCTCTAGCCAGTTTTCTCCAATTCCCATTTCTACATCTAATGGAACTAGCATTGTAAATGCATTTTCCATTTCGTGTTTAATAATGGGTTTGATGATTTCTAACTCATCTTTATGCGCATCAAAAACCAATTCATCATGCACTTGTAATAGCATTTTAGATTTGAAACCTTCTTCCTCAAAGCGTTTGTAAATGTTAATCATGGCTAGTTTGATGATGTCTGCTGCAGATCCCTGAATCGGAGCATTTACGGCATTTCGTTCTGCTGCACCACGTACAATAGCGTTTCTAGAATTAATATCTTTTAAATATCTACGTCTTTGTAAAACAGTTTCTACATAACCATTTTCTCTTGCAAAATCTACTTGCGAAGCCATATAAGCACGTAACTTTGGATAGGTTTCATAATAGGTGTCAATCAACGCTTTAGCTTCTTTTCTTGATAAATCTGTTTGATTGCTCAATCCAAAAGCAGATACTCCATAAATGATTCCAAAATTCACTGTTTTTGCATTGCTACGTTGCTCTCGAGTTACTTCCTCTAAAGGAACATTAAAAACTTTTGCTGCGGTAGAAGCATGAATGTCTTCTCCGTTTTTAAACGCTTCAATCATGGTTTCTTCTTCACTTAAGGCTGCAATAATTCGCAATTCTATTTGCGAATAATCCGCCGCTAATAACACATGATTTTTATCTTTTGGAATAAACGCTTTTCTAACTTGTCGTCCACGTTCAGTTCTAATCGGAATGTTCTGTAAATTCGGGTTATTAGAACTCAATCTTCCTGTAGCAGCAACAGCTTGCGCATAAGCTGTGTGAACGCGCCCTGTTTTTGAGTTGATTTCATTTGGTAAAGCGTCAACATAGGTGCTTTGTAATTTTTTATACTGACGATATTCTTGAATATCTCTAATAATCTGATGTTCTTTTGCTAAATAAGACAAGACATCTTCTGCTGTGGAATACTGACCCGTTTTTGTTTTCTTTGGTTTGTCTACCAACTTCATATTTTCAAACAAAACAATTCCTAATTGTTTGGGAGAGGCAATATTAAATTCCTCGCCAGCTTGTTCAAAAATATTTTTCTCTAATCTGCTAATGTCTTCAGTCAAATGAACGGATAATTCTTTTAAGAAATCTACATCTAAATTAATGCCTTCAATTTCCATGGCTGTCAAAACAGAAACTAATGGCAATTCAATCTCATTGAATAATTTAGTCACATTTCCGCTTTCCAATTCTTTGATAAAATGCTCTTTTAATTGCAATGTGATATCCGCATCTTCAACGGCATATTCGGTCTGATCTTCAATAGGAACCACACGCATCGATAACTGATTCTTTCCTTTCTTACCAATCAGTTCTGTGATAGAAACTGGCTGATAATTTAAATAAGTTTCCGCTAAAATATCCATTCCATGTCGCATATCTGGATTGATCAAATAATGCGCAATCATGGTGTCAAACAATTTTCCTTTAACAGGCATCTCATAATTTGATAAGACCTTCATGTCATACTTTAAATTATGACCGATTTTTTCGATGTCTTTATTTTCAAAAAACGCTCGAAACTCTTCTAAAATGGTTTTTGTTTCTTCCTGATTTTCTGGAAATGAAACATAATACCCTTTTCCGATTTCCCAAGAAAAGGCGATTCCAATTAATTCAACTTCTAAAGCTTTTAGCCCGGTTGTTTCTGTATCAAAACAAACCGAAGTTTGTTGTTGTAGTTTTTTAAGCAGTAATTTTCTTGATAAAGGAGTATTTACATGCTGATAAAAATGATCGGTAGTAGCGATGGTTTTATACCCCTGAATACTTTCTTCTTCTGTTACACTTCCGGTTCCTGGAGCTGCAAACAAATCAAACTGACCATTTTGGTTGCTGAGCGTAGTTGAAGTAACCTGTGCTGAACTTTTTGATTGTGTAGTTTCAGTAGTTGTTTCTTCAGAGACACTAGTTGCTGTGGTAAACGTTTTCACAAAACTATCGGTAAGTCTTCTAAATTCTAATTCTGTAAAAATGGCTTTGGTTGCCTCAATATCGGGCATGCACATTTCAAAGTTTTCTTCATGAAATTCTACCGGAACATCCAACATAATGGTTGCCAGTTCTTTTGATAAAATCCCCAATTCTTTGGCGCCTTCTACTTTCTCTTTCATTTTTCCTTTCAAATCAGCCGTATTTGCCAATAAGTTTTCCATAGAACCATATTGTGCCAAAAACTTTTTTGCTGTTTTCTCACCAACACCTGGTAGTCCTGGTATATTGTCAACAGAATCTCCCATCATTCCTAAAAAGTCAATGACTTGTTCTGGTCTTTCTACACCAAATTTTTCTTGTACTTCAGCAATTCCCCAAGTTTCATATCCACCACCAAAACGAGGACGATACATAAAGATATTTTCAGAAACCAATTGTGCAAAATCTTTATCAGGGGTTACCATAAAAGTTTGATAGCCTTCTTTTTCTGCTTGTTTAGCCAAGGTTCCAATAATATCATCAGCTTCATATCCTGCTAGAACAACTGCAGGAATTTTCATGGCTTTTAAGATCTCTTCAATAATAGGAACTGCAATTTTAATTGCTTCTGGAGTTTCTTGTCTATTGGCTTTGTATTCTGGAAACGATTCTGTTCTGGCAACACTTCCACCTCTATCAAAACAAACGGCTAAATGGTCTGGTTTTTCACGCTTAATAACATCTAATAAAGAATTGGTAAACCCCATAATTGCAGAGGTATCCATTCCTTTAGAGTTAATTCTTGGGTTTTTTATGAAGGCATAATACCCTCTAAAAATTAGTGCGAAAGCATCGAGTAAAAAAAGTCGTTTTTGATCTGCCATTTATGTCTTTTGTTAAGATTATAAATCTACAAAAACTTATGTTTTTAAACAGAGTTAGCCGAGGTAATTTTAGACTTCATTTTATGTCAAGCCTTTTTTTCTAAGTTCCCAAGAGGCACCACTTCCCATTTCAAAATCCCAATTACTTATATAACTTTCAATCTTCCCTATTATTTTTTCTACGGATTGGTAGACTGTTTTAAGATTTTTGAAATGAGCAAGAATGGAATTGTTTTCTGGGTCAAAATATCGATCTTGACACCAAACTAGATAGTCGGAAGATTCGGCATAAAACTCTAGCTCCCTTAACACTAAACATAGATTTAATAAAGGATAGTTGTACTTAATGTCTCCATATTCATCTTCTACATAAAAATAAAAAGTCTCTTTTTCTATAGTAAATGCAACAGCACAGTATTCTTTGCTTTTAGTAAGAAAATCTGTTGTTGAAAATTGTATTTCCATTTGATGATTTACATAAATCTTATTGAGGGCTTCTATTTCTGGATAACTCGCCATGACTTTCTTATTTGTTTATTCTTTTGGTTGAGTATAAGGTTTAAATAGTTGATTTATAAAGCTACAAAACTTTAACAATATGTTAAAAACAGAGGACTTGTTTTAGATGTACCTTCGCGTTGTTATAATTAAACTTACTTTATGCCACGTTGGGTAATCCCTCTATTGATTGCTTCTGTAATCATTTTTGTACTCGAATATTATGCCTATCAGGCAATAAAAACCATCACTAAAAATAGAATCATTAAATGGGTTTGGTTACTCATAGGAATTGGAATCTATCTCAATTTCTTATATGTCATTTTTACAACACCAAGATCTGCAGGTCAAACCACAGAGTTTCAAATGGCTGTTGGAATGATGATTACTATTTTAATTCCTAAGGTGTTTATCTTAGTGGTGCTTTTTGGAGAAGATGTAATTCGATGGATTCAAAAAATTATTTCTTGGATTAGTAGTAATCCAACGCAGCCCATACCAGGAAGGCGTAAATTTTTATCTCAAATAGCACTTGGTTTGGCGGCAATTCCATTCGCTTCCTTCTTATACGGAATCATTCAAGGGCGCTATAATTATAAAGTTTTAAAATATCAATTAGCATTTAAAGATCTCCCAGATGCTTTTGATGGATTTACCATTACTCAAATTTCTGATATTCATTCGGGTAGTTTTACCAATAAAGAGAAGATTCAATATGGAGTAGATATGATCAATGAACAAGAGTCAGATTTGCTTTTATTTACAGGAGATATTGTCAATAACAAGGCAAGTGAAATGGATGATTGGCTAGACATGTTTAGCGATTTAAAGGCACCTTACGGGAAATATGCTATTTTAGGAAATCATGATTATGCAGAATACATCAGAGGAATTAGCGAAGAAGAAAAAGAACAACAATTTGAAGAAATTAAAAACATTCATCCAAAAATAGGCTTCGACTTATTGTGCAATGAAAATCGTTATATAGAGAAAGAAGGTCAAAAAATTGCCTTGATCGGTGTAGAAAATTGGGGAAAAAACTTTAAGCAAGCAGGAGATCTTTCTAAAGCATCTAAAGGAATTAGTAAAGAAGACTTTAAAATTTTAATGTCACATGATCCTTCGCATTGGGATGCAGAAGTAAAGCAAGCTGATTTAAATTATCATTTAACGTTAAGTGGTCATACACATGGATTACAAATGGGAATTGAGATTCCTGGTTGGATTAAATGGAGTCCGTCTAAATATGTCTACAGACAATGGGCAGGTTTGTATGAAGAGTACGGAAGATACATAAATGTAAATCGAGGATTTGGGTATCATGCCTTTCCTGGGAGAGTTGGAATTTGGCCAGAAATTACGGTAATTGAGTTGAAAAAAGCTTGATAATCAGTTGAATTCAATAGAAATGTTATATTTGTAATTATGAAAACGTAATTAGTTGCGTTTCAACCCTAAGAAAAACAATTATAAATGACAAAGTTTGGTGAGTTAATTAGTGTTGATCAGCCGGTCTTAATAGACTTCTATTTTGATTGGGACGATGCTGATAATAATTTAGATACGCTACGTGATGTTGCTGCTGCTCTAGGAGATAAAGCAAAAGTGATTAAGATAGATATCAAAAAGAATGAACCACTTGCAGAAGCACTACGAGTAAAAGGAAATCCTACATTCATGATCTATAAAGATGGTGAAATGAAATGGAGACAAACTGGTGAGCAAGATGCGAATACTTTAATTGGTTTGGTGCAACAGTATTTCTAAACTACGGCCTTAAAAGTATAGCCTTCTTTTGTAAAATGAGCTAGAATTCTAGGTAACGCATAGAAGATTTTCTCTTTAGCTTTTTCACTATCATGCATTACAATAATACTTCCGTTGGTTGTATTTCCTAAAACATTTTCTAAGCATTTTTCTGGACTTATTGATTTGTCAAAATCTCCACTTAACACATTCCACATAATTATTTTATAACCTTCTTTCTGTAATAGCTTTCCTTGTGAGGCTTTCAGTTTTCCATACGGAGGTCTAAACAACTTAGAATCGATATGTGCAGAAGCATGTTTAATGTTTTCTAGGTAAACACTGCTGTTTGTTTTAAAGCCATTTAAATGGTTGAATGTGTGATTTCCAACAGCATGTCCATCATTAAGGATATTTTGATAAATTTTTTGGTGGCTTTTCACATTCTTTCCTATACAGAAAAATGTAGCTTTTGCTTTGTGTTTTTTCAATTCAGATAAAACAAATTCAGTTATTTCTGGAGTAGGACCGTCGTCAAAAGTTAGGTAGATTTCTTTCGGAACCGATGAAAAACGCCAACGATAACTAGAGAATAGACTCTGAATGATTGTAGGCGTTTTAATGGTATAAAGTTTCATGTGTTTATAAATATTGCTTTTTATCGGTCACATGTAACATTCATTTAATTATTTCCTTGGGTATCGAAAATTCAGTTATGAATGTTTCATAAATAACGATTATTCGTCTGGCATTAAATGACTGAATAACTTTACGGTTTCTATAAACTCATCTTGTTTTTGTTTTTTGTAATCTTCATCAGTATCAAATCTATCAATTTGAGTGGCGATGATATTTCTATACATTAACAGATTATTGTCAATTTCTTCAAAGATTAAATTTGAATTTTCTTTTGGAAACTCAGCCAACCAAATTAGTTGCTCTTTAAAAATTTGAATTAATGTATCTGCAGCTTTTCTAGCTTTTTCAGGTTCTCCTAATAAGTAATACATTTCTGGGTATCCAACCGATAAACTAAAGTGACCAAAGTCCTTAATTGGCATTTTTTCGATAGAAAGATCTAATACTTCTAAGGCTTTTATGGTATCGCCTTCTTCTGCAAAAGCATCAGACAAACGCATTAAATTATTACGTAATGATATGGAGTTTTTCTTAGTCTGTTCATCTAAATAAATCTTTCCATCATTGATGTTTCTCCAGTTAAATTTCTGAATGTTATTGTACATTTTTTCTGGATCGATTCTCCCCATATCAAACGGACTCTTTTTTGTCACTGTTCCGTCTGGATTTACAATCTTCATAGGTGTCTTTATAGGAACTAGTTTATAGGCCATTCCGTCTAACTGTAAATAGTCTTTTAGCCAAATATATTCTTCATCGGCAAATGCTCCACCGGTAAAGTATATAGGTCTTTTCCAGTCAAAATTTGCTAAAATATCAATCATCAGGATTCTGTTTTTAGCAATTCCTCTTCCGATTTCAATTTCTATGTAATCAACAATTTTATCAGCATCTTTTGCAGCTACAATACCGTATTTTAAAACATTTTCCTTGTTTACAGGAATTCTGATCTTATTAGTAGGAAGTACTTTTTCATCATTACCATCTCCATCGATATCATAGAATGTGGCTTTATTTTTACTTTCTACCCATTGCATAAAATTATTGATAGGAAGAATTGAATCTTTTAATGAAGGAAATAATTCTTCAAAATAATAAGCTGCATCTAAACTCCCATATTTATAATCGTCATGTTCTAGTTGAGAAGGAATTGGAAGAGCGTCATATGTAGCTCGTTTCATTTGATCGATATACCAATCGGTAGCAAATAAACTTGTATTTACTAGTTTAATATCGGTTCTAATTCCTTCAACTTCTTGCATGTACCATAATGGGAAGGTGTCATTATCACCAATGGTAAACATGATGGCGTTAGGGTCGCAAGACTCTAAATACGATTGTGCATTTAAATGTGTTGTATATCTGTTAGACCTGTCATGATCGTCCCAGTTTTCAAAAGCCATGAGGGTTGGCACTGCTAGAAGTGTGACACCTGATACGGCAATTGCAATCATTTTTTTGTTGGCAAAATGTTTTAAATATTGATATAAAGCGAGAACTCCAAAGCCTATCCATATTGCAAAAATGTAAAAAGACCCTACAACGGCATAATCTCTTTCTCTTGGTTCAAAAGGTTTTGGATTTGTGTAAAATATAATGGCTAATCCAGTAAAAGCAAAGAACATAAATAAGACAAAGAAGTTTTTCTTGTCCCATCTAAATTGATATAACAAACCAATTAATCCTAATAAAAAAGGCAACATATAATATACATTACGCCCTTTATTTTCTGTTACATCGGAAGGTAAATTGGTTTGTGGACCTAATCTTGCTTCGTCGATAAATTTGATTCCACTTAGCCAATTCCCATTGTATTTATCTAACTGACCTTGGACATCGTTTTGCCTTCCAGAGAAATTCCACATAAAATAACGCCCATACATATAGCCAAACTGATAGTTAATCATGAATTTGACATTCTCTCCAAAAGTTGGTCTTCGGGTGCTATTTTCTGGAATTCCAGCAATTGCTTTGTACATTTCTTCCGAAGCAGGGTTTGTCATTCTAGGAATAAAACCTTTATGCCTACTTGACGGATTTGGTAAAACATCTTTGTATTTATTTACAATTTCATACTTACCATTTCTTTTTTCATATTTTGGTTTATCGTCTCGTAAAGGTTTGTCTTTATCAACTTCTCTACTGTAAGTGTTTGAGTAATAAGTGTCATAAAAAACATTGGCATCACCATACTGTTCTCGATTGTAGTAAGCTAGTAATTCTCTAGCACTAGAAGGGTCATTTTCATTAATTGTTGTATTTGCATTAGCTCTTATTGGCAACATAATCCAAGATGAAAAACCAATCATGATAAATAACACAGATAGAATTAATGTATTTGCTAATACTTTTTTCTTTTTTCGAGTATAATTTAATCCAAAGTAGAAGGCTAGGATTAGTATAATTCCAGCAATAATAGATCCTGTATTGTAAGGTAACCCAATAGAGTTGATAAAAAATAATTCAGAGGCACTAAAGAATTTTAGTGTAAAAGGAAATAGAAACTTAAAAACAAAAGCTAATACAAGCACAGAAATGACTGTAGCAACAGCACTAGTTTTAAAATTAATAGTAGGATAAGTTTTAAAGAAATATAAGAGAACAATCGCAGGGATTACTAATAGGGATAATATGTGAACACCAAATGATAATCCAACTACAAAACTAATAATGACTAACCATTTATTTCCTCTTGGGGTATGTATTTCACTTTCCCATTTTAATCCCAACCAAAAAAGCAGCGCCATTAAGAAGGATGACATTGCGTATACCTCGCCTTCAACAGCACTAAACCAAAAGCTATCAGAAAAAGTATAAGCCAAAGAACCAACTAAAGAACTACCCAAAATTGCTATTGAAGAACCTTCTATAATTTCACTAGACTTTTTAGCTAGTTTTTTAGCCAAATTAGTAATGGTCCAAAACATAAAAAGAATGGTAAATGCACTTGCTAAAGCCGACATAAAGTTCACCATTTTAGCTATTTCAGCAACATCAGTAGTAAACATGGCAAAAAAGGCACCTAACATTTGAAATAAAGGAGCTCCCGGAGGGTGACCAACTTCTAATTTTACAGAAGTAGAAATATATTCACCACAATCCCAAGCACTAACCGTTGGTTCTAAAGTGAGAGAATACGTTATAAGCGCTATAGCAAATGTACCCCAACCAAGTATAAGGTTCCATTTTTTAAAATTTTCTGGTGTCATATGATCATAAAATGTATGGGCGAATTTACTAATTTATCGCAGAAAAAACGTTTAAGAGAGTAGTATTAAGTAATTCAAGATTATAAATCTTTGTTAAAAATAAAAAAGTAATAAAAATATTTGCAGTATAAAAACTTTAAATTAAATTTGCACCCGCTGAAAAGCAGATTGGCCTATGGTGTAATTGGTAACACACCGGTTTTTGGTACCGACATTCAAGGTTCGAGTCCTTGTAGGCCAACAAGTATTAAAATCCTAATCTTTTTAGATTGGGATTTTTTTATGGACAAAAGGGCGAGAAGTTGCCTGCTGGAAGCAGGGTTTATGTTGAGCTTTATCTAAGTAAGTTCTTGTAAATCAACAAAAAGTCTCTCAAATTAATTTGAGAGACTTTTTTTTATAGTTTAAATGTGATGATGGGTCTTAAGACGTTTTTAGACAAGCTTTTGGTAATGCTGCCATTAAAAAGATTAGAAAGTCCACTTCTTCCATGAGTGCTTAAAGCAATTAAGTCTGCATCGATTTCTCTCCCAAAATTTATAATTCCTTTGACAACAGAAGTGTCATTATAAACATTGATGGTACTTTTAGAGACATCAAAATCCTTTATAAACTCTTTTATTTTTTCTTTTGTCACAGAAGAACTTTCAAATTTTCCAATGGTATTTACTTTTAGCAAATGAATTTTACTAGTAAACTGTTTTGCAAAATTTAAAAATTTACCAAAAACTACTTTGTTTTCTTCTTTAAAATTTGAGGCAAAAACTAAATTTTTAAATTTAAATTTATCGGAGTCAGTTTTTACTACAATTACAGGAATGTCTGAAGTTCTAACTATTTTTTCTGTATTTGATCCAATGATCATTTCTTCAAAATCTGAGATTCCTTGAGACCCCATGACAATTAAATCTGCTTTAATTTTTTTGGCATATTTATCAATTCCTTCATAAGGGTTTTGAAATTTTATAGCGTATTTTACGATTTGTTTTTCATCAAAAAATCGTGCTTTCAGCTCTAAAATTTTTTCTTTCACCTTTCTTAAATACATCATGCTTTCTGGAATGCTAAAATTACTACCTGCACCCATGTCAACTATACCAGAAGGAAGTTCTACTAAGTGAAGTAAATAAATTTCGCAGACTGTTTTTTTACCTATCTGAGCAGCCATTTTTGCAGCAAACTCAGATTTATTTGAAAAATCGATAGGAACTAAAATTTTAAACATACCTAAAAATATTTAATAGTTACTAGGGGAGGATTTATAAAATAAAAACTTACATGTTAAATTTACAAAAAATATAGAAACAAAGCTATTTGGTTATTAAGTAACTAGTTAGTATATTTGCACCGAAAATAACGAAAAACGAAGAAGAAGGGGACGATAAGTCCCCTATTTTTATATCTTAAGGCAATGGATCAAAGTTTGGTAAAAAAATTAGTTAAAGAAGCGATTTCGGAAAATGAATCCTTGTTTCTAATTGAGCTGGCTTTTTTAACTGGAAATAGAATAAAAATTATCGTTGATGGAGATGAAGGGGTGTCGGTAAAAGAATGTATAAGAATTAGCCGACATGTAGAAAATAGTATTGATAGAGAAGAAGAAGATTTTGGGTTAGAGGTTACCTCTCCAGATATCTCTCATCCGTTAGCTGTTAAAAGACAGTACAATAAAAATATCAATAGGATCTTAAAAGTAAAGACTGAAGAAGAAGAGTTAGAAGGAACTTTAGTCGCTATTGATGAAAAAGGAATTTCCTTACAATGGAAAACCAGAGAGCCAAAACCAATTGGAAAAGGCAAAGTAACCGTAGAGAAAAATGTAAGTATAGCATTTGAGAATATTAAAGAAGCAAAAGTGAAGATCACATATTAAGAAGAACATGCAATGGAAAATATAGCATTAATAGATTCGTTTTCAGAATTCAAAGACATGAAAAGTATAGACAGAGTAACTCTCATGTCTATCTTAGAAGAAGTTTTTAGAGCAGCGCTTAAGCGTAAATTCGGATCAGATGATAATTTTGATATTATTATCAACCCAGATAAAGGAGATTTAGAGATTTGGAGAAATCGTATCGTTGTAGCCGATGGTGAAGTAGAAGACGATAATGAAGAAATAGAAATAACAGCGGCAAGAAAAATTGAACCAGATTTTGAAATTGGTGAAGATGTTTCTGAAGAAGTAAAATTATTTGATTTAGGAAGAAGAGCTATTTTGGCTTTGCGTCAAAACTTGATTTCTAAAATTCATGAACACGATAGCACAAACATATTTAAACACTTTAAAGATTTAGAAGGAGATTTATATAGTGCAGAAGTTCACCACATTCGTCATAATGCAATTATTTTATTAGATGATGATGGGAATGAAATTGTATTGCCAAAGAGTGAACAAATTAGATCAGATTTTTTCAGAAAAGGAGATTCTGTAAGAGGAGTTATCAAAACGGTTGAACTAAGAGGAAATAAACCAGCAATTATTTTATCTAGAACTTCACCAGAATTTTTAGTAAAATTATTTGAACAGGAAATTCCAGAAGTATTTGACGGTTTAATTACAGTTGAAGGAGTTGCAAGAATTCCGGGTGAAAAAGCAAAAGTAGCCGTAGATTCTTATGATGACAGGATCGATCCAGTTGGAGCATGTGTTGGGATGAAAGGTTCTAGAATTCACGGTATCGTTAGAGAATTAGGAAATGAAAATATTGATGTAATCAATTATACCAAAAACGAACAATTATTTATCTCAAGAGCTTTAAGCCCTGCGAAGATTGTTTCAATGGAAATTGAATTATATGAAGAAGAAAAAAATGGTAAAAAAGGACGCGTAAACGTATTCTTAAAGCCAGAAGAAGTTTCTAAAGCAATTGGAAAAGGTGGAGTAAATATTCGTTTGGCAAGTGAATTAACCAAATACGATATTGACGTTCAAAGAGAAGGTTTAGAAGAAGAAGATGTAGAATTGACAGAATTTAGAGATGAAATTGAAGCTTGGGTAATTCAGGAATTTAAAAATATTGGATTAGATACAGCAAAAAGTGTTTTAGATACTTCGGTTGAAGAACTGTTAAAAAGAACAGATCTAGAAGAAGAAACTATATTAGACGTTCAAAGAATTTTGAAAGAAGAATTCGAAGAATAGACAATCAATAAAAAATAATACTTTTATATTAATAAAAGTTAACAAGAGTATATGTCGGAAAGTAGAACAATGAGACTTAATAAGGTACTAAGAGAATTAAATATTTCTCTTGATAGAGCTGTGGAATATCTTGCTAAAAACGGTCACCAGATCGATGCAAGACCAACTACAAAAATATCAGGTGAGATATATCAGGTACTACAAGATGGTTTCGAAACAGATGCAAACAAGAGAGCAGCATCAAAAGAAGTAGGCGAAGAAAAGAGAAAAGAGAAAGAAGCAATTAGACTTGAGCTCGAAGCTAAAATTGAAAAGAAAAGACTAGAAGATGAAAAACGAGATGAGGTCTTAAAAGCTAAAGCTGAAAAACTAGAAATAAAAACAGTTGGTAAAATAGATATTGCTCCTAAAAAAGCAACCCCTAAAGTAGCGGAAAAAACTGTTGAAGAACCAAAAGTTGAGGAAGAAGTAAAACAAGAATCCAAAGCTGAAGAAAAGGTTATTGTTAAGGAGGAAGTAAAACAAGAAGCTAAAGTTGAAAAGAAGGTTGAAGAAGTAACTTCTGATAAAAAAGTTGAAACGATCTCTGAAGAGAAAGTTGAAGACAAGCCAACAGTTGAAAAAGAAAAAGTTGCCGAAATAACAGAAGAATCTAGTTCTGAAAATGATCCAGAGGTTTCTGAAACTTTAAAGACAAACTATAAAAAGTTAGACGGTCCTAAGTTAACAGGTAAAACAATTGATCTTAAGCAATTTGAAAAAGCTAAGAAAAAACCTGCTGATAAGCCCAAAACGAATAGCAACGACGCTTCTAAAAGAAAGAGAAAGAGAATTAGTAAGCCTGGGGCACCTGGACAAAGCAACCAAACCAGAACACCTGGTCAGAATCAAAATAGACCACCAGCTAGAGGAGGCGCTAGAGGAGGTTCGCAACAAAGAAGACCTGTTGTTAAAAAAGAAGAACTTACAGAAGCAGAAATCCAGAAGCAAGTTAGAGAAACTCTAGAAAAACTTCAAGGGAAATCTTCTAAAGGTAAAGGAGCTAAATACAGAAGAAATAAGAGAGATGCACACAGAGAATTATCTGATGCAGAATCTGAAGCACAAGCACTAGAATCTAAAATATTAAAGGTTACAGAATTTGTAACCGTAAGTGAAGTTGCCACAATGATGGAGGTTCCTGTAACTGATATTATTTCTGCATGTATGATGTTAGGAATGATGGTAACAATGAATCAACGTTTAGATGCTGAAACTTTAAAAATTGTAGCAGAAGAATTTGATCATACTGTAGAGTTTGTGGGCGCAGAAGTGGAAGAATCTATTGAAGAAGTTATAGACAAGCCAGAAGATTTAGTAAATCGTGCTCCAATTATTACAGTAATGGGACACGTAGATCACGGTAAAACTTCCTTATTAGATTATATTAGAAAAGCAAATGTAATTGATGGAGAATCAGGAGGAATTACGCAACATATTGGAGCGTACTCTGTAAATGTAGGAGATCAAAAAATTGCATTTTTAGATACACCGGGTCACGAAGCTTTTACAGCGATGAGAGCTCGTGGTGCACAGGTTACAGATTTAGTAATTATTGTAGCAGCAGCCGATGATGATGTAATGCCTCAAACAAAAGAAGCTATATCTCACGCGCAAGCAGCAGGGGTTCCAATCATATTTGCAATTAATAAAATTGACAAGCCAAATGCGAACCCAGATAATGTAAAAACGCAACTTTCTTCAATGAATTTATTAATTGAAGAATGGGGAGGAAGTATTCAATCACAAGATATTTCTGCAAAAACAGGACAAGGAATTCCAGAATTATTGGAAAAAGTATTGTTAGAAGCTGAAATCTTAGAATTAAAAGCAAACCCTAATAAAAATGCAGTTGGTGCAGTAGTAGAAGCGCAATTAGATAAAGGAAGAGGTTATGTGACTACCATATTAGTCCAAGCAGGTACTTTAAAAATTGGAGACTACATGTTGGCCGGTAAAAACAGTGGTAAAGTAAAAGCCATGTTTGATGACAAAGGAAACAATGTTGAAATCGCAGGTCCATCAACACCAGTTTCAATCTTAGGATTGGATGGTGCGCCACAAGCAGGAGATAAATTCAATGTTTTTGACGATGAAAGAGAAGCAAAACAAATTGCTTCAAAACGTTCACAATTACAAAGAGAACAATCTGTTAGAACTCAGAAAACATTAACACTTGCAGAAATTGGAAGACGTATTGCGTTAGGAGATTTCAAAGAGTTGAATATTATTTTAAAAGGAGATGTAGATGGTTCGGTAGAAGCATTAACAGATTCTTTCCAGAAGTTGTCTACGGAAGAAATTCAAGTAAATATTTTACATAAAGGAGTTGGAGCTATTACAGAATCAGACGTATTATTAGCAACAGCTTCTGATGCTATTATTGTAGGATTTAACGTAAGACCTCAGGCAAATGCTAGAGTTATCGCTGATAAAGAAGAAGTAGATATTAGAACTTATTCTATTATTTATGATGCGATCAACGATCTAAAAGATGCCATGGAAGGAATGTTATCTCCGGAAATGAAAGAAGAGGTTACTGGTAATGTTGAAATTAGAGAAGTTTATAAAATTTCTAAAGTTGGTAACATTGCAGGTTGTATGGTAATGAGTGGTAAGATCTTTAGAAACTCTAAAATCAGAATTATACGTGATGGTATAGTTGTTCATGATGGAGAACTTACTTCGCTAAAAAGATTTAAAGACGATGTAAAAGAAGTTGCTAAAGGATATGATTGTGGACTTCAAATGAAGAACTACAATGATATCGTTGAAGGTGATGTTATTGAAGCTTACCAAGAAGTAGCAGTGAAGAAAAAATTGAAATAAAATTTCAATTTATACATAAAAAAAGCGCCGCAATTTGCGGCGCTTTTTTTATGTATTCTTATTTCCCTAATGGAATAACAATGGCGCTTTCGTACTTTCTTTTTAACTCTAATAACGCTTTATCAGCTTCGAGTTTTGTTTTGTAAAAACCAACTTGAATTTTCCATTCTGGTTGTCTATAGACAATAAATGTTTTAATCTCAGGAAAATCAATTTTAAATTTAGCCCTCAACTTTTTTGATTCAGTTTCAAAACCGTTATAAAGTTGAATTCTATATCCAAAACTATATTCTTTATTAAACGCTCTTTTTTTAGATATAAGATCGTTAATTAACTTATTATCAGATTTTTCTGATTGAGAAAAAACGGCTTGAGAAGTGAGGATACTTATTGTTAAAAAGTAAAATAATAGGATCGGTTTTTTCCTGTCTCTTATACACATCTCCGAGCCCACGAGACCGTACTAGATCTCG
>OLII01000328.1_pt1 | contig 18337 bp, 16 predicted proteins | sample 1609481 | NCBI WGS metagenome assembly OLII01 (sample SAMN05416859, study PRJEB24817) | seawater metagenome | isolation source: Sea water | place: Canada:Atlantic | collected 2013-11 | reverse complement strand
GATCCTGCCGATGCTCAGCCGCGGGCGCAAGCGCAGCGACCGCGGCTGAGCATCGGCAGGATCAGCCCCGCCAGCAAGCCGGCCCCGGCAATCCCCCCGCCGTACACCATGTAGCGCATCAGCACCTGCTTGTTCTCGTCGCCCAGCTGCGCCTGGGTAGCGCGCAGTTGCGATTGCGCATCGCCCAGCTCGGCATTGAGCGCGGTGCTGCGCGCCTCCAGTTCTTCGATCAGGGCCTTGCGTGAATCCAGTGTCTCCTGCATGCCCTGCACCCGGGTCTTCCAGCTGTCGTCGATGGTCTTGAGCTGCTCGCTCAACTGGGTCACCTGTTCGCTCAGTTGCGGCACGCGCTCGGCCTGGCCGGGCACCGTCTGCAGGTCGCTGCTGTTGATCCACACGGTATCGCCCGACTCGCCACGTACCTGGCTGTAGTTGCCCTGGCTGGTCAGCAGGGTGACCTTCTGGCCGGATTTGAGGTTGCCGACGATCCGGTGCCCGTCGGTAGGGCCGCTGCGCACGTAGGTGCTGAGGCTGTCGCTGACCCAGCGTTCATTGCCGCTGCCTTCCTCGGCGTGGGCCGGGCCACACAGGATGACCAGGCTGCCGAGCAGGCCGGGGATAAGAGAGCGCCGTGCGCGAAGCTGAAAAGATGGGGGCATGGTGATCTTCTTGAAAACGGAAAAAATGAAACCCACAGACCATTTTTTGCCCGTCAGGTTCACTGCGCACTGACGAAGGGCAGGCACGAATCGTGGCAATGCCGGAGAAGTTTCCTACCTGACAGCAGGATGCCCCCTGATAGGGGCGGGGCATGACCGGGAATAGTCTTACGCGGCTTGAACAACGGTCTGTCTTTCTCATGTTATGGAGTCTTTCAATGGTTGCTAAACGCACCACGAACTACCTGGCCGCCAGCAGCCTGCTGATGGTGCTGGCCGGTTGTGCCGGCGTGCCCGTGCCCACCGAGCAGGTCGAACTGACCCGCAACGCGGTCAGCCGCGCCGTGACCGCCGACGCCACCCAGTACGCGCCAGCCGAAATGAAGGCCGCCCAGGACAAGCTGTACGCCGTCGAACGCGCCCTGGGCGAACGGAACCTTGTCGCGGCCCGCACCCTGGCCGAGCAGGCCGAGGCCGATGCCAACCTGGCCGAGCGCAAGGCGCGTGCCGCCAAGGCCCAGCAGCAACTGCGCAGCGCGCAGCAGGGCATTGAAGTGCTGAAGCAGGAAATGCTCCAGTCGCCCGACGCCATCACCCCCACGATCACGCCGTAAGGATGCCCGTCATGTCCGTCAAATACCTGTTGCCTGCCGTTTCCGTGATGGGCCTGTTGCTCGCCGGTTGCAGCACTACCGCCGAAAACCCTGGCCTGCTGCAAGCCCGCGAGCACTTCAGCGTGCTGCAGAGCAAGCCGGAGTCCAGCCGTCTGGCGGCACTGGAAACCAAGGATGCGTTCAATGCCCTGGGCAAGGCCGAGCTGGCTTCGATCAAGGACCGCAAGGCCCCGCAGATCGAGCAGCTGGCCTACCTGGCCAACCAGAAGATCGCCGTCGCCGAGCAGACCATTGCCCTGCGCCAGGCCGAAGCCGGCCTGCAGGGCATCGAGGCGCAGCGCACCCAGGCCCGCCTGGACGTGCGTACCGCGCAGCTCAAGGCCCTGCAGCAGCTCAAGGCCAAGCAGACCGAGCGTGGCACCGTGGTGACCTTCGGCGATGTACTGTTCGACACCGGGCGTGCCGAACTCAAGGCTGGCAGCCAGCGCAACATCGACCAGTTGGCCGAGTACCTACGTGCCAACCCGGAGCGCAAGGTGCGGGTCGAGGGCTTCACCGACTCGACCGGCAGCGACAGCCTCAACCAGCAGCTGTCAGAGCGTCGCGCAGCGGCTGTGACCAACGCCCTGCGCCGCAACGGGGTGGACGCCGGGCGCATCATCAGTGCCGGCTATGGCAAGGAGTACCCGGTGGCCTCCAACGCCGACGCGCAGTCGCGTCAGCTCAACCGCCGCGTCGAAGTGATCATCTCCCACGGCAATGCTGCCGTCGGCCAGCGCTGAGGCCTACAGCAGCCGGGTCAGCAGCCAGTACAGCCCGCCCGACAGCATGATCGCTGCGGGCAGGGTCAGTACCCAGGCCATCGCCAGGTTGGCGATGGTGCGCAACTGCAGGCCCGAACCGTTGGCCACCATGGTGCCGGCCACCCCGGACGACAGTACGTGGGTGGTCGACACCGGCAGCCCGTACATGTCCGCCGCACCGATGGTGCACATCGCCACCAGCTCCGCCGAAGCCCCCTGGGCGTAGGTGAGGTGGGTCTTGCCGATCTTTTCGCCCACCGTGACCACGATGCGCCGCCAGCCGACCATCGTGCCCAGCCCAAGGGCAATCGCCACCGCCACCTTGACCCACAACGGAATGAACCGGGTGGCGTCGTCGATGCGGCTCTTGAACAACTGCACCTGCGCGGTGGCGGCCGCGTCGAGCCCGCCGTGCTGGTGCTTTTGCATCAGGCGGATGGCTTCGCTGGTCAGGTACATGTCGTTGCGCACGTTGGCCATGGCCTCGGCCGGTACGTGGGTCAGCGAGCCGTAGCCTGCGACTTCCGCGCCGATCAGGCCGGCCAGTGCCGCCAGGGCCGGTACCAGCTCGGGGCTCGGTTGCCGCTCGCGCAGGTACAGGGTGAGGGTGGCGCGCGGGTCGCCGACATGAGGCTGCGCCGACTGGCCGAGCAACTGCTGCTGGGTGGCCTGGGCCACGGCGGCAAACTGCAGCGACTGGTCGGCCGGCATGGTGCGGTTCAGCGCGTAGGCCATCGGCAGGGTACCCACCAGAATCAGCATGATCAGGCCCATGCCCTTCTGCCCGTCGTTGGAGCCGTGGGCGAACGACACCCCGGTGCAGGTGGCGATCAGCAGGCCGCGAATCCACCAGGGCGGCGGGGCGTCGCCGACCGGCGCCTGGTACAGCTCGCGGCGCTTGACCAGCATGCGCAGGCCCACCAGCAGCAGCGCCGCACAGGCAAAGCCCACCAGGGGCGAGAACAGCAGCGCGTAGCCCACCTTGCTGGCCTGGGTCCAGTCCACGCCGCTGGTGCCGTCGCGCCCGTTCATCAGCGCATTGGCCACGCCCACGCCGATGATCGAGCCGATCAGGGTGTGCGAGGAGGAGGCCGGCAGCCCCAGCCACCAGGTGCCCAGGTTCCAGATGATCGCGGCCAGCAGCAGGGCGAAGACCATGGCAAAGCCGGTGGCCGAACCCACCTGCAGGATCAGCTCCACCGGCAGCAGGGCAATGATGCCGAAGGCCACCGCGCCGCTGGACAGCAGCACCCCGATGAAATTCCAGCACCCCGACCACACCACGGCGAACTGCGCCGGCAGCGAGTTGGTGTAGATCACGGTGGCCACGGCGTTGGCGGTGTCGTGGAAACCGTTGACGAATTCGAAACCCAGGGCAATCAGCAGTGCCAGGCCCAGCAGCAGGAAGGGCGTCCAGGTGGTGACCACGGTACCGGCGGCATCGATGTCGCGGAACAGGCTCCAGGCGGTGTACACCAGGCCCCCCAGCAACAGGCAGACGAACAGGGTGACGGAGGCGCGGCCGGGGCGGGTGGCCAGTTGTGCAAGGGAGGGGCGGCCACCCGCGGAGTCAAGGGTGGTGCTGATCGGGGTTGTCATTAGACGGGTCCGGTAGGGTGGAAGTCGTGCCTGGCGCATCAAGGATAAAAACCCTGAGTGATGGCATAGTGACTTCGATCAACAAAAACGCGGGTTGCCCAGCTACGCTTGTACCCAGGCAGTGGGAGGAACGTGCCGATGATTCAGTGCAAACGGGCCTATGAGGCGCCTGCGCCGCAGGATGGCGAGCGGGTGCTGGTGGATCGGATGTGGCCGCGCAACCGGCGCAAGGATCAGTTGCACCTGAGTGCCTGGCTACCCGAGGTGGCGCCGTCGTCGGCGTTGCGCCAGGCCTTTCACCGCGGTGAGGTGGACTACGACGGGTTCTGCCAGCGGTATCGCCAGGAGCTGGCCGACCGGCCGCAGCATTGGTGGGGGCTGCTGGACAAGGCCCGTGGCGGCACCCTGACCCTGGTGTATGCGTTCAAGGATGAACAGCACAACAATGCGCGGGTGCTGGCCCAGTGGCTGGAGGATGAGCTGGATCGCCAGGGGCCCGGGAGTTCGCCGGTTTGCTATGCCGATGAGCTGGGGCCTAAAGTGTGACTCTCTGAATCTGCGTTACGGCCATCGCGGGTCAAGCCCGCTCCCACAAGGCCCCCGCCTTACCTGTGGCAGCGGGCTTGACCTGCGATGGCCGCGCCGAAAATCCCATGACGGGCACCCAAATGACCCCAACCCTGACCCCCGCCACCGACCTGCACCGAACCTTCGCCCGCGACCTCACGCGCCGCGCCATGCTGGCGTACTACCGCGAATTCGACCTGCTCTGGCTGGAGGAAGCCTTCGACCAGGCCTGGGGCTGGCGCGAGCAATGGCTGATTGTCGACGCCGGACAGCCCCTGGGCTTCTGCAGCCTCAGCCAGGATAGCCGTGCGCTGTACATCCGCGAACTGCACCTGGTCGAGGCCGCCCGCGGCAAGGGTATCGGTGGCTGGGTGCTGGAGCAACTGGCCGAATGGGCCGGCAGGCGCCATCTGCCGCTGCTGCGCCTGACCGTGTTCAAGAGCAATCCGGCCCAGGCCCTGTACCTGCGCCACGGCTTCGTCGCGCAGGGTGAGGACGAATGCTTCGTGCGCATGCAGCGGGTTATCGGCTAGCACTCTGCACGCAGGTCAGCCCCGGCTGCGGGGTACCGGCGGCCACCCGGCGTACCTGCACCACACAGCCCTGGCGCACGGTGGCGTCGAGCAACGGGCCCTGCACCGGCAGCAGGTCGCCGATCAGCAGGTTCTGCAGCAATGGCTTGCCCTCGAAACGGTTGCTGCCCAGCAGCACCTGGTCCATGCCTTCCACCCGAACCACCGCCTTGCCCACCCGGCCCAGGGTGTTGCCGCCCAGAATCAGCGGCCCGGCCAGTGGCTGGGTGTTGCGCAGGCTGATGGCGTACTCGGGGGTGTTGCCGATGTGGTTTTCCAGCATGACCGCGCCAGCCACGTCGCTGGCGTCCACCGCGCTGCCCTGGCTGTTGCCGATGAAGTTGCCTTCGATCAGCACCGGCATCTCCCCCTTGAGGTTGCGCAGCAGCACGCCGTTGCCGCGGCTGGCGCCGATGCGGTTGCCGCTCAGCAGCAGCGCGCCTTGCTGGTCGCTGACCTCGATGGCGGCCTTGTGCGTGCCCAGGATCAGGTTGTCGTCGAGCCAGGCGCGGGTCTGCCCGCGCAGGCGGATGCCGCTGTTGTTGTCGACCCCGCGAATCTGGTTGTGCGCCATGCGCATCTGGCTGTCGCGCACGTCCACGCCATACTGCTGGGCACTTTCGAAGCGGCTTCCCTCGATCACCCCACGGCTGTGCTGCAGCTCCACCGCCGACAGCTCGCTGAACTGGCTGTCGCGTATCAGCACGCTGGCCGGCCGGGTGGCCGGCGATTGCTGGCTGCTCAGGGCAGTGGTCAGGCCCCGCGAGAGGTTGGCGTTGTAGCCCAGGCGGTTGAGGGTGGCGCCGATCAGCTGGGTATGGCTGCCGGCCCAGGCCACCACGAACGGGCGCCAGGCGCGCTCGGTGTTGCCGGCCTTGTCGCCGGCCACGCTTTCCAGGCGCGACTGGTTCAGGCCCAGCCAGCCCTGGTTGATCAGGGCCGTGCCCGAATAGCTGTAGAGGTACAGGCTGGTGCCCTCCAGCACCAGCCCGCCATCGGCGGCGATCATCAGCGGGTAGCTGAGCAGGTAGCCGTCCTTGTAGCGCTTGAGTACCTGCGGGTTGTTCAGGGTGTCGGCCAACTGCGCCAGGGTGATGCTGCCACCCTGGATCAGCACCGCCTGCGGGTGGTGCGCCTGGTAGCCGGCCACGGCGCGGAACAGGCCGTTGTTGACGAACGGCTCGAACGGCCAGCTGCCGCCCTGGGCCGAGAACATCGGTTGCAGGCTGACAGTGGCACGCCCGCCGGGGCGCGGGCGTTCCTGCAGGGTGAAGCTCACTGCTTCGCGGGTGCTGGCCTGCACCTGTTGCACCTGCGCCTGGTAGTCGTTGGGGCTGACCACGCGCAGTGCCTGCTGCATCGGCAGGCCCTGGGGGGCGGCGTGGGCCACGCCGGCGAGGCCGGCCAGCAGCAGGCCGGCCAGTCGGGTAAAGCGGAAAATGCGGGCAGGCTGGGCCATGGCGATTCGTCCTTGGGTTACGGCAAAGGGGGGTAGAAGGGCTTGAGCGGGCCGCCGATCTGACTGTAGTTGTCGACGTTGCCGTCCTCGCTTTCGTACAGCTGGCGGGCCAGGCGGTTGTTGGGCGCGCGGTACAGGAACGGGATCAGCCAGGCCAGCTTGTAGGGGGCTACCTCGGTCTGGGCCTGGCCCATCAGTTCGGGCAGCGGGCCGGGGTCGAGCACCGTGCGTGCGGCGAAGTTGCCCAGCAGCTCCAGGGTCTGCTGGTCGTGTTCGCTCCAGGGCAGGCCATTGGCCCGCGCCGACTCGGCCAGCAGCACCAGCGGCACCAGCGCGTACTGGCTGTAGGTGGCGGCAAGCCGGGCACGCGCCACTTCCAGCGGCAGGTAGGCATAGCTGCCGTCCCCGCTGCGCACCGCCTGCTGCAGGCCGCGACGCAGATTGCCGTCGGCCCAGCGGATGAAGTCGTCGCGCTGCACCAGCATGCCGCTGGCGGCCACGGCCCAGGCGGCCCAGTAGTCGTGGTTGTTGAACCAGGTGAAGCTGGCGGCCTGGCGTGGCTGGTACTCGCGGATGATCAGTTCGCCGAGCTGTTCGAACCAGCGCGTCTGGGCCGGCGACAGCTGCACCTGGCCGTTGCTGGCGGCCTGGGTCAGCAGCAGCGTCGAGGCCATGGCCGCCACCGCCCACTTGCGCGCCGCCATGCCGGTGCTGCTGGCATCCGGGTTGAGCAGGGCACCGGCCTGCGCCCAGTGCTCCAGCCACTGGTCCTGGCAGGCCAGGGCCATGTTGGCCTGCTGCGGGGTCTTGGCGCGCTGGAAGCGCTTGCTGGCGAAGATCAGCCCGGCGATGAACTGCTTGACCTGCTTGCTCGCCGCCTCGGTGTCGGCATCGGGGCGGCTGCGCAGGGTCGACTTGCTGGCATCGCGCTGGTCGTACTTGCTCTGCATGCGCAGGCTGGCGGTGTACGGTGGCGGCGGCTGTTTGCTGCACTGCAGGGTGCGGTAGTCGGCGATCATCGCCGACTGGGCGGTGGCCCGCGCCGGCCAGATCGATTGCGCGGCCAGGCTGCTGCCCAGCTGCAACCCGGCGCACAGGCCCAGGGTGGCGACCAGCCAGGGCTTCAGAGGCATAGACGGGTTTCCACCTGGGTGGCGGCCTGGCTCGGCTTGGTCGGCTCGAGGAACACCGAGAGCAGGTTGGCCCCGGCGAACTCCTTGGCCTTGCTCAGCTCCAGGTAGTACTGGCCACCGCTGACGGCCGCCTCGCGGCGAAACCACACCTTGTCGCGGGCACCGTTGTCGTAATACACGATCACGTAGAAGTCCTTGACGTTCTTGTCGCTGATGCGGATGTCCAGAAAGCCCTGGCCGCTGCCCAGTGCCTTGCGGCTTTCGCCGGCGTTGCTCAGCAGTTCGATGCGGTCGTTGACGCGCAGCGCCCGGCGCTGCAGGCGGTTGCCCAGCACCGGTGTGGAGGTGCTGCAACCGCCCTTGACCGCCGGAATCAGCTGGCGGTACATCTGGTCGGACTCCAGCTGGTAGTTGGCCGGCAGCTCCCAGATGATCAGTCTGGGCGGTGCGTCGGGCTTGTAGTTCTCGGACAGCAGGTATTCGAGCAGCGAGCCGTCCTGGCCAACGCCGGGCAGGGCGTAGTTGAGGATGTCGACATCCAGGTACTGCTTGAGGTAGCCGTCGAAGTTGAACTGCTTGCTCTCGTCCTCACGGGCTGCGGCGTTACTGTCGCCCACCAGGATCACCTGCGGGTCGGGGGCTTCGTCGAACAGTGCGTCGGCATCGTCGGCCACCGGGATGGTCTGGTAGCCGCGCACGTACTGGAAGCCGTAGTTGTTGCCGCAGATGCTGCTCATCGCCAGGTTCATGGTGCCGTCCTTGGGCACCATCACGCCGGGCTCGGTGCGGTAGTGCTTCTTGGTCAGGTCGGCATAGAACGGCTGGCGGCGCACCTCATCGGCCACCAGGCGTGCGGTGGCCTCGGCACCGCTGGGGGTCCAGTGGTGGTCGCGGCGAAAGAAGTACTCGCCCGCCGGCGGGGTGCGCACCAGTTGCATCAGGTCGGGCACCACCGCGCCGCCGCTGCGCAACTGCTGCAGGTAGCTGGCCAGGTTGTTGCTGGCGCGCTCGAAGTCGAACCCGTGCAACTGCCCGGGGTAGAGCTTGTCGCGGTGCATCAGCCCGCGGGTGGGCTGCACGGCCATGGCCACGTGGATACCCTGCTGGCGGAACGCGGCCATCAGGCGCGCGAACTCCGGGCGCATGGGCGCGGGGATGCCGAAGTCGTTGGTCAGGTCGACGGCCGAACGGAACAGCCAGCGGTCCTTGCCCGGGACGATCTCGCGCATCAGTTTCATCCGCCCTTCGGCGTATTTCTGCGGATCGCTCAGGGCCGGGCAGACCATGCACTCAAGGCTGGTGCAGCCGGTGCTGGGCGCCTCGGCGGCCTGGCCGGCCTGGCTGGCGGCAGCGAGTACGGCCATCAGGCCGAGGGAGGTAAGGATCTTCATGCGCGGTTCATCATCCTGTGTTCAAGGCCAGCCTGCGGTTACAGCGTGGGGTCGATGCTGTTGGCCACGCTGATGCTCTTGTAGCCATTGGCGGCGGGCAGCAGCACGTAGCTGTACGAGCGGCCTTTCTTGAGGAACAGGTCGTCGAACTGGGCGACGTTGCGCTGATCGACATAGGCGGCGAAGCCGATCTTGATTTCGTTGACCAGGCGGCTGCCGGTCTGGTCCTTGCCCAGCGGGTCGATGACCGAGGTCTTGCCGTCGGAGGTCTTGAGGGCGGCCTGCGCGGGGGTCAGGTTGTAGAAGGCGATCTGGGCCTTTTTCGGTTCGTTGACGTATTTGTCGGCGATCAGGGTCAGGCCCTTGCCGTCATACACCACGGTGCTGGCGGCGTTGGCCTTGAGCTGCGGCTCGATGGCCTGTTTGTCGACCGCGATCTTGTGGCTGCCGGCAGGGGTGAAGCGGTAGCCGCTGAGCTGGCCGGGGGCGACCTTCTGTGGGTTGACCTTGCCGCTCAGGGTCACGTCGATGCTGCGATCGCTCAGGTTGAGCACGCGCACGAAGGCCGAGTCGGCCGGGGCCACGGCGTCGTAGAGGTCGGCATTGCCGTCGTTGGCGAGGCTGGCGGTGCTGACCAGCAGCAGGGCGGTGGCGGCGAGCAGTTGGCGTGGCGAACGGGTCATGGTGTATCTCCTTAGAAGTGTTGGGTCTGGTTCATCTGACGCTGGCCGCTGACCCGATGGGCCAGCAGGGTGCGCAGCGGGAATTCCCAGACCACGGTGTCGATGTCAGGGTTGCCCAGCTCATCGCTGGCCAGAAACTGGTTCATTGCCTCGAACGGCCCGCGGGCCTCCACGGCAATGCTCAGCAGGTCACGGTTGAGGGCTTCCTTGAGAAAACCGACGAAGTTCCAGTCGTCGATCTTGCTGTAGCTGGTACCTACCAGCAGCAGGCTTTGGGCCTGGTCGGCGAACAGCTCATCGCTGCTCTGTTCGGCCTTCAGGGTTTCGTACACGGCGATCTGGTTGGCGCCAAAGTCCGGCATCAGCCGGCTCTGGTCGAACTGGATGTAGTTCATCAGGTCGCCCTTGACGGTCTTTTGCGCGACCTGGTGCGACACATAGCGCTCCTGGCCCAGCAGCTCCGGGTGCTGGCGCGCCAGTTCGAAGGCGGCCAGGCGTGCGCCATCGGGGCTCCAGTGGGTGTCGGACTTGAGAAACAGCGGCGGGCCGCCGAGGTTGTCCAGAAACGCCGAGCGCAGCGGCGTCACCGTGACGTTGCGTGCCTGCAGCTGCGCCACGAAGCGGTCGTACAGGCTGATGGCCCGCGGATCGAACGGGTGCTCGGCATGCGCGGCATAGATGTCCAGCTTCATCGGCAACGGCAGCAGCACCAGGCGCTTGCCGTGCTGCGCCAGTTGCGCCTGCACGGCGTCGATCTGTGCCAGCTGGCCTTGCAGATTGGCCTCCAGGTCATTGGGCACACGGTATTCCTGGGAGGTATAGAGCCAGCCGTCCTTGCCCAGTACCACGCCCTTGGTGCCCTCCCTGAACAGCAGGTACTGCGCGTCGGCCCACAGCTGCACCGAGGGCTCGCGCAGGAAGAAGCGCTTGTCGTAGGCCTGCTCGAACTTGCGCAGCAGCTTGCCGTCGACGAACAGGTTCCAGGCGTCACTCTGGTTTTTCGCGAAACTGAAAACCGGCGGCAGGGAGTAGACGAACATCCCCGCCAGCACCAGGCAGAACAGAATGCCGTTGACCTTGCTTGCCGAGTTCATCACCGGGTACATGACAGTCTCCTAGAACTGGAAGTAGAGGAAGGGGGAGAACGAGTGCGCAGCCAGGCTGCTCAGCGCCAGCGCGAAGCCGGCCCACAGCAGCACGGCCTTGAGCCCGCCGACATGGGCCATGAAGAAGTGCTGCTTGTTGCCGGCGTAGTAGCGCACGTTGTTGCTGCCGGCCAGGATCAGCCAGCACAGCGCCACCGCCACGAACGACATGGCCATCTTCGAGGCGCCCAGCACGTAGAGCTCCAGCGAGCCCAGGCCGTTGAAGCCGAACAGCGCCTGGTAGATGTCCAGGCTGTGGCGCAGGTCGTTGGTGAAGAACAGCGGCATGCTCAGGATGATCAGCAACCCGGTGCGCAGGTTGCGCCCCAGGCGGTAGGGCGTGGTGACCTTGGTGGCCAGGTTGAACTTGCGCTCGATCACCATGCCCAGGCCGAAGAACAGCCCCCAGCAGATGAAGGCGAAGCTTGCGCCGTGCCACAGCCCCGACAGCAGCATGGTGTACACCAGCGCCGGCATGGCCCCGGCGATGCGCTTGCGCACCAGCGGCATGTACACGTAGTCGCGCAGAAAGTGCGCCAGGGTCATGTGCCAGCGGCTCCAGAACTCGGTGATGCTCTGCGAGACGTAGGGCTGGTTGAAGTTCTCCGGGAAGCGAAAGCCCATCATCAGCGCCAGGCCCAGGGCCATGTGGCTGTAGCCGGCGAAGTCGAAGTACAGCTGCAGGGTCGACACCACCAGGCCGAACCAGGCATCGCTCAGCTGCAGGCTGCCCTCGCTGATGAACAGCACGTTGATCGGCGCCAGCTGGTCGGCGATCAGCACCTTCATGATGAAACCGAGCATGAACCGGCATACCCCCAGCGAGAACATCTCCAGCGAGTGGGTACGCTGGCGCAGCTGCGGGGCCAGTTGGCTGTAGCGCAGGATCGGGCCGGCCACCAGGTGCGGGAACAGCGCGACGAATGCGGCGAAGTCGATGAAGTTGTTGGTGGGCGTGGCGTCCTTGCGGTAGATGTCGACGATATAGCTCAGGGCATGGAACACGTAGAACGAGATGCCCAGCGGCAGGAAGATCGTCTCCAGGGTGAAGGTGTTGATGCCCAGCGGCGCCAGCAGTGCGCCCAGCACCTCGGCGCCGAAGTTGGCGTACTTGAAATAGCCCAGGGTCGACAGGTTGCCGATGATGCCGATCCACAGCAGGCGGAACGCCCAGCGCTTGTCGCCGGCGTCCAGGCGCGCCTTGATGCGCAGGCCGAACCAGTAGTTCCAGTAGGTGATGCCGACGAACAGCAGCAGGAAGTCCGGGCGCCACCAGGCATAGAAGATGTAGCTGGCGGCGACGATCACCGTGGAGCGCCACGGCGCACGCGCCAGGAAGTACACCGCCAGGAACAGCGGCAGGTAGAGGAACAGGAACACGTTTGAGGCGAAAATCATCGCGGGGCCCGCCCTTAGTAACTGATCACGACGCCGACCGTCAGCTGGTAGTCGTCACCGGTATCCAGCGCGTTGCCGGCATTGAGGTAGCTGGCGCTGACCAGGGTGTTGACGTCCAGGTGCTTGCCGTCGAGGGCGACCGGAAACATCTTCCAGTAGTAGTTGAGGTCGAGCATCTGCCCCACGTGCTTGCCGTTGCCGTTGCTGCCCTGGGCGATGGCCTGGTTGCGCGCGCTGCGCTGGTCGCCGTCGACGCGGATCGGCAGGGTGCCACTGGCATCGCGCAGCTTGAGTTCGGTGAGGCGAAAATCCAGGGCGCTGCGCGGCGTGGGCCGGGTTTCCACGGCAAAGCCGTAGTAGCTCAGGTTGCGCAGGTCGAGGCTGACGAACGAGCTGGCCAGGCGGGTGCTGTAGGAGCCCTGGCGGGTGATGCGGTCGGACTGGATGGTGTTGAGACGAAAGCCGTCGTTCTCGTTGCTCGGCTTGTCGGTCAGCCCGCCGCGCAAGGCCAGGCGCGGGGTCCAGGGCAGGTCGTCGAAGCGTTTGCCGATCTCGCCCAGCGCCGCCCAGCCGCTGGCGTTGTGGCCGGTGGTGGTCAGGCCGTTGCCGTCGGTGTTGTCGACCTTGCCGTCGAGTGCGGCCAGCTCCAGGTGGTAGTCGCTGAACAGCGGGCTGACCTGCAGGTTGTCGGCCTTGAAGAACAGCCCGTAGCGCATGCCGGTGAAGTCGTAGCGGTCACGCGGGTCGTGCCCGCTGTGGTCGTCTTCGTACATCACGCGCGTGCCGGCCCAGTTGTTCTCGCTCCAGCGGTAGGCGTACTCGCCCATCAGGTAGGTGGTGCGTTCTTCGCTGTCGGCCAGGCGGTTGACGTCGCTGTTGTAGTTGTAGAACTTCTGCGCCACGGCGAAGAAGCCCTTGGCGAAGGTGTCCTTGTAATCGAAACGCAGCGATTCGATGCTGTCGTCCCACCAGATGCCGTAGTCGTCGGCAAAGCGCTGGCGTCCGGCCGACAGCGAGAAGCGTGGGTCGTCGCCCAGCAGGTTGCGCTTGACGTACAGCTCGCGCAGCTCGGCGTACCAGCCTTCGGGCTGCTCGCGGTCGAAGGCGTTGGTGCTTTCGTTCTGGCTGTTGGCCGTCTGGCTGGAGTCGTAGTTGAGCCACAGGCGACCGTAGACCATCCACTTGGCCCAGCGTTTTTCCGGCGAGTACCAGGCGAACGAGGGTTCGTAGCGCAGGCTGTAGAAGCTCTCGCGGCTGCGCCCCACCTGGGAGTCTTCGGGGCCGTAGCCGGTCTGCACGGTGAGCTTGTTGAAGAATTCGGAGGTGATCACCGGCGTGCTGGCGTCGGCGCCTACCCGCACCGGCTCGCTGCTGTCGGCCTCGGGGCCGGTGATTTCTTCGGCGGCGAACGCGGTGTACAGCGGCGCGAGCATGAGCAGGGCGCCAAACAGGGACGGATGCGCTTTCACAGGGTGGTCTCCTTGAGCAGGTCATTGCGTGCCGCCATGGCGCGCTCGATGTCAGCCGTTTTCAGGGTTTTGTCCAGGCGCTTGAGCAGCCCGCGGGCGCGGCGCTCGCCCAGGTCCAGGGCAAGGCGCGCGTAGGTGTAGGCCTTGACCGGGTCGTGGCAGATGGCGCGGCCGCTCGCGTAGATGGTGGCCATGCGGTACCAGGCGGCAGTGGCGCCGCGCTCGGCCTGTTCCTGGTAGATCGCCAGGGCACGCTCCTGGTCGGGCTGGTCGAGGCCGCCCTTGCTGTACAGGTCGGCCAGCAGCAGGTGCGCGTCGCGAAAGTTGCTGGCGATCAGTTCGTCGATCAGCACCTGGGCCTTTTGCGGGTCCAGGGTCAGCCAGTTGGTGACCATGTACAGCGAGGCATTGAGCGCCTTGGCCCGGGTCGGGTCCTTGGCCTGCACCTGGGCAATCAGCGCCTGTACCTGGTCGGCGTTGTGCTCGGTGGGGTTGGAGATCATGAAGTTGGCCTTGGACACCAGCGCCGGCACGAAACCGCGCTGCGCGGCGTTGTCGAACCAGCGCTGGACCTCGGCCATGGCGGCCGCCCATTCATCGGCCAGGGCCTTTGCACGGGCCTGCTGTTGGGGGGTGGGCGCGGGCCTTGGGGCACCCATGGCGTTGCCCAACTGTTCATCCTGCTCGGCCTGCTGGTCGGCACGCTGCACGGTGCTGATGGTGTCGAGCAACGAGCCGATACGGTGCACGATCTCCACCGGCAACTGCGCCATCCGGGGCTCTAGGGTGCGGGCGAAGGCGGGGAACGCGGTGTCCTGGCGCTCGCCGAGGAAGGCGTAGTAGCGGTCGACGCCACGCGGGTCGACGCGTACCGCCTGCTGGTACCAGTGCTCGGCAGCGGCGCGGTCGCCCTGGCGCTCGGCGACCACCGCGCGGTACAGCTCGGGGTGGCAGTCGAGCAGGCAGGACTGCTCGTACAGCGCCAGCAGCTGCGCGGCCTCGGCGGTGGGCACCAGGTCCGGGTAGGTCAGGAACACTTCCAGCGTGGCATTGGTGTTGCGCGGGTCCAGGGTGGCCGGGTAGCGGGTCAGCGCCTGGGCCACCCAGGCGCGCTGCTGCTGGCGCAGGCCGGGGCTGCGGTCAAGCAGGCGGGCCAGCGAGGCCAGCGCCGGCACCAGGCCGCGACCCTCGGCAAACGCTTCCTGGTACAGGCGGATCGCCTCCTGGCGGTTGGCGCTGTCGCTGCTGGCCAGCACATCGCCCAGCAACTGCTTGGACGCCAGGTCACCGCGCTCGGCGAGCACGCGCAAATCGGCGCTCACATCGGCTTGCGGGTCCTTGTACAGCGCATAGCGGATCTGCTCCAGGCTTTGCCCGGCAAGGGCAGGGCCGGTGCAGGCGAGGGCAGTGAACAGCAGCCAGGCGGGCGTCATCGGTTTCATCTGGGGGCCCTTCAGCGCGACAGCGACGGCAAGGCCGGCAGGCCCAGGTACAGGTCCACCGCCACCGGTTTCTGGTAGGCCGCCAGTGGCAGCGGACGGTCCGGCCGGATGGTCAGGGCGAGGTTCTTGTTCAGTGCGTCGACCCGCGAGTCCACCACGGTGCCGCCGAAGCGTTCGTCCAGGCCGAATACCTGCAGGTCCACGGATCTGACCCGGCTGATGTCGCTCAGCTTGTCGAACGGCACGTTGGCGCTGACGTACAGCGGCTGGTCCTTGGGCAGCAGGTGCAGCAGCGGCGCCTGCTTGTAGCCGTAACCGTTCATGGGCGTGCTGGGGAAGTACACCTGGCAGTCGCACGGGCTGTTGATCACGGTCTCGATGGTGGCGCGCCCCAGCAGGGTCTGCAGGTCGCCGGGCGCGAGGTCGGCCAGCGCCTTCATGTCGGCCGGGCTGGTGAAACTGGTGGCCAGCTGGGTGGAGATGTTGGCCAGCGGCTCGCCGGCCTTGACCTCGCTCTGCCCAGGCTGCAGCAGGAACTTCACGTAGCCGTTGTCGGGCATGCTGATGATCTGCGCATCGGCACTGACCTGGGCCTGCACGGCCGGAATGCGGAAGAACAGCAGGTAGCTCTTGTAGGCCACGAAGCTCAGCGCGGCGATGCCGGCGGCGGTGAACAGCAGGGTGCCGCCGATGGCGCGCAGGCGATCGCCTGCATTGCGTGCGCTGGCGTACTTGTGCTTGCGCTCCTTGATGTAGTTCTCGCGCTGCATCACGTTGAACAGGCCGTTGACGTCGGCAATTTCGCCCGACAGGTAGGCGCTGATGATGTAGCGCAGGATGTCGCGCTTCTGGGCGTCGAGGTCGACGAACTGCGCGCCGACTTCGGCGCCGCGCTGCGAGACGATCTTGATCTGGCTGTCGATGTTCAGGTCGACCTGGTTCAGGCGCAGCTGGATCGAGGCGTTGTACAGGCTGCCGATCTTCAGCGGGGCGCTGTGCACCAGGCCCAGGCCGCCCAGGGAGATGTCCTGCAGGGTGCTGTCGATGGGCGCCTGGCCGGGGGCGCTGAGCCTGACCCGGGCATTGAGCTTGGTGCGCACGTACTGGCGTTCGTCGATGGCCTCGTGGACCACGTTGGCTGCAGTGGTGCCGGGGGCTGCTGGGATGTTCGAGCTACTCATGGCAGGCGCCTTTCCTTAACGTTGCGTGAGTTCGAGAAGTACCGAGATGGCACCGAAGAAAATCGCGATGGATGAAAACAGCATCGCCTTCGATGACCAGCGGTTCAGGGCCGTGTCGAAATCGACAGTGCCGTTGCTTAGCGTGGTTTTTTGCCGGGTCCAGCTCTGCTGGTCCATGTGGAACAGTGCGTACACCTTCATCAGCGAGCCCACGATCTGGTTGTAATAGAGAACGAACGGGTACACCGGGCTGACCGGGTGACCGGCGAACAGGAACAGCACCGTCACCAGGCTGCGCGAGAGCAGTACCCAGAACAGGTACACCAGCAGGTACTCGATGCCGAACACCACGCCGGCCACTACCGAGGCGGTCAGGCCCATCAGACAGGTCCACATCGAGACGCGCTGGTCGAGCAGCACGTACAGGGTGAACAGGCCCAGGCGGGCGCGGCCCAGCAGGTGGGTGGCGCGAAAGTTCTGGCGCAGCGAGTTGCCGTACCAGCGGAACATCAGCTGGCGGGTGGCGCGCCAGAAGCTGTTGTCTGGTGGATGCTCCACGGTCAGGGTGTTGCTGTCGGGCACGTAGAAGGTGTCCCAGCCGGCGCGCATCAGGCTCAGCCACGAGGACTTGTCGTCGCCGGTGAGAAACTGGAAGCGGCCCAGGCGCCAGTGTTCGAGAAAGTCGGCTTCCACGTCGCGGATGAATTCGGGGTCGGTCATCACGCTGGCGCGAAAGAACGACAGCCGGCCGGTCAGGGTCAGCACCCGGTGCGACAGGGCCATCGAGCACATGTTGATGTGCCGCTGCACGAAGCGCATCGAGTGCCACTGGCGCATCAGCGGGCTGCCTTCGACCTCGCAGAACTCGTTGGTGGTCAGGCCACCGACATTGGGCAGGTAGGCGAACAGCTTGACCGCGCGCTCGACGCAGCCGGGCAGCATCATGGTGTCGCCGTCGACCACGCCGACCACCGCGTCCTGCAGCGGCATCTGCCGCGACAGGGCACGGAAGGCATGGGCCAGGCCGTCACGCTTGCCGGTGCCACGGGCGCGCACGATCACCAGCTTGATGTCGTCGCGATCGACCACCTCGTTGCGCATGATGGTCTTGATGAACTGCTCGTCGCCTTTTTCCACGATCGAGGCGATCACCGTGCACGGCACGTTCAGCCGCTGCACTTCCTGGAATACCGACTGGTACACCTTGAAGGTGGTGTGGGTGGGGATGCGAAAGCTGGTCACCACCATGAACATGTGCGAGGGCAGGGCATCGTCGCCCATGCGCTCGACCGCCTTGCGGATGCGCGGGAACTTCCAGTGCAGGAAGTACATGCCACGGATGTAGTGGACGATGGCATTGCCGTAGCGCCACATGCCCAGGGTACCGATGATGAAGATGAACGTGTGGTGGCTGGGGTCCAGGTACTGCGGCGCGATCATCTGCGACGCCAGCGCGACCAGGCCGAACAGGCAGGCCCAGGCACAGAAGCTGGCGCCTGCCTGCAGGTAGCCGGGTCGGCCCTCGGGCCGCTGTTGCTGTGGTTTCATGGTGCCGTTTCTCCTTGGTACGGGCAGCGCGCACCCGGCCGTTCACGCACATGAGGTTCGCCGGCGCTCCGAAGGAGGCGGCACTCAGGCAGGTAAACAGTCGGGTGACGCGTGGAGTCGAACGCCTTGGGCTCTCTTGACGGAGCCTGTGGCCTTACCAGCAGATCCCTTCCTGGGTGGTGTTGCTGGCGTTGGGCATGAAACCGACCAGGTCGACGATCTGCTTGTCGCCATTGCCTTCCAGGGCCTGGGCGAAACGCGGGTCGTTGTTGCCCAGCACGATGATCTCGGCGCCGTCGATCACCTGGTCGAGGTCGTTGCACAGCAGCGACGACACGTGCGGGATCTTCGACTCGATGTAGTCGCGGTTGGCGCCGAACACCCGGGCATACTCGACGTTGGCGTCGAAGATGCGCAGCTCGTAACCCTTGCCGATCAGCATTTCGGCCAGCTCCACCAGCGGGCTTTCGCGCAGGTCGTCGCTGCCGGCCTTGAAGCTCAGCCCCAGCAGGCCGATACGGCGCTTGTTGAAACCGCTGACCAGGTCGAAGGCGTTCTGCACCTGGCTGCGGTTGCTGGACATGATCGAGGCCAGCAGCGGGTGCTCGACGTCCAGCTGGCCGGCGCGGTAGGTGAGGGCGCGCACGTCCTTGGGCAGGCACGAGCCGCCGAAG
>OLII01000327.1_pt1 | contig 18355 bp, 19 predicted proteins | sample 1609481 | NCBI WGS metagenome assembly OLII01 (sample SAMN05416859, study PRJEB24817) | seawater metagenome | isolation source: Sea water | place: Canada:Atlantic | collected 2013-11 | reverse complement strand
GCTTCTGAGTATTTCGCGCTACCTGCCGCCCAAGCAATGGCATCGGCATCGGTTAAGTAACTGCTGCGATCGGCCACATAGTCATCAAAATCGATGGCATCGTATTCGCTTATCCAGGTTTCAATTTCATCGTTACTGCCGTGAGCTAATTCGATCCATTCAATATCAAAGCCAGTAACCAGTGGCTCATCGCTGCCTGCATCTTGTGTGACTTTTGCAGCATATAAAGTCCCTTTTGATAAATCTTGAGCAACATCTGCCACAAATTTAAAGAACACACCGCCTGTGCTGTCATCAGACAAATACACGGTTTTTTCATCTGGCATGACAATGCCATTTTCATGGGCATAACGGCCCATGGCGAAATGTTTAATAGGGGTAGGCGTGGCTGAAGTGGGCTCTTTCACTTCTAAGATATAGTGATAACGGTATATGTTTGGAAACACCGAGGCTGATTCAACGTCTTCACCGGGTGCGGTGTAAGCGGCAAATGAAGCAGCGCCATCTTTTTCTGCCACGTTATTCCAAGCAAACGTAGCTTCACCCGGGCCACCCCATTCTTCTGAAGACAAAGGTGTGTTCCAAGGTGTTACTGACCCAAAGCAATTGGCCACGGTGCCGTATTTACCAAAGTCCAACATGGTCACATCATTTGAATCTACTGCCCATAATCCCGACTCGGCATCTTTAGACAATTTCATGCGGCTCATGCCACCCATGATGTGTTCCCAGTTTGTAAATAAATACCCTTCGTTGTCAGCAGTAGCAATGAAACCGTTATAATCTGGGTTATGATTTTCAACTACCAAGGTGGTGCCATCTACCGCGTAGGTATTGCCCAAACCACTTGGTAAACTATTAAACACATCGTTGGTTTGACCTAAAATTTGATACTGACCATAAGCGGTCATGACCGTTTGTTTTTCGGTATCAGAGATTGGTACAGGTGAAGACACTAGGTTTTTTGGAAGCTTATTTATATCAACGCCGGTTAATACCCCCACCGACCCTGAATTAACAATTTTACCATTGGCATCTGCAATGGCGTTGTTTGAATCTGGGTGTTGCACGTTAAAAAATAAATCGCCGTTATCGGTTAAAAAAGCACCGGTTACTTCGGCCCCTAAAGGAACCGTAGCAAGACGAGTCAGAGCAGAACCTGAATTGTATCCATCGGTTCCGTTTGTACCATCTGTACCGTTTGTGCCTGCAATGCCATCAGCACCATTGCTTACACGACCATCAATTCCGTCTTGACCATCATCACCATCTAGGCCGCCACACGCTGCCAGTGAACCCGTTAATGTAGCGAAGAGTATCGCCTTAGCTAAACGATTTTTTTGTAATGTTATCATTGCTCTCTATCTCACTATTAAGATTGAGCGCGCAGATTAGAAGGCGTAAGTGACAAAGGCATGACGAAAAGATGACGATAAGAATAATCGCAATTTTTTTCTTAAAACGTCAATAATGAAATTTTTAATGAGTGAAGAATAGGTTAACGATCAACCTGAATTAAACGCCCTCATTAGGTTTTTAATCTATTTTTCATAAATCCAACTTCCTGCTTGTTTATTACCTGTCGAATATCGTTATTGACTATTGTGAACCAATTGGTACAGTAAATACCTATAACATCGACTCACCGGTTAATTTAGGGTTTTAAAATGCTATCTGAGCACTTGCAGTACACTAAAAAATTCCAAGAAGTAAACGGTAAACGCCTGGCTTTCATAGACGAAGGCACTGGTGACCCCATTGTGTTACTGCACGGCAATCCTACTTCTAGTTACCTGTGGCGCAATGTTATCCCTGAGTTAACCCAAAGTGGCCGTGTGATTGTGCCGGATTTAATTGGCCAAGGAGATTCAGATAAATTGCCAGAAAGCCTAGGAAGTGATCGCTACAGCTTTCATGTGGCTTATGACTACTTAGATAAACTATTAAGCACATTAGGCATGACTGAAAATGTCACGCTGGTGATCCATGATTGGGGAAGTGGCTTAGGTTTTCATTGGGCTAACTTGCATAAAAAAGCCGTAAAAGGCATCGCCTACATGGAAGGCTTTGTAACACCGCTTACTTGGCAAGACTGGCCTGAAGGGGCAAAAGGTGTTTTCAAAGGGTTACGTAGCGAAAAAGGTGAAGATTTAATTTTAAACCGAAATGCTTTCATTGAAAAAATATTGCCCAGTTCAGTGATTCGAGAATTAACCGAAACTGAAATGAATCATTACCGCGCCCCCTTTGAAAATAAAGAAGACCGTCAAGTGACGCTTAATTGGCCTCGCACCTTACCCATAGATGATGAGCCAGCAGACATAGTGGCATTGATTAAAGATTATGGTGAGTGGTTAGCCCAAGATAAAAACGTTCCCAAGCTTTTTATTAATGCTGAGCCAGGCTCTGTATTGGTGGGCCGTCAACGGGAATACTGCCGTAGCTGGCCAAACCAAACTGAGGTCACGGTTAAGGGCTTGCATTTCATTCAGGAAGATTCACCCGTTGAAATTGGCCAAGCAGTGGCCCATTGGTTAAAGCAACTAAAGACACCTTAACGAGCATTTAACTTTTTATAGTTATAAAAAAAGGAAACTTAACACTAAAAAGTGATTTTAATTAGCAAGGCCAATATTGATTATCGGTGAAAATTACGTCAATATTGCGCCTTACATTTTGCTTAGGAGATATTTGATGATTGTTACCCACCTTATGCCGGCGACCAAGGGTCTAGCCTAATAAGTGTGTGCTGGTTATTTCTATGGAAATAACTGGTGAATATAGAGCGTAAAGTAATTTATTTTACTTTGCCCCCTAGCGCCTCGCTTTTGCCATACCCTCTTGTTGTTTATTGTCTATTTTAAAGGCAGTAATCGCTTCTCGTCCGGCTTTTAATTTTTTCTTATTAAATTTGCTCGGAGCAAAACATTGAACCCATTAAAATTACAGTCTATTGGCTGGAATAATTATTTATTACAACAACTCTCTTTTGAGGAAGTGGCCCAACTGGGCGACGAAATAAATGCATTTCGCATTACCGCCATTCACCGAAATCGCATTGAAGCCATAGGCGAAGTGGGAGTACGAGATTTACTGTGCCCACAATTCTTGCAACCTGTCAGCCAGCATTTAGCCGTGGGTGACTGGGTGTTGGTGAAACCATCTGAAGAGCATTTAAGTATCAGCCGAGTCATTACCCCTAAAAACCGCATAGAGCGCTTACAGGGTAATCACAAACAAGTTATTGCGGCAAACCTTGATTATCTTTGGATCGTCACCAGTGCCAATCAAGATTTTAATCTTAAACGCATACAGCGTTACCTGGCACTGGCTTACGAATTTGAAATAGAGCCTGTAGTGATACTCACTAAAACTGACTTGTGCAATGAAGCCGAAGGGGAAAGTGCTTGGGATTATATTGATCAGGTAAAAAGCCTAAACGTGAATTTAGTTCATGGGGTAAGTGTCACGGATGCGACTAGTCTGGAAGGTCTACAAGACTACTTTCAGGCCGGCAACACTATCGCGCTACTGGGTTCATCAGGAGTAGGGAAATCCACTTTGGTGAATGCATTATCTAGCTCTCATCAGGCAACCCAGTCGATTCGAGGCAATGACGAAAAAGGCAAACATACCACCACTCATCGCCAATTGTTTTTTACTGAAAATCAGGTGGCTATTATAGATACCCCTGGCATGCGTGAATTGCATTTATTTAAAAGCGATACGGGGCTCGATAAAACGTTTGAGGATATTATTACTTTGATGGATAGCTGTAAGTTTTCAAACTGCCAGCATGAAAATGAACCGGGCTGCGCCGTTTTAGCGGCCTTGGACACAGGAAAAATTCTTCAGTCTCATTTTGATAACTATAAAAAGCTATTAAAAGAAGATGAATTCATCAAACGTAAAGAGTTAGGCAGTCATGCAGAAAAAGCCCACGACCGAGCCTTTTATAAAATGATTGATAATCATCGAAAGACTTCATGGTAAAAGACTAATAGAGAAATAAGGGTGCGCTATATTTTGTATAGCGCACCCTTTTTAAATTTGAGAGCGCAAACGACCAATATTATCTTGAATAAATTCTAAAAGGGCTCGGCTTTTTCTTGGCATCACCCTGCCTGGATACATAACGCTCACCGTTTGCGCTTCTAATTGCCAAGGGGTGGAGAGTTTCTGCAATGCCCCTATTCTTACTTGGTACTCAGCCACATAGCGGGGCAACTTAATCATACCCATGCCTCGCACTGCACCCACTATTCGCATTTGTTCACTGTTCATGGTGAGCCTTGAAGAAATAGGCACACTGATCACCCCTTCCTGCCCACGAAAATGCCAGTCGCTTTCGCCACTTTGTACAATGGCTTTTTGCTCTGATAGCTGGTTAAGGTCCTGAATATTAATGTTAGTGGCGCAACGGGGGTTCACATAAATATCTTGTGGCAAGCTCATTAAAGAGCGAGCAATCATATCTGATGGGGGCAATGGGCGATCATGCACCACAAAGCTTAAGTCGCATGCCTGATGGCGTTCAGGAAACTGTCCGGTGTAGTGGTTAATGGTTAAATGGATGTCTTTATATTTTTCCATAAACTCAATGGCCAGCTGCCCCATGTCTTCATTAAAGAATTCCATGGGCAATAGCATGGTTAAAGCACCCCGCGGCTGTTCACGCCAATGCTCCATGAAGTTCGAGACTTCATCTAGCCCTTCCATTAGAGGCGCCACTTGATCAAACAACAGCTGGCCTGCCTCGGTAGCCGCTAGGTTTCTTGGCCTGCGATCTAATAGGCGAATATTAAACTCTTTCTCAAGGTCACTAAGGTGACGAGACAGACTGGATTTCGCCATATTAAGGTCCTTAGCCGCCTGTGTAACCGAGCCCGACTGAAGGGTTTTAACGAATAAATTCAGATTATCTAGCTTCATTGTCAGGCTGCCAAATTAAAACATTAAGGCCATCTTTCACATAAATAGTAGGAAAACGTGAAAGTAAGTTCCATTTTTGGAACGTAAGGTTGTCATTATTGTGGCTAGTTCTGAAATCAACGTCAATTACAATGCTTAGCAACTTCAACGACCCCAATAATTCAGGAGAGCCAAAATGAGTGAAGCCACCGTAGAGATGATTTCAAGTAAGCAGTTTGAAGCAGACATAGAGCAAGGCAACGGCGTTACCCTAGTAGACTTTTACGCCGACTGGTGTAACCCATGTAAGATGATCACCCCAGTGCTTGAGGAGCTGGCTGAAGAGTATGAAGGCAGAATTAACATCGTTAAGCTGAATGCCGATACCGAGCCAGAAGTATTGGCTAAATATGGCGTTCGAGGCCTGCCTACCATGATGATGTTTAAGGATGGCCAATCAGTGGATGTAACGGTTGGCGCCCAACCTTATTCAGCCATTAAGAGTTGGATAGAAAAACACGTATAGCCATTTCACCGCCCTTTCATTAGGGCGTTTTCCTTTCTATTTTAAAATATCCTTGTCACCTCATCACAATTTTCTTATTTAAATTTGAATTTGAAATTTTTCGACTTGCAATATCCACCACTCTTTAATATATATGGCGCCCTTTTTGATAAGCCATGCGTTCGCATTTCATTTGCGCACTTAGTCATATACAAAAAGACAAGGGTTTTGCCTTTTCATAAATATTAGGCAAAAACATAAAAACAATAATCGACAGCCGATATTGGAAAAAATTAATGCTTACTCTCTCTCGCTTATTTATATCGCCATTGCTTCTATGTGGTTTACTTTTAGCCGTACAAACCCATGCCGGAGCGGGTCATGATCATGGCCACGGTGAAGCTCACGACCATGCACTACCCGCCATCAACAGCGAAAAAGCCACAAAAAACGCTTTAGAATTAATTCAACGCTTGGTTAAAAAAGAGAAGCTGCCTAAAAGTTGGTTACAGGCCAAAGCCATTAAAACCGAAAAGAAAACCTATAAAAAAGGCCCTGAATGGGTGGTTTTGTATCGAAATGAAGCCATTAAAGATGTTAAAAAGCAAAACCTGTACGTATTTTATAGTTTAAAGGGCCAATACATTGCGGCCAACCACTCCGGTATATAAAGTACTGGGCATAAATAGAGACCAGTCAAACATAACAATTCAGTAAAGGCGTAATTATGAACGGTGCAGGTGGTACATCCGGCGGTGTGGGAAGTTTTTTCCTAGGTTTAGTGATGATGTGCGGCGGCTTTTACCTGCTGCTTAATTCCATATCGGTCACATCTAGCTTTGGCATGGGCTCTCGCCTTTACGGTTTCTCAGCCTACGGTGGCCAATATGCCGTGACCAGCGGCATGATTATGTTTCCATTTATGATTGGTGTCGGCATTATTTTTTACAATAGCCGAAACCCACTGGGTTGGATTTTATCGGTTGGCGCCATCACTGGGTTAATTTTTGGGGTAATTGCTTCTATTCGCTTTACCTTTACCCACATGAGCGCCTTCGATTTAATTACCATATTAGTGTTGGCCATTGGCGGACTAGGTTTATTTTTACGCTCCTTAAAAAATTTTAGTAGCGACTAAAAAACAAACGGCTCTTGGTAAACCTACCCAAGAGCCTTTATTCACCCCATTTTTCAAAACGTCCTCACGCGCTATCGTCTTTCATTGGCTAATAAGCCGTTGCTCATTTTTCATCCACTCAACCTTTGAAAGCAAACAGCTAAAGGAAGTTGACCCTATAACCTAATATTTTATGCTTCATTCTCAATTGAGCTTAGTATTCAGTTAACTTGGTTTTTTCAGTAAATTTTCCCTGCTGTGATCTACACTAAACCGTATACATATTTTATTGCTAAGCTAACTCCATATGAAAATTACGGTTATTTGTCGAGTCGAACCTGGCTGCTTAGGTCCGGATGGAGCAGACCACGTAGAGGCGTTTTGCAAGCTCGGGCAGAGGGAGTTTAATGCCATTGACCCAGAAATCATTGATTGGGAGATTATTCCTAGATTTAATAAAAGCCTCCCCGAATTACAATACAAGATAAGGGGGCGCAATTTAAATGAACAGCAGTCAGAGCTCTATTTAAAGGCGCTAGGCAAAGAGCCTAGTGCGTTTGAAGAGGCGTTATTTAAACAACTTACTCTGTCTGTTAATCACTATTTTGGCCGCTAATTTGTTCATTGTTTACACTTTTGATTTAAATAATAAATCAGATATCCGTAAGATAACGGCCATGGACACCTTCATCGTACTCTTTCACAAATTCATCACCGGCTTCTAAGTTCTGTGCCACTTCGGCCCCTAGAGATATTGTCATGGGCTTGGGCCAGTGGTCACTTTGCCAAGCGTGGCTGCGTAACATGGCCTTGCCACAATGAAAATAAGCTTTAGCTACCAACACTTCTATTACCAGCAAAGCAGGCTGACTAGCCGATGCCAACCGTTCACACAGTTGTGACTCCTTTAAAATCCGAGCACTCCCTTGTACACGTAACACTTCATTCACCCCAGGAATGGTAAACAACAAAGCCAATTTGTTATTGCCTAACAGGTTGTGAAGAGAAAATGCCAATTTATTACCCTTGTACTCTGGAATCAGCAGGGTTTGATTATCCTCGCTTTTAACAAAACCAGCCGCATCTCCTCTAGGGGAAATAGTGGGCCAGCCTTCGTCATCAACACTGCACATCATCATTAAAGGAGAGCGACTAATAAACTCAAGCATTCTGGGGTTAAGATATGAGTAGATTTTTTTAAGGGCGTGCTCTCTTGGCTGGCCAAGGGCTTGTTGTATTTCTGAAGCCGTTTTTAATTCTCTCATCTGTCACTCCCTGATAAATTTTCACCCTCGTCACCATAAAAGTTTTTATATGGGAAATAAACAAAGATAAAAATAACATGGAAAATAGAGCGCAAAGCCAAGTCAGGCACATTTGAAAGAAATAAGAGCAGATATTTTATGCTGGGGGGGAGGTAAAAAAGCCAACAGATAAGGTTTAACAACACTCATCGGTCGGCTTACTTTCCGCTAACAGTATCGTGGTTAGCTAAACACAAAGTACTCATGGCTAAAATCTAACACGTCATCGCCTACAATCTCTTCAATTGGCATGGCATTCAAATGAGGCTTCGCCACCTTGGCCACCATAAGCTCTTTCTTCAAAGCTTGATAAGCGGCAGCATTCACCACTAGATCACCGTTATCTTCCGAAAATAACACGGCAGGGTCTTTGATGACTTTTAACAGATGCTTCTTTTGGTTATTGGCAACCGAGACTTCTTGAATACTCATTAATTTACTCTGGAATTGGATAACATTTTAAACAGCCAGATTATAACCCAGATTAGCCAACACATGTATTCCAGCAACTATGAAGACCGCCACCCACACTAAAGTAAGCGCTAACTTCAAGCACAATTACATGGCACTTATGGAAAAATGCCCAAATTAAAAAATTTTAGAAGGTTTTTATGACAAAAAAGCGACAAAATTGAGGATTACTGCGCCAATATGGCAATTAAATATAACCAAACAGTAAAAACACCTGAAAAAAGGCCCAGAATATGTATAATAATCCACCACCTATAATTCTTTGAGGGCCCTGAAAAATGGCAAAAAAAGCACTAACTCGTACGGCCAAAAAGAAAGAGCCTGATGCTGTTGAAACTTCCATGTCTATTGAAGAGCAAACTCAAGCATTTTTGCAATCCGGCGGTAAAGTCGAGCAAGTAAATACAGGTGTTAGCGGTCAAGTTGGCATCGCAGGCCCACGGCATATTAGCCTAGGCAATAAGAAGTAAAACCTGATTAACAGGTAAAGAAACAAGGCCTCTCATTGAGGCCTTTTTTGTGCCTGATTCAATAGGCAAAGTGATGAATTAGAGCTTATCTGGTGGATCTAGGCTGTCGTTACTGACTTGTTCGTCTTTTTGAAAGGCACTGGGCAAGAATTCAATATCAAAACGTTTACCTAACGCATAGATAGCAGGCAAGGTTAGTACACTGCCTGGCAAAGTAGCAAATACTAAGAGACCTGCCATACGATGCACATCCTTTAGCTGCTCAACGGCTGCTTGAATTTCAATATCTTCTGGTTTACGCCCTTTAGGCAAGCGATGTGTTAAAACCCGAAAAAAGGTTTTCATCATTACTTGAGTTTCTGCACGTTCTTGGTTTAACCCTACAATCACTTTGTCGACTGAATCCAAGAATTTCTTTTGAGACATAAACCTAAAACCCTTCCTAGTTATACTGGCAATATACTGCTCAGATTACCTTTAGCAAGCATTGTTCATATTTTAGGGCAATTCAGGCCAAGATAGATAGTTAAGTGAATAAAACGGTTTAAAACCCGCACAGTTAATAGCAAAACCAAACCCAGTTACTGTGTATTTCATTCTTTAAATTCCACCCAATCTGCATTTCTGTGTATCCTTGTGCGTTGAAGAAAACTGGCTAAATCAAGGCAAAAGCATGGCAAAAAAGTATTATGTGGTATGGGCTGGTCGTGAAATCGGTGTTTTTAGTGATTGGAATTACACAAAATCCTTAGTGGACAAGTTCCCTCAAGCTAAATATAAATCTTTTCCTAGCCAACAAGCCGCACAAGAAGCGTTTGCAGACGGCAGCGGCCCTAAAGCCAGTCAACCCACATCTGCCCGCCAAACAAAAATCAAGTCACAGCCAAAACAAGATATTGCTTCGTCACAGGCACAAATTAAGATTTATTGTGATGGGGCTTGTGATCCTAATCCAGGGGAAGCTGGATCAGGAGTAGCCGTTTACGAAAATGAAAAACTGTTGCAACTTTGGTACGGTTTATACAACCCACAAGGCACCAATAACACGGCAGAGTTAAATGCTTTGTTTCAGTCTTTGCTCATAGCCCAACAAAATATTAACAACAATAAAACCGTACAAATTTTATGCGACTCTCAATATGCCATTAATTGCATAACCAATTGGGCATTTTCTTGGAAAAAAAGCGGGTGGAAGAAAAAGTCGGGGGAAATAAAAAATCTTGAAATTATTCAACAAGCCCATGAACTTTTTACCCTCATAGACAAAGAGTTAAAAATAGACCATGTAAAAGCCCACATTGGCGTAGAAGGCAATGAATTAGCCGACCGCATGGCCATGTTTGGCGCTCAACAAAAAGAGCATGATTTTTGCCTTTACAGCGCCCCTTTAAATATTGAGCAAATTTTAAAGTTTGAAAGAGGTTAGTCCCCCCTGAAGGCTTTACTCGCTTATTTAGAAGCAGCCCGTTTTTAGAACTGTTGGGACCCATTTATAATGAATCGACAGATTCAGGTATCGTCATTGGGTTTTACGCCCAACCAAAACACTGTAACGCTAGAGGGATCGTACGTGGTGGCGTGCTGAGTAGCTTGGCCGATGTGGCGCTAGGGTATAATGCGGCATTTTCAGGGGAAAACCCGGTGCCCTTGGTAACCGCCAGTCTCACCATCGATTACGCAGGTTCCGCTAAACAAGGCCAGTGGATTACATTTCAAGCGACGTTCAAAAGGTAGGCAAAACCATGGCATTTGCCAATTGTTATTTCTTAGCCAATGACATCAAAATTGCTCGGGCCAGTGGTGTATTTACCGTGCTAAATAAATAGCATTTATTCAAAGTATTTTTGGGAGAGCTCGGTGAGCTTTTCTTGTCTTAATTCTCCAATGGCATCCCAAATTTTTTCACTTAATTGAGGGTGCTTCTGGCTAAATTGATGAGAGATCATTAAATAGTACGGCTTAGTTTTAAGAGGCGGCTTCACTTTCACTAAGTCTTTAAACTGCCCAAAATTATTAAGATAATAGTCAGCTGTGATTTCTTGCAAAGCCACCGCTGAAATCATGCCACGTGATAACTTTTGTAAATTAGATAAAGTGGCATGAGCTTGCACCACTTCCAAGTTCATTCTTTTTAAATCATCCACAATTGAGAACCCCAAAGGCGCACCAATAATGGATTTTGGATTAGACACCTGCTTTCCATCCCAAGAAAAAGTACTTTCTTTCATTTTATAAAAGTAATAAGAAATAGTTGTGATTCGGCGGCTTGTGTCAATTTGGCCATTTTGAGTGGGGTAGCGACCAAATTCGCGTCTGTCTTCTTTAAAAGAAGAATTGAAGAGGCTGTCCACCTCCCCTTCCTTTAGCTTTACCAAGCAACGTTTCCAAGGATAGCGCACCAAGGTTACCTTCAGGCCCGCTACTTTTGCCTCTAATAGCTTTATAAGCTCAACAACCGCACCTGGCTTATGTTGCGGAATTTCACTACTTTGCCCTAAGTAGTAGGGGAATTGAATGTCTGTATCGTAGGCAACCCTTAACTCTACCTCGGCCCAAGCAGACCAAGGTAAACTTAAAATTAGTATGTAAAACAGATACTTACAATGCATCTTCTTATCTTTTATCCTGTAACAAAGAGGCAATTAAAAGTATAGTTCAATTACGACTAACCAAAGGATTTGTGTAACTTATCTATTCACTAGAAGACTTCACAGCTCTTTGAATGCGCAGTAAGATGAAAGCTCATGGATTTGTACATAAAGAATAAGAATAGAGATCATGAAGAAAATAAAAAATGAAGCAGAATTAGTAACTGAAGCCCTGAGAGTTGGTGCTAGCTATGCCAAAGCACGTGGTGTGGGTGAGTTTGAAAACACAGATTCGGCAAAAGAAAAAATCACCTATTTATACCGACTTTTGGTACACGACAAGCAAATACAAGCGCTCGCAAAGGGACAAGACAGCGGCCCAAACATGAAACACAAGCTGGCTTTATGGATTTCTCGAAAATTACCTGAAGACCATGCTTTACTGAAGTAATTAAAAGAACTACCCATCATTTTTAACAAAAAAACGGGCTATGGCCCGTTCTTCTTTTTATCGCTAAATCACACCAATTAATCTGCTAAGTACAAGCTTACCCAAGCCCCAATGGAGGCAGAAACGTATTGAGCGTCCTTGGCTTTTGTTAACAAGTGATCTGCGGTATCTAGGCTTACGAAGCTTTTAGGGTGCTTTGCGGTATTGTATATGTGTTCTGCTTCTTTAATCAGCACCGTTTGATCAAGGGGAGAATGGAAAATCAAAAGTGGCTTTTTTAATTTCTTAATTTTTTCATCTTGATTTTGCTGGGCAAGATCGTCTAAAAATTGTTTTTTAATGGTAAACGGTCGACCCGACAAACTCACCAAGGCTTCACCCTCAGTTTCAATGATATCAATATGGTCAATAAATTGTTTACACACATGTCTCGGATTTGAAGGTGCTGCTATGGTGACAACCCCTGCCACTTCTTTAATATCTCCTGCTGCTGCAAGAACAGCTGCACCACCAAAACTGTGGCCAATTAAAACAGAAGGCGCTTGATATTCTTCTCGTAAATAATCGCTGCAATCTTTTAGATTTTGAACATTACCTGAAAAGTTTGTGTCGGAAAATTCCCCTTCACTGGCGCCAATGCCACCAAAATCAAGCCGCATAACTGCAAATCCTTGCGCCACTAGACCTCTAGACACTCGTGAAGCGGCCATATTGTCTTTACCACAGGTAAAACAATGGGCGTATAAAACGTAAGCTTTGGGCTCTAATTCTGGCGTTTCTAATACGGCGGCGATATTCAAACCGTGACTGCCTGGAATTACCAGTTTTAAGCGCTGCTTGGCCATGCTGACTCTCACATCAAATTAAGCGCCGCATAATAGTATTAGACAAGAATGTCTGCCACTATTTTATAAGCTTAATTTGGAATAAATTTAGAATAAAAAAAATCCACGGTTTTTTCTTAAATAATTGCTCTAGGGATTAGCTAATATCACTAATTTCGCACAGATTAAGTGCGAAAAATAGAAACACAGCACTGCAATTCATAGAACTTATGCTTTTAAGGAAACCCCACTGTGCCTCGGTTATTTTTAAGTTTAGGTCTTGAAAGAGCCTACAGCCAATACTGCCCCACCATGGCTTGTTAATGAACTAGAGTGGCTTAATTAGACGACTCGGTTAGGGGCGTCTATTCTATGAAGGTTTAGTTAGTTTTTACACCTCCCCAACCTTGGGAATAGCCAAGATGAACTCTCATTTTGTTGCTCACATTAAACAAACATTGCCAGTCTTCATACTACTCAGCGTTAGCCTCAATAGCTTGGCTGACGCTTATATTAGCCAGATATGCAGAAAAACCTAGTAGCGTCTCCGCGTGACAGGTACAACAAGGAGAAGGCTTGGGTCATTATGAATCGGTTTGGCAGCAATAATTAGTTTGTAAAGCCAGCGTCCAACCCATCAGAAGAGGTTAACATGGGAAACATTTTTGAAAAGATTCTCGCACTGGATCTTCTGGTTCGGAGCAAGCTCAACCATGCTGGTCAATATATTCCCTTACTACTGGTGAGGTGTTTATTGGCTTGGGAATACTGGGAAGCCGGACTTCAAAAACTCTCTGGTGAAAATTGGTTTCAACACATTCAAGATAACTTTCCTTTCCCATTTAGTATTATCGACACACAAATAAGCTGGTTCATGGCCACCTGGTTTGAGTTACTAGGAGGCTTAGCCTTACTGGTGGGCCTAGGGGTTCGTTATGTCTCCATGTCTTTATTGGTACTTACCTTAGTGGCTACGTTAGCGGTGCATATTCCTGCTGAGGGCTGGAGTTCATTCTCAGACATGCTAGCCGGGTATGCCATTACCGATAAAGGGTTTGGAAATTATAAGCTACCTCTTTTGTACACCATTTTATTTATGCCCCTGTTATTTTTAGGGCCAGGTAAAATAAGTTTGGATCATTTAATTTATAAGCATTTTAAAAAATAGTGAATTGTTGCACCGATAAGACTATGTGTCTTACCGCATTTAATTGACGGGGTAATGCCAGCTTGTCAGCATGCATTACCGTAAATAATTTCACTTCTATTCAGAAAATTATTTCATCAGGAAACTAAAATGACCCAAACCACTATCCAGCTCTATTCATTAGCCACACCTAACGGCGTGAAAGCCTCTATTGCTCTTGAAGAAATGGGGCTTGATTATGATGCTCACAAAATCAATATCATGGAGGGTGATCAATTCACGCCAGAATTTATCAAACTGAACCCCAACTCCAAGATACCGGCTATTCAAGACCCCAACGGCCCCAATGGTGAGACGATTAATATTATGGAGTCGGGTGCCATACTGATTTATTTGGCCCAAAAAACCGGTAAGTTATTGCCTAGCGACCCCTTTCAATATTCACAAGTATTACAGTGGTTATTTTTTCAAGTGGGACACATTGGTCCTATGTTTGGTCAATTTGGGCATTTTTTTCGTTACGCCACCGAACAGTGTGATCACCCATATCCTGTGGAGCGTTACACAACAGAAACCAAACGCTTATTAGACGTGCTCGATAAGCAACTTACCGGGCAAAATTTTATTGCCAACAACCAATACAGCATTGCTGACATTGCTATCTTTCCGTGGGTAAATTGTTTAACTGAGTTTTATGAGGCAGGCGATATATTAGACATGGCTTCATATAAAAACGTAAACCGTTGGTTAACCAGTTGTTTATCCCGCCCTGCGGTACAAAAAGGCATGAAAGTTTGCGGCTTTGATACGCCTTAAATAAATAGGCTTTAATTTTAATTAAATAAAACCAAGTCCCTTTTATTTTGAGCAAACTTGGTTTTCTATTTTCAGCATGGGTGACATTCAGAATTTCATCTCAGCCTTCCAGTATCCACAAGAATATGAACTATTCAAAGCCCCAGTTAATACCCGCGATGACTCTATCCGCTTGATCAAACTGCACGAACAAACCGTTATTGTTACCGTAGAAATGATCCCCCCCCACATAAACATCCATATTGGCTTGTAGGTTATAATTGAGTGTCACCTGGTTTAAGCCATCTTTATCGTTAATAGAATAAAGCGACAACATTTCAAAGGTGACCGTTTCATTTAAAAACTTTGACTCCCACATGAAAGACAGTTTGCTGTCTTGCTTATCCAATACTGAATTAGATGCGTTTTGTAATATATGGCTTTGAAATAATTGCGCCGAAATAAATTGATCACTCCAGCCTTGCCAATCTAACCCCACCACATAAGACAATACATCTGATTTTACTACCCCAGGAAAAACTGTTTCACTTCGCAAGTATTGATCGGTTTCATAGGCCAGCTCACTGCGAACAATCCATTGTCCTAAAGAAGTACTGGCACTCCCCCCTAAAAGGTGGCTGCGCTCATAGTCTTGCGTCACCTTCACCGTATTACCCACAAGATTGGCTCGCACCACCGGGCTGTCCACATAATGATAAAGATAGTTTAAGGACACATCCCAGCCAGCAACAAAACTAACCAAGCGTAAACCTAAATCACTGTCTTGTAGGCCTTCATTAGGGGCTTGGGCATCTTCAATTTCCAGCGCCACGCCATTAGGTACCTGGGGCACTAAGATAGAACTGGTAAAGGCAAAAGGTGAATTAGCAGGGGCTAATTCATGGCCTGTGGTATCGGTGATTAATAACGCCTGTAAAGTGCTGTCTTCTCCCACGTTTATCTCGGCATTGATCATCCACAATGGAATACGGGAATCATCAAAGTCATCCAGAGTAAATTCACGAAAACTTTGTGGATTAATTTTATCCAGCAGCTTAAGACCATCCGCTTCTCCCCATACCACCTGCTGCTTACCAATACGCCAGTAAATATTATCGGTAGACAACTGCCAATACAGCTCTCGCAATTCCACCATCCCTTCTTTACCGGTTTTAAACGAGTGACTTTCATTTGAAAAAGAGTAAGGGGATCGTGAGTCAGACGAGTTTAAACTGGAATCTGAGTCCCATCGCATTCGAGCAATGGCGGTAAGGTCCCCTTGAAATAATTCATCACTCATTTCTGTATCCAACAACCATTCTTGTTGCTGCTGTTCATTATCTTGGGTGCCGTAGGCATTTTGGTTTTTTAACATGCTGCTGATATCCACGGCGGTAGCCGTGAACGTCACACAGGTTAATACCAAACTGCTTAGGGTATTAACAACTGGTTTCATTTTGGCACACCTCGCGTGATGGCCTGACGGGTAAACAACTTATCCTTAACTTCTGCCTCATAATCTACATCCGTAAAGGTAAACTCAGTTTGATGGCCAGTTTTATGATTACTCACCTTCATTGTATGTCGCGTCCATATGCCATCGACCTTACGCACATCGCCCATATTTAAGGTTTTTAACTCATTAAGCTTGGTATCCCAGTACTTGGCTTTTAGCACTACCCAATTACTTGAATTTACCCACCAATGTGCTTTTCCATAACCCAATTCTTTGGCTATTTTTTTATCTTTCGGCACCCCCTCCACCAAATAAACTAGGGTATTGTTAATAGTTTCTTCACTTAAAGTTGTAAAGTGATAATCACGAATTTCAACCTTGCCTTCTTTTTTAATGTCCTCGTAGGTGTAATCGGTTCCTAAAAAGTAGTCCCCCCTGTCGGAAGCTGAAATACGGCGTGCTTTTCTTAGGGCAGGTAAATACAACCACTGATCATCTTCTTGTTCAGGGTAATCGTACGTTAAGAAAGCAGTATTTTTGATATTTTTAGGCTTTAGATAAAACAACACAGTGCGCTTTTCTTCGCCATAATATTTACGAAACCCTAAAGTATAACGCTCACGTACCTTGCCGCGACGGTCGATCATTTTCATGTGAAGTTTTCGAGTTTGTTGAATCCCCTCTTCCACTTGATTTATGTTTTTTGCAATGTCCAAACCACTTGGTAAAGCGTTCGCTTCTACGGGGTTATTGAGTAACCCGAAAGACAATGCCCCCATAACCACTAAAATTGACGCCGCTTTAACAGCAGCTTGAGTTGAATTAGATTGATCTTTTTTCATGTTTTGCCCCACTACAAATTTAGGTTGTATAAGCTTCACTAAGGCTGGCAATAAGGTCAGTGACACTAAGAAACTTGTCACCACAGACACTGCCACTATCAAACCAAAGCTGTTTAATGGAATCACTTTACTTAACGTCAACACTCCAAACCCCAATGCCAGCGCTAATACATTGAAAAATAAAGCTCGCCCTGTGCTGGGGTAAAATTCTTGTAAAGTTTGGGTTATGTCTTGTGTTTTTCCGTACAAAACTTTTAGTCTATCTATGGTGTGTATGGCGAAGTCCACCCCCAGACCAATGGCCACGGCGGCAAACATAGACGTACCAACACCCAGCGAAATAGATAAAAAAGCCATGGATGAATACACCAACAAAATACTGGTTAACACCGGAATCAAGGCATAAAGACCCGCCACCATGGAGCGAAATAAAAGTGAAGAAACAAACCACACCAGAAATAGTGCCAACACCACACCGCTAAAGTGACTGACGCCAATGTCTTTTATCCAGTGGTAAGTCAGCAATACCCGACCACTTAGGTTGGCCGTCATCAAGTTATCATTGACGGTTTCATCGATATAACTTTGCATGGCTTCCACCACCAACTTGTTATCAATGTAGGCGCCTGTATTTAACACCACTCGCACATTAGCCAGGCGATAGTCGTAATCCACTTCTTCTTCAAAGTCAGATGGATCGCTAGAGGCGGCATACAACAAAAAATATTGGGCAATAAGATCTTTATCTGTGGGCAATTTATATTCTGACTTATCGCCACCATTTAAAGAGCGGTTCATTTGTTTTAAATAATCAACGATAGAGGTGGCGCCTTTTACATGGGGAAGGCTTTGGGCATAAACCTGCATTGCTTCAATTTTCTTCAATACCAAAGGCTCAAAGATGCCTTCGTCTTGAGGGGTCTCAATGACAATGTCTAGGTAGCTGGTGCCATCAAAGTGCTTATTTATCACCTGGTCAGCTTGATACAAGGGCTCGCTAGGATGAAAATTAGTAATTCGATCTTCATTCACAACAATTTTACTGGCCGATATGGCCCCCACAGTGAAGATTATCGCCCCTAACACCACAATAAATTTGGCTCTTTTTTGAGTGAAGTTTCCTAATATCACCATGACTTTTGCAAATACATCATGGTCAGTACTGCGAATTTTTTCAGCAAGACCCGCTTGCACCTCGGTTTTTAACAAGGCCATCACGGCGGGTAAAAATACTAAAGAATAAATCCAGGCAACACTGACACCAAAGGCCGTAAAATAACCAAATGCTTGGAAAGGCGGCATATAAGCAGCAATAGATAACCCTAAAAACCCGGCCACTGTGGTGAAGGTGGTTAATGTAATGGGGCGCCACATTTCCATTAAGGCATGAACAATGGATTCATTTATTTCTTCATCAGAGAATCGAGCCCGACGTTCAAAGTACTCGCTGTAAATATGAATGCTATCGGCCACG
>OLII01000326.1_pt1 | contig 18451 bp, 13 predicted proteins | sample 1609481 | NCBI WGS metagenome assembly OLII01 (sample SAMN05416859, study PRJEB24817) | seawater metagenome | isolation source: Sea water | place: Canada:Atlantic | collected 2013-11 | reverse complement strand
AGATCTAGTACGGTCTCGTGGGCTCGGAGATGTGTATAAGAGACAGATATTGATGATTATGCGAATGTTTCTGTGTCAAATCCTTCCATAACTAATGTATGGGATCTTTTTTACAGAACCATTGCACTATCGAACTTGGTTATTACCAATATTGAAGGTTCTTCCTTGTCAAATAAAGACAGAGCTATCGCTGAAGCGAAGTTTATGAGAGCTTGGTGTTATTTTGAATTGACCACCATGTTTGGAGATGTTCCTTTGCGTTTAACCGTTCCTTCAACAGCTGAGGAGTTTGGTTTGAAAAAATCAACAAGAGCTGAGGTGTATACACAAATTGAAGCAGATTTAACTGCTGCAGTAGCTACCTTACCTGAAAAAGGTGCTGCAGATAATTTTAGAGCATCTAAAGGAACTGCACAAGCATTGATGGGGAAAGTACTTGTTTTTCAAGAAAAGTATGCAGAATCACTTCCATTTTTTGAAGCTGTGATATCAAATCCATTACATGACTTAGAATCAAATGTTGAAGACGTTTGGAGTATTGATAAGGAATTCGGGATTGAGTCTTTATTCGAATTGGGGTACATTTCTACCACAGCAAGAGATTGGGGAAATATCACTTGGGGAGGTAATAACGAAAGTAATTTACACATTCAATTGATGGGACCTAGAGGTGATGGTATTTTTGATGTAGCGTCAGTGGGACTATTAAATGGATGGGGATTCAATTTGCCTACAAGTAAATTAGTAACTGCATTTGAAACTGCTGGAGATATTGAAAGAAAGAATGCAACACTAATGACAGAAGCAGATTTAATCGCTGCTGGTGGAGGTGTTGATCAAACAGTTGCAGTAGGAGGTGAAGTTTGGGACTATGAAGGAGCTATTAGGCTAAAATATGCGACCAAAAGTGAAGATACCAGTGATGGTGTCGCAGAATTGAATTATAGTACAAACTGGAGAGTGTTTCGCTATGCAGAAGTACTATTGTTGGCTGCGGAAGCATATAACAAAGCAGGAAATGATGGTTTGGCTAGAACACAACTAGACAAAGTGAGAATGAGATCTGGTTTGGCGGCTGTTGATGCAACTGTATCGGGGGATGCCTTATTCGAAGCAATTGTGAATGAAAAATTCTTAGAATTAGCGCACGAAGGTCAGCGATTTTGGGATTTAGTAAGATGGGGTAAAACAGCCACTGAATTAGCAGGTACTGGTTATTCATCTAAAAATGATCTATTCCCAATTCCAATTTCAGAAATTGAGAAGAACTCTGAGTTGTCTACAGCAGATCAAAACCCAGGGTATTAGTAACACGGTATTACGTGTAATTTTGAATTAATGATAGAGCAGTATGATACATATTTTATACTGCTTTATCTATTTGTAAACACAACTTAATTGTTTGATATGACCCAAAAGTTGCTTTTGTTTATGTTGATGCTTTTGCTCATTGGATGCTCCGCTGAGGCCCCAATGATGAAACCTCCGTTGTTCATGAAAACATCAGCTATACATTCTGGAATTACTTTTAAGAATACCTTAAAAGAAACAGAGGCGCTCAATTATTTTAACTATTCTTCCATCTATTTTGGAGGAGGAGTTGCGGTGGGTGATATTAATAATGATGGATTGATAGATGTTTTTTTTACAGGCAATCAAGTTGAAAATAAACTCTACTTAAACAAAGGAAATTTACAGTTCGAAGACATCACAGCATCTTCAAAAATTTCAGGAGATCAAAGATGGTATACCGGCGTGACCATGGTAGATATCAATAACGATGGATTTTTAGACATCTATTGTTCAGTGGCTGGTAAGACTGGTATCAAGAACAACCAATTATTCATCAACAATCAAGACAATACATTTTCTGAACGCGCAAAAGAATATGGAATTGATCATATAGGGAACTCGATACAAGCTACTTTTTTTGATTTTGATAATGATGGCGATTTAGACTTGTATCTGGCCAATTATCCAATTGCACATCAATCTACTTCCAACATGGTGTACAAACATAAAATGCAGCATGTCAACGACACAGAGTCTGATAAATTGTACAGAAATGACGGCAATACATTTGTCGATGTTTCTAAAGAAGCTGGGGTTAAAAATTATAGTTTTTCATTGGGAATCACTGCAGCCGATGTGAACAATGATGGCTGGCAAGATTTATATGTCTCCAATGACTACAGCATTCCAGATTTCTTTTATCTCAATAATAAGGACGGTACTTTCAAGGAAGTAGTGAAAGAAGCAACCTCACAAACCTCCTTTTATGGTATGGGAATTGACATTGCAGACTTTAACAATGATGGTTTGTTAGATATTTTTCAGGTAGATATGGACTCGAATAGCAATCGCCGTCAAAAAGCAAATATGGCAAGCATGAATCCGAGGTTGTTTTTTGAGACTGTTTTTTACGGGTTTCACCATCAATACATGCACAATTGTTTGCAGTTAAATTCGGGCTATACAGAAAACAATGTTCCTGTATTTTCAAATATTTCTCGTTTATCTGGTACCTCTTCAACAGATTGGAGCTGGGGACCTTTATTTGCAGATTTTGACAATGATGGATTTAAAGATCTATACATTACCAATGGGACAAGGAGAGAAGTAAACAACAAAGACTTTTTTAAAAAAATAGTCAAAAAAGAATATGATAGCTACTCCTATTTAGAAAAAACAAAAATGATACCTTCTGAAAAAATAGACAATTTTATGTTTAAAAATAAAGGGGGATTGACATTTGAACAAACAAATACTGCATGGGGATTAAAAAATAAGGGTTTTTCCAATGGTGTTGCCTATGCAGATCTGAACAATGATGGAAATTTAGAAATCATCACCAATAATATTGATGATGAAGCAAGTATTTATGAAAACAAAGGCTCGGAAGGAACAAACTTTATAACCATTCGATTCAAAGGCAGCTCAAAAAATACTTTTGGACTTGGAGCCCGTGTCTATGCGCACACAAAAGACAAGGTTCAAATGCAAGAATTAACGCTAACAAGAGGTTTTCAATCTTCGGTGGCTCCAGAATTGTATTTTGGATTGGGAAAACACACCCAGATAGATTCCCTCAAAGTGGTATGGCCGGGTGGTAAAAGTCAACTATTTTATAAGACAAAAGCAAACCAAATTTTAACGGTTCGGCAAGCTGCTTCAATCACTCAAAATATAATTAAAAAGGATGCTAAGGCAAGGCTGTTTTCTTCGAACGAAACAATACTGCCAAAACACAAGCATTTAGAGAATGATAAAAACGATTTTGACACACAGGTCTTACTACCTCATAAAATGTCTATGTTAGGTCCAGCAATCGCTGCAGAAGATGTTAATAATGACGGAGCTCAAGACTATCTCGTAGGAGGCTCTTTTGGAAATCCGGCCACGCTTTACATTCAAAACAAGAATTCATTTATAAAAAAAGAAATTCCTGCTTTTAAGAAAGACATATTGTCTGAAGATTTAGGTGCTTTGTTTCTGGATGCAGATAATGACGGAGATCAAGATTTATATGTAGTGAGTGGAGGGTATGAGTATGCAGAGCATTCTTCATTTCTTCAAGATAGATTGTATAGAAATGACGGAAAAGGAAATTTTATGAAAATGGAAAAAGCCCTGCCAGAATTTCGATCTAGTGGATCTAAAGCCTACAAAATAGACTTTGATAATGATGGCAAACAAGATGTCTTAGTTTTAGGAAGACAGGTACCTGGAAAATACCCAATGCCAGCCTCCTCATTTCTTTTAAAAAATAAATCAAATAGCGAAAGCATTGTTTTTGAAGATGCAACGCAGACTTCAGCATCTTTTTTAAAGAATTTGGGAATGGCAACAAGTGCTATTGTTACCGATATTAATAATGACAATTGGCAAGATATTATTATTGTAGGGGAATGGATGCCCATTAAAATCTACCAAAATAACATGGGAGTCTTTACCGATGTATCCGAACTAATTACAGGTTCAACAAATACCACTGGATGGTGGTGGAGTATCAAAGAAGGAGATTTTGATAATGATGGAGATCTTGATTATATCATTGGAAATAATGGACTGAACTATAAATACAAAGCAACAAAAGACGCAACTTTTGACATCTATGTCAATGATTTTGATAAGAATAACAAAGATGATATCGTATTAAGCTATTACAATGAAGGCAAGCAATACCCCTTGCGAGGCAGACAATGTTCTGCGCAACAAATACCAAGTTTAAAAAATAAGTTTGAAAATTACAATCAGTTTTCCAATGCGACACTCGTAGATGTGTATGGAAAAAAGAATTTAGAGCGTGCATTACATTACCAAATACAATCTTTTGCCAGTATTTATTTAGAAAATAAAAAAGGAGCCTTTGTGATGCATGAATTGCCTATGGAAGCGCAGGTTTCCAGCATCAATCAAATCCTTGTGTCAGACTATGACAAAGATGGCTTTTTAGATGCCCTGATCGGAGGTAATCTTTATAATTCTGAGGTAGAAACACCGAGGAATGATGCAAGTTATGGGTTGTTTTTAAAGGGCACAGGAACTGGTGAATTTATCCCTGTAAAAAGTTATGATAGCGGTTTTTATACTTCTGGAGATGTAAAAGATATGATCGAAATAGAAGTGGGAAATGCACCGTATATTCTCTCTGCAAAAAACAATGATTATCTACAATTTATAAAAATAAACAAGTAAATTATGTTACCTATATTCTCTTTTTTTGGTTTTACAGCCTTGGTTGCTGTGATCGCATATCTAGCAACTCGAAAAACCGATGACACCTCTTCTGATGGTTATTTTTTGGGAGGCAGAAGCTTAACAGCAGTCGTTATTGCCGGATCTTTACTTCTCACAAATTTATCAACGGAACAATTAGTCGGTCTCAATGGACAAGCTTTTTCTGAGGGTATTTTAGTAATGGCATGGGAAACATTGGCAGCAATTGCGATGGTTATTACAGCAGTGTTTTTGTTGCCGCGGTATTTAAAAGGAGGTATTACAACGGTTCCTACTTTTTTGGAGAGACGTTATGACAAAACAACCAAAGCAATCACCTCTGGATTATTTTTGACAGGGTATGTGGTGGTTTTTCTCCCCATTGTATTGTATTCTGGTTCATTAGCACTAAGCAGCATGTTCGACATTCCTGAATTGTTTGGTGTTTCTAAAAATACAGCTTTATGGATTTGTGTTTTTGGAATCGGTATCATTGGTTCTATTTATGCCATTTTTGGCGGTCTAAAGGCCGTTGCCGTCTCCGATACCATCAATGCTATTGGTTTGATTGTTGGAGGTGTTTTAATTCCTGTTTTTGGACTTATAGAAATTGGATCCGGAAGTTTTACACAGGGTATTCAGGTGTTGACCACCTCTTATCCAGAAAAACTCAATGCAATTGGAAGTAATTCTTCATCCATTCCTTTCGCTACCTTATTCACGGGAATGATGTTGGTGCAGCTATTTTATTGGGGAACAAATCAGGCAATTATTCAACGAGCGCTTGGTGCAAAAGATTTAAAAGAAGGGCAGAAAGGATTGTTACTAGGCTCTTTTTTCAAAATGTTGGGACCTATTATTGTTGTCTTACCCGGAATCATTGCCTTCCATCTATTTGGAGATTCACTAGCAAATCCAGATGAAGCATACCCTGAACTCGTTAAAAAGGTATTGCCGCTGTCTCTCATTGGTTTTTTTGCTGCTGTTTTATTTGGAGCTATTTTGAGTTCTTTCAATAGTGCTCTGAATAGTTCAGTCACCTTGTTTGGAATTGACATTTACAAAGAGTACATCCATAAAGAAGCCTCAGAAAAACAAGTGGTTCGAGCAGGAAAATACTTCGGAGTTTTACTCGCAGTTTTGGCCATGTTCGTAGCGCCTTTTATAGCCAATGCACCAGACGGACTTTTTGGATATTTACAAGAAGTGAATGGCTGTTATAGCATTCCTATTTTAACTATTATCATAGTGGGGTATTGCACAAAACGTGTCCCTGCAATCGCCGCTAAAATCGCCATTATTTCTGGAGTCGTTTTATATAGTATCAGTCAGTTTATTCTGAAACCTTATATAGTGGGGGCAGATCAGTATCCTCATTTTTTACATGTAATGGCAATTTTGTTCGTGTTAAACGTATTGATCATGCTCATTATTGGAAGATTGTTCCCTAGAAATACTCCCTATCAACAAGCGTTTTCAGAACAGGTAGATATTACACCTTGGAGATATACAAAACTTGTTGGATTATTCATTTGTGTCCTTGTCATTGGCATATTTATCTATTTCTCGTAATTATGAAAAAAAATATAATGTATGTACTGCTTATGTTCGTATTGACCCTGTGTGCATGCAGCACAAATAAACTACAAGCTACAGAAGCAACATTGGCATATCCTATAGATTCATCTTTAGGTGAAGGTGCTTTCTGGAATTTTAGAACACAGGAGCTGCTGTGGATTGACATCATTCAGCAAAAATTGCACATCTACAATCCAGATAAAAATAAAATTAAAACCATTGAAATGCCTAGTAAAATAGGCACAGTTGTCCCTTCTGAAGATATGAATACGGCAATAGTCGCCCTGGCAGATGGCATTTATAAAGTAGATTTGACTTCACATCAGTTGGTCCAGTTATCGGACGTAGAAAAGACAGTAACAGAAAATCGTTTCAATGATGGAAAGTGCGATCCGAATGGAAATTTATGGGTGGGTTCAATGCATTTGAAACAAGACAAGCCGAATGCAAAATTGTATAAAGTTGAGCCGGATGGTACCGCAACTCCCATGGTAGAAAATGTAACCATTTCAAATGGAATTGTTTGGACGAAAGATGGAAAAACGATGTATTACATTGACACGCCAACAGGCGTTATAAAAGGCTATGATTACGATGCAAAAAACAGTACAATTTCGAAGGAGAGAATTGCAGTAAAAGTAGATCCAAAACACGGATTTCCTGACGGTATGGCTATCGACGAAAATGACAATCTTTGGGTAGGTATGTGGAATGGCAATGCGGTGGCTCAATTCAATCCTAGATCTGGTAAATTACTGTCAAAGATAAACGTGCCCGCGCACAACGTCACCTCTTGTGCATTTGGTGGAGAAAACTTAGAGACGCTCTACATTACTACTGCTAGCATCGATATGAATAAAGAAGAGGCGTATAAATTCAAAAATGCTGGTGCTATTTTTAAAGTAAATCCAGGCGTGAAAGGTGTAAAAAGTAATTTTTTTAAAGAATAATTAGCTATTATGGTAAGATGTAAATACAACCTAAAGTTTTTTATAAAAGGCAGTCTATATCCAATATTAATGGGAATGATTTTGTTTGTTTCTGCCTGTGATGTGAATGACAAACCAACCGATAACCTTTCAGAAAAAGTCAATATATTATTGACTCAAATGACAGTAGAAGAGAAGATTGGTCAGCTCAATCTGAGGGGGACTTCAAGTCGAGTGAAAGGAGCATTGCCAGAAACCTTAAAACAGGCAGTAAGAGACGGTAAGATTGGTGCCTTTTTAAATGTAATGAACAAAGAGTACGTAGACGAATTGCAACAGATAGCGATTCATGAAAGTCCGCATGGAATTCCATTGATATTCGCAAGAGATGTGATTCATGGGTTCAAAACTATATTTCCTATTCCTTTGGGTATCGCGGCTTCTTGGGATGCTAAAATAGCTCAAAATAGTGCACGTATTGCCGCTATTGAGGCCTCTTCTTATGGAGTCCGATGGACCTTTGCACCGATGTTAGATATTGCTAGAGATAGCAGATGGGGCCGCATTGCAGAATCTCCTGGAGAAGATCCGTATCTAGCCACACAACTGTCAGCAGCCTATGTAAAAGGGTTTCAGGGAGATAGTCTTTCAGACCCTACAAGTATGATTGCTTGTGCAAAACACTTTATAGGCTATGGAGCTGCTATTGGAGGTAGAGATTACAATACGGCAATTATCAGTCCAGCCCAACTACAAAATATATACATTCCTCCATTTAAAGCAGCAATCGATGCAGGTGCACAAACAGTAATGACTGCTTTTAATGAAATGAATGGCATCCCTGCTTCCGGAGATAAGAAATTACTCCAAAAAATATTGCGAGAACAGTTGAAATTTGACGGTTTTGTGGTCAGCGATTGGGACTCGGTGATAGAAATGATACCGCATGGATATGCAAGAGATGAAAAACACGCTGCAGAATTGGCCTTAAATGCTGGTTTAGATATGGAGATGACAAGTACTTCCTATGAAGATCATCTCAAAGAATTGTTAAAAGAAGGAAAGGTGTCCATGGCTCAGTTAGATTTCTTAGTAGCAAATATTTTAAGAGTGAAATTTCGAATGAACTTGTTTGAAATGCCATTTGTACCAAAAGATCATACAGGGAAAATCTATGCAAAAGAACATCTAGAGCTTGCGAAAAAAGCGGCTATTAAAAGTTCAGTGCTTCTGAAGAATGCGAACAACGTGCTGCCATTAACTCGAAAAAAGAAAGTCGTGCTGATTGGACCATTAGCCGATAAACCGAGAGAGCAACTAGGTACTTGGTCTTTCGATGGAGATAAGAAATTTACGGTGACACCTATAGACGCTTTTAAAGAGGCAAATAAATCATTTGATTTTGTAGAAACCTTGTCATTTAGTAGAGATAAAGACACCAAACACTTTAACAAAGCAATTGCTGCTGCAAAAAAAGCAGATGTGATTCTCTTTTTCGGTGGTGAAGAAGCTATTTTATCAGGAGAGGCACACAGCAGAGCCACTATTAAATTACCAGGTGCTCAAGAAAAGTTGATCAAAGAATTAGGAGAATTAGGCAAGCCAATAGTACTTGTTATTATGGCGGGTAGGCCTATTAGTTTAGAAAACATTATTGATGATGTCGATGCAGTACTCATGGCTTGGCATCCAGGGACCATGGGAGGTTCCGCAATTCATGATATCCTATATGGCGAGGCTGAACCAGGAGGTAGACTGCCGGTTTCTTGGGTAAAAACCGCAGGGCAATCACCGTTGTTTTACAATCATAAAAATACAGGAAGACCAGCCTCTGCTGAGGAGTTTGTTCATATAGATAGCATTCCAATTGGAGCTTGGCAAAGTTCATTGGGAAATACATCTCACTATCTAGATGCAGGATATACCCCGCAATTTCCTTTTGGATATGGACTAGGATATACCACATATACCTACCGGAATTTGAAACTTTCGTCACAAAAAATAGCTGAAAATGAACCATTAACAGTGAAGGTACTGGTTAAAAATACTGGCTCAAAAACTGGTGAAGAAGTGGTTCAATTGTATGTACAAGATGTTGTTGGGTCAATCACTAGACCCGTAAAAGAACTTAAACGATTTCAAAGAATACAATTAAAACCCAATGAAGAACGGGAAGTCCTATTTAAAATTACATGGGATGATTTGAAATATTACAATGCCGATTTGACCTATGGAATTGAGCCAGGTGCATTCCATATATGGGTAGGTCCTCATGCTGCAAGTGGATTAAAGTCTCGTTTTCATTATGAGTAAGATCTTTATTATTATGGGGGTGAGTGGTTCCGGAAAATCAACTATTGCCAAACTGTTATCTGTAAAAACCGGTATTCCATTTTTTGATGGAGACGCTTTTCATCCCCAAAAAAATATTGATAAAATGACGCAAGGCATTCCTTTGAACGATGCAGATAGACAACCTTGGCTCAAAACATTGAATCTAAAGTTAAATGAATGCAAGAAAGGAAAAGGAGCTGTATTAGCGTGCTCTGCTTTGAAAGAAAGTTATAGAGAAATGATTGGGGCAAATATTGATGTTAGATGGATATTTTTAAACGGTTCTATTGAAATGATAGGAGAAAGACTACTCAAGAGAGGCCAACATTTTATGAATACCTCTTTATTACAATCGCAATTTGACTGTTTGGAAGAGCCAGTGTATGGCACCAAGATTAGCATTACACATACACCAGAGATTATTGTAGAACAAATTTTAACAACACAACAGCATGGATGAAAAATCATTTGGGATTATTGGTCTCGGTGTCATGGGTAAAAATCTAGCTTTAAATGCATTAGATGCTAATATATCTTTGGCTGTTTACAATCGGATTGCTGAAAATGAGACTGTTGTTGTTTCAAATTTTATACAAGAAAATGCTTCAAAGGATGTCATAGGATGTACAGAGTTGAACGATTTTTTGAACGCTTTAGAGACTCCTAGAAAAATATTAATAATGGTGAAATCGGGAGAAGCAGTAGATCATGTTATTGGTCAATTGATGCCTTTTTTATCCGAAAATGATGCTATTATAGATGGCGGAAATTCTCATTTTAAAGATACCCAAAGAAGACAGAAGTCGTTGAAAAATCTTGGCGTTAATTTTTATGGACTTGGGGTTTCTGGTGGAGAAACAGGAGCAAGAAAAGGACCATCCTTGATGCTTGGTGGAACAAAAGAAGGACACAGAGAAGTAATACACATATTAGAGCGCATGGCTGCCAAAGATCTACATGGCGAGCCATGTTGCAGTTATCTGGGGCCTGAAGGAGCAGGTCATTTCGTGAAAATGGTACACAACGGCATTGAATATGCAGACATGCAATTGCTAGCAGAAATGTATGGTTTGTTATCAGAGACGCATAGCTATGAGGAAATTGCTGCCATTTTTGATGATTGGAATAAAGGACATTTAAGCAGTTATTTATTAGAAATAACAGCAAGTATTTTTAAAACCAAAGTACAGGGTGCATATGTCTTGGAGACCATTTTGGACAAGGCTGGGAATAAAGGCACAGGCTCTTGGTCTAGTGCAATATCATTAGAGTTAGGCATGCCGAGCACTATAAAAACGGCAGCTGTCTTTGCGAGGTATACCTCCTCTTTTAAAGAAAAGCGCGTGAGATTGTCAAACCAAGTGAACCGAAAAGAGCAAGTAAAAGGCAACATAGATTTGACTGCTTTGAAAGAAGCGTATGATTTTGCACGTACCTTAAATTTGCAGCAAGGGTTGCAATTAATACATAAAGCCTCTATAGAATATCAGTGGAATTTGAATCTCTCAGAGATTTGTAGAGTTTGGACCAATGGCTGCATTATTAAATCAACAAAGGTTGCTGAGTATACAGAAACATTTAAAAAAGTTACTTGTTTACTGGAAGACATGGAGATTGTAATTTCTTTAAAAAAGCAAGAACCGTCAATTCAAAAAATTTTAAGTTATGCTTTGCAGCAGAGAAAGCACGTGCCTTGTTTCTATGAATCCTATAATTATTGGATAGCGATGACTACAAAACGCACCACGGCTAACCTAATTCAAGCTCAACGAGACTTTTTTGGAGCTCATAGATTTCAGCGCACAGATAGTCCTGAGTCAGAATCCTTTCATTTTAATTGGTCATCGGTATGTTAGATTATACTTTACTCATTTCGGTATTTACAGGTATTTTGGTTTTGTTAGTGTTGATACTAAGATTTAAAATACAAGCATTTATTGCATTATTAATAGCAAGTATTGTGGTGGGTGTTGTTTCTGGGATGCCTCCGAAAGAGCTGATTACGACCATACAACAAGGCATGGGTAATACCCTTGGTTTTGTGGCGTTAGTTGTAGGACTTGGCGCCATGTTTGGTGCAATTTTAGAGCACTCTGGAGGAGCAGAAGCTTTAGCTACCTACTTCTTATCTAAATTCGGAGAGAAACGAGCTTCATGGGCTCTTATGCTAGCAGGTTTTTTTATTGCAATTCCTGTATTTTTTGATGTTGCCTTTATTATTCTTGTCCCATTGATATACTCTTTACAAAGGAAAACGAAAAAATCATTATTGCTTTATGCTATTCCACTATTAGCCGGCTTAGCAATTACACATGCATTTATACCTCCAACACCAGGACCTGTTGCTGTTGCCGATATCTTAAAAGCCGATCTTGGATGGGTGATATTGTTTGGATTCATAACAGGCATTCCTACTGCAATTCTTAGTGGACCTCTTTTTGCAAAATACATTTCGAAAAGAATCCATATTGATGCACCTGAATTGGTAGACAATTCGAACCAGGAAAAAGCATATCCTGCTGTTGGCTTAATCATTACAATTATTGGTATTCCCATCCTCCTAATTGTGGCGAATACCATTTTAAACAGTCCATTCATTTCAGAGGATCTTATAGGAACCAATAACAAAGAATGGATGGCAATGCTTGGAAATCCATTTGTAGCTTTAATTATAGCCAATCTCATCGCTTGGTATTTGTTAGGTATAAAAAGAGGTGTTGATAAAAAAGAATTGCTGAAAATTTCTACAAAAGCCATGGCACCTGCTGGTATGATCATTTTATTGACAGGAGCTGGAGGAGTTTTTAAACAAACTTTAATAAATACAGGTACTGGAGATATGCTGGCAAGCTATTTTTCCGATGTAGGAATAAGCCTGTTATTTTTTGGTTTTTTTATTGCGGCGATCGTGAGAATCTTACAAGGGTCAGCTACTGTTGCAATGATAACTGCGGCAGGTATTACAGCACCATTACTCATCACAGGAACTGTAACAGAAATAGATAAAGCTCTTTTAGTTATAGCAATCGCCTCAGGAGCCTCTATCATGTCTCATGTAAATGATAGTGGATTTTGGCTAGTAGGTAACTATTTAAATCTGACAGAAAAAGAAACCTTTAGAAGTTGGACAATCATGACAACTATTTTAGCATTGGTTGGTCTATTGATGGTGCATGTAATTGCGCTATTCGTTTAAAAAACGAAATGAATAAAAGATATTGATGGTGCTGTTATTGAAATCAAGTATGTTATTTTTGAAATCAGTGGCGTTCAATAGTATAAATTAGTAACAAAAAAGATAAACATAGAGAAATGGCTCAAAACGAAAAATTATCACTGAAAGAAAAAATTGGCTATGCATTAGGAGACACTGCTGCAAATATAGCATGGAGAACAATAGGACCATTTTTACCTATTTTTTATACCGATGTTTTTGGTCTCGGAACTGCGGCTGTGGCAACACTTTTACTTGTTATTAGATTGGGAGATGGAATCACAGATCTAATTATGGGAACCATTGCGGATAGGACCAAAACGAAATGGGGAAAATTTAGGCCTTGGTTAATTTGGACAGCCCTGCCTTTTGGCGTGGCCTTGGTACTGCAATTTACAACGCCAAATCTCAGTTTATCTGGAAAACTAATTTGGGCATACGCTACTTCAATTTTTTACACCTTGGCATACACAGCAAATAATGTTCCTTATTCTGCTCTAATGGGCGTGATGACATCTAGTGTTGAAGAACGAACTACGTTATCTTCGTATCGTTTTTTTGGTGCTTATTTGGGCGGTATTATTGCAACTGTTGGGGTTATTTCGTTAGTTGACTTTTTAGGAAATGGAGATAAAAACATAGGGTATCAATACACCATGTATGTCTTGGCTTTTATACTTGCTACCTTTTCAATCATTACTTTTTTTACAACAAGAGAACGCGTTCCTGCTGCCACAGCAAAAACATTAGGAGTAAAGGATGATTATAAAGACCTTATTACGAACAGGCCATGGTTAATATTGCTTTTTATAGGCTTTGTGTTTGTTACGTATAACATCATCAAACAAAGTTCGGCAATGTATTACTTTACACATTATGTAAATGATGAAAATAACTTTTTTGGTAGCTTGTCTCAATGGGGAGGTAAAAATGGACTGGCAGGATTGTACTTACTCTCACTATTGGTAGTGTCTATGATTTCTACTGTTTTTGCACCTTATTTAACAAGAGTATTGGGAAAGGTACGATTGTTTCACATGAGTATTCTGTTTTCCGCAATAACTGCAGGCGCAATGTATTGGCTTGATGCAAATCAAATAGGCGCTATTTTTACTCTTGGTATTATCTCTGAATTTGGAGCGGGAATCATGCCTATTCTTTTCTTTGCTATGTTAGGAGATGCTGCCGATTATTCTGAATATAATAATGGTAGACGCGCAACAGGCCTTATTTTTTCTGCAGGAACTTTTGCCATGAAATTTGGTGGGGGTGTGGCAGCTGCAATTACACTAATGGTATTGAATATGTACAATTATGATGGTCAAATACTGATAAAAACAACAGAAATGTTGGAGGGAATCAAATTAAACATGAGTATCATTCCAGCTGTTTTTGTTTTATTTGGATCAGTTGCCTTGTTTTTCTACCCATTACGAACGAAAAAAATGAAAACCGTAGAGCTAGCATTGGAGGAAAGAAGAAAACAAGTAAAGTAACGATGGTTGATAGTAAAATAGAAATGAGCCCTGTATTTAAAGAGTTTGAAGAAGAATTAAACAATACACTCAATTATTGGGAATCTCATGCATTGGATAATAACAATGCAGGGTTTATAGGTCAAATTAATTTTAAAAATAGAAAAATTGAAAAAGCCCCTAAAGGACTCATTTTAAATACACGAATTCTTTGGTCCTTTGCTGCAGTTTCTAATCATTTGAAAACAACGCAATATACAGCTAGTTGTAATAGAGCTTATCATTACTTAGCACTATTTTTTAGAGACAAGTCAGATAAAGGTTTGTATTGGGAGTTAGCAAACAATGCAAAACCAGAAAGTATTCAGAAAAATACAGTAGGGCAGGCTTATGCCTTATTGGCTTTATGTGAGTATTTTCTTTTTTCAAAAAAATCAGAAGTCAAAGATTGGGCAGTTTCTCTTTTTGAATATATAGAGTCGTTTGGGTTTGATACTCAGCATAACTATTACATCGATGCTCTCAAGGAAAAGCAAGCAAGAGATGTGAAAGCAAGCGAGGTAACAAAAAGCTTAGGAACGCATTTACATCTTTTAGAAGCTTATACAGCAATGTTGAAATTTTATGATAATGACCGCCTAAAAGAACAAATACGCTTACTTATTGAGCTGCTCTTGAATGATTTTATAAATGAAAATAAACATTGTGAAACAGCGATTGATGCTTATGGAAATTCATTGAGTGTAAGGATGTTTTATGGGTATAATGTAGAGGTTCCTTGGATGCTGTTTGAAGCGGCAGAGGCCATAGCTAATAAAGACCTTATCACTAGAACAAAAGATAATCTAGTGCACATGGTTGATGTTTTTTTGCAAGAGGCAATCGATGAAAATGGTGCTGTGAGATATAGCAAGTGTCTCGAGTCGAATATAGTAGATACTGATTTGCATTGGTGGACACAAATAGAAGCATTAATAGCGATTCGCTATGCCTATTATTTTACTCAAAATGAAGACTATTTAATTTCATTTCATCGCATATGGGATTTTATAAAAGAACATTTTATGGACAAGGAGCACGGCGAATGGTTTGCCAGATTAAAAATGGATACAACTCGCTGTGAGGATGATAAAATTGCCATGTGGAAATCTCCCTATCATATTAGTAGAATGTGTTTAAAAATAATGGCACTTGAATATGCCAACCCAGCCCTTTAAATGATGTTTTTCCTTACCAGTTCATCCTTGCATTTGTTTTAGTCGTCATGAACAGTATACATCTAAAAAAAGAGCTCATGAACTTGAATGCAATTACTAGTTAAATTATTAATCTAAATTTAACAGCAACTAACCCAAAGTTTAAAAACTATTGCAGTATATTAGCCTGCAATTAATTTATAAGTTGATTGCAACATGAACGCTCACAATTCAAAAATTTTAGGAGAAGGATTAACCTATGACGATGTACTTTTAGTACCAGCCTTTTCTGAAGTGCTTCCTAGAGAAGTAAACATCCAAACTAAGTTTACAAGAAATATCACAATCAATGTGCCAATCGTTTCTGCAGCAATGGATACGGTTACCGAATCTTCAATGGCAATTGCCATTGCGAGAGAAGGAGGTATTGGTGTGCTACATAAAAATATGACCATTGAGCAGCAGGCCAAAGAAGTTCGAAAAGTGAAACGTGCTGAATCTGGTATGATTATCGATCCCATTACACTTCCTATTACCGCAAAAGTTTTGGATGCCAAGGCAAATATGCGAGAACATAGAATTGGGGGAATTCCTGTGGTTGATGACCATGGATTGCTTATTGGAATTGTAACCAACAGAGATTTGCGTTTTGAAAAAGATAACGAAAGAGCTATTTCAGAGGTAATGACTTCTGAGAATCTTGTGACGGCGGCAGAAGGAACCTCATTAGCGCAAGCTGAATTGATTTTACAAGAAAATAAAATAGAGAAACTACCTGTTGTAGATGATCAGAATAAATTAATAGGTTTAATTACATTTAGAGATATTACGAAGGTAACTCAGAAACCTACGGCTAATAAAGATACCTATGGACGTTTGAGGGTGGCTGCAGCATTAGGTGTGACAGATGATGTGGTAGAGAGAGCAGATGCATTGGTTCACGCAGGAGTTGATGCTGTTATTATTGATACAGCTCACGGACATACAAAAGGGGTCGTGAACGCATTAAAAGCAGTGAAGTTAAAGTTTCCAAACTTAGATGTGGTTGTTGGAAATATTGCTACCGCGGAAGCCGCTCAATTTCTAGTTGATGCTGGAGCTGATGCTGTAAAAGTAGGAATAGGACCTGGTTCTATTTGTACAACAAGAGTTGTTGCAGGAGTTGGTTTTCCTCAATTCTCTGCTGTATTAGAGGTAGCCGCTGCAATTAAGGGTTCTGGAGTACCGGTAATTGCCGATGGAGGTATTCGCTACACAGGAGATATTCCTAAGGCTATAGCTGCTGGAGCAGACGCTGTGATGTTGGGGTCGTTATTGGCAGGAACGAAGGAGTCTCCTGGAGAAACAATTATTTACGAAGGAAGAAAATTCAAATCATACAGAGGAATGGGGTCCATAGAAGCCATGAGAAAAGGCTCTAAAGATCGCTATTTTCAGGATGTCGAAGACGATATTAAAAAATTAGTACCAGAAGGAATTGTTGGTCGTGTTCCCTATAAAGGAGAATTATATGAAAGTATTCACCAATTTGTAGGTGGTCTAAAAGCTGGAATGGGCTACTGTGGAGCTAAAGATATTGATACGCTTAAAGAAACAGGTAAATTTGTAAGAATTACTGCAAGCGGTATTAACGAAAGTCATCCTCATGATGTTGCTATTACCAAAGAGGCACCAAATTATAGCAGAAGATAAAGTCTATAACTTAGAATATTAAGGACTTATGAATATTTAAAGTTCCATTATTTCCATGTATTTATAAAAGCGAACTATGATGAATAAAGAGTATGTAGTCTTTAGAAAAGAAAGAGATGTAAGTGCTATTATTTCAGATACCTATGTATTTTTAAAATTAGAAGGGAAATCTTTTTTTGGAACTATTTTAAGAACTGCAATGGTGCCAATTTTAATTGCTATTGCGGGTTTATTTTTTTGTTTGAATGCATTTCCGACGGCTTTAGATGGGTTAGAGGTTAATATGTTGCAGGAAGAGGGAGTTTACCAAGAAGTAAATTTCGGAATTGCATTTATTTCTTTTCTCGCGGTAGCTATTTTTTTTATGATCGTTTACATCGTGATAAATATCACCGTCTTGTATTATATTGAATCTTATATTCAAAACAAAGGCACTATTGACTATGCGATGATTCAAGAACGTTTGAAGGATAAATTTTGGTCTTTTGCAGGGGTATTTGTTTTGATGGGGTTGATCATAGTATGTAGTGTTTTTCTATGTTTTTTTCCTGTGATTTATACCTCTGTCGTACTTGCTTTGGCCACACCCATATTGGTGTTTCGTAAATTAGATGTGTCTGATACAATTGAATTTGCATTTAAGTTTATGAATGGACATTGGTGGGAAACATTCGGAATCATGTTATTGATAGGACTTATAACTACCGTCATAAGCTATCTATGTGCTATGCCAGCCCTAATATACCGCTTAAATACAGCCGCGAGTCACTCAACAGGCGAAGTGTCAATGATAGCTGCTGTTTTTACAGATCCGCTGTATGTATTGCTAAACGGATTTTCATACATCGTTCAATTTCTTTTATATGGAATAACACTTGTCTCTAATGTCTTTTTGTATTTCGATATTGACGAACAAAAGCAAACGAAACTTAGATAAAAGAAATCATATAGTGTACTAAACTAGTTTTAGTTTTGATATGTATAAATTGAATAGACGGCATAAGCAAGAGACATTTTTCTGTTTTCTTTACTTTGGAATCGTCAAACGTTTTCATTTTAAAACGGATTGTTATTTAAAGAAGCAATAAAAAAAGCCAACGTATCTATGTTGGCTTTTTTTTAGTAGGGGTAAATAAGATTATTCTTTAATACCTAATTCAGCTAATACTAAATCTGTGATGTCATGATCTGGATCTATATATGCAAACTGATTTCCGTTAGTTGTTAGAACCTGAGTGTATTTTTTTTCTTTCGCGATTTGAGCACTGTCTCTTATACACATCTCCGAGCCCACGAGACCGTACTAGATCTCGT
>OLII01000325.1_pt1 | contig 18466 bp, 10 predicted proteins | sample 1609481 | NCBI WGS metagenome assembly OLII01 (sample SAMN05416859, study PRJEB24817) | seawater metagenome | isolation source: Sea water | place: Canada:Atlantic | collected 2013-11 | reverse complement strand
TAGTGTTACTATCACCTGTTAAGTGATCAATATATTGATAGTTTTTTATAATGGCATTTAAGTCGATGACCGCCTGAGTATTTCTGGAGATATGGCTCATGTAAATATGCAGATTAAATTAAGGGTATGTAAAGATTTAAAAAATGACTGAAAAAGCCGTGATTTTTTCGTCTTTTTATTTTTTATCAGTGTACCATGATAAATATAATACGTTGTGCCTTAATCAGTATTTTTATGATTAAGTAGCCAAATAAAAACAGAGTACCAGAGATAAACCATGAATTCGAAAATAGCGCTCGTTAACTCCCTTAAAAATATCTCAACAGAGGGGCAAAACCCTGAGACATTAGATATCGATTTACTTGATTCCTTAGGGGTATTACAAAAGATTAATGCTGAGGATAAAAAAGTAGCCACTATTGTTGGGCAGTTATTACCTGAGATAGCGATTGCTGTTGATTATATCGTTGACGCTTTTGCCAACGGTGGCAGGCTCATTTATATAGGTGCGGGCACAAGTGGACGCCTTGGTGTGCTTGATTCTGTTGAATGTCCTCCTACGTTCAGTGTCTCGAGTGAGCAAGTTGTTGGCATTTTAGCAGGTGGTGCTAATGCCATGTATAAAGCGGTTGAAGGCGCTGAAGATGATAAAGCATTAGCTATTACTGATTTGAAAGCAATTAACTTATCAGTAAACGACGTGTTAGTTGGCATTGCAGCAAGTGGCAGAACTCCCTATGTATTATCAGCAATGGCTTTTGCAAAAGAGCAGGGCTGCAAAGTTATTGGCATTAGCTGTAGCAAGAATGATAATTTTGCTAAACACCTTGATGTTAATCTTTGTGCAGTCGTTGGGGCTGAAGCTTTAACTGGCTCAACCCGAATGAAATCAGGTACCGCGCAGAAGTTAATTCTTAACATGCTCAGTACTGCTAGCATGATACGCAGCGGTAAAAGTTATAAAAATTTGATGATAGATGTTAATGCCAGTAATGAAAAATTATATGCACGTGCATTACGTATTGTTATGCAGGCAACCAAGTGTGACTTTAAAACGGCAGAAGAAGCGTTAGCTAAGGCAAATAATCAAACCAAATTAGCCAGTTTAATGGTGTTAACAGGTTTAGATGTTGAGCAGGCAAAAGCAGCGTTAGTGACAAATCATGGTTTTTTGCGCAAAGCTGCAGAACAACAGGGAAGTTAACATTTTGTTGGTAAAACCTCTTTTATTGATTACTTGGCTATCTCTGTTAAACCTTAGTTATTGTTATGCAAATCTCGCTAACGATGACAATGTTGTGGTTGGTGCCGAGCAATTTAAACATTATTTACCAACGCTTGAAGGAAAGCGTGTAGGCTTGGTCGTTAATCAAACCTCAAGAGTTATGAATGAACATTTGGTTGATGTGTTGCTACAAAAAAATATCGATATAAAAATGATATTTTCCCCTGAACATGGCTTTAGAGGGAACAAAGACGCTGGCGAAAAATTTGATTCAAGTCTTGATGTTAAAACAGGCATTCCACTGATTTCTCTTTATGGAAAAAACAAAAAACCATCATTAACTACCTTAAAACAACTCGACATCATTATTTTTGATATTCAAGATGTCGGTGTTAGATTTTACACCTACATTAGTACCATGCATTATATGATGGCTGCGGCGGCAGAGGCGGAGATACCCTTTTTAGTATTAGATAGACCTAACCCAAATGGACGCTTTGTCGATGGTCCTGTACTTGAAAAAGCCTATCGCTCATTTGTTGGCCTGCACCCAATCCCACTACTTCACGGAATGACAGTGGCAGAGCTTGCCCGTATGATAAAAGGCGAGGCTTGGCTAGAAACCACTAAAACACTCAAGTTGTCAGTGGTTAAAGTAAAGAATTATCAACGTCATTTACCCTACAGTTTACCGATTAAACCTAGCCCTAATTTACCCAACGATCAATCTATTGCCTTATATCCATCTTTAGCTTTTTTTGAAGCGACGCCGGTCAGTATTGGTCGTGGTACTCACTTTCCATTTCAGGTGATCGGACATGATAAGGTGGTTAAAGGTGATTTTTCATTTTCCCCCATATCAATTCCCGGGGCGGCGAGTAAACCGAAATTACAAGGGAAGACGCTTTACGGTGAAGATTTAAGGCAAGTTAACAGCAACGGATTGGATTTGTCCTATTTATTGGCATGGTATAAAGCTTTTCACTTGCAACAAAGCAGGTTTTTCAACAGCCCTAAATTTATGGATAAGCTCTCTGGTACAGATAAATTGAGAAAGGCGATTCTTGCTGGGAAATCAGGCGTTGAAATTCGAGAAACTTGGCAAGCAGATTTACAAAGGTTTAAACAAAAGCGTAAACCTTATTTATTGTACCCTGATTATTAATGAGATAAGTACAGTATGTTTTTACAAGGATTAACTACATGATAAGTCAAAATAAAGCTTTTGACGCAGCAGACTTTGATGCGTTTATGGATGAAGTTAAACAAATTATCCATAAACAATATATTCTTGAACGTTATTTACAGCGTTTCGCCCATGGCACGGACGCCAGTTTTTACCGTTTAGTGCCTAAAGTAGTGTTACTCCTCGAAAGTAGTTCAATGGTTGAACGAGTCATTGAGTTAGCAAATAATTATTATGTGCCCATTACTTTTCGAGCTGCAGGGACCAGTTTATCTGGTCAGGCGATAACAGACTCAGTATTGATCCTTTTAACGCGTGATTGGCAAAATATTAAGGTATTAGAGCAAGGTGAAAAAGTTTCATTACAACCCGGTGTTATTGGCGCACAAGCAAATAGAGCCTTACAACCTTATGCAAGAAAGATTGGGCCAGATCCAGCGTCAATTAATAGCTGTAAAGTAGGTGGTATAGCTGCAAATAATGCTTCAGGTATGTGCTGTGGCGTTAAAGATAATAGCTATCATACCCTTGCAGATATAGAGCTAGTTTTTGCCAATGCTAGTCGTTTAAATACAGCCGATACTCAATCAAGAATACGTTTTGTTGAGCAAAATAAAACGCTGATTGCTGGCTTAATGGCACTTGTCGATAAAGTTCGAAGTAACAGCACCCTAGTTGATAAAATTAAACATAAGTACCGGCTAAAAAATACCACAGGTTATGGTTTGAATGCGTTACTCGATTTTGATGATGCTATTGATATTATTAGTCACCTCATTATAGGCTCTGAAGGTACGTTAGCGTTTATCAATAACATTACCTATCACACCATAGCCGTGTTGCCCTACAAAGCTACTGGCTTATTCATTTTTGATAATATGAGTGTTGCTTGTAATTTAGTTTCTTCCTTAGCAAAAGAACAGGTTGATGCGGTTGAAATAATGGATGCTCGCGCGCTGCGCAGTGTACAAAAGCAACTTGATGACATTGTCACCACAACGAGCCCATTAACTGATGAAAGTGTCGCATTATTGATTGAGTTTAGTAGCGACAGCCAAGACAGTTTAAAGAAAAATAAAACACGATTAGTCGAAATTTTGCATCAAGCTGCGGCTCACCTTCAGGGACAAAAAGCGTTTACCAGTAATGGTGATGATATAGCGACGCTATGGTCGATAAGAAAAGGAATGTTTCCTGCGGTTGGCTCAGTAAGAGCCATTGGCACTACGGTTATTATTGAAGATATCGCTTTACCCTTAAATAAGTTAGCTGAAGGCGTTGCTCAGTTACAACAGCTATTTAAGCAGTATCAATATGATGAAGCCATTATATTTGGTCATGCTTTAGCCGGTAACTTGCACTTTGTTTTTACTCAAACTTTTGAAAGCGAAGAGGAGATCAATAGGTATCATCAATTTATGGCTGCAGTTGCCACCCTAGTTGCGGTTGACTATCAAGGCTCTCTCAAAGCAGAGCATGGCACAGGGCGTAACATGGCACCTTTTGTTGAACTGGAGTGGGGTGAAGAGCTATATCAAGTCATGGTAACGCTGAAAACATTATTCGATCCAAAGGGTATTTTAAATCCAGGGGTGATCATCAATAACGATAGTGAAGCGCATATCCGTCATCTAAAAACAATGACAGCAGCCGATGAGATTATTGACACTTGTATTGAATGCGGTTTTTGTGAAGCTGTTTGTCCATCGAAAGATTTCACTATTACCCCTAGACAACGCATTGCGTTATGGCGGCAAAAAGCTTTATTAACTCAACAAGCATCAGCACTAGAATCCTCTAATGAAAATAAGCAACTAAAAGCTGAAATTGAAAGCCAGTTGACAGAGTTAACTGAAGACTTCCAGTTTTATGGTATTGATAGCTGCGCAGCAACAGGCTTGTGTGGCCAAAAGTGCCCTGTTGGAATAGACACAGGAATGTTTATAAAATCGTTGAGACACAAGAAGTATGAAAAGAGTAAAACATGGCAATTCTCTGCAAATCTACTGTCGAATAATTTTTCAGGTGTTACCAGCGTTGCAAGGTTAGGGTTAAATGCTGTTAGGGCAATAAATAACTTGCTTGGTGACAAAGTCACTTATAAAACATTTAGTGTGTTAAATACACTGAGTAAAAATAACATTCCCTTGTGGTTTTCCGCTTGGCCCGCAGGAGGGAGCTCAAATTTTATCTCCAAAGCAGATAGTCAAAATATCTTGATAGGCGAGCGTAGTAGTAAGGTAAGTAAGGTTGTTTATCTGCCAACATGCGCCAATAGGATTTTTTCAGCGGATTTGAAAGCAAAAGATAAACGCAGTTTACCTGACGTTATTTTATCCTTATGTACAAAAGCAAATATATCAGTAATTACGCCTAAAGGCAGTGACGAACTTTGTTGTGGCATGCCTTGGCAGTCTAAAGGGATAACTGATGTGGCAAACAGTAAAAAACAAGAATTTCTTGAGCAATTATTGTTCGCTTCAGAGCAAGGAAAGTGGCCAATAATTGTCGATGCAAGCCCATGTGCACTAACCTTGTGTGAAAATGAACCTGGCAAGCAAAAAAAATCTTTAAGAGTAAAAGGTATCTCAATAACTATTTACGAGTCGACAGAATACTTTGCCCAACATGTTATTGACGAGTTAACGCTTACCAAAAGTACATCAAGCTTTATGCTACATACCACGTGTAGTAGTGAAAAAATGAATCAAGGAAAGTATTTAAAAGCGATTGCCTATGCTTGTTCTGATAACATTATAGAGCCTGACAATATAACTTGCTGTGGTTTTGCTGGAGATAAAGGTTTTTATTTACCGGAATTGAATAAGAGCGCACTAAAGCCGTTGAAAGCTCAAATACCTGAAACATGTCAGGGTGGATTAAGTAATTCTCGAACTTGTGAAATAGGTTTAACCGAGCACTCGGGGATCTCTTATCAATCAGTTTTGTATTTACTCGACCAATGCAGCGAAGCTAAATAGCTTCGCTGTTTCTAAAAAGAAAGATAAATACAAGGTTAAGCAACTGTTTTAAATGAATAAAGTGTAGCCCTCTATATTTTAGCTGAAATAAATAATCAGGCTGCTGCTGTTTTATTTTCTCCGGTATTTTTTACACTGTATAAGGCTTTTTTGGCACGAATAATCAGGTTGTTCAGATCTTCATCATACATTTGGGCAACACCGGAGCTACAACTCATTTCAAGATTGTTCGGCCATTTGGCATCATTTATACTGAGTTTTATCTTATCGACTACGCCAACCGCTTGAGCAAGTTTAGTATCAGGGCATACTAAAAGAAACTCTTCATTATCCCAGCGAATAATCGTATCGCTTGTTCGACAGGTAGCATTAATTTGTTGAACTAACTGCTGTAATACTTTATCAGTGACTTGTTTACCGTAGTTGGCATTCATATTTTGGAAATGATCAATATTCAAGAAGATCAGACTTAAGTTCTTCAAATCTGATGGGGTGAGTTTATCGAAACATTTCCTTAAGCCTATACGATTAAGTGCGCCTGTAAGAGGATCATTCATAGCGCCAAAGTCTACCGCTTGTTTAGCAGGTAATGTAGGGTTGACCTGAATTGGTTTTGGAGAAGACGTTCGGCGCAGAAGATAGCCAAGACCGAAGCTCCAAATAATAATTAGCATTGAAATAAGGGCTGATTCACTGATGTAGTCACCTCTTACTTCAATTTTCTCAATAGACAGTTTATAGCTACCTTCTTGAACTTTTATGCTTGGAGAGATAACTATTGAATAGATATTAGAAAAGTCTGTTCCGCCATGAGTTTGGGCTAAGTCATTTGCATTACTCCACCCCTGTGGCACTGAAAAACTGTGGAGATCTAACCAAACAGGATTAGTTACGTAAGCTTCTAGATATTCTAAAACGTTGTGTTTAAGACTTTTTACATTATTCGCCACTGAGTAGTCGGGACTGAAGTTATGTAATTCTATTCGAGTACCCGGTTGGGTAGAGTGGTTGTGTTTTATCCATAAACCTATTTTGTTATAACTTGATAAGTCCATTCCTGTAAAAGGAGCTTGTTGGTTTAAGTCCTGAATATTGATTGATAATTTACAGTAGGGTTGTTCTAGGTGAGAATTGTTAATTTGACAAGAGAATTCTAACCCTTGGTTTGTCGGTATGAATTGCGCAATAGACTCTCCGTGAGCAACTCTGTCATCTATAACACTGATGTTGGCCGAGTTTAAGTTGATGGCTTTGCTTTTTTGAATCTTGGCAATATATAACAACGAGATAATGACTGTTAGAAAAATAACAACGCCAGTAACATATTTTCCTTTTTTGATAGTATCCTTGACCTTTTGCATAGTAAACCATCCATAAACGAGGTGTATGCACCTCAATGCTTAAATGACAAACAAACGTAGTGAGACTTTTCTGAATTTTTAAATCGCTATTATTAAAAATAATACAGCATGGGTAATTAAACAAATTTTAGTTTTTCAGCAACATAGTTAGCTATGGCTAAACTTGAGGTTAACCCTGGTGAATCAATACCGAATAAATTTATCAAGCCTTTGATTTTATGTGTCTCAGCGGTTTGAATAACAAAATCACGAAAACCGTCTGCTTTACCTTGAAGTTTCGGCCGGATGCCAGAATATGCCGGCTGTAATTTATCCACATCAATATCTGGAAAATATTGAGACACTTGTTCAATAAATTTTTCTTTGAGGTTTACAGGGAAATTATAATCGAGCTTATCTATATATTGCGTATCTGGACCAAACTTTAGTTGGCCAGCCATATCAAGTGATGCATGTATACCCAAGCCATTATCCCGAGGGATAGGATAGATTAGTTGCTTGAAGGGGCTTCTGCCTTGATAGGAAAAGTAGTGACCTCTGCACCAATGTAGTTTTTCAATGTATGATTTATCTAAACCTTGTATAGTTTTGGCTACAAATTCGCTATGTAGGCCCGCACAATTAATTAAGTATTTACTTTGTAGGGTGAGTTGTTCGCCCTGACTATCTAATGTTACTTTAAAACCTGTTTGACAAGGGTGTGCATTGAGCATTTTTGTTTGTGCAACAAACAAGGCATTATTTTCTTGCGCTTGGGCTAATAAGCTTTGCATATAAACATGGCTATCGATGATACCTGTTGAGGGAGATGCTAGGGCGGCACTAGCACGTAAATTTGGCTCAAGTTGTTTTAAAGTGCTGTTATCGAGCCAAATTAAATCATTTACACCGTTGGCTTTAGCAGCCATGAGTGTTTTTTCTAGAACTTTTTCTTCTGAAGGGCCGTGAGCTACAACGAGTTTACCTATACGATTAACGGGAATGTGCCGTTCGTGGCAATATTGATAGAGTAATTCTTTACCTTGCACACAGAATTTTGCTTTTAGGCTTGCTTGAGGGTAGTAAATACCTGCATGGATAACTTCACTGTTTCGGCTACTGGTTTCTTCACCAAAACTTTTGTTTTTCTCGATAACGAGGACATCTTTAAATTGTTGGCTAAGTTTTGCTGCTACAGCTAAACCTATAACACCGGCACCTATGATGACTACATCGACATTATCCATGTTTTTTTTCACTATAATTAGCACAGTTGAATGTGCTAATTATAGCTAAAAACAGATATTTACTGTAAAGCGTTGCAAAATAAACGCCCTAAATTTTCTTGAGTTTGAAAACCTACTCTAGACCTTCAATGACGCCACTTGCTAATAATTTAATGTCATTGGCAGCAGGTTTCTTAGGTAAACCAGGCATACGCATGATATTACCTGTTAGCACCACAAGAAATCCTGCACCGGCATTTATTTGAATCGCACTAACAGTTACTTCAAAATCTCTTGGTCGTCCATGTAAGGTTGGATCATCTGAAAGCGAGCTTGGTGCTTTAGCTATACAGATAGGGAGATGAGTTAACCCGAGTTGTTCAACATGCTTTAAATCTTTTTCAGCTTGTTTAGAGAAGGCGACATCTGTTGCGCCATACATTGCGCGACTAACTTTACGTACCTTATCTACTACCGAGATATCTAAATCATATAAAGGCGCGTAAGGTTTACTTTTCTCGACAGATTCCATTACTGCTTTCGCAAGTGCCATAGCACCTTTACCACCGTCAGCATGATGCGTTGTTTCCGCAAAAGATACACCGTGTTCAATACAACGTGCTTTGATTAAGGCGATTTCTGCATCGGTATCTGTTGCAAAGCGGTTTAAGGCAACTACAGGGTGCTTATTAAATAACTCGACACTTTCGATATGTTTATCAAGATTTTCTAAACCTTTAGCGACAGCACTTAAGTCTTCATCAATTAGATCTTTTTTATCTTTACCGCCATGCATTTTCAAGGCACGCACTGTTGTTACTAGTACCACAGCATCAGGGTCTAAATCAGCAATACGACATTTAATATCGAAGAATTTTTCTGCGCCTAAATCAAAACCAAAACCCGCCTCTGTGATCGCCCAATCGCTATGGTGCATTGCCATCCGTGTAGCAATGACACTATTACAACCGTGAGCAATGTTGGCGAAGGGGCCGCCGTGGACAAAAGCAGGGGTGCCTTCAAAACTTTGTACTAAGTTTGGTTGCAGGGCATCACGGAGTAATGCCATCATCGCGCCAGTAATGGCGAGATCTTTAGCATGAACAGGCTCACCCTCGTAGGTGTAGCCGATTAAGGTTTTATTTAATCGGTTAAGTAAATCATCAGCATTACTTGCTAAACAAAGCATAGCCATGACTTCTGAAGCAGCGGTGATATCAAAACCACCTTCACGAGGTATACCTTGCATTTTCCCACCAAGACCTAAAACGATTTTGCGTAAACTACGATCGTTCATGTCCATCACTCGGCGCCACACCACTTGTCTAGGATCGATATTCAGCGCATTACCTTGATAAATGTGATTATCTATTGCTGCAGAAAGTAAGTTATTAGCGCTGGTTATTGCATGAAAATCACCGGTAAAGTGCAAGTTGATTTTGTCACCTGGCATGATTTGGCTATAGCCGCCACCCGTTGCTCCACCTTTCATTCCTAAACAAGGACCTAAAGATGGCTCTCTCAAGGCTAAACAAACAGATTCATTTAACTGGGTGAATGCTTGTCCTAAACCAATTGTGGTGGTGGTTTTACCTTCTCCAGATGGTGTAGGCGTCGTTGCAGACACTAGAATTAAATGACCTTTTTTATCATTGGGTTTCTTTAACGCATTTAAATCGATTTTAGCTATATCTCTACCATATGGGTGGACATCATCACTATGTATTTCAAGTTGTTCGGTAATTGTGGTGATTGCTTTTGGGGTAAATTGCTGTGCAATTTCGACATCTGTTGCCATAACTAAATCCTATTTTGTTGTGAATGATGAAACAATTCCAATAGACTAACGTTTATTAACTGCCAATAATTTGATTTGCAACAAAAGGTATACAATATTTTAATTAATTGCTAGCTAAAGAGTGTAACTACACCTTTCCAGTTTGGTTGTAAGCGGCTAAACTTTCACTAAGTAAGCTTAAAATTACAATATTAAAATAATATATGGAAAAATTGAGAAAAACAGAATATTCAACAGTAAGCGTGAATAAGGTTTTCTATAGTCTAGACAATAACAGCGATGATGTTTGTGCTAGCAATAGCAGTAAAGATTTGCAACGTGTCGTCTGTACTGATGAGGTTATTGTTGAGCAACCATTACAAATAACTTTAGCTTGGTTAGAAAATAAGGTTGTAAAGCGCAAAGTGTTTTCAATTACTATGCGAACACCTGGTCAAGACAAGCTGTTAATACTGGGTTTACTATATAGTGAAGGAATAATATCAAGCGTTGAAGTCATTAAGACAATAGCGAGTGAAGCGAAAGATGCTGATAATTACCATCAGCAAAATGAATGGTTAATACAATTTAACCCTGATTTCATACCTGATTTAGCATCGCTAGAGCGTTTTCAAATGACTTATTCAAGCTGTGGCCTTTGCGGGAGTACCTCATTAAAAGCGTTAGAACTAAAAACTAAAATTAACTTGAGTATTGCGAATCATCAAGGGGCACTAGCAAGTAATGAATTGCTGTTACTGTCAGATAAGTTACGTGACAGCCAAGCTATGTTCGCTATAACCGGAGGGGTTCATGGTGTTGCACTGTTTGATTCCAGCTTGAACATAAAACATATTTACGAAGATATTGGGCGTCATAATGCGGTTGATAAAGTCATAGGTGCACTTTTACTGAGCGAGAGACTCGGTGATGAAGTGTTAATTGATAAGACTGAATTTCCGCTGTATTTACTATTAGTCAGTGGCCGAATAAGCTTTGAAATTGTTCAGAAAGCAATTATGGCGGGTATCAGTGTGTTAGCAGGGGTAGGGGCACCTTCTCAGCTGGCCATTCAAGCTGCTAAACGTTTTGATTTAACCATAATCGGCTTTATTAGTAAGAAAGGTTTCAATGTCTATCACGGTGATTGGCGCATAAATAACGATTCAAGTACTGATAATCATAAGCCTTAGACAGATTTTATAACAAATAATAATAAACAAAAATAAACGACAGAGAGAGCAACGATGTCAAAGAATTTATCTTCATTAGCCAAAAGAGCAGGCGTTGAACAAACGTTATTTCAACAACTGGTGTTAAATGAAAACAGTAAGTCGCCCCAGCAGCGAGAAAAACTCGCTAAAAAGTTTTTAGTCGGAGAGTCTGTCGTCAGTGGTACAGCAAGCTTTTATGATTTTATTGACGGTGAAAACGCGGATAAAAAAGCTTATGTTTGTAATGGTTCATCATGCTTATGTGCTGGCACGCAGGATAAAGTAAAGGCAGAACTGATCAAACAGTTTGGAGAAGAGCATATCGGGCATGCCACCTGTCTTGGTCGTTGTGCACAAAATAAAGCTTTTCAAATACAGGGCAATAACTTTTCTGCACAAGATATCGATAACCTTGCTCAAATCGCCAAGGAGCCGACCACTAAATCTAATGAACATTATCATGTAGCCTGTACGCTTGATGAAGCCATCTTAACGGCAGAAATTAATGATGTTGCAAAATATTATCAATTATTTTCACAGGTCACTGCCAAAAACAGTGTCGATGAATTACTTACCAAAGTGAGTGACTCTGGTCTTAGAGGTCGTGGTGGTGCGGGTTTTCCTACAGGTTTTAAATGGCGTTCATGTCTTGAAGCGAAGGGCGATGATAAATACGTAGTTTGTAATGCCGATGAAGGCGATGCTGGCGCTTATAGTGATAGGTATTTACTTGAAGAGCGACCTCATGCCGTGCTCTTTGGTATGTTAATGGCGGGATATTTATCTGGCGCGCAAACAGGCATTTTGTATATCAGGGATGAATACCCAGTCGCCATTGAAAATACTGAAAAGGCGATAAATGAATTTGTTGCGCTAAATATTGATTTCCTTGAAAATTGGCAGTTCACCTTTAAAATAATTCGCGGTGCTGGCGCTTACATTTGTGGCGAGGAAACCGCCTTACTTCGCTCTATTGAAGGCCAACGACCTGTTGTCTCGGTTAGACCGCCTTTTCCTACGCAGAGCGGGTTATTTGGCTGTCCTACCATAGTAAATAATGTTGAAACATTTGCTTCTACGCACTTTATTCTAGATACCACGCATGGTGGTACAGAAAAATGCGGAGCCAAGAAATATCTTGCTTTAGGTAATGGAAAGTCAACGGGTTCAAAATTAATTTCATTAGATTCTGCTTTTAATAAACCTGGAATTTATGAAGTATCAATGGGGACACCATTGACCGAAGTTATTAACCTTGCCGGAGGCTTTGCTAAAAATATTAAAGCGCTTCATATTGGCGGCCCTCTTGGCGGTATAGTGCCAATGTCAGCACTAGATAAATTAACCATAGATTTTGAGTCATTTAGTGAAAATGGTTTTTTACTTGGTCATGCAAGCGTTATTGGCATACCCAATGAATTTTCAATGATTGATTATATGGCACACTTATTTGAATTCACTGCGGCAGAGTCGTGTGGCAAGTGCTACCCCTGTCAAATAGGCTCGACTCGCGGTCAAGAAATGATAGAAAATGCCATTTCAGGTAAACAAACCATTGATGAAACCTTACTCACCGATTTACTAGAGACTATGCAATTAGGCTCATTATGTGCGCTAGGCGGCGGGGTACCTTTACCTATTCAAAATATCTTGCAGTATTTTAGTGAAGAGATATCACCTTTTTTAACCTCATCAACGACCAAAGGAGCCTAACCATGACCTCTACTATGTCAAATGAGAATAGCGCAGATCAGAAAATGGCTTTTTTAAATGGTGTTGCCTATCCGATAGCGAAGGGTGAATCCATTTTAACCTTTAGCCGCAGAGTACAAAGCCAAATCGATATTCCAACCTTATGTGACGATAGCCGATTAGAGCCGTATGGAAGTTGTCGTGTTTGCTCTGTTGATGTTGCCTTGACAGCCGATGGACCACGCCGTGTGATGGCGTCTTGTCACACACCTGTAGCAGAAGGAATGCATGTCTTTAGTCATTCTGAACGGGTTGAAAAATTAAGAAAGAATATCGTTGAATTGGTACTAAGTGATTTACCTGAGCAGCAATTGCCCGTGAGTGAAAGTGAGCAACTCAATGAATTTGAACAAGTAGTTCTAGCAACCGGTGTAACAGAAGTACGTTTTGCCAAAGGCAAGCAAAGCATTGATTCCTTACCAAGAGTTTTTGATAACAATACCGAGGAAACAGGCGTTGAAGATTATTGCGATCATTCTCATCCTTACATGCGAATGGATTTAGCAAAGTGCATCGACTGTAATCGCTGTGTGCGTGCTTGTGATGAAATTCAAGGCGAGCAAGTGTTAAGTGTTCATGGGCGAGGTTTTGATGCCCGAATTATTAAAGGTCAAGACGTTAGCTTTAATGAATCCGATTGTGTCTCTTGTGGAGCATGTGCTCAAACATGTCCGACAGGCGCGATATCTGATGTTTTTCGAGACAAACTAGTAGAGGTAAATAGTAAAGACGTTGATAAAGTGCGCACCGTTTGCTCATATTGTGGTGTTGGCTGTAACTTAGAAGTCTCAGTTAAAGACAATAAAATTTTGTCCATTGAGGCGCCTAAAGATGCCGAAGTAAACGCAGGGCATACTTGTTTAAAAGGCCGTTACGCTTGGCGCTTTTATAATCATCCTGACCGTTTAACAACGCCGCTAATTCGTCGTGATGGTGAATTGTCTCCAGCTTCATGGGATGAGGCATTTGATTACCTTGCGAACAAATTGCAAAGTATTAAAGCAGATCATGGTCCAGATGCTATTGCTGGAATTTCTTCTGCGCGATGTACTAATGAGGAAAACTACCTGTTACAAAAGATGATGCGTGCGGTTATTGGTACCAATAATATTGATTGTTGTGCTCGGGTTTGTCATTCACCAACGGCATACGGCATGCAAAAAAGCTTTGGGACTGGGGCAGCGACCAACTCAATAGAAGACTTAAAACAAACCGAGTTTATCTTGCTTATTGGTGCTAACCCAACAGAAGCTCATCCAGTAACCGGCGCTAAAATTAAACAAAAGGCGATGAAAGGAACACCACTGATTGTGCTTGATCCGGTTAAAACTGAGCTAGCAAAATATGCGCAATGGCATATTCAATTAAGGCCGGGTACTAACGTTGCTGTGCTTAATATGATGGCTTATTTCATTATTAGTGAGAATTTAGTGGATCAACATTTTGTTGAAACACGTACCGAGGAATATCAAGATTATGCTCAGAGCATTCTTGGCCTTGATATTGATGAACTTGCGGCTATTTCCGGCGTTGATAAAGCGCTCGTAAAATCAGCAGCAATGGCCTACGCCAAAGCCAATAAAGCGATGAGCTTCCATGGCCTAGGCGTTACAGAGCATTCACAGGGCTCTAGAGCTATTATGTGTATTGCAGATCTGGTCATGCTTACTGGAAATATTGGCAGTAAAGGTGTTGGCATGAACCCACTGCGCGGGCAGAATAATGTTCAAGGTGCAGCTGATATGGGCTGTCAACCTCATCAAGGGGCTGGCTACTACACCGTCGATGACAGTAAAAATATTGAATATTATCAAGAGCATTATGGCATTAAACAGGGATTAGTTGATAGTGTGACACCATGGCCTACTAAGGTTGGGTATAAGATCCCAGAAATGTTTAATGCGGCATTAGCCGGTGATTTAAAGGCACTGTGGATCATGGGGGAGGATGTTGTGCAAACCGATCCTAATCAACAGCATGTTGTTGCCAGCCTCAGTAATCTAGAGTTGTTAGTGGTGCAAGAGATCTTCTACTCTGAAACCGCCAAAATGGCTGATGTAGTGTTACCAGGAACCAGCTTTTTAGAGAAAAATGGTACCTTTACCAATGGTGAGCGTCGAGTTCAACGAGTAAAAGCTGCTGTAGCGCCAAAAGCAGGTTGTAAAACCGATGGCGATATTGTTGTTGAAATGATGAATGCTCTTGGTCATCCGCAAGCAGCTTATGCAGCTGATACCATGCTTGAAGAAATCGCTGATGTTGTACCATTTTTCGCCGGAATCACATGGCAAAACTTAGGTGATAATGGCCTGCAGTGGCCAGTAGCAAAAGGCGGCACTGATACACAAATATTACATCAGCAAAAATTTACCCGAGGTTTAGGGAAGTTCCACTTTTATCAGTTTGAAGAGAGCCGTGAAATTGTTGAACATGGTGAGGAATTCCCGTTCATTTTAACCACAAGTCGTAACCTAGAGCATTACAATGCTGGCACCATGACCAGACGTACCGCTAATGAGTTGATTGTCTCTGAAGACGTATTATTAATTAACCCAAAAGATGCGCAAAATAAGGGGATAAAGCATCAATCACAAGTGAAGTTGTTTTCGGCGCGAGGTGAAATTGAACTTAAAGCACAAGTCAGTAATAAAGTCAGTGCTGGTGTTTTATTTACTACCTTTCACTTCCCTGAATTGATGATCAACAGAGTAACAGGTGATGTTACTGACACGCACACTAAATGCCCTGAGTATAAAGTCGTTTCAGTAGATATCTGTTCAGTTTAAGGTAAAAGCATTAATCAGGCATGCTAAATACAGTGATTTAGTATGCCTGATAATGTTAACTGAAATTTATTTTTTACCGAATAACTGCTCTGCACGGTTATACATTAACCAAGAAGTCACCACGTATTTATCGTCAGATAATGGTACATGTCCTTTATGTGTGTGGGTAAAGCCTGCAGGGAAAATAACTAAAGATCCTTTCTTAGGCTTCACTTTCATTTTTTGATAAAAGAATTCCGTTTCGCCGCCATCTTCAACGTCATTTAAATAATATAAAAATGCCAGCACTCTATGTAAGGGTTTATTGTTTGGCAACTGTGGGAATATTTCTGAATGCCAGTAATGATAACCACCCACGCCTTTCTCATAACGTTGCGCGGTAAAATTATCATAACAAAAAACATACTGGATCAATTGGTCAAGGTAGGGCTTACCAATCGTTTCAAAATTCTCATTATTAATAGAAGTCGGCTCTCCTGTCTTGGGGTGAGCGACTGTTGGATTTAAGGCAGAGATTAGCGCCATATAATGTTCGGTTAAATATGACTTTACATGAGGGTAGCTCGCATTAATTATCTCTAATTGTGTCGCTTGCCAGTCTTTTTCAACCATAGTGATATCATGGCTATCCTTCAAATGTGTCATGACTCCGTTGCCTACGCGACCTCTTTTTACTTTATCGCTGACTTGATGGTCTTGAATAATCTTATTACACAGATCATCAGAAAGTGCATTTTCAAATACACCAATAAATTGGCTCATATAAAACCCTTAATACGAATAATACGAAATAATCATCTTTGTGATTTTTACTCATGTTGTCACTTAGTAAATATTAATTCAATAACAATATTTTGTAAAAAAATTGTAACGAAGTTGTAACGATCATGGTTTTGCTGCTATGTTTAATGCGATTTGATGATTTCATCGAGTTTTAATTTGTATAAAAAAATAAATATAATTAAACAAAATAGGAAAGTTACATGTTAAATAACAACAAGTTAAAAGGTGCCAACAAACGGGCAGCTTTCATAACAACCGCAAGTGTTTTATCTCTGTCAATTTCAACGGCACTTTATGCCGCACAGCCAACAGGAGTGTTAACAACAGATAACTTGCTAACAGCTGTTGAAAGTTCACCGTTGCCAAAGCGATTTATTATTAAGTACAAGCAAGGTGCAAATAACCTAGCAACATTTAATGCAGATGTTGGTGCTAGCAATATGGCAAGTACAACAGCATTCGAACGCTTGACTGCGGTTAAAAGTAAGTTGAAAAAATTAGGCGGCAAAGTAAAAGCTCAATACCCTAATATGCGAATGATCAGTGCTGAAATAACAGCTCAGGATGCCTTAAGTTTAGCGGTAGATGCCAACGTAGATTATGTTGAAGAAGATCTCCCACGCCGATTTATGGCGCAAAGTGTTCCTTATGGTATTGGCATGGTACAAGCTGATCAAGTAGATGACACGGTAGCATCAGCAAACTCAGGTGGTAAAAAAATATGTGTCATTGATTCAGGTTTAAACTTACCTCATGAAGATATGGGCGCACAAAATGGCACCATCACGGGCACCAACGATAGTGGTACCGGTAATTGGTTTGACCATGGTGGTCCTCACGGTACCCATGTTGCAGGAACAATTGCAGCACTTAATAATGGTTTTGGCGTGCGCGGTGTTATTGGCTCAGATGCTAGCTTACATATTGTTAAAGTGTTTAATGAAGCAGGTTGGGGTTACTCCTCAAGTCTAGCCAGTGCTATTAATACTTGTGCAAGTAATGGTGCAGATGTCATTAATATGAGTTTAGGTGGTACAGGCTCAAGTACGAGTGAGAGCAATGCTATTCAGGCTGCTTATGATGCGGGTGTATTGTTAATTGCTGCCGCAGGTAATGATGGGGTGGCATCAAGCACAACAGATGTTGAAAGTTACCCAGCTTCTTATGACTCAGTTATGTCGGTAGCGGCAATTGATAGTAACAAAGCATTAGCAGACTTTTCACAAAAAAATAGTCAAGTTGAAATATCAGGTCCGGGTGTTGATGTTTATTCAACTTATCCAGATGGTTTAGGCTCTGTCGTTGAAGTTTCAGTCGCTGGTTCAGCATTTAGTGCAAATGCGATGGAAAACCAAGGCTCAGTGACAAGTAGTTTATATGACTTAGGTACTGGTGAAGCAATTGACTCGGGTGCATCAGGCAATGTTTGTTTGATAGCTCGTGGTAATATCTCTTTCCACGATAAAGTAAAAGCCTGTCAAGATAGCGGCGGCGTTGGTGCAATAATCTACAATAATGTTGCTGGCAGTTTTGGTGGTACCCTTGGAACCAGTAACCTTACTAATATCCCAAGTGTTACTGTTTCAGATACCGACGGCGCTGCGATGCTAAGTAATCTTGGTATGAGCGCTAGCATAAACATAGGTGCAGGAAACTATGGCAAAATGAGTGGTACTTCAATGGCCTCTCCACATGTTGCTGGTGTTGCTGCATTAGTTTGGAGTCATCATCCAAGCTGTAGTAATGTGCAAATACGTAATGCCCTAAATGCGAGTGCGCAGGACCTTGGTGCAAGCGGTCGTGATGTTAAATTCGGTTATGGTTTAGCACAGACCAAAGATGCTATTGATTATATAAGCGCCAACGGTTGTGATGGCAATGGAAATGGCGGAGGCGGTGGTGGCGGCACTACTCCAGATGATACCGTACTTGAAAACGGTGTTGTTAAAACCAACCTCACGGCTACTCGTGGTAATGACTTAGTTTATACTATGAACGTACCAGCAGGTGCTACCGACATCAACTTTGCTACAACCGGTGGTAGTGGTGATGCAGATTTATACGTGAAGTTTGGCACGGCCCCTACAGATAGTAGTTATGACTGTCGACCATATAAATCGGGTAATGTTGAGTCATGTGCAAGTACACAAGCTGGTGGCACATATTATGTCAGAGTAAAAGCTTACAGTGATTTTT
>OLII01000324.1_pt1 | contig 18491 bp, 9 predicted proteins | sample 1609481 | NCBI WGS metagenome assembly OLII01 (sample SAMN05416859, study PRJEB24817) | seawater metagenome | isolation source: Sea water | place: Canada:Atlantic | collected 2013-11 | reverse complement strand
ACAGAGTAGATCGTCGGCAGCGTCAGATGTGTATAAGAGACAGGCGTCTAAACCTTGCGGGGCGTCTTTCTTAAAGTTATCGGTGGCGGCTGAGTTATAAACCACCAAGCTTGAAGCGGCCACTAAATTGCCTTGCAGATAAACTTGTTCACTGGGCCAGGTAGCCGCGTCACGATATAAATGCAGTTTGAATTGGTTTTCGGCTAGATCAATATCGGCATCGCCAATATTAGATATTTCAATGACTTTATTAGCATTCGTGCCATTAACTATTTCAGAAATGATGACCCGCGAGCCTGTGGGTATTACCGGAACCTCAGGCTCTTCTGGATCAACAGGCACGGCACTGCAAGCATCGACACCTGAGCAACCCAAACCATCAGCAACGTCTTTACCGGCCGAAAACCAATCAGCGTTTGTCCAAGCATCGGTAAAGTCAGCATCCCCTTCAGTGATATTGTTATTACGTCTTAGGGTGACATCTTTGGCAAAATTAGCCGTATTTAAGTATTGGCCTATGGAATCCACCACAGCGCCATCTTTATTCAAGGTAAATTGATCATTACCATTGTGTTGAACAATCGAAGTCTCAGCAATGGCGCCGGCCGCTGTTTTAAATGGGTCTAGAGCACTGCTGTTATAAATAACCAAACTGGCCCCTGCTGCTAAATTACCGCTATAGTCATAGCTGGCTTGGCTGTCGGTACCATTGCTAAATTTAATCAGTTGGTATCCCGCCAAATCCACACTGGCGTTCCCCAGGTTTGAAATCTCGATCGCTTTATTATTACCCCCCCCTTCAATGTATTCCGTTATGATGACATCTGCGTTCGCTGAAGCGCTGGACAATATTGCCAACAAGGGAAATACTTTTCCGACTCTTAACCATGTTTGTTTCATGAATACCTCCTGGGTATCGCATTTTAATTCTGAATATTCACAGCACCAATATCATTCATTTAGCGGCGCTGAAATTTAATTTTTTACGAACACTAATTACTTAAGCTAGAATATTTAAAGGTCTTAACGGCTGCATCGCTAGATGAGACCAGTGCCTCAGATTCAAGCCCCTGCACTGCGCAGCGATTAATACCTGGGCAACCCAAACCATTGGCTATATCTTTACCTACCGAAGTCCATTCAGCACTTGTCCACTCATCGGTAAAATTTGTATCTCCAATGGTGATATTCGTATTACGCCTTAAAGTGACGTCCTTTAAGAAATAACCTAGGTTCAAATATTGGCCTATGGAATCCACCACTATTCCATTTTTATTTAATGTGAATTGATCATTTCCATTATGCTTCACAATATAAATTTCAGAGATGGCATGACGAGCAACCTTAAAGGGCTGAATAGATTGGCTGTTATATAAAACCAAGCTAGCACCTGCTTCGAGGTTACCGCGATAGTTATAGACAGTTTGATTGCTCGATCCATTGCTAAATTTTATAAGTTGATAACCGTCCAAATTAACATTGGCATCACCCATGTTTGATATTTCTATGGCCTTATTATTACCTGTGCCTTCAACGTACTCGGATATGATTACCTCTGCTTCTACCGATAAACTCACCACGGATGTCAATGCAAAAAATAAACGGCCGATTTTTAGCTTAATTTGTTTCATGAACACCTCGGGTAATCATATTTTTACTGTGCATAATCGCAGCGCCATCAATGACCTTTCTATTAAATTAAGGCGCTGCGGTGTATTGCTAGGTATGGCCTAATCTAATTTAAAGACTTTTTTCGTCTAGAAATTAAGCCAAGAGCACTTATCAATAAACTAATGCCCAAGGGACCACCGCCCCCGGTATTATCGTAAGGAGGGATCACTGCTTTTGCTTGCAAGCCTGACTTATTGGTCACTTCGATCATCATTGTTTTGCTTGAATGGGCAATCAAACTGCCTTCAACCTGTTCGTCACTAGCTTGAATTTCACTTTCTAAAGCAGGGCCTTTTTTCAAATGCATTTCAATGCGGTACTGACCTTCATCTAAATTGCTCACAGCAAACAACACGGTTTGTGCCCCAGCTTGCTGTAACGCCACTTTAGGAATGGCCACAGTAAAAGCCTCCTGCTCAAGGTTATGAATCACTAATTCAGCCACATCATTAATTTGCGGGTTTAATGACGACGGTAAAATATAAGGCACCACTAAACGGCTTTCACTTGATACAATTTTCACCGGCTCTCCGTCAGTTTCACCGTATTGGTAACTCAGGGTCATCACAGCAGAGTCATGATCGGATGAACGGTATGGGCTCACTTGGTAAAAGTTATTGTTAGATCCTTTGAATTCTTCGTTATAGTCAAACAAGGTCGATTCGGCTGCGTTAATGTGCCACTCAACGGCATCTACCAAGCGCTCTTCTAGAGAAGGGCTGATGAGCATGTGATCCAAAGACCCCACTTCATCATTAAATGAGAAGCTCCAACTTAACTGACCTTTTTCTTCATCTTTTAGTGCCGCAGCACTGAGGTAACCATACGTTTTGGTGATAGTCTGGCCTTCTGAACCAAACTGCTTGGCATTGCCTATGAAGGTATCGCGAGCGGCAAGTATGGTTTTATTGCTAGGGTTAGAAGTCAGCACTAAAATTGGATCTTCAAAGGTATAAGCATTCATGTCACCCAAGAGAATCCGATCACCACCGACTTTTTCCATTTCTTCACCTAGCTGTACGGCAGCCGCGACTCTGAAATTTTCGCAGTTACCCTGGAAGTCTTGGTCTTGAACATCGTCATTGACGGGGTCAAAGTCCTGCCAAGTTTCCCAGCCTTTCCAATCTTCCCAACAAGTGGAACCTTTCGACTTTAAGTGATTCGCCACCACCGTTAGGCGTTTGCCAGTATTGTGAACAATGAAGGTGGCCATTAGTGAGTCCCGTTGATAATTTTCACCGCTTTCACGTAATTCGTCTTTATCATCTAAAATGGCGGCGCCCATTGCATCGACAATAATCGGGGCGTGCTGTTCGGGCATGGGAATGACATTAACGGATTCAATCGTCAGCTGACTAGGGCGATACAATATGCCGGTGGTGACCACATCACTGCCGATGTTATCTTGGTAATCAATCACCGTATCGCCATTACTATCGACTGCCACGAACGCATACTGATTTTCTATATGCTTAGGGTCACCGCGGTCATCGGCTTCATCCTTGTGATACTCTGTATTTAGTGAATCTTGAATTTTCTTGATCGCACCGAAGGTACCAAAGCCATTATTTTCCACCTCTAGTAAACCAATAACATCAGCATCCATGGCATAAAGTGTATTCACTAACTTATCGGTCTGACGAATAAATTCGGAGCCAGAATCGGCGCCTCGATTATCACCATGGTGGTTTTGTTCGCCACCAAAAGGGGAATTGAAAAAATTCAAAACATTTTGTGTAGCCACTTTAATGGGAAACTCATCATAGTTAACCAAACTTGAAATGGCTGGGGTAGAAGTACGTGGGCTATTATGGATAATATTACTTTTATCAATATTAAAACTATTATTATCAGGCACGTATAATCGGTATTCATCGTAGGCATAAAGAACCACACCTTTCAGACCAACAACACTGTCATTAACACGTACGTAGTTATTTCTTGGATCACTTTGAAAATTAGGGTAATAAGGGATTTCACCATTCGAAGCACGATCATCGCTTTCTATGAATAAACGATAATCTTTATTTTGATCATGCTGGGAAAGTGCCGCTTCACTACCTGGTGCAGCGACTTGGTTAGGGTGCAGGTTAATACGAGAATAGCTGAGCACCATATTGTTACGGCCCGCATCGTAATCATAACCGAAGGTTCGAGCGATACGCATATCCTGGTAGCCCGTTTTTGCATCATCCATATCTGTGGGTAGATTTACCAACATGCCTTCGTGACGCTCAAGTGTGGCTGAAAAAGAGCTATCCTGTGCACTGATTTTTAAGTCAATTGCAACGGGTGCGCTGGTGGTGCTATCAATCAATTCCCATTCTTGATTGGTGGCGGATATCTGGGTTAAACCAAAGTATTCTTTTACAACACCTTTCACACAAACTGTGTCACCTACACTTGGGTAAGTTGTATTGCCTAGGAAAACATAAAGCCCGTCAGAAGTGGCCTCTATTGCATCGTAGTTATAAAGAAGAATGGCATTGTTAATAATGGCACTGACCACACCCGTCACCTGATACTCCTGTTCGGTTTCATACACGCCCGCAGACAGTAAAGGTGAAATAGTCGAAGTGCCTTGAATTTCATTAACGGTTTTAAGCGTAATGTCAGAGGCATCGGTACAGACACTGGTGGCTGACGCCATAACGGCCTGAGTAAAGGCCAGGCTTATTAAGGATGAAAGCAGCGAAAGTTTGCGTATTTTTTTCATAATCATGATCCACTAAAAAGAGTCGATGAAATTTAATCGTGACAACTTAAATAACGTTTAAAAATAAATGCGAGTGTAGGCATAAAGACTTTGATCGGCTTCACCCACACTGCCTTCGGCCGCTATGATGACGGATGGATAGGGTTTGAAATTAATGCCCAATGTTTGCCATACTCTCTCTTTGCCCCAGGTATATTTTGTTACATCACCAAATTGAGTATTAGATTCATCCCACTGGCCGTATTCCTCATAATTATGAGACATGACCAATTCCCATTTTTCGTTGAATGTAACTTTCGACGAAGCTAACCAGCCTTTGTTTTCCAATTTTTCATATTGATTATAAATATACGTAAATTCATCATTGTTTGATGCGGTGCTTATTGGCGTGCGAGATCGTGCAAGATACTCTTCTTCGTAAAATCCATTTAAGCCAATTGAAAATGAATCCCCCAAATTTAAACGAAGCCCCAGACCGGCTAATTTTTTCTTGCCTTGCTTAGAGACGCCTTCAGAACCCTGAAGTGTTTCCAACCCCGCGACAATAGATAAAGCATCGGTAAATAAACCCAGATAACCGTTACTAACATTCCCCAGTTCGGAACCTGACTCAGACTTCCCTTTGAAACTGAATGACGAACCAAACTTTAAGTATCCCCACTGCCCTTCATATTTTATGGTGCTACCCTGATCGCTGGCTTCGCCTGTTTCCACTGTGGTATCAAACGTGAAATCACCATAACTGTCATAGTCGTCAAAAGCTGTGTCAGTCAGGCCCATTTCTAACGCATGATTGGATGTAAAAAGGTAACCGAAATAGCCTTTATCTATCTCTAACACCATGTCTCCAGACCCTCCCTGCCAATTTTCCCTTAAGTAATCCATTTCCAATTTGTAATAAATTTTATCGTAGGTGCCTTTAATGCCCAGTGAGGCAAAACTATCATCAATAAATTCTTCATCACTATTAAACTCTCCATATTTATTATCGGCGTTAAAGTGACCGCCGTTGCCAATTTCACCGTAAAGATCAATTTTGTGACCATACTGATCTTCGTAAATATTTAAACCATGGGATTGGTTCGAAATAAAAACAGTGGTGGCCATAATGGCTAGAACAAGACGTGTGTATTTCATCAAGGTACCTGCATTGATTCTTGAGATATTTAAAATAAAGTTTATTAATCGGTTATTGGTAAGTGATATGGTCGCTGGGTTGATAGCGTTTTATATCTAGGGGAGTGTTTTCTTCAATAAAATTCTTTAAGGCATCCGCATCCACATAACCGGTATTGGAATAGCCTGGATGAGTGGTGATATTGGGGTAGTTATTTCCGCCACTAGCATTAAAAGATGGCACACTGAAACGGTAATTACGGTGTAATTGCAAATTATCTTGAGCAATTTTTACTTGGGATACCTGTCCATTTTTTACCGACATAGATAAATTAGCGTACTGGGCATAACCTCCTGAACCAGGTTTAATATTGGCTACCACAGTGAGATATTTCAAAACCTCAGCACCAGACATTTCAACCACTGAAATCATATTGGAAAAAGGTTGAACTAAAAGAATGTCTCGATAACTAATGTCTCCAGGGGAAATAGAGCCGCGAATGCCACCGGAATTCATAATACCGAAATCGGCTTTTGCCTGTTTCATCTGGGCCGTCGCAATTAACCGACCTAAATTAGTTTGCTGATTTCGTACTACATTGCGCTCACCTATGAACTCACCATTGCTTTGCCCAATTAGAATGTCTAATGACGTTTGACCTTTCTTTTGATAAGGCAATAGCGCTTCATATATAGCAGGATCGGGTTTTATTTCATCTTCTAAAAATACACGTTTATTCTTACCCAATAGTTTAACTTTTTGTTTCAAATTAACGGGAATCAGTTGGTAGTCTACTAATTCTAATTCGCCATCATTCATTTCATAATCAGCACGACCAAGGTATTTCCCCCATTCGTGTGCTTGAACAATAAGGGTGCCATTTTGCTTATCTGGACTGCATTCTTGAGTGGGCTTATATTTTTCATCTAAAGAATTAGCCGCATCCATACAGGCAGGTTTTTGAGAATGGCCACCGACAATCATATCCAGATCACCGAAATCTAAATATCTAGCAAGTGCCACATCGCCAGGTGCATTAGAGCCATTATTGCCGTTGGCATAGTGGCCCATATGAGTAGATGCGATAATGACATCCGGTTTAATCGTTGATTTTAGCTCGGCAATGATTTGCTTCATTTCTGATTTTGGGTCTCTAAAATCAATGCCCTTCACAAACTCTGGGTTGGCAATACTGACAGTGTCTTCAGTGGTTAACCCCACCACGGCTATCTTTAATCCACTTCGATTAAAAATTTCATAAGGTTTAAATAGGCGCTTACCTTCTTTATAAATATTAGCGGCTAAAAATGGAAATTCGGCTAGTTGTTGCTGCAATTTTAATACACTAAAAGGATTATCAAATTCATGGTTTCCCACTGCCATAGCATCGTAGCCCATCATATTCATGCCAATGAAATCAGGCTCAGCATCTTGCAAGTCTGATTCAGGAACACCAGTATTGATGTCGCCACCAGACAATAGCAATAGACTGCCGCCACCTGCTTTCACTTCTGCTCTAATTTGATTAATCAAAGTGGCACGAGCGGCCATGCCCAGTTCGCCGTATTTATTTTTCCAAAAATGCCCATGATTATCATTTGTATGAAGTACCGTGAATTTTTGAGTGCCGCCATTATTTTTATCCGCATGAGCAAATAAAGAGGTACTGGCAATAAGCACAATAAGTAGGCAACGGGAGAGGTTAATCCCCCCTTTTGGGGTACGACTGCTTTTTTTCACTCTAAAATTCCTATCACAACTCATTTTTTAACGATGAAAAATCCAAAACTCTGAATTCCACCTATCTTTCAACGGCTTTCCTTAGCGATCTAACGAATCACTCAATGTTGATTATTAATTTTTTAATCACTGGAATCTTCCAATGCAAATATGTGACGCAAGTCTAATTGGAAACGTTTTTTTTATAACTTAGCTTTCGACTGATTGACTGTTTCCCAAATCGTTGTAATCAAAGAAGGTAAATGTGATATGAAATCCTTGGCTTTGTATCAAGGGGTAATTTTTTAACCACATAGTGAAGTCTTTTTGTAAAGTTAGGTAATATCTTAAAAACGTATCAGAGAGGGTTTCATAAAGTTAATGGGAGTTTTCTGAGTACGAGAGGAATATGAGGAATGTTTCGGTCACCGACTAATTTATAAAAAATTAGCATTAAGAGTCTATAAACGAGGAGTCTAAATTGGGCTTATGCCGAGCACAGGGTTTTATAAATGGGTAGTCTGCATTCAAACAGACTTAACTCAGTGTCTATAAAATATATCGCTGCTTTTTAGGCATTGGCTATTAAAAGTGTCGTCACTGGTCATCAGTAAAAGAACTGATATCCCCTAGGAAAAGACGCCATCACATGGCGGAAACTAAAAAATCAATAAATACTCTTAATTTTGAAGAAATATGCTTACTTGAAGGATACACAGCATAAACCCCAGTATCTTTTCGTGTAAATTCACTTAAGGCCACTTCCAATAATCCTTTCTCAAGGGCCTCTTCTACGTAAAATGAAGGGGCATTCATTATTCCCTGACCACTGATAGCCGCGCCTAATAATAGACCACCTTCGTCAGTATGCAGATTACCTGAGACTTTAACATTCAAAGTCTCGCCCTTTTCATCTTCAAACCGCCATTGTCCTGATCGAGTGCCCGGCTTATAAATAAGACAGTTATGCTGCGATAACTCAACGGGATGAGTGGGCTTGCCTTGTTTTTCCCAATATTCAGGAGAGGCACATATTTTCAATGGACAAGGTGCAATGAGTCGCGCTAGCAGAGTTGAATCTTTAAGCTTTCCGATTCTTAACGCCACATCTATTCCATCCTCAATGAGATCAGAAAACCTGCCTGTTATTTTAATATCCAGCGTTATCAAAGGATGTTCTTTTTGAAAAACGGGCAATATTTTGGGCAAAATAGAATAGGCCAAACTTTGCGGCGCTGAAATGCTCAAGGTACCCCTAGGTTCGTTTTGCATGGGCATAACAGAGTATTCCGCTTCCCGCAGATCGCTCATTATCTTTAAGGCATGAGTCGCAAAGGCTTCACCAGCTTCGGTTAAACTTAAACTACGGGTGGTTCTTACAATAAGTTGAACCCCCAAGACTTCTTCTAATTGGGATATTTGCTTACTAACGACGGGTTTAGATAGGTTTAACTTTTCTGAAGCAGCGGTAAAACTGCCCTCTTCCACAACTGCGGTGAAGGTTTTCAAATATTGAATCGTACTCATAATAAGAACTCTTAAGCCTCTTTAAAATATAGCAGAAAAAGTGCAGATACGGACCCTGTCGATGACAACCAATCAATCAAGCTTGCTAATTTATTAATGCCAAGAAACCAAACGCTAACGCACATATAACGGGCCCGCCAAGCATTACCCCATATTTGGAAATAATCATTTAGCCTAAGCCTAGGTTATTAAAATAGATTTTTTAATTAGTATTGCACCCCATATTGAGGTGAGTCCCCCCCACTGGTCTCCCTTTGACTATTTACCACCGTTCGGCTCAAACAACCGATAAGGATTGGTCATTACCTATCAGGCAAGGGCTTTAAAGCTTTAAGCCTTTACCGATTTTTGGAGTAAACATGTATCGAGTTAATCTTTCTTTCATCTATGGGTGGATGAATCCAAATTTTTCTCGAATAAAAAATCCGCTAAAGATCCAAGATCCTCTTATTATTTTTTTCTTTGTCATCATGCTCTGCAGCAGTTATTCCACTTGGGCAGCACCGGCTGATCTGTTTGGTCACCTTAATCGCTACGCACAAGGCATGGGAGATGTGGCGCCTGCCAGTCAGGATATAACTATTTCCAATGTGAGAGGCACCCATCATTTTGCCATCAACGAAACTGTGCTTATTATCCAGATGCAAGGGGCCACCTTGGATACGGATAATGACGATACCTATGGGGATGGCGTGGGTTTAGGTATCTCTATGGAATCCGTTCCCACAGGGCTGCATGGTACAGACAATTACGCCGGTGGCCTGCTTTCCCAAAGTGCAGGCACCTTCGAATTTGCCACTATCACGGGAATTAATGGCAATACCATTTCCCTGCTTAATCCTCTTAAGAACGGCTATTTAGATACGTTAGAAGCCAACTGGCAAATGGTCTCTGTGCCTCATTATACAGACGGTGCAAAACTCAGTGCTGACCTATTAACCCTGCCCTGGAATGGCGAGACTGGCGGCATTAACAGTTTTAAAGTCAGCGGAAATCTCGACTTTAATGGTTTTAAAATTAACGCTAATCACGTGGGTTTTCGTGGCGGGGTAGAAGCGGATACCACTAGCGTCACAGACAATGTCTCTGACGTGGCCATAACCGGTGGGGATGGCGGCTCCAAAGGTGAAGGCATTGCGGGTACACCCCAATTTCTATATGACGGCACGGGTGAAGTAAACTCAATAAACAGCACTCTTCAAGGAGGAGACCAAGGCCGTGGGGCTCCTGCTAATGCCGGTGGCGGTGCTGGCCCTCATAATTCTGGTGGTGGCGGTGGCTCGAATGCCGGTCGTGGTGGCACGGGAGCCCAGGGCTGGGTGGGCGGCACAGCTCTTAATTTTGCTGGGTTTGGAGGGCAATCTGTCTTGGCTGGCCCGTTATTAGGAGGCGGTGGCGGCTCTGGTGAATCCAATCAAAATAAAAGTAAAACCTATGGTGGCTTAGGGGGCGGCATCGTCTTTATCATGTCGGATACAACCACTGGCAGCGGGGCCATACAAGCCAATGGTTCTATCGGTATATCCACCACCCGCAACCCTGTTGTTAAAGATGGTGGCGGCGGCGGGGGCGCTGGCGGCAGCATAGTTTTTCACAATACAGATCCCAGCAATAGTGATTTAAGCGCCCTGCATATTTCGGCTAAAGGTGGCGACGGTGCCCCAGGCAGCCAGGAACATGGCGGCGGCGGCGGTGGGGGCGGTGGTTACATAGTGGTGAATGCCAGCCCCGCCACTCTTTTCGTATCCGGTGGGTTGGGTGGCATTCACCAGGGCGTTAATGGCGTGCCTTCTGAAGCAGGTGCCAATGGCGTCATCAGTCAGGGTATAAACAGTGCGTTAAGCTTGGGTACCGATTATGGCGATGCACAAAAATCCTATGGCACCACCTCTGGCGGCGGGGCTTTTCACCAGCAAGCAGATTACAACCTGAATGGAACATTAGACGCTAGCGAACAACTTTTTTTAGGTTTAACCGTGGATACCGAAGCCGGTGGCATACCCAGCGACCCAGCAAACCATGATGATAACCACCAAGTAAATGATGAAGATGGCATAACGCTGCCCCCCCTTCATAATGACGACGATTTAACAGACCGCACTCGAAATTATGTCATATCAGCCAACCACATTACCCTTAGTAATGGCTTAGACCAAACAGCGAGGCTCCATGGCTGGATAGATTTTAACGGCAATGGTTTATTCGAGTCCTTCGAATATGCCAGTGCACACGTTTCCGCTCAAACCCTTCAAGGCCATCCTAATGACGATCTAGTTTGGCCTCATACTCTGGGACTTGATGCCTTGTTTGATGGCTACCCAATTTACGCGCGTTTTCGCCTAACCACAGACAGTACTTTTAATTCTTTATCTTTTGAGGGCGGTGCCACTAACGGTGAAGTGGAAGATTATGTATTGGCACTTAATCAAAACTCGTTTCAAATTGCAGCGGAACACTTCCTTTATGTGAATGAAGATCTACTTAGTCATCAAAACATTGGTGTTTTAAATTCAATCAATGGAGATAATAGTCACTGGGCCATTAAAGGGGGTGATAGTGATCGTCAGTTTTCAATTAATGCTGGAAATTTAAGCGCCGCTAAAGCCATCTCTTTTTCGACACAAGATAGCGTCACCATAACAGCAACCAATGAAGCCACTGCCCCTGCCACCTTTAGTAAAATTACGGTGGCCATTCGTCGCTTATTACTGAGTCATAATAAAGCTCACACCGGCTCCAATATTGTCATCACAAAAGATACTTTGAAACTAAATGCTGATACTGCCCGTTATCAATGGCAATCCAGCAGTGACAATGTTATTTGGACAGATATAGCCGCAGCAAATACGGATCAATATGAGGTAATTGAAAGCAGCGGTTACCTGCGTTTAAAAGGCATTTATCTAAAATCAGGTGAAGCAGATATCACTGAATTTTCTGAAGCTATTTCAATTCAAGCCAATGATATTCCAGTCAAACTATTATTAAACTCAGTGACTGATATTCAGGAAAACAATCTGAAAAATATTGTGGTATTTGACGTAAACGACAGCACCACAGGTGGTGACACAGATGAAGATGGCGATATCATTAATTACTTTTTAGTAAGCGGCAACGAAGGGGGAGAGTTTGAAATAGATGCCAGTCACGGCATAATATCCTTGGTAAAGAGCCTTAATTACGAACAAAAAAGTCAATATGATTTATGGGTTTTGGCCAGTTCAAATGGAATAATAGAAAATACTCACATCATGGTTCAAGTTCAGGATGAAGTCGAAAGCGCCATACTCAGTATTGGCAGTATTGCCAACCAATTTGTTCCAGAGGGATTTTCACATTACGACACCGCAACCGTCACAGGTAATATTGGTCAAGTCATCTGGAGTAAATCCGGCGCCGACGCTGCACTTTTTAGCCTTCACCCCAGTACAGGTGCATTGCAACTTTCGCCCCGTGACTTTGAAAATCCCACAGACAGTAATCTCGATCAAATTTATGACGTGACCGTCATTGCCACCGATGCCGACGGCAATACAGCAGAAGTTTCCGTTACCATAACCGTGGTGGATATGAATGAATATTCGGTGACTCAAGCTATCGATACCGACACTAAGGTCAATGAGTTTAGTGAATACAGTCAAGAAGGGCAAACCGTCGGCATTACATTATTTGCAAATGATGACGATGTGGTCGATACCACGACAATTACCGTTAATGACGACCGCTTTATTGTGAGTGCCGATGGAGTGGTGAAAGTTAAGGCAGGTAGCGTCTTTAGCGTGGGGCCCATTTTACTGGTGGCTTTTAGCCTTTCGAGTGATGGCTCAAGCGCTTGGAGCTTTTTTCCCATTACAGTTCTACCCGATCTTGATCAAGATGGCCTTGCCGACAAATTTGATGACGATAATTTTTTACCCGTTATCGAAAATGCCATGGTCAATATCATTGAAAATACCGCAGGAATGATTTTAGACATTAATGATGGACATGATGATAAAGACGCTGATGGTGATGCGATCACCTATCAATTACTGAATAAGGGTGATGCGAGCTACTTTAATATTTCAGCCAACAGCGGCCAACTAAGTTTTAACAATCCGCCTGATTTTGAAAGTGGAAAAAGCCAATATCAAGTAACAGTAGACGCAAAGGCTAACGGGGCTCACGACGAAGCGATAATCACCATAAACATTATCAATATTGATGATGAGTCTCCACAGTTTTCTCAAGAACAAATCACCCTGACCATTAATGAAGAAGAAACGGCAACAGGTTACATTACCAATGCTCGCGATCCTGACAGTACATTGATTGACTATCACATAGCTGGTGGTAAGGATTCTGGGCTATTTTTACTATCCAATAATACCTTAAGTTTAAAAAAAGGGTTGGATTACGATCATCACCTATCCACGTCAGGCAATCATTTATATGAGGTGATTATTGCGGCCAGTGATAATGTAAATGATCCCACCTTACAAACTGTAACGATTTCGCTTATAGACTTAAATGATGAATCCCCTAAATTCAATCACGTTAGCGTTCATCTAATAGTGAATGAAAATGAAACTCAAACGAGCTACTTTCCCAGTGCGCTTGATCCAGACACGCAAGAATTAACTTACCGAATAACAGGTGGTGCAGATGCTTCTTTATTTTCATTGGTAAATGGCCAATTGGTTTTGAATCAAGCACTGGACTATGAAACAGACAAAGCCGCCGATGGCAGTCATGGATATCTAGTCATCATTGAAGCGGATGATGGCATCAATGAGAAGGACAGACAAATCGTCGCGATTTCCTTAAATAATGTTGATGATAATTTTTTGCAAGCCATTACCGATGAGGACCTCGAGGAAAACACGCTATTAGAAAGTGCCAGTACTGGCACGCTTACCGGCATAACTGCCAATGCAAAAGATGCCGATGGTGATTTAGTACATTACAGTTTAAGCCTAAATGAAGATAATATTTTTTCCATTGATGCCTCCTCGGGGCTAATTAGCCTGTCTAAAAGTGATGCCCTTAATTTTGAAAAAAAAAAGCAATATCCAATAGAAGTTCGAGCATTTTCTAGCGCCTATAGTCTTGAACAACGAGCCACTTTTACTATTTCAGTTTTAATGGATGCTTTGGATACCGACCAGGACGGCATTCGAGATCATCAAGATACTGATGATGACAACCCTTGTGTCCCTAATGCACAGAGCACCCCTTGTATTGATTCACAACCTAAAGACAATGATGGTGACGGGGTTACCGAAGAATTTGATCTAGATGACCATGATCCCAATAATGATTCTGATGGCGATGGCCTTACGAACTCACAAGAGTTACAACTTAATACCGACCCCCTTCTAAATGATAGCGATGGTGATGGCTTGCTGGATGGAGAAGAGGTTTTTGATGTGAACTTTCCAAGAGACACTGATGGCAATGGTGACATAAACCCACTGGATAACGATGATGACGGCGATGGCAATAATACTCGCGATGAACTGGATATCATAGATCTTGATAACGACAACAACCCGCTCACTAACCCCTTAGATTTGGATCAAGATGGCATTGCCGATCATTTGGACGCAGATACTGATCCCTCTGATGGCAATGACTCCGACCAAGATAACTTAGATGATTATTTTGAATGCCAGCAACAGGTTCCTTGTGCGGATAGTGACCTGGATGGGGTGCCCAACTACATGGATTTAGACTCAGACAATAATGGCTTAAGCGATGTATCCGAACCCTTACCTATGAGGGATACCGATGGAGACCAGCAGGCAGACTATGCAGATTCCGATGACGACAACGATGACCTACTTGATGTGTTTGAAATTAACTCTCCAAGCCATCTCAACCTAGATGACCAAGACTTGGATGGCATAGTCAGTTTTAAAGACGCCGATGAAGATCTAAGTGACAGGGATAATGATTCTGATAAAGATGGTTTGAGCGATGTGATTGAATGTCCAATACCAACGACTTGCCATGATAATGATCAGGACGGCATACCCAACTACATGGATCAGGATTCAGATAATAATAGTATTGATGATCAGGCTGAATTATTACCATTAATGGACACAGATGGTGATGGTCTACTTGATTATGCCGATATTAATGATGATAACGATGACAAGCTGGACATTGAAGAAATAGAAAATATTCAAACTCCCAATTTCATTGATATAGATGAAGACGGCATAGTGAGTTACAAGGATGCCGATGAAAACCTAAACGATGGCGACAATGATTCAGATAAAGATGGAATAAGTGACACACAAGAACTTGGATTTAGCCCCAGCAATCCTTTAGACAGCGATGGCAATTTAATGCCAGATTATATGCAAGCAGCACTGCCCCCATCGCCTCAATGCACCAGTATTGATTGTTTAGATTTAGAGCCACTTGTTCCAGAGCCACCTGTTGATTCCCATCAAGGTCCCCACACAGAAGATAAAAATGGTGCCATTCAAACCGGAAAGAATGGTGTGGGCAGCCTTAATTTTTTAGTCTTATTAATCGTAATTTTACTCATTAAACGGCAAGCTAGATTTCCTATTTTATTGCTGCTCTTTACTACTAAGTTATCTTATGGGGATGATTTTCATTCAACGGATATCTATTTAGGAACAGGTATAGGTGCCAGTGAATTGTATCCAGATGCGTCCCATTCAAATTACACTGAATCGGGTAGCCAATTTAATGCAGCGTGGAAATTAACCGCTGGCTGGGGGATAAATGAATTCTTCGCCGTTGAAGGGTATTACGCGAAATTGGGTCAGGCTAAATTTAAGAGGTCAGGGAAACTTGAATACCGTGCTCAAGGGCTTACCAGTGTTTTTAAACATAACTTAACGGGTAACCACCAAGATCGCCATAGCTTATCGGTCATTGCAAAGGTCGGAGGGAATTGGTTAATCAATCAAAGCGACGATATTAAGTATGAACGAAACTCCAATGTACAATTACACCTGGGCATGGGCTTGCAGTATTCCCTTCCCAATCTTTTCAGTGTTAGAACAGAGTACGAACGCTTTGGTAGCGATGCTAGTTTATTGAGTATAAGTTTAATTAAACGTTTTGGATTTACATCCGAAAGAAAAACCCAACCCCAACCAAAACAAGGCTTGAAAGACGCCATAGGTTTTTCTAGCAATACAGCACAATTAAGTCTTTCCGCTAAAAACAGTTTAAAAACAATCGCTTCTAATCTAAAGGTCAATCCACAATTACGCTATGAAATACAAGGGCATGCCGATAGCCGTGGTACCCGCGCATATAATCTTTGGCTATCCACTGCCCGAGCTCAAGTGATTAGAGATTTTTTACTGTCGCTAAAAGTTAATGAATCACAGCTAACCATAAAAGGACTTGGTGAAGACTTCCCTATCGCCAATAATCTTAGCCTACAAGGACAGGCTCAGAATCGCCGTGCGAATTTTATTGAACTCTAAAAAATAATCAAACTCAAATTCTCTATTAAAAGTACAATTCACACAGCGTAGCTGATTAAATAATAAACTCACTAAACATTGAAAATAGGATCAACATCATTGAGGAATGCTTAATCAATGAAATCGTTTTTCTGACCCTATTGACTAAAATTAAGTAATTGAGGGATTGTATTGAAAGACCGCTTTGGCTTTAATAGCAAAGTACTTTTTTTACTCTTTAGTGAATACAAAATGCTGGATTACCAAACCCTAGATACCCTTGCTGATACCTACACGCCTTTACTCGCCTTGTTGTGTTTAGGCAGTTTAATTTTTAAAGGTTTAAAAAGGGACTGGCAGCAATTAATACCACAGGGATCTTTGCTTATTCTGGGTTTATTGGTGGCTTATGGCTTAATGTTTATAGATAACCGCTTGGCAATATGGCCTGCCATGGAACTGGATTACAGCACCCATACCGCTGTGGCTCTGGCATTGGTAATTTCTTTAATGGCGCAAATAAAATCCCTTAAATTTTACTGGTTAGGATCTTTACTGGCCTACGGCGCTTTGATGCGTTACCAGGAATACCATTCCATTGCCGACATGCTCAGCACCGCTTTGGTTAACGCAGTTTTACTTTTACCCTTGACCCTGCCCCTGAAACTGACTAAACAAGCTCAACCAGAAGAAGCCACTATGTCAACTTCAACCCGCTAAAGAGTAAAGAATTTAGGGCGTATACTAAGGAGCTGAATTCATCTTTTTGTTATGCTCATCACTTGGGAATTTTTAAATATTGGTTATGAATTTCCCTAATGACATGACCTTTAATCAGTCTTTCATAGGCCTGTTTTATTTGCGTAAGGTGTTTGCCCTGTTGTAATACGGTGGAGTTTATCGCGCACTGCAACCAAATTTCATTTGGCGCCACCACTAAATATTCCCCTTTAAAGTCGAACACCCCAAGGATCATCTCTTTGGGACCAATAACAGCATCTAATCGACCTTGCTTTACTAAGTTTAGGGCCTGCTCATAATTATCAAATTCACGCTTGATGATTTTGTTATTTTGATCAAACCCTCCCCCATACTGACCGGATCGAATCATTCCCACGGTTTGCCCCTCGAAGTCGTCTAGGCTAGTGGCTTGTGCCTGCTTATTATTAGAAGACAAGGAAACAATGATGACGGGTTTTTGGGCAATTAAACCAATTTGGTGATGACGCTTGATACTCATCTCTGATTGAAAAAATAGTGAGCAATGGTATTGCCCATTATTCATGCCATACAACATGCGCTTGAATGGCACTAGGCTCACCTTGGCAGTGGGCTTCAAGTCTTGGGCTAGGTGGGTAAGAATATCAAACAAGATACCACGACCGTGGCCTAGTTCATCAAAATAACCATAGGGTACACCAACATTTACCGATGCAAAGTGCAATTCATTGGGCGCGCTATAAACGGAGTTGGCTGCACTAAGACTAAAAATCAGCACTGCGATCTTAACTAAAATAACGAGTTGAGCCACATAGATTTCCTGCCATGGGAATGGGCTAAGCTTAGTCTCTACGCCCTCAAGCGCAAGATAAGCCTCTGCCTATTTTCTTCCCATTCCAGTTTTAAATCAGTCCAGTTTTAAATCATCCCAGCCACTTATAAATACTGGCCAACACAAAAAATAAAAATACAGCCCAAAGGGCCAGGTTAATAGCAGTGCTATTTTTAAAGTCCTTACTCACGTATTTATTATTAAGCCACAGCAACGTTAGCGCCAATATGGGCATAAAAAATGCGCCCACAATGGAATAAAGTTTTTGAATTTCTTTAAAGGACATAACAAGCGTTAGCATGGGCACCAGTGCCAGTAACAGCAGCCAAACTTTATAAGGTGATGTATTAGGCAATGCTTTTAAGGCGAGAGGCTTGCCTTTTAAACTATGGAAAGCATCGGCAAAAATTAACGGTACCGCTTGCCAAACCCCTAATAAGCTTGAAAAAATGGCCGCCCAAGCGCCCACTAAAAAACACAACCCCATGGCTGGGTGAATATTGTTAGAAAAGTATTGAGAAACACTCAGCAATAAACTTAAGCCCTTACCGTCTTGCACCGCCACCGAACCAATCACTACCATGGCAATGCCAAACAAACAGGTAAGCGTGTAGCTAATGGCAATATCCGCACGACTGTCTTTTAAACCTGCCACCCCTGTGCGGTCACTGTTGGCCAGCCAATAACCATAACAAATAATCGCTGTCTCTTATACACATCTGACGCTGCCGACGATCTACTCTGTGTAGA
>OLII01000323.1_pt1 | contig 18535 bp, 14 predicted proteins | sample 1609481 | NCBI WGS metagenome assembly OLII01 (sample SAMN05416859, study PRJEB24817) | seawater metagenome | isolation source: Sea water | place: Canada:Atlantic | collected 2013-11 | reverse complement strand
GAGATCTAGTACGGTCTCGTGGGCTCGGAGATGTGTATAAGAGACAGATTCATATGTGCTGGGAAAATACTTTAGGAGCAAGTTTTAATATTTAATTTGTTAAGGAAATTAAATTAGCAAATTAATGGATGTTGATTTGTATTTGAAAATTAGTGGTTCGGCCGTGCCGAATTGGTTTGGATTAATTTAAATTTTAGAAGGAGTGGATAAGCTAAAAATTAGTTTTTTTGTTTATCCCTAATGCATGATGAATACATATCAAAATTCCATGGACATGTTAAACCCTGAACGATCGTTTATGCTAAAGCATATTCATTTCGACAAATTGCTAACACAGGCAAAAGGTATTCGAGTTATTGATGAAAACGGTACTGAGTATGTTGACTATACAAGTCAATATGGAACGGTATCGTTTGGTCATAATCCAGAATTTATTTGGCGGGCACTCGAACAAAAAAGGCAGTCCAATAGCCCCTCTCTTTCTCAGCCGTTCTATAACCAAGATAGCCTTGAACTCGCCCAGAAGCTGATTGATCATGCGCCCAGTAAAATGGCCTATGTAACATTTGTAAACAGTGGTGCGGAAGCCGTTGAGGCAGGGCTAAAACTTGCGCGGGTAAAAACAGGAAAAACCCGAATTATCAGTACCTCCACTGGTTTTCACGGAAAAACCTTTTCAGCACTTTGTGCAACGGGTAACCCAAAATTTAAGTACAACATATATCACGATAGCCAACGTTTCACACATATTGATATTAACGATGAAAAACAATTAGAAGAGGCGTTTATTCCTGGAGATGTTGCGGCATTCATTATTGAACCGTTACAGGGTGAAGGGGGCTTGCATCTTGCTTCGTGTGAATTTGTGAAAAAAGCACGTGCGCTATGTGATGCTCATGGTGCGCTATTGATTGTAGACGAAGTTCAGACAGGGTTTGGTCGTACGGGGCAAATGTTTGCTAGTGAAATGTACCAAGATTTAAATATAGATATTCTATTGGTGGCTAAGGCTCTTGGTGGTGGCATGGTCCCCATTGGCGCCATGCTGTGTAACAAAAAAACATGGAGCGAACACTTCGGGCTTGCCCATAGCTCAACTTTTGCAAATAACGGTTTTACTTCTGCCGTGGGCAAGGCGGTGTTAGATAGATTGTTGCAGGATGACTCTAGCCTTATTTTATCCGTAAAGGAAAAAGGTCAGTATTTAGGTGAGCAACTTAACAAGCTTGTGGACTGTTACCCTAAAGCATTTAAGCAGGCCCGTGGGCTTGGCTATATGTGGGGCTTAGAATTTGCCGATCAAGGGGGTGATGAAGGTTACTTTATCGCCCATCAAAGCGGATCAGGTTTTCTTGTACCCATTGTGTGTGGTTACCTATTACAAAAATTTAAAGTTCTTACTTTGCCAACGTTTAGTGCGAATAATGTATTACGTGTAGCCCCGCCACTTATTATGGAAAAGCCTGATCTAGATAAGCTTATTAGCGCTCTTGCTTATGTGGGTGAAATGTTAACCAAGGCAAATTTCGCAGAATTATTCTCCTATTTGGCTGGTCCCTCACTATCTTATGACAATGAAGAGGTGTCAGAGGCGACAGCTAATTTACCAATAGATGAAAGTCATACAGTGGGTAAGCGACTGGGAAGTTTTGCATTTCTTATTCATCCCACTGATGCCAATGCACTGGAAAAAAATTATCCTCCCGCCCTGCAGCTTTACTCAGAAGAGAAAATGCAGGCGTTCAATCAATGGGTGGGTTCTGTTGCCAAAAAATTCTTTGATCCTGCTGTTCAATACCATGCAAAGCGCGTTTATGACAAAAATGGAAATTGGGTAGAAGGCTGGTTAATTGGCTGTACTTTAACGCCTGCACAAATGATGAAGCTATCAAAGGAAAACAAAAAGCGCTTATTTGATGGCTATTTCAAATGTGCCCATGACTTGGGTGTTGATCGAGTGGGATTAGGTGCATTCACATCTGTAATTTCGCGAGCTGGCGTGTCGGTGGTTGATAATGAATTTGGCATTGATGTGACAACCGGCAACAGCTTGACCGCCATTACATCTGTAGAAGGCTTGGTAAAAGCGGATAGGCAACATCGTGGCAGTGTCTCTGATATTGCAGCCGTCATAGGCGCAGCAGGTTCAGTTGGACGCCTTGCAGCACTGCACCTTACGCGCTACTACTCGAAAATTACCTTGTTTGGAAACCCAAATAATTCAAATTTCAAAGACTCTTTAATCAATGTTGCTGGTGAAATGTACGCACTGGCATATGAGCATTTATTAGTGGGAGACAACGATGGTGTAGCTGGATCTTTAGCTTCAATCATTAATAACATTGCAACTACAGACAAATTTAAAAGTGATTTAAAGCATCTGGTTGAAACCCAGCAATACCAACAGTTGGTGGCTGAAATACAGAAGCAGTGCAGTGGACTAGGGCTGTCTGAAATTATCAATATGTCTATTAATATTGTTAATGAGCTAGGCGATATTCCTGTCGTACTGTCTGCCACCAGTGCAGCACAATCTTTTATTGAGCCAGAATGGTTAGCAAAAAATGCAGTGGTATGTGATTCAGCTCGACCATCAGATATGAAATCGGAAGTATTTGAAAAGCGCCCTGATGTGTTTGTTTTTGAAGGAGCCATTCTTACTCTTCCTGATCCTAGTTTACGATTTGGGGCTTACAATATTCTTGGCTTTCCTACTGGACTGAACCTAGCTTGTTTGTCTGAAACCATGAGTTTAGCCATGGCGCAGCGAAATGGGCATTACAGTATTGGAACGTCACCATCCTACGATGAAGCTTTGCAAATCTATAAGGATGCGTTAAGCCAGGGGTATGGCATTAGTTTGCATCAGCCAGATAGGGTAGCAAAGCAAGATCAGTCTGAAGCAGTGGCTGCTTTATAACTTTTTAGTGCAATTGGTAGAAACAAATTATTTTTGCTGCCCAGCAGATTAGGAGGATAAATGGCTAGCCCACCACAAGAATATAATGAAAACCTACAGCGAGCATCACTACGTAAACGCTTGGTGGTAGATGAAAATCTAGAGCCAGAAATAAGGCGTTTAATGAAGCCTAATGTGGCACGTTTTAACTTAAACCTATTAATTCATGTAGCCTGTTGGATAGCAGCTGCTGTAGGTGTTTTCTGGTTTGATAGCATCATTGCGATCATTGCTTGTGTCATTGTATTGTCAAATCAGATTCATGCCTTTACTGTCCTTCAACACGAATGTGGCCATAGGAATGCCTATAACAATGATGGATGGAATCGAATAGTAGGTTGTGCGTTGGCCTGGTTTATTTTTATGCCCTATACCACATTCAAAGAATGTCATCGTCGGCATCATCGTTATTTGGGCGATGCACAGCATGACCCAGATGAATGGAATTATACTGGTGGGCGTACCCGTTGGTTGCCTTTACGTGTAGCTACTTTTGTTCCAAGGTTTATTCTTATTTCACTTACTAAGTACACTGCTTCGGTACGTAACTCAGTTTTGGTAGAGCTGGCTTTCAATTCAGTAAGCCTAGCGGTACTTATATGGTTTTGCATTCAATATGGCTACTTGAACGAATTTATCCTGATATATGCTTTTCCACTATTTATATTAGCTGCCATTATTAATCCCATATCTCGAGGCTATGAGCATTTTCCACTGGCAAAATTAGATGAAAAAGATAAGCAGTCTCGTATGGATATTGCTAAAACCACCATCAGTGTTACGCACCCTTTTTTCTCTTGGATTTGGGCAAATATTAATTTTCACGTTGAGCATCATGTTTATCCTGGTGTGCCCTTTTACAACCTACCTGAAGTCTCCCGGTTAATGGGGAATCGAAAATATTTGCGTCATCGTTTTCTATTGCAGGACATCTTTTCTCGTGAAAAGAAAGTCGCACTCAATCAGGATAGAGGCCATAAAGAAGAGACGACCATACAGGAGGCCAGTAATGTTTAAAGTGACTGAGTTTTTAGAATATGTCTCGGCCAGTCTGGGCATGGCTTTAGCCATTAGCTGTTATGCCATTATTGGCAGCTTATTTCAGTTTGATTCAGGTACTTGGTTGCTAACAGGCATTGCTTTAGCGTGTTTGCTTTGCTTAATAGTGGCTGGTGCCACCGCCGAACTGGCCATGCGTTTCCCAGCAGCTCCAGGATTAAGAACGTATTTTAAGAAGGCTTTTGGTAATGAGTTCTCATTATTTTTAATTTTCATTTATCTTAGTATCGTGATTCTAATTGCCAGTGTTGAAACCTATGCATTTGGAGAAATATTACAGGTACTGGAAATAGATATTTCTCGTATTTGGACCGGCATATTACTTATTCTATTAATAGCCATTGTTAATTTAAGTGGTTATGAAATGGCTGTGAGAGTGCAGTTAGGGTCAGTCATTTTATTGGTGGGTGCCATGGTGTTTATTGCTTGTTATGCCATGGTATCTGAGCCTGTACAGTCCGTTGAGGTGTTGGCCTCAGCAGAAAAAACTGACCCAATCATAGCCCTTGCAACGATTGTCGCAATATCGTTATTTCTTTTTGTAGGATTTGAATGGGTGACCCCCATGGGTAGGAATGCTCAAGCCTATCAGCGTATGATTCCGTTATCTATGGTCTGTGGAATTGTGGTTCTGGGTGGGCTTTATGGGTTATTTGCTTATGCCAGTAGTTTGCATCTTGATGTGAATGTATTGCAAAACGCAGTGGCTCCTCAGCTTTTGCTTGGTGAATCGTTATTCGGAGTAAAAGGCACTTATATTTTGGCCGGCCTTTCATTTCTTGCCATGTTTACTTCATTCAATGTGGGTATGTTAGGAGCTTCTAGGCTTGTATATGCCATCGCTCGTGAGGGTGAGCTTCCTGCTTGGTTTACGCGTATATCTTTGCGAACGCTTGCTCCATACAGTGCAATCATTACTCTTTCTGTTTGCTCAATGCTAAGTTCAATCGTAACCAATGCCTATGCCTTGCAATACGATTTGGCTAATACCGCTGTTATGATAACGTGCATTATCTACACTGCTATTATTACAGCAGCGCTTAGGCTTCGAAATACTCAGGGTGAATTAGATTCCATGTTTGCTTTGCCTCGTTATTTACTTATACCTATGGCACTAGTGTTTCTAGTATTGGCCTTCGTGCTTTTGTTTGAAAACTTATCAACACCTGCACCATTTATATTGGTGCTTACCTCAGTGTTGTCTTTTTTATACGCGTACCGAAATCGCTTCTATACAGCTTTCAAAAATAACTCAATTTCAATAACAAAATAAATTATAACTTTTTGGAGAGAACATCATGGATGCAGAAGTCATTAGCCAAGAAAACGAAATTGACGATGATCTTTATTCTTTAGAGTCAGGCCAGGAAATGCTTGATCGAGCTAACCCCGCATTTACCACACAAGAGTGGGATAATGGGTCTTACAATATTCAAAACTGGTTAGAACGAACAGCTCAGAAACGTTTAGTCGATACCGATTATGGTCGAAAAAAATCCATATTGGGGCCATCAAAAGCAGTCTTAACTGATCCATTACTAAATAGTGTATATAAAATGGATATTGCCACTTTTCTAACGGCAGAGCGTATTTCCATGGTGAACATGTCAAAGATGATCAGCTTTGCACCGGATGAAAATAGTCAGGTATTTTTGGCAACCCAATCCATTGATGAAGCTAGACATTACGAAGTGTTTTGTCGTCGACTAGCGGACATAGGTATGACACCTGTGCAACGTGAGGATCTTGTGAAAGAGATGACGCTGCCAAAAATGAAACAGTTTTACGACCTGATTGATGAGCAAGTGGATAAAAAACAATTTGTGCCAGCACTGTTGGCTCATAACGTTGTTTTAGAAGGCATGGTTTATCCATTGTATCGCTATGAAATCAAATACTGGTCTAAATTAGATCCGGCTTTAAGCTCCATCGTAAAAAATGTTTTTGCAGATGAAGTTCAGCATGTGAGCTTTGGTGAGGCTTTTATTGCCCGTGAAGCAAAATCTGGTTTACCTATGCGAAATAAAATATTGAATCTGGCAGGAGAATTTCATCAACTAATGAATGAAGTGTTTGATGAGGTCATTGATCATGCAATTGGTTTGTATCAAGCATCAGCTGATATGCACGCCGAAGTAATGGCCGATATTGAAATTTTCCCCGGTCACAAAATGCGTAATCTAACAGAAGAAGATCAAACTCGACTGTTACAGCAAGAAATACAAAGCGAATACCAAAATCGATTGCAGGCAATTGGGTTGGGTTAGTAATGACAGTAAAAATTTCAATGAATCAAAGGCCTGTGGATCAAATCCCATTGCCTGTTAAATGGCTACTGGCTCCGGTATTTATATTGATGCAAATTATAAATACTGCAGCCATGGGAGTGATATTTACTGTTTCGACAGTTTTAGCACTTACCCAGAAGCTTCTTAATTGGGTGCCAGGATATACAGTAATAATTAACGCTTGTTATGACCTGTACCATGACTTAGTGCAATTATTGGCTGACCGCTGGTTAAAAGATCCCCGTGATGAGCCCATTTTGGCAGCGGTTATCGGTTTGACACTCACCGCTGTGCCAATATTTATCGCACAGCTTTGGTTGAATGAAATTAATTATTACTTGGTATTTGCTTTTTACAGTTTTATTTACGGGCCCAATATTTCTGGCTTTGTGCGTTCATTTAGTGCAATGCATCAAGACGGTCATTTAAAAGGCGGTGCGCTGAAAGGGGAGAGTGTATTTGAAAAATGGACGGGCAGTTCGTTCGTTTATTCCTACTTGGCTATTGCTCGCGGTATTATTCCCCATGCTGTAGCTCATGGGCAGCAACATCACCGTGAAAATACCAGCCTACAAGATGTTTATTCCACATCTGACTATGATCACAGCAGTGCATGGGATTTTATGCGCTACATGGTTAATGAAGTTATGTATCAACAATTTATGATCACGCCATACTTGTACTTTAAAAAATTAAATTACAAAGAACAGGCACGAAGTATGATTGCTGGCAATCTGGTTTACATAACGTTGTTTGGTTTATTGGCTTGGTATAGCTGGCAAATCGCACTTCTTTATATGGCTTTGCCTTGGTTTGCTACTAATTTTTTGATGGGGGTCATTCACTGGACTCAACATACATTTTACGGTGGCCAAAAAGACGAAAAAAACTACCTATACAATACAACGACCATATTAGAAACCCCAGTTAACTTTCTTAACGAAGGTTATCATGCATGCCATCACCACTGGAAATGCCGTCATTGGAGTGAAGCGCCTGCTTTGTTTCAGGATATACAGGATGAAATGAAAGCCAACGAATCCATTGTATTAAAAGATCTGAGTTCAATGGATTTATTTTTACTGCTTATGTTAAAGCGTTTTGATGCTATGGCTAAAAAACTGGTGTGGTGGGAGGATATCAGTCACGAAGAAAAGGTAGCTATTTTAAAAAATAGAGTGAAGCCTGTTAAGTTTGAAAAAGCGCAACAGAATGATGATAAACACTGGGAAGTAGCTTGAGATAATGTCTGAATTTAAAACATTACGAGTTAAGAAGGTAGAAAAAGAATCGGAAGATGCTATTACCGTTTATCTTAAACAGCCTTTATTCGGAAAAATAAATTACAATGCAGGGCAATTTCTTACGTTTAAACTCCAATTGGATGGTAAGAAAATTTATCGAAGTTATTCGCTATGCAGTGCACCAGAAATCGATAAACTTTTATCCGTAACGGTAAAACGTGTTAAAGGTGGGTATATATCAAACTACCTAAACGATTACCTTCGAGAAGGCGACGCAGTACAGGTAAGTCTGTCCCGTAGCCAGTTCCGCTATATTCCTAAGCAGAAAAATACAAAGCGTCTAGTTTTATTGGCAGCGGGAAGTGGTATTACGCCTATTTTATCGATTCTAAAGGCTGCCTTGTATTCAGATACTTCTGTAAAAGTTGATTTGTTCTATGGAAACCGGGATGAGAGTAGTATTTTGCATAAGAGCGCTCTAGAAGCACTCACAGATCGCTTTCACGATAGGTTAAGTATTACTCATGTATTATCCCAGCCTAAAAGTTCAGAACAATCAGGTCGGTTAGATGAGGCTAGTATTATTAATTTATTAAATCAGCTAGATCATCTTTCAGGTGTTACGAAATACTTTATTTGTGGGCCACAAGGCATGATGCAATCAGCTTTGTCGGCACTTAAATATATGAAGATTAGTGAAGATCAAATACACGTTGAAAGTTTTTCAGGCTTGTTAAATAGGGGCTCGGAAGAATCAACTAAGTTTGGCCAACATGACATTCATCTTGAAGTACAAGGGCAAAAACACAAGGTAAGTGTTGCAGATGGTCAGTCTTTATTAGATGCAGCACTCGCTTTGGATATCGAAGTGCCATACTCATGCCGAAGTGGGTTTTGCAGTGCTTGTCAGTGCCAGTTAGTAGGGGGGGAAGCTCACTTGTTAGATAACAATTGCCTGACCGAAAAGGAAAAGCAACAAGGTAAAGTATTGCTATGTGTTGGCTATGCTAAATCTAGTGATGTGCAGATTCAAGTAAACTGATTAATCTGCACGCATCAAATTAGCTAACTTTCTTTAATAATGGTGAATCTGTAATTGTGGTGACCATATTCTCTCTAATTTGGCTGGCAATGTTCTCTAATTTATCTTCCTTAGAGCGAAAGCCAAATAGACCACTGAAATGCATAAAGATTTTGTAAGCAAAATTAAGGTTGTCTTTTTTCTTTCTTGGTATTAGGTGAATGTGTACGTGTTGAATATGCTGATTGGTGTCTATTCCATCATTAATCAGAAAGTGTGTTCCATTCTTGCCAAAGCCAGCTTTACGTTGTGCTGCAATGATTTCATTTGCGGTTAAATATAGGTGCATTTGAATATTTTTATCTTGATCATCTAGTTTTTCGCTATGAGGTTTAGGTATTAGTAATACATGACCATCGCTGATGGGGAATATGTCCATGAAGGCAAGGCAGTAGTCGTCTTCATAAACTTTGATGGCTGCTTCCTTCTCATTAATGATGCTGCAAAATAAACAAGGCTTCATGGTGTTTGATCTCATTTTTATATTTTTGTGATTGAGTATTATATTGTCATGTATTTGTGAATGAATAAAGTTGTGATTCCCTATAATTTAATTTATATGCAATTGACGATTAGTGTCACCAACAGTAATGTGTCCATGGAAGTTTTCAGGTGTATTTGGGAATTAAATGAGCTAGTAACGGAGTACTCATGAATAATATGGAAACTTATCAAGCCGTCATTATCGGAAGTGGCTTTGGTGGTCAGTGTGCAGCACTGAAACTTAAAAAAAATGGTATCGAAAATTTTTTGATTTTAGAACGCCGAGGTTTTATGGGTGGCACATGGTGCCAAAATACTTACCCAGGTGCAGCAGTTGATGTTCAATCACCTTTATACTCCATCGAATCTGAGCCGTACGATTGGTCGCAGATGTTTGTGCAACAAGATGAGCTAGAGGCCTATACCAATTATGTAATTGATAAAAATGGACTGCGCAATAAGACCCAAACCAATGCCAATGTGAACCGAGTTGAGTGGCATGAAGAGCAGCAGCTTTGGCAGGTGTATGTGCAGGGACAGCAAGCAATAGGCGCTAGATTCGTGATTAATGCTTCTGGGCCATTAAGCACGCCAGTTATTCCCGGTTTTAAAGGAAAAGATACCTTTAAGGGTAAATCATTTCATACAAATAACTGGGATCATCAGTACGATTACAGCGCAAAGCGTGTGGCCATTATAGGTAGTGGTGCTAGTGCCGCACAGATTATTCCCGCCATCGCGAAGGACGTTAACAAACTGCACGTCTTTCAGCGTACCCCTCATTGGGTTTTACCACGTCCAGACTATGTCTTTAAATCATGGCAACGTAAGTTACTAAAAAAGAAAGTATTGAATAAAGCACTTAGAAAAATTATTTATTGGGGGCTTGAAAGTCGCATACTAGGTTTTAAGTACTCAGAAAAAATACTTAAGCTAACAGCTCAAAATAAAGCACTTAAACATATCAATAAACAAATACCTGACAAAAACCTACGAAATAAAGTTACACCCAGTTATACAATAGGCTGTAAACGCATAATTCTATCAGACACGCTTTATCCGGCGTTATGCCGTGATAATGTATCTTTACATGATAGGGATAGTGGTATTAAGGAAATTACTGAAACGGGTATCATCACTCAAAGTGGTGAAAAACTAGAATTAGATTTAATAATTTACTCCACCGGTTACGAAGGCTCCCATGGGGCAATTTCATTTCCAGTCATTGGTCGGGAAAAAAAATCATTGTTCGACTTTTGGAAAGAGTACCCTCGTGCTTATTTAGGCACTAGCGCACCAGGGTTTCCTAACTTGTTTATTGTAACTGGCCCTAATACAGGCATTGGCCATACATCTGCCATTGTGGTGATTGAAGCGCAAATGAATTACATCATTTCCTGTATGAAATCTCTTACTGGCGATAATAGTGCAATTGAAGTAAAGGCTGATGCTGAAAACCGTTATACACAACACGTGCATAAAGAGATGGCTAAAACAGTGTGGAAATCTGGCGGCTGCAATAGCTGGTATCAAAGCAAAAGTGGTCACGTGGTGGCTATGTTTCCAGGGTTTAGTTTCACCTACCAGCGTTGGACGAAAAACTTTCGTACAGAAGACCATTATTTCTCATGATCAAACGTTTTATTTATATTTTTGAGTGGTAAATACGAAAGGTTTTATTAGCTCGCATATGCCTGATTGAGTTTTTAATTTGGTAAGGTGACTATTTTATGAGTAGTTTACGGGCTTTAGAAAAGTAAGAATATAAAGATCACTAATGGCGCTATTTTATTACAAAAACAGTCACAGTACTGCCTATTTTAATATATTAAAAATGCAGGCCTTTTGATTTTTAAATTCATAATTAAAATTAAATTACAGCAAATTTATCTCTTTTAACGTTTTCGTTATTACTTACAAATTAGAGGGGTATTTGGGGTAGGAAAATGAAAGAAATAATGACGTTTTAATGTTTTGATAAAATTAACTTGTCTGAAGTTCACCAAAACTAAACAGGCTAGCTCTCGTGCAGTGCTTAAGATTAAAGGCAGTCTAATACGCAAGTATCAAGTAGACATAGATTTGCTAGAAATGATCAAAATAAGTCAATAGTTTGTCATAAATTGCTACTTCTTATTCTGGTAAACATGCGTCATAGTCTTACGCCACATTTAATAATAAAAATAAAGTTACGGTGAATCATTGGCTGATGAGTCATTTTTTGATGGCAAATTAGATGCTCGTGAAATCCACCTTAGCTTGTTGTTCACTCTCTTCTAATTGGAGGTCATGATGGAAGCATCATATTGGGATGGTAAACGAGCACCTGGCGTATCGGATGAAATCGATTTAGACCAGTATCAGGCAGCAGTAGAGGTAATTGAATCCTCTTTTAAAAAGTATGGTGACCTGCCTGCATTTACCAGTATCGGCAAAACCCTAACCTACGCTGAAATAGATCAATACAGCGCGGCATTTGCTAACTACCTTCAAAATCATACAAATTTAAAGCGTGGCGATACCATTGCCATTCAAATGCCTAACGTACTTCAATATCCTATTGCCATGTATGGCGCGTTGCGTTGTGGTTTTCGTGTAACCAATACCAACCCTTTATATACCGAACGTGAAATGCTGCATCAATTTAATGATTCAGAAGCGAAAGTATTGGTGTGTATGGATGTGTTCGCACGCTCTGTACAAAATGTGGTTGATAACACCAGCATTGAAACGGTAATTGTGACTAGCCTTGCTGACATGTTGCCTCCGGCCAAGCGTGTACTTATTAACTTCGCCGCCAAGCATGTGAAAAAAATGGTGCCTAGCTACTCTTTACCAAAAGCGGTGTCTTTCCGTAAAGCCCTTAAAATGGGGGCCGGTAAGGGTTTCCAAGCGAACTACATGAAAGACCCTAATGACACTATTATTTTGCAATACACCGGTGGCACCACGGGTGTGGCCAAAGGCGCAGAGCTAACGAACCGCAACCTTGTAGCTAATATGATGCAAAATAAACTGGTTATGTCGCAGGTTGATGATAAAGGGGTTCCATTAAAAGGCCTTGATCAAGCCGTGATTGTGGCACCGTTGCCGCTTTATCATATCTACGCATTCACAGCTCACTTGATGACGTTCTTCGAGCAAGGCTCTCACAGCATTTTGATTGCCAACCCACGGGATACAGAAACCTTTATTAAATTTATGAAGCCATGGAAGTTATCTACTTTTGTGGGTTTGAATACTCTTTTTGTGTCACTTATGGCCAGCCCTCGCTTTAAGGAATTAGATTTCAGTAAATTAACCTTTACGATTTCAGGCGGAACAGCCTTGTTAGATGACACTGCCAAGCGTTGGAAAGAGATTACCGGTGTGGGTATCTCAGAAGCTTATGGTTTGACTGAATGCTCACCTGCCGTGACGGCTAACCCAGGTGGTGGCTTAGAACGCATGGGCTCTGTGGGCCAAGCGGTACCAGGAACTGCGCTTAAGTGTATCGATGATCAAGGTAACGAAGTAGCCCAAGGGGAGCGCGGTGAATTATGCGTTCAAGGCCCACAAGTTATGAAAGGTTACTGGAAGCGCCCTGATGCCTCTAAAGATGCTTTCACCGAAGACGGCGAGTGGTTCCGTACAGGTGATGTAGCCATTATTGATGAAGACGGTTTTGTACACGTTGTTGACCGCATTAAAGACATGATCATAGTTTCTGGCTTCAATGTGTTCCCTAACGAAATTGAAGGCGTAGTAGCTGAACACCCTGACGTTGAAAACTGCGCGGTAATCGGTGTGGAAGATGACAAGACTGGTGAAGCTGTGAAGCTGTTTATTGTTACCCAAAATGCACAGCTTACTGTAGATGAAGTGAAGGCTTTCTGTCGTGAAAACCTAACTGGCTACAAAATACCGCGCCATGTTGAGTTCCGTGATGAGTTGCCTATGACGCCAGTAGGTAAGATTCTTCGTCGCGAACTGAAAGATGAGGAAGAAGCAAAAAAAAACGCCGCTAAAGCCGCTTAAAACGCCGCTTACGGTTTAACCTAAAAGCCCTCAAGTGCAAGCTTGGGGGCTTTTGCGTTTATGTCTGTTTTACACTTTTGGCAAGTAAAGTTGTATTGAATGTGCGCTGTCTGTGAAGCACATTGCTGAGTTCTTTCCTAGCCCGTACAATGCGCCATTACTTTTTAAAGCGCGCTAATACGAGCAGTTATTATGAGCAATCCCACCCTGAGCCCTTTTGGCAGTAAAATCACCACAGAAGACATCCTAGATACCCTTGGTTTTTTTGATAACTGGGAAGAGCGCTATAAGTACATTATTGACCTAGGCAAGCAATTACCAGCCATGGACGAAGCGTTAAAGACTTCTGAACGTCTTATTGCTGGCTGTCAAAGCCAGGTATGGATAGAGCCTCATCAAGACGGTGGCAAGCTGTATTTTGAAGTGGCCAGCGACGCCTTTATTGTGTCGGGTTTGTTGGCGGTGGTCATGGCTGCTTATAACAATAAAACCCCATCAGAGGTACTGGCTTTTGATATGGAGAACTTTTTTGAGCAGCTTGACCTTCTAAAGCACTTATCCCCAACCCGTGGCAATGGTTTGCGCTCCATGGTGCAGCGCATTCAATCAGTGGCTAAGGGTTGTGTTGCCTAGGCTTGCGTGGGTTTATGGGTGCTCATTACCATTGTGTTTCATGGTTGAGCAGTTGGTTTTAGCATGCATTAATTGTCACGTGTGGGCAAAAAACAACCAGTGGCTATTTTGCGCAAATGCCGTATAATCTGCGCTCTTTTTTACACATCAATAATTAACTACCTTTAAAGGATAAGTACCATGGCCGTAGAACGCGCACTATCTATCATCAAGCCTGACGCAGTTGCAAAAAACGTAATCGGTAAAATCTACAGCCGTTTCGAAGAAGCTGGTCTACAGGTTATTGCTTCTAAAATGGTTCACCTTTCTGACGAACTAGCTGGCGGTTTTTACGCTGAGCACGCAGAACGTCCTTTCTACAAAGATCTTGTTGGTTTCATGACTTCTGGTCCTGTTATGATTCAAGTACTAGAAGGCGAAGGCGCTATCCTTAAGCACCGTGATCTAATGGGTGCTACTAACCCTAAAGAAGCCGCTGCTGGTACTATCCGTGCTGACTTCGCTGAAAGCATCGATGCAAACGCTGTTCACGGTTCTGATTCTGCTGAATCTGCTGCTCGTGAAGTAAGCTACTTCTTCAAAGACGAAGAAATCTGCCCACGTTAATCGTGAGCAAATGAAATTCCATAACCACTAGCTCCGGCTTGTGAATAAGTGGAAATTCAACATGCCATGTACACATGGTATTGAAGAGGGCGAGTAGGCAAATGGACTTCCTTTTGCGACCGCCCTTTTTCCGTATTTAAGAATCTGTAGTTTTAATAGGTGTTTTCATGAGTAACGATTCAAAAAAGGTAAATCTATTGGGCTTAAGCCCGAAAAAGATGGCAAACTTTTTTGTTGAAATGGGCGAAAAACCCTTTCGCGCTCAACAGCTATTGAAATGGATCCATCAAGTGGGTCTAGAAGACTTTGATGACATGTCTAACGTCAGCAAAGTGATGCGCGAAAAGCTAAAAGAAGTAGCTTGCGTTGAATACCCAGAAATTACTTACCATAAGGTTTCCAAAGACGGCACTCAAAAATGGGTGATGAAGATCCCTGGTGGGTCGAGCATCGAAACCGTTTATATCCCTGAAGGGGATAGGGGCACCTTATGTGTATCGTCACAAATTGGCTGCGCGTTAGATTGCAGCTTTTGCTCTACAGGCAAACAGGGCTTTAACCGTGACTTATCGGTGGCCGAAATAATTGGCCAAGTATACGTAGCCGCCAAAAGTTTTGATAAACCTGGTGAAAAACGTGAACGCAAAATCACCAACGTGGTGATGATGGGCATGGGTGAGCCGTTGTTAAACTTTGACAACGTGGTCGACGCCATGGACCTAATGATGAACGATCACAGTTATGGTATTTCTAAACGTCGCGTGACGTTAAGTACCTCAGGTGTGGTGCCTAATTTATATAAATTGGCCGAAGTAAGCGATGTTTCACTGGCCGTGTCATTGCATGCTCCTAACGATGCTTTGCGTGATCAGTTAGTCCCCATCAATAAAAAATATCCTATTAAAGAATTACTGGCAGCTTGCGATCATTACATGGCTTCATTGCCAGATCGTCGCAAACTTACCGTTGAATACACCATGATGAACATGGTGAATGATGAGATGGAACACGCAGAGCAATTGGCTGCCTTACTGAAAAATACACCGTGTAAGATTAACCTAATTCCGTTTAATCCATTCCCAAATTCTGGTTATGAGCGCCCTAGTAATAACCGCGTGTATAAATTCCGTGATTATCTTCATTCACAGGGATTTATCGTGACCATTCGTTCAACCCGTGGTGATGATATCGACGCGGCCTGTGGGCAGTTAGTAGGACAAGTAGAAGACAGAACTCGTCGTAGCGAACGGTATATTAAAATGCATGAAGTGACCGATGCTTCAGCGCAAGTTAGCGGTAAATAAACAATGAACTGTCTTAAAGCCATTGCCATTATTACAATAGCGCTTAGTTTAAGTGCTTGTGTGACGGTGACCGAAAGTCGCTTTAGCAAGAAAGCAGATGCCAATAAAGCGGCTGAGTCGTACGTTGCATTAGGCGTGGCTTATATGACGCAAGGCAACATGCCTATGGCTCGTCAGAAATTAGATCGTGCCCTAGAACTTGAGCCGGATAATTTGTCAGCACACAGCGCCATGGCCACCTATTGGCTAGAGCGTGGAGAAGAGCAGTTAGCGGCTAAAGAATTTAAGATAGCCTTAGACCTTGATGATGATCATAGCCCAAGTAACTACCACTATGGTCGCTACTTAATGGTTTATAAGCGTGACGAGCGAGCTTGTGACTACTTAACTAAAGCTGCTAGTGATGTTAACTACAGTGCCCGAGACCTAGCTAATGAAGCTTTAGGTAAGTGTTGGTTAAGCCAAGATAAAAGCTCTCAAGCCATTGATGCTTTTGAAAAAGCTTGGACTATTAATGCAGATAGCGCTGTGGCTAGCTACAATTTGGCCAGTATTTATTTTAAACGTAAGCGCATAGACATAGCGCTGCGTTGGTTTAAACGTTTTGAAGATAGCTTTAAGGCCACTAATTTAAAGCACAGTGCAGCCAGTTTAAAATTGGGTTGGCGTTTGGCTAAGGCCAGTAGAAATAAAAATCGTGCTGACAATTTTGCGTTTAAGTTAAAGAAGCGCTTTCCTAATTCGCTTGAATATAAACTCATCAGTAGTCATTAGTAGTGATATAGCCCTTTGGCGTTTTGATAATGAATAAACAAAGTCAGTCTCCCATCGTTCGTCGTAAGTCTCGCCAAATCATGGTGGGCAATGTGCCGGTTGGCGGTGATGCACCCATTGCGGTGCAAAGTATGACCAATACCGAAACCTGCGACGTGGATGCGACAGTTGCGCAAATTAAAGCGTTAGAAGATGTGGGTGCCGATATTGTCCGTGTTAGCGTGCCTTCCATGGATGCCGCTGAAGCCTTTGCAGAAATTCGCAAGCAAGTGAATGTGCCGCTGGTTACAGACATTCACTTTGATTACAAAATTGCTTTACGAGTGGCCGAATTAGGCGCTGATTGTTTGCGTATTAACCCAGGTAACATTGGCCGTGAAGATCGTATCCGCCAAGTGGTGGATGCCGCTCGTCATAATGGCATCCCTATTCGCATTGGTGTAAATGCAGGGTCTTTGGAAAAAGACCTTCAGAAAAAATATGGTGAACCCACACCTGATGCACTCGTAGAAAGTGCCATGCGTCACATTGATATTTTAGACCGTCTTAATTTCCCCGACTTTAAATTAAGCCTTAAAGCCTCAGATGTTTTCATGACAGTGGCGGCTTATCGTAAAATCGCTTCCCAAATCGAGCAGCCTTTGCATTTAGGCATAACCGAAGCGGGTGGTTTAAGAAGCGGAACGGTTAAAAGTTCTGTTGGGTTAGGTATGTTATTAATGGATGGCATTGGCGATACATTACGTGTGTCATTGGCTGCTGACCCACTGCATGAAATTAAAGTGGGTTTTGATATTTTAAGAAGTTTAAAGCTGAGAAATAAAGGCATTAACTTTATCGCTTGCCCAAGTTGTTCTCGCCAGAATTTTGATGTGGTGAAAACCATGAACGAATTAGAAACCCGTGTAGAAGATATTCTGACACCATTAGATGTATCCGTCATTGGTTGCGTTGTGAATGGGCCAGGGGAAGCCAAAGAAACCGATTTAGGTTTAACTGGTGGCTCGCCTAATAACTTGTTGTATGAAGATGGTGTACCAGCTTCCAAGTTGGGTAATGACAACTTGGTTGATAACTTAGAAAAAATGATTCGTAAAAAAGTGGCTGAAAAAGAAGCCCGTGAAGCAGCACTCATTGTAAAAAGTTAAACCATAGACTCATAAATGATGAATAACGTCATGGTTTAGACAGACGTTTAAGGGAACAAAGTGGCTCAAGATCAAATTAAAGCATTAACGGGTATGAACGATGTTCTTCCGGGTAAGTCACAGGTATGGCGTTACTTAGAAGACCAAGTTAAAGCGGTTCTAGACGGCTTTGGCTATCAAGAAATTCGTATGCCAATTGTTGAGCAAACCAATTTGTTCAAGCGCTCTATTGGTGAAGTGACTGATATTGTAGAAAAGGAAATGTACACCTTTAACGATCGCAGTGATCGTAGTTTAACCTTGCGCCCTGAAGGCACAGCCAGTTGTGTGCGTGCTTGTGATGAACACCAGCTTATCGCCAATAATAAACGTCAGCGTTTGTGGTACATGGGCCCTATGTTTCGCTATGAGCGTCCACAAAAAGGTCGTTACCGACAGTTTCACCAAATAGGTGTAGAAACCTTTGGCATGGCCAGTGCGGATATTGATGCTGAATTAATCATCATGACCCACCAATTATGGTCGCGATTAAAAATTCGCGACAAGGTAACGCTTGAATTAAATACTTTAGGCAGCAGTGAAGCGCGTGCTAATTTTAAAGCCGCACTCGTGGATTATTTAAGTGAGCGTAAAGATCAGCTTGACGAAGACAGTCAGCGCCGCTTATCGACGAATCCATTGCGTATTTTAGATAGCAAAAATGCCCAAACTCAAGAGCTGTTAAATGGCGCGCCAAACTTTCAAGATTATATTGATGACGAATCAGCTGAGCATTTTAGCCATTTAAGGGCACTTCTTGATGCCGTGGGGGTCGAATACGTCATTAACCCACGCCTAGTACGTGGCTTAGATTATTACGGTAAAACAGTATTTGAATGGGTGACCCAAGAACCTGTCTCTTATACACATCTCCGAGCCCACGAGACCGTACTAGATCTC